>JAESFT010000711.1_pt1 | contig 14896 bp, 16 predicted proteins | sample 9269451 | NCBI WGS metagenome assembly JAESFT01 (sample SAMN14502557, study PRJNA617106) | algae metagenome | isolation source: Scytonema hyalinum WJT4-NPBG1 and co-occurring heterotrophs from well... | place: USA: Mojave Desert, Joshua Tree National Park, California | collected 2006-05-25
ACCGACGATCTGGACCGGCGCGCCGGGCGTTCTCGGCGGCACCAAGATGGTGACCGGCCTGGGCGATCTGTCGGCCGGCTATCACAAGTACGCACTGAAGTGGGAACCGGGCCGTCAGACGTTCTACTTCGATGGCCGTGAAGTGTATAGCGTTGCCGTGACCATGCCGCGCCGCATGTACGTGATGCTGGACCTGCTGTTCGGCAGCGCCAGCGGCCAGCCGGACAACACCACGCCGACCGGCAAGTTGAACTCCTTCGACGTGAAGTATGTACGTGTATGGCAGTTCAGGTAATCAGCACGATATGAAGCGGCGCGCATGCGCCAGCTTCTGATCCTCGGGCCCGTATGTCATGCATACGGGCCTTTTTGTTTGCGCGCACTATCGCCATTCGTGGCATCAACGCCTGCCTGCATCCAAGGCGCAACATCTCTTTCCTGCCCCCTCTCGCCATCCGGGAATTGCCTCGCATCGCTCTTGCAACTTGATCACCATCGGCTGGTCTAAAAATTAACTTGCAGCGAAGAATCAAAGTGCGCCGGCCCGTACTAGACAGGTCAGAAGGCGCCGCCTTCCACACCTGAAGCAGAACGGGAAAGCACGCATGTATGTAAACGGCATAGGAACCGCAGTACCGCCCAATCGTTACCTCAAATCCGATTGCTGGGAAGCATTCCAGGCATCCGATTGGTTCCAGCGGCTCGGCCCGCGCGCGCATGCGGTTGCGAAGGCAGTGCTGCTGCGCGACAACGGCATCGAGGCGCGGCATCTCGCGCTCGATTCGCTGGAGGAAGTCTTTCAAATCGATCCCGACACACTCGACCGGCGTTTTATCGCCCACGCGCCGGCGCTCGCCCGCGATGCCGGCATGCGTGCACTGGAACAGGCCGGTCTGCAGGCCGAGCGCATCGATGCCATCGTGGTCAGCACCTGCACCGGTTACCTGTGTCCCGGACTGAGCGGCTACGTCGCCGAGCGATTGGGCCTGCGCCCCGACATACAGGCATTCGATCTCGTCGGGCAGGGATGCGCGGCTGCACTTCCCAACATGCGGCTGGCGAGTGCGCTTCTCGATTCGGCGCAATGCAGCCATGTCCTGTCGGTATGCGTCGAAGTCTGCAGCGCGGCGATGTATCTCGACGATGATCCCGGCGTGCTCATCAGCGCCTGCCTGTTCGGCGACGGCGCCGGCGCGGCGGTGCTGTCGCGGCGGCCACGGGAAACGGTGCGACGCATCGAGTGGCGCGACAGCGAATCGCTGCTCAACCCGACAAAGCGCGAAGCGCTGATGTTCGAGCAGCGCAGCGGCATGCTGCGCAACATCCTCACCCGCGACGTGCCCTGGCTTGCCGCCGAACATGCGCACGATGTGCTGTGCAAGGTGCTGCAGCGCGCCGGCGTCGAACGCGAGGCCGTCAGCACCTGGATCATGCATGCGGGCGGCCGTGATGTGCTGGCCGCGCTGGAAAAGAAGTTCGGCGTCGGCAAGCATGACTTCCGCTACAGCGCCGCGATGCTGCGCGACTACGGCAACCTTAGCAGCGCCTTCGTGTATTTCGTCCTGGAGGCTGCGCTGGAAGACAACGCGCCCGGCGGCGCATGGTGGCTGTCGTCATTCGGCGCGGGGTTCAGCTGCCACGGCGCGCTGCTGCAGGTCGACTGAGCCGCACTCCATGATCGGCCCCACTTTCACCGGCAGCACGTTTCCGCGGCGTCTCGAAAACGAAACGCTCGACCATCTGGCCGAAGACGATCCGCGCGCAATCCGCTCCCGTGCCGACCTGCGGCGCATCAACCGCATCATGGGATCGGCCGGCATCATCGCCGAGGCGCTTGCCCGCTATCCAAAGCCGCCGGTGCGCATCATCGAACTCGGCGCCGGCGACGGCAGCCTGATGCTGCGCCTGGCCAAGCGGCTGTCGCATGCCTGGCCGGGCGTGGAACTGACGCTGCTCGACCGGCAGCACCTCGTATCCGACAGCACGCGCGAGGGTTTCCTGCGGCTCGGATGGAAGGTGCGCGTGCTGCAGGCCGACGTGCTGGACTGGGCGGAACAATCGTCGCCGGAGGAATGGGATATCGCCGTCGCCAACCTGTTCATCCATCACTTCGACGCCCCCGGGATCGCATTGCTTTTCCGTGCGCTGCAGCAGCGCTCCCGGATGGTTGTTGCCTGCGAGCCACTGCGCGCGCGCCTGCCGCTGCTGGGCAGCCGGCTGGTGGGACTGGTCGGGGCCAACGCCGTCACGCGCGAAGATGCGGTGTTGAGCGTACAGGCGGGTTTTCATGGCAATGAGCTGTCGGCGCTATGGCCTGGCGATGCACAAGGGTGGCGGCTGGAGGAAAGGCCGGCGCGGCTGTTTAGTCACCTGTTCGTGGCAATGAAAGAAGAAGCGCAGAAGAAAGCACAAGGAGCGATATGACGACGCACACCCACTATGACGCCATCATCATCGGCGCCGGACCGGCCGGCGCCAGCGCCGCCATCCTGCTGTCGCGCCAGGGCTGGCGCGTGGCAGTGGTGGAGAAACAGCGCTTCCCGCGACGCAAGGTATGTGGCGAGTGCATCGCCGCCAGCAATCTGCCGCTGCTCGACGAGCTCGGCATCGGCAAGGCGGTGGCCGACCTCGCCGGTGCGCCGCTGCGGCAGGTGGCGCTGATGATGGGCGAACAGACGGTCCGTGCGCCGTTCCCGGCCTTCGCGGACGGGCGCCATCCATGGGGCGTCGCGCTCGGGCGGGAAGTGCTGGATACGCTTCTCCTGGAACAGGCGGCGCGCAGCGGCGCCGACGTGTTCCAGCCGTGGGCGGCGCGCAGCATCGATGGCGGACCCGGCGCGTATCGCTGCCATGTAGGCAAAGTCCATGCGGACGAGTCGGTCACGCTGCAGGCGCCGGTCCTGATTGCGGCGCATGGATCGTGGGAACTGCCGCCGGCCGGCACACGACAGGACCAGGATGGCCAGCAGAAGCCGCAGCAGCTTTTGTCCGACCTGTTCGCGTTCAAGGCAAATTTCACCGACGCCGGACTGGAAACCGGTCTGCTGCCGGTGTTGTCCTTTCCAGGCGGTTACGGAGGCATGGTGGTCGGCGATAGCGCCACGACGACGCTTGCCTTCTGCATGCGGCGGGACCAACTGTTGCGCTGCAGGCAGGCAGCCCCGGCGCAAAAGGCCGCCGAAGCGGCGGTCGCCCATGTCGCGCGCACCTGCGCCGGCGTGCGCCGCATGCTGTCCACCGCGCGGCAGCAAGGTACCTGGCTTGCCGTCGGTCCGATCCGGCCCGGCATCCGCATGCCGCGCGACGGCGGCAGCGCCTTCCTGGTCGGCAATGCGGCCGGCGAGGCGCACCCGATCATCGGCGAAGGCATGAGCATGGCGATACAGTCGGCGTGCCTGCTCGCCGGCCTGCTCGGACCGCACCGCACCGAAATGAAAGACGCCGCGCAGCAGGCAGCGCTGCGGCAAGGCTATGCGCAGATGTGGCATGGCCATTTCGCGCAACGCATACGGCTGGCCGCGCTGTTCGCCCATGCGGCGATGCGGCCGGGGCTGACCGGCGCCGCATTGCCGGTGCTGCGCATGGCGCCGCACCTGCTGACCCGGGCCGCGCAATGGAGCGGCAAGGTCACCCGCGCACCTGTGCCGATGCCCGCCACCCCCAACGCTTTGAATACCGACGACTTACTCAAGGAGTGCTGAATGACGACCTATGAACGACTGAAGCAGATACTGGTCAGCGAGTACCAGCTTGCGCCGGAAAAACTCACACCCGACGCCAGGCTGGAAGAACTGGGCGTCGATTCCCTCGGTGTCATGGAACTGCTGTTCCAGGTGGAGGATGAATTCGACATCCGGCTGCCGTCCGACCAGGTGGAATTGCCCACGATAGGGGACGTGGTTGATTACATCGACCGCCTGGTGGCCGAGCAGCATGCGGAGACCTCGTCCGGCAGCGGCATCGTCCAGCCGCCGGCGCAATCCGTCCAGAAGACCGCCGGCGCATCGAGCGGACGCACGGCATGAGACGTGTGGCCGTCACCGGCATCGGCATCGTCTCGCCGCTCGGCGACACGATCGCGGACCTCGGCGACAATCTGGCCGCGGGCCGCTCGGCGGTACGCCGCCTCGATGACGAAGCGTTCGGCAGGCTGTCGACCCGCATCGCCGCGCAAACCGCATTCGACGGCGCGCTGCATTTCGATCCGCCGAAGCTGCGCATGCTCGACCGCGTCAGCCAGTTCGCGCTGGTCGCCGCGCGAAAGGCGCTGGAAGATGCCGCCCTGAAGGCCGATTTCGATCCGTCCCGCGCCGGCGTATTCCTCGGCACCGGCATGGGCGGATCGCTGACCACCGACGACGGCTACCGCACCCTGTATGAGCAGCAGTCCGACCGTATCAAGCCCTTCAGCGTGCTGCTGGCGATGAACAATGCCGCCGCATCATGGATCGGGCTGGAGCACGGCATCACCGGGCCCAACCTGACCTACAGCACGGCCTGCTCCTCTTCCGCGGTCGCCATCGGGGAGGCGGCGAAAGCGATCCGTGCCGGCGACGCCGATGTCATGATTGCCGGCGGCAGCGAGGCGCCGCTGTCGCTCGGCACGATGAAGGCATGGGAGGCGCTGCGCACGCTGGCCGTCGAAGACGGCGATAACCCGGCCGCATCATGCAAGCCGTTTTCGAAAAACCGGACCGGGCTGGTACTGGCCGAGGGTGCCGCGATCGTCATCCTGGAGGAGTGGGAGAGGGCGGTGGCGCGCAAGGCCGTCATCCATGCCGAGCTTGCCGGCTACGGGCTGGCGACCGACATCGCGCACCTGACCCGCCCAAGCGTCGAAGGCCAGGCGCGCGCGATGCGCCTGGCGCTGGCATCGGCCTGCATCGATCCATCCGACATCGCCTACCTGAACGCCCACGGCACCGGCACGCCCGCCAACGACCCGGTCGAGACCGCCGCCATCCGGCAGGTATTCGGCGCCCAGGCGGACCGGTTGGCGGTCAGTTCGACCAAGTCCATGCACGGCCACCTGCTCGGCGCGGCCGGCGCGCTGGAATTCGTGATCGCCATCCTCGCGATGCGCAGCGGCGTGATTCCGCCGACGATCAATCTCGATATGGCCGACCCGGAATGCGATCTCGATTATGTGGCGAATGCCTCGCGCAGCGGCCAACGGATCGGCGCAGTCATGTCGAACTCGTTCGCCTTCGGCGGGACGAATGCGGTGCTGGTGGCAAGCGCAATCTGAGCGCTGCAGTCATCCCATAAGCCAGTTTTTCGAATTCAGGCATGTGGTCCACCTTCCTGCACGCGCCGTTTAAATTAAATCAACCAGTGTTGTATTGCACTGCGGCATTATTTTCCAATCTCTTGTATCCTAACGGTGATATATAGCCTAGGAGACAACCATGCATCACCCTTACCGCCTCGGCCGGGCACTTATGCTCGCCGCCAGCCTGTTCGCCTTCAGCGCATCCAGCGCCTTTGCCGCCGTCGATGTGGGCGGATATAAATACGACGAGACCGTGAAGGTCGGCAACCAGGACCTGAAGCTCAACGGCGCGGGCGTGCGGTACAAGGCCATCTTCCAGGTGTACTCCGCAGGCCTGTACCTTCCCGAGAAGAAAGCCACGCCGGCGGACATCTATGCCTTGCCCGGCGCCAAGCGCATCCGCCTGGTCATGCAGCGCAACGTCAATGCGGAGGAATTCGGCCAGGCGTTCATGACCGGCATTCAGCAGAATTCCGATAAGGCCGAAAAGGCGAAACTCATCAACCAGCTGATGAAATTTGGCCAGCTGTTTGCCTCCATCCCCGAACTGAAAAAGGGCGACGTGGTGACCAACGACTTCATTCCGGGCACGGGAACGATCGTCCAGATCAACGGCAAGCAGGTCGCCGACCCGATTCCCGATCCACTGTTCTACACCGTGCTGCTGCGCATCTGGCTGGGTGACAAGCCGGCAGACGCGAAGTTGAAAACCGGGCTGCTCGGCGAAACGGATTAATGGCGTCCCGCAAGTCTGGACTTTGCCGGCACGGCGAGCCCCAGGACTTGCTATCCGACCGGGCGTTCAAGCGGCGGGGCGGACGTTCTTGCCCCGCGAATCAATTCGTGAACCTGCAAATGCGCAAGAGAGGGCAAGCTCATGGTTCTGGCGACGCGCAAGGCATTGCCATGTCATGACCAGAACGTGTTCTGAACGGTAATCCACGCCATGGCAAACATGATCACAGCGATCGTGAAATCCAGGACTTGCCACATGATCGGCCGCATAAATAAAGGGGCAATCAACCGCGCACCGCCAATCAATACCGAGAACCAGAGAAACGACGCGCTGAGCGCGCCCAATGCGAAAGAAACCCGCTCATCCATTGGCTTTGTTCCGCTGACGGCGCCGATCAACACCGCCGTGTCAAGAATGGCCAGGGGATTTAGAAAGGACATCGCCGTCGTGGCGATGACGACTTGAGACAATGTTTGCTCGTCTGGGGCTTCCAGCCCGGGCAATGTCGGTCTCATGGCCGCCTTCAGCGCAACGTAGCCATGCCAGCACATGAATGCCGCACCGCCGCCGACCGCAATCATCATCAACCAGTAGTACCGCGACACCAGCGTACCTACGCCCGCCGTGCCGATGAAAATCAGTAGCGCGTCAGCCCCGACGCAAACCGACATCATCGCGAGCAGGTAGCGTCCGCGCAGGCTTTGGCGGATCACGAATACGTCTTTGGGGCCAATGGCGATCATCAGGCCAATACCTAACGTTAATCCTTGAAGGTAGGAGACGCCAGAAGGCATATTCAATCCTATGTCAGAGTACCGGCCGCTGCCGACCAGTGGCAGGGCCGGTGTTGTGCGCCTATGCATCCCTTCGTCGGAAGATAAGGCGGATATTCAGTTCAGCAGACAGACCGGAAGCTTATTCGCTGAACGGCTTGTTGCCAAAGCTTTGGTGAAAATCGTTCGCTATTCTGTGCAGGTCGAGTGCCTGCCCTTCCACGAAGCTCGGGTATGGGGCATGCAAGTCCGGAATCGCAAAATAGACGAGAGACGAGCGTGAAACGGGTACAGCAGGATTCAGTACCGCGTGTTCCATATAAGGGATCTTGCCATCCGACAGAGTCGTCAGCAGCGATCCTGTGAACACGATCATCTCGTCATCAGCCAGCCGGACCTCCTGCCGCACGCCGCGCGGAAAGATCACGAGTCCATCGCGTGACGCTTTGACGAAGGTGATGAGATGGCCGTCTTCATGCTTATCCTGCAGATACTCCCTGTCCGACATGCGATACGCCCGCTCGTACGCGCAAAACTGCACATACGAACTGTCCCTGATGTCCAGTGATATCGGTACGCTAAAGTGCCTGGTTATCGCTTTTAGAATTCGATCGGCGATCGGAAACGAATTCTCTTCGAACGCAGCGACGTTTTGATAAAAACCCGTCCGCTACATTTGATGCGAGCGGTGTTCAGTCTTGTGCTTGTGCCGGTAGCAAAACCTCTCGCACAGATCGACGTTATTCGTGGAATTGGCATACTCCGTCCCGAATGCAAGAAAGCCGTCGGTGCGCGTGGAAAAGCTGAAGCTTATCTTTTGAAGTGTAAGGCCCGACTACTCGGCAACACCAATGAACAGCGGTCGGCATGTTACCAAGCGCCGTAGTCAAATCCGCACAGGAACCGTTGCGGGGGTATTGATATTGCCGCCGCCGTGACGCCGTGCGAAATTTGGATTGATCCAGTTGGACCAATCGAATTCTTGAATCTATCGGCAGGGCGCTGCATAGTGATCCAATGATAAGATTCGACCATGGGATTGAGTCGATATCTGCGTCGTGTTGCCGCCTGGATGGCGTGTTTCGCTGTTCTGGCAGCGTCGCTCGCGCCGTCCATTTCCCATGCGCTTTATGCAGCCGGTTTGTCCGACTATGCGCCGGCTTCTCCGGTCGACCGACACGCCAGCCATGCTCCGCAAGCAGCGGATTCCCGGCATGACGGGGAACATCCGCCGGATATGCAGAGCCATTCAGCACACGAGCATGCGGTCCATTCCCACCATGCCTCGGCACCCGGTCCGGATTCGTCGGGCGGGACGGATCCGGATTCGCATTCATCCAGGCTGCACTTCGAGCACTGCCCGTTCTGCTTCACTCATGCCGGCTCCTTCGGGCTGGCGCCATTTGCCGCCGTGATAGCGGCACCCAATGCAGGTGCTTCCATCCTGCCGGTTCTTTTCTATCATTCCCCCGCGCGGCTGTTCGCCTGGACGGCGGCGCAGCCGCGCGCCCCACCCGAATTCTCCTGACCGGCTCTCTTTGCACTTCGCAGTCCGGCAGCTCATTCACTTTCTTCATCGAAACCATCCACGATACCGGCCAGACCGGCGTGCGCGCTTGTGTTCAATGCCTTCCGGAACCGGGATGGCAGCCGCCTGCGTTTTCCGGGAAAGTCATGAGCCCGATACACCTGCTGCAGTGACCCGTCGCCATTGCCCGGAAACCTGGATGATGAACGCATCCATGCGTTCACACGTTGCCGGCCGCGATGGCAAGGTTACCTGCTCAGGCAATCAATTCGAACTATAAGGATTTTCAATGTCTCTGCCAGGCAAGCGGCAACATATAAGCCGCATGCATTATTTGTCCGCCACCGCGCTGCCACTATTTTGGGCACTGCACTTGTCCAATGCATGTGCACAGGAAAAAACGTTGCCTGCGGTTACCGTCACCGCGGAACCGGTTGCCAGTCCATCGCTTCCGTCGATTGATGTGGCACGGGAACGCATCGGCACTACGCCGGGCGGCGCCAACATCGTGGACGCCGAGCAGTACAAGGAGGGAAGAGTGTCGACGCTTTCCGATGCGCTGCAGTTTTCGCCCGGCGTGTTCGTCGCATCGCGTTTCGGCGCCGAGGAAGCGCGCCTGTCCATTCGCGGTTCCGGCCTGCAGCGCACTTTCCATATGCGGGGCATTCAGCTGCTGCAGGACGGCGTGCCGCTCAACCTTGCCGACGGCAGTGCCGATTTCCAGGCGGTGGAACCGCTCTCGGCACGCTATGTCGAGGTATATCGCGGCGCCAACGCGCTCCAGTTCGGCGCAACTACCCTTGGCGGCGCGGTCAACTTCGTCAGTCCCTCCGGACTCGTGGCGCCATCTTTGGCTGCGCGGCTGGAGGCCGGCAGCTTCGGCTACCGACGGGCGCAGATCGCGGCGGCCGGAAAGACCGATACGCTGGACTGGTTCATCGCCGGATCGACCTTTCATCAGAAAGGATTCCGTGTGCATTCCAGGCAGGACACGCAGCGCATTTCCGGCAATCTCGGCTGGCAGATCACGGATGCCGTCGAAACCCGCTTCTTCCTGCATGCGGTCAACACCGGCTCGGAGCTGCCCGGCGCGCTGACGAAGGCGGAGATGAACGCATCGCCGAGAAGGGCAGACCCCGCCGCGGTAACCGGCGACCAGCATCGGGACTTCGATCTGTACCGCCTGTCGAACAAGACGACCATCCAGCTGGACCCGGCCCGGCGCCTGGAAATCGGCGGCTTCTATTCCTACAAATCGCTGTTCCATCCGATTTTCCAGGTGCTGGAGCAGGATTCGGACGATTACGGCCTGTCGGCGCGCTACATCAGCGACGGGAAGCTGTTTGGCGGAAAGAACCGGCTCATCGTCGGTACGTCCCTGTTACAGGGGACGCTGGACGACGACCGCTTCCGCAACGTCGGCGGGCAATCCGGCGCCCGCACCGGCCAGGCCGAACAGCGTTCCCGTAGCGTCGCGGTATTCGCCGAGAACCAGCATTACGTACTGCCTTCGACCGCCCTGATCCTCGGCGCTCAGGCGGTGGAGGCGCGGCGCCGGCTGACCGACCGCTTCCTTGCCGATGGCGACAACAGCGTCGACAGGACTTACCGCCGCGTCTCGCCCAAGGTCGGAGCGCGGCATGAACTGACGCCCGACATCCAGCTGTACGGCAATGTGAGCGGCAGCTACGAGCCGCCGTCGTTCGGAGAGCTGGCGGGCGGCGTGAATGTGACGCCGGTCGATGCGCAGCGCGCAAGATCCGCCGAAATCGGATCGCGCGGCGTGTTCAGTCCCGGCTGGGGCAGCCTGCGGTGGGATGTCTCGCTCTATCACGCGCGGGTGAAAAACGAGCTGCTCGCATTGAACAGCCCGGCCGGCATCCCGCTCGGCACGACGAATGCCGACAGGACGGTTCATCAGGGCATCGAGGCAGGCATGGAAACGGATATCGGCCGGCAATGGACCGTGCGCCTGAATTACCAGTTGAACGACTTCCGCTTCGACGGCGACCGGGCGTACCGCGATAACCGGCTTGCCGGCGTACCGCGCCAGTTCGCGACCGGGGAGGTGCTTTACAGGATGGCTAACGGACTGTATTTCGGGCCGAACGTCCGGCTTGCTTCCGTCACATGGGTCGACCATGCGAACACGCTGCGCGCCGCCGGATACGGGATTGTCGGGTTCAAGCTCGGCCAGCGGGTCAACAGGCATATGTCGTGGTTCGTCGATGCACGCAACCTGGCGGACAAAACTTATGCGGCGACGACAGGCGTGATCGCGGATGCGCGGGGTGCGGACAGCAGGCAGTTCTATCCGGGCGACGGACGTTCGCTGTATGCCGGCGTGGAGCTGAACTATTGACCAGGCATCAGACTGGCCTGGCCGGCGCCTCGCGCGCCGGCCAACATTTTTTGGAGAGATGGCAATGAGCACGATGATGGGTAAATGGAAGGCGGATGCCACCAGGCTGCTGCTGACGGTTTCACTGGCCGCCGTCGCCAGCTGCGCGGCGGCACAAGGAAGCACGGCGCACAGCCACGGCCATGCCGGCCACGCGAAGGCGCGTGACCTGGGCACCGGCGCGGCATTCGACAAGGATGGCCGCCTGTGGGTGGCGACCAAGAAAACCGACAACGGCGATCAGTTTATTGTCGTGCAGCATTCGACCGATATGGGCAAGACCTGGACGACGCCGACGCGTATCCAGGCCACGCCGGAGCCGATTGCGGCCAGCGGCGAAGCGCGCCCGCATATCGCATTCGGCGGCAAGGGCGAGCTGTATGTCAGCTATACCAGCACGGTGAAGCGGCCGCATATCGGCGATATCCGTTTCGTGCGCTCGCTGGATGGCGGCAAGACGTTCTCCTCGCCGATCACGGTTCATGCGAACCGTGACGCCATCACGCATAGTTTCGATTCGATGGTGGTGGATGCGGACGGAAAAATCTTCATCGCATGGGTCGACGACCGTGATGCCCGGCAGATGAAGGCGGCGGGCGGGCGCTACGCCGGCTCGGCGGTGTATTACGCCGTCTCGAACGACGGCGGCGCGACATTCAAGGGCGACTACAAGGTGGCGGACCATAGCTGCGAATGCTGCCGCATCGGGCTGACGCTCAACGACAAGGGTGTCCCGGTCGCCATGTGGCGGCATGTCTTCGCGCCAAATATCCGCGACCATGCGATCGCCGAGCTTTCCGCCGACGGCAAGGTCTCCGCACCGGTACGCGTGACCTTCGATGATTGGCGCATCGACGCATGCCCGCATCACGGCCCGTCGATCGCCTACGGGCCGGACGGCACGCGCCATCAGGTCTGGTTCAACGGCAAGGAAGGGGAGGGCGCGGGTGCGCTTTACGCTGCGACGCAAAGCAATGGCAAAACACGCAAGCCCGTATCGCTCGGCTCGGAACAGGCGTCGCATCCCGACCTCGTGGTGCAGGGCAGGCAGGTGTCCATCGTATGGAAGCAATTCGACGGTCAATCGACCGCCGTGCTGACCAAGCTGTCCGAGGATGGCGGCGCGACCTGGAAAGAAAAGGAACTCGCGCGAACTGCCGGCGATTCCGACAAGCCCTACCTTGCCGCGCATCGCACCGGCGCGGTTCTGGTCTGGCGCACCGAGAACGATGGTGTCCGTGTGGTACCGATCCAGAAGGAGAAGCCATGAACACGTTCATTCGTGCATCGCTGGCCGCCGCTTTGTGCGTGTCCCAGATTGCCGCGCAAGCGACGGAAAATATCCGTGTTTTCGGACCGGACAGTTTCAGGCAGATCGTCTCGTCCGAAAAGGGCAAGCCTTTCGTCATCCTTGTGTGGTCGCTCGACTGCGAGTATTGCCAGCGCAGTTTCCAGGCGCTGGCCGAAGCAAGGAAGAAGGGCGGATTCGATGTCGTGACGATTGCCACCGACCGTGCCGATGACGCGGAAGCCGCTGCCCTGGTGCGAAAGAAGCTGGAATCGTCGGGCCTCGGCGCCCACATGTGGGCGTTCGGCCCTGCGCCTGCCGAGCAATTGCGTTACGCGATCGATCCGAAATGGCGCGGCGAGATACCGCGCAGCTACTGGTTCGACAAGGAGGGAAAGGCGGTCGCATACTCGGGCGTGATCACGAATGCAACGGTGGCGAAATTTCTCGCGAAGTGACGACGGTTATGGCAAGCACCATGTTGACGATTGCCAACATGGTTGTTCCATGGCAGCATGAACCGTCCCTACCACTCATGCCATCCCATGCCGAAGCTATCACGCCATACCGGTCCGGAACACATCGCCCGCGGCTTCACCATGCTGGAATTGATGATCGTCGTTGCGGTCGTCGCCATTCTCGCGCTCATCGCGGCACCCAGTTACCTCGATAAATTCATCAAGGAACAGATCGTCGATGCGCTTCCGTTCGCCGACATTGCGACCAAGCCGATCGCCGCAGCCTGGCTCGCAACCCAGACTCTTCCCGCCGACAATGCTGCCGCCGGCTTGCCGGCCGAGGACAAGATCGTCAACCAGTTCATCCGTTCGCTGGTGGTGCGCGACGGCGCGGTACACATCACCTTCGGCAACCGCGCCAACAGCTTCCTGAGGGACAAGGTGCTGACCCTGCGCCCGGCGGTGGTCGAGGACGCACCCATCGTGCCGGTGACCTGGGTATGCGGCTTCGCGGAAGCGCCGGGCAACATGACGCTCAAGGGCGACAACAAGACCACGATTCCGTCGAACTATCTTCCCTATAAATGCCGGGCGCGCTAGCGCACTGCGCCCATCAGTTCTTCAGTTCCACTACCAACGGCGCGCCGCCGAGTTTCGATTTTCGCAGCCATGCAAATACCGAATCCACGGTGACCGTTTCGATCCGGCCCGAAAACCGCTTCTCCGCAGGATGGTCGTCGAATGCCACATTCGGAGCGCTGATCATGCCGCCGAGCCGTGACAATGCGCCGAGACGCACCAGACCGGGCTGATAGGCCTGCGCCTGCAGCCATGCCTGTGCCTGCGAGCGGGTTGCATCCGGGGGCAGCATCGCAGCGGCCAGGGTTTCGATCGCCCACTGATTGGACTGCTGGTAGTTGCCGCCCCATGCATAGCTGACGATGCTGTACGGCGTGCGATGCAGGCGCGTGGCCAGCCGGTCATCCCGCAGTATCGGCAGCAGGCGGTCCTGCACTTCCCGGACCGGCGCGACGAAAGCCGCTTCATAGCGCCACAGGTCGTCCAGAAAAAACTCGCCCAATCCCTGGCGGTAGATTGCTGATACATCGGTGCCGCATTGATTCAGCTTGTGCAGCACCCGCCAGACATGGCCGCCGCTGCCGTCCGGCTGCCGGTACGCAAAGCCGAGGTGAGAATAGTGCACGCCGTATTTGGTCAGGTCCTGGCCGGCGCGCGCCAGCAGCACCACGTCATGGCCGCTGGCGTCCAGCGCCGCCATCGTGCGTTCGGCAAGCGCGAGTCCGCGTTCAATCGTGAAGGCCGTTGACCTGATGTTCTCGCATGGCCGGCCTGCGTGCACGGCAGAGGCGGAAAGCAGGTTGGCGGCAACAGCGAGCGTGATGCAGAAACGTGTGAGGTATCGCATGGCCATCTCAAAGACGTTCGTTATGCAGGAGGGCCTTGCCCAGGGCATTCGGCAGGAAGGCGATCGCTTCCGCCGCGACCGACAGCACCACGCCGGCGCCGATGACGCTGACCGTGACAACCGTGCCGGCGGCCAGTGATGCAGCCGCAATGCCTTCGCCCGCGATCTCGATGCTGAACCGGGCACCGTCCGACGCACGTTCCAGCACCAGCAATGTGCCACGCGCGGATGCGGCGACGGCCTTCACCACCAGCACCGTGCCGGCCGCCGACAGGACCAGCGGCGCGGCCGCGAGAGTGCTGGCGGCGACCACCACCGAGGCGATCGGCAGCGTGGAAAGAGCGCTTACTGCGGAGGCGTCGTTGTGCGCCCTCGCGGAGCCGGCGGCAAGAATGCCGAATGCGAAGATCCAGGAGGCGGCACCTGCTGCCACGAGGCGGGTTCCGGTGAACTTGAATTTCATGTCAATTCCTCTTTCCGTGTTCAGGCCGTTTCCGCATCGAGGACCGCGAGGCGGCTTCTGCTCAGGTCGGCTTCATGCCGGTCGCGCAAGGTCTTTGCAAGGGTGAACGCGCAGGTAATCAGGTAGAGCCAGCTCACGCCGAGAAAGGCTTTATAGGTCTCGTTGATCTCCATCCTCAGCAAGCCCCAAGACGTCAGTGCCATCGAAATGAAGAAGCCGGTCCAGACGACATACTTGAACATCGGCGTATCGGCGGCCCGGCCTTCAATGCGCGCCTTCTCCGCATCCCGCACCAGCTTGGCCAGCACGAAGGCGGTGGTCAGACAGAAGAAATAGCCCATCACCATGAATACCCGGTCGAGATCCTTGCCGGGAAGGTAAGCCAGACCGACGCCGCACATGAATACGGCGATCGCGAAGGAGATCCAGACCTGCAACTGCCATGCCTTGGAATCGCGGTGAATGACGACTTTCATATTCCTTCCTTTCGTTGATTGCGGTGACGGGAGTGTCGTCGATCGCGATGGGGAAAGGCTTGGAAAAGTGGTCTG
>JAESFT010000712.1_pt1 | contig 14824 bp, 14 predicted proteins | sample 9269451 | NCBI WGS metagenome assembly JAESFT01 (sample SAMN14502557, study PRJNA617106) | algae metagenome | isolation source: Scytonema hyalinum WJT4-NPBG1 and co-occurring heterotrophs from well... | place: USA: Mojave Desert, Joshua Tree National Park, California | collected 2006-05-25
CAACGTCATGTTCGGCATCCTGCTGCTCGGCGCCTTCATTCCGTACCAGGTGTTTCTCTACCCCCTGGTGCGCGTCTTCTCGATGACGGGGATCTACAACTCGCTCACCTGCATCGTTCTGGTGCACGTCATCTTCGGCCTGCCGACCATGACGCTCCTGTTCCGCAACTATTATGCGGGATTGCCGATCGAGCTGTTCAAGGCGGCCCGTATCGACGGCGGCGGGTTCTGGTCGATCTTCTTCCGGGTGATCCTGCCCATGTCAACGCCCATCCTCGTGGTGGCAACCATCCTGCAGGTCACCGGGATCTGGAACGACTTCATCTTCGGGCTCACCTTCGCCGGGCGCGAGAACCTGCCCATGACCGTGCAGCTCAACAACATCGTGAACTCGACGCAGGGCGAGCGCGCCTACAACGTGGACATGGCAGCTACCATGCTCGCCGCGCTCGTTCCGCTTGTCGTCTACTTCGTCTCCGGACGCTGGTTCGTCCGCGGCATCGCCGCCGGCGCTGTGAAGGGATAAGGCATGTCGACCGTTTCCGTGCGTGATGTGACCGTCGCATTCGAGGCTGTTCAGGTCTTCGACGGTCTTTCCCTTGATATCAACGAGGGCGAGTTCATCGTCCTGCTGGGGCCGTCGGGTTGCGGCAAGTCCACCCTGCTCAATGCCATCGCGGGCTTGCTCGACGTAGCCGAAGGACAGATCTGGATCAACGGCAAGAACGTGACCTGGGAGGAGCCCAAGGACCGCGGCATCGCGATGGTGTTCCAGTCCTATGCCCTGTATCCGCGTATGAACGTGCGCGAGAACATGTCCTTCGGACTGAAGATGGCAAAGACGCCGAAGCCCGAGATCGAGAAGCGCGTCGCCAAGGCGGCCGAACTTCTTCAGATCACGCCCCTCCTCGACCGGCGCCCGGACCAGCTCTCGGGCGGCCAGCGCCAGCGCGTCGCCATCGGCCGGGCCTTGGTCCGAGACGCAGCCGTCTTCCTGTTCGACGAACCGCTCTCCAACCTCGATGCCAAGCTGAGAAACGAGTTGCGCGTGGAGATCAAGCGGCTGCATGCGAGGCTCGGCAAGACCACCATGGTCTACGTCACGCACGATCAGATCGAAGCGATGACGCTCGCCGACCGCATCGTCGTCATGAAGGAGCAGAAGATCCAGCAGATCGGCACGCCAGACGAGATCTACCACCGTCCCGCCAACCTGTTCGTGGCCGGATTCGTCGGCTCGCCGCAGATGAACTTCATCAAGGGCCGGCTCGAGAACACCGGGGAAGGCCTGAGCTTCCTTGCCGGCGACCGCCGGCTCCCGCTGTCGGCCTATCCCTTCGCAACGGCTCCGTCCGCGGGACAGGAGGTCGTGCTCGGCGTCCGGCCGGAGCATCTGGAGATCGCCGGCAACGGGATATGGCCGGGCTTCAAGGTCGACATCGTCGAGCCTATGGGCGCCGATACCGTCATCTGGTGCAGCGACCCCGTCGGCTCGGTCCAGGTTCGCACCACGGGCAGCCGCCGGGCCGCGCCGGGCGAGAGCCTGACCCTCCATGTCGATCCCACGCAGGTATCGCTCTTCTCGGCCGAGACCGGCGAGCGCCTGTGAACGCACCCACATCGCGACAGACCTCGCTGCGTGGCTTGTCGCGCCTGCCATTCCGAACCTTGAGGACCCGATGAGCGTCACGGACATTCTTTCCATTCAACTCTACACCCTGCGATCCCTGGAGGATCTCGACGTGATCCTCGATACGGTCGCCGATGTCGGCTATCGCCATGTCGAGACGGTGGGCTCGCATCTCGACCGGGCGCCGGAGGTCCGCGCGAAACTCGATGCTCGCGGCCTCAAGGCCTCGTCCAGCCATGTCAGCATGGCGGCCCTTCGCGACAAGCCCGATGCGATCGTCGAGGCCTGCCGGACACTGGGCCTCACCCATCTCTACATGCCGGCCGTTCCGCCGGAGGAGCGCGACATGGCCGCCGACGGCTGGCGTTCACTCGGGCGCGAGCTCGGGCAAATCGCGGAGCGTCTTCAGACGCACGGCATTCGGCTCGGCTATCACAACCATCACTGGGAGCTGAAGCCCAAGGACGGCGCGAAGACGGCGCTCGAGCTGATCTTCGAGGCTGCGGGCTCGAGCCCCCTGGCTTGGCAGGTCGACGTGGCTTGGCTCGTGCGCGGCGCTGCCGATCCCAAGGAATGGATCGACCGCTACCGCAGCCGGATCACGGCCGCCCACGTGAAGGACATCGCACCCGCAGGGCAGAACGAGGATCAGGACGGCTGGGCCGATGTCGGCTCGGGCACCTTGAACTGGCGCGATCTGTGGCGCGTATGCCGCGATGCCGGCGCTGAATGGATGGTGGTCGAGCACGACAAGCCGGCAGACCCGGCCCGGACCGCCCGCGACAGCTTCGCCTTCCTGCGCACGATCGAGGATTAAGGATCATGAACTCCCTCAACGTCGGCATCATCGGATGCGGCAACATCTCCGGCATCTATCTCCAGAACATCCCCGCCTATCGCGGCCTCACCCTCCGCGCCTGTGCGGACATGAGGCCGGAGGTGGCGCAGGCGCAGGCGAGCCGGCATGGCATCGAGGCCTTGACAGTCGACGAACTGCTCGCCCGTGACGACATCGACCTCGTGGTCAATCTCACCGTGCCGGCGGCCCATTTCGGCGTCTCCCTCGCGGCGCTCAGCGCCGGCAAGCACGTCTTTTCGGAAAAGCCCCTGGCAGTCGATTTCGAACAGGGCCGCCGCCTCGTCGACGAGGCTGAGGCCCGTGGCCTTCATCTTGGCTGCGCCCCGGACACCTTCCTCGGCGCCGGCGGACGCCTTGCCCGCAACCTCGTCGACGAGGGCAAGATCGGGCACATCCTGTCCGGAACGGCCTTCCTGATGTCGCACGGCATGGAGCACTGGCATCCGGACCCGGAATTCTTCTTCAAGCCCGGCGGCGGCCCGATCCTCGATATGGCGCCATACTACCTGAGCACCCTCGTCAACTTGATCGGTCCGGTCCGGCGCGTCTTCGCCATGTCGAGCATCGGCTATCCGGAGCGCATCGTCACCGCCGAATCGCCGCGCAAGGGCCAGCGGATCGCGGTCGAGACGCCGACCCATGTGATGTCCCTGCTCGAGTTCGCCTCGGGCGCGCAGGTGACGTTCTGCATGAGCTGGGACGTGTGGAAGCACAGCCATCCGGCCATCGAGATCTACGGCTCGGAAGGATCACTGCGGGTACCGGATCCGAACTTCTTCGGCGGCCACGTGGAGATCACCGAGCGCGGCGGCGACTGGCGCGCCGTCGATTCGAGCGAGATGCCGCTGGGCTCCCCCAACTGGCGGTCGCCCAACTGGGCGCCCGAGGTTCCGAACAAGGCGAATTACCGGGCGCTGGGCCTTGCCGACCTCGCGAGCGCCGTGTTGAACGGCACCCCTCACCGCTCCAGCGGGCGCCTCGGCCTGCACGTGCTGGAAGTCATGCACTCCATCCTCGAAGGAGCGGCCACCGGACAGCCTCGGGCGATTACGACCACTCTCGAGCGGCCGGCCGTTCTGGAGGATGCCGACGCGGCGATTCTCTGGAAGGGTCTGCCGGAGACGGCTTCCGCCGCCTGAGATCGATCAAAGCGATAGAAAGAACGAACGATGCGCGAAGCACTCATCGTGTGGGGCGGCTGGCACGGCCATGAGCCGGAGCAATGCGCCGCCATCGTGGCCGGCCTGCTGCGGGACGAGGGATTCCAGGTTCACCTGGAGAACTCGACCCGCGCCTTCGCCAGTCCTCGGCTCTCCACGATGAGCCTCATCGTGCCGATCTACACCATGTCGAAGATCGAGAAGGACGAGGTGGCGAACCTCTCGCAGGCTGTCCGCGACGGCACCGGCCTCGCGGGCTTCCACGGCGGCATGGGCGATGCCTTCCGCGAAGCGGTCGAGTACCAGTTCATGTGCGGCGGCCAATGGGTGGCCCATCCTGGCAATATCATCGACTATCGGGTGAACATCACCCGTCCCGACGATCCGATCATGCAGGGCATTCAGGACTTCGACTACCATTCCGAGCAGTACTACATGCATGTGGACCCGTCGAACGAAGTTCTCGCCACGACGACCTTCTCGGGCGAGCACGCCTCGTGGATCAAAGGCGTCGTCATGCCTGTCGTCTGGAAACGCCGCCACGGCCTGGGCCGCGTCTTCTACAGCTCCCTCGGGCATGTAGCGAAGGAATTCGAAGTCCGCGAGATGCGTACCATCCTGAGCCGTGGCATGATATGGGCGGCGAGGAGCTGATCGGGCGAGGAACATCATGCGGATCATTGTCTATGGCGTCGGCGCGATCGGCGGGACCGTAGCCGCGGCCCTGGCGCTCTCGGGTCAGGAGGTGATTGGCATTGCCCGTGGCCCCCATCTCGACACCATTCAGACCGATGGATTGCTTCTGCGCACTCCGGAGAAGACCGAGCGGGTACGCTTTTCTTGCGTATCGGATCCCACCGAGATCGATTTCCGTTCCGACGATGCCGTCCTGCTGACGATGAAAACACAGGACACGCTTGCTGCGCTGGAACGCCTTCGCGCCGCAGGCGTCGCCGGACAGGCCATCTTCTGCGTTCAGAACGGCGTCACCAACGAACGATTGGCCCTTCGTCTCTTTCCGGAAGTCCATGGCGTAACCGTGATGATGCCGGCCGCCATTGCGGCACCCGGCGAAATCGGAGCCTTCTCCGTGCCGCGTCATGGCATCTTCGACATCGGGCGCTACCCGGGCGGCAGCAACGCGCACGACGCGGCCCTCGCCCAGGCCCTTGAGGCCGCCAACATTGCGGCCTTCGTTTCGCCGGACGTGATGCAGAGCAAGTACGGAAAGCTGCTTCTCAACCTGAGCAACATCCTCCAGGCTGCGCTCGGCCTGGATGCCGATTACAAGCATCTCGAAGCGCTGCTCCGGGCCGAGGCGGAAACCGTCTACAAGGCGGCCGGAATCCCGTGGCTCGATGTAGGCGCAGCCGATGCCCGCAGGGCGCAGCTGATGCAGCAGAGGCCGATCGCCGGCATCGACCGTTTGGGCAGCTCGACGACGCAGAGCCTCGCGCGCGGCGGCGGATCGATCGAGACGGACTACCTCAACGGCGAGATCGTGCTGCTCGGGCGCCTTCACGGCGTCCCAGTTCCGGCGAACGCCTATTTCACGGAACTCGGGGCCCGCATGGCGCGGGAAGGCCTCAAGCCCGGAGCAATCTCGGTCGCTCAGGCCGAAGCGGACCTGTCGGCCATCGGTGCATTGCCGCGGTGATGATCATCAACCGAGAGTGAAGGCCTCGTGCACGGCGGATTGGACGGAGCCGCCCAGAACGGCGCCGCCGCCCGCCACGTAGATCCAGTCTCCGATGACGGTCGCTCCGACCGCATGCCGCGGCGTCGTCATCGGTGCGTGGTGCTGCCATGTATCGCTGCCGGGATCGTAGCTTTCCATCTGGCCGAACACCTTCGCTTGGATCGGCCTTCCCTGCTCGATGCGTCCCGCCTCGCCGCCCATGGCGAAGAGCCGGTTCCGGTAGACCACCAGCCCGTGTCCGGAACGGGCGGTCGGCAGCGGCGCCCGCTCCTCCCAGGTGTCCTTGGCCGGCAGATACACGTGATGCAGGCTGGTGTTGTACTCGAAGGTGTTGAAGCGCCCGCCGATGACGTGAATGACGCCGTTATGCGCGACGCAGCCCACATGATCGCGGGCCCCGGGCAAGGCCTTGGCCGCGGTCCAGCGGTCGGCCTGCGGATCGTAGACCTCGTGCCAGCCGACGCTCGCCCGCTCGGCAACCGGCAGGGAAGCTCCACCGATCAGATGGATCCTGCCGTCGAGCACCACGGCCGCAGCCGCGCCGCGCGGACGAGGCAGCGGCGCGATCGTCGACCAACGATCCGCCGCCGGATCGTAGACATAGGCGTTGTGGTCGGGATTGCGGTTTTGTTCGATGAAGCCGCCCAACGCATAGACGCGCCCGGCATCGGCCGCGACCGCCACATGGTTGGCGCCGCGCGGTAGCGGAGCGGCGTTGAACCAGCGGTCGGAGGCCGGATCGTAGACGTGATGGTAGGCACGATCCACCCGCCCCTCCCCGTAGCCGCCGATGATGTGCATGCGGTCGTTGAGAACAGTCGCCCAGGCCATCTCGCTGCGTGGGATGGGCAGCGCCGCACGGGAGACCCATCGTCCCTGCGGGCCGGCCGGGGCCGGGCTGTCGGTGACGCGCTGCGCCTCCTGCTCCGGGGTCAAATGATGCGGCACTCCGCCCTGCAGTCGGGCATAGGGATCCGGCGAAGGTGCAGCCTCGGGCAGCGGCGCGCTGTGCCCTGCATGCTGGGCCGAGGCGCGGGAGCATCCGAGAACGGTCACCCCGGCAAGTGCGATGAAGCGACGGCGATCCATGTCCGACCTCGCGAAATGTGCCCTCCGATAGTCGCGGAGAGCAATCACCGTGACAAGGAAACGCGCGGCCGATCCGATCAAGTTTCCGAGATCGAGAGCGCTTCCGACCCACATGCGAGGATCACGATCATTGACTTGCATCCTCGCAGCCTTGAGCCTGACCGGGCATGAAAATTCAGTACCGGAGTTCAAGCGCCATGAACCTGTCAGCACTGCTCCGTCAGCGACACGATGCCGGCCGCCCCGTCCGTGTGGCTCTGATCGGCGCCGGCAAGTTCGGCTCGATGTTTCTCGCCCAGGTGCCGACCATTGCGGGGCTCGAGGTCGCCATGATCGCCGATCTCGATCCGGAGCGGGCACGGGCGGCCTGCCGAACCGTAGGCTGGGACGAGGAGCGGATTGCCGGCACGCGCTTCTCCGCCGACGGAACCTATGCCTGCACCGCCGAGGACGTGGAGGTGGTAATCGAGGCGACAGGCCACCCGGAGGCGGGAATCAGGCATGCGCTCGCAGCCATCGCGGCCGGCAAGCACATCGTCATGGTCAATGTGGAGGCCGATGTCCTGGCAGGTCCCCTTCTCGCCGAGAAGGCGCGGGAGCGCGGCCTCGTCTACTCGATGGCCTATGGCGACCAGCCGGCGCTCGTGTCCGAGATGGTGGACTGGGCCCGGGCTGCCGGGTTCACGGTCGCCGCGGCGGGCAAGGGAACGAAATACCTCGCAGCCTTTCACACCGTTACCCCGGATCACGTCTGGACGCATTATGGCCTGACGCCGGAGCAGGCCAAGGCGGCGGGCATGAATCCGCAGATGTTCAATTCCTTCCTCGACGGCACCAAATCCGCCATCGAGATGGCCGCAATTGCGAATGCATGCGACCTCGACGTGCCGGCGGACGGCCTGCGCTTCCCGCCCTGCGGCGTCGACGATCTCGCCCATGTCCTGCGCCCGCGTGCCGTCGGCGGTCAGCTCGATCATGACGGCATGGTGGAGGTGGTCTCCTCGCTCGAGCGTGACGGCAGGCCGGTGTTCCGGGATCTGCGCTGGGGGGTGTACGTGGTGCTGAAGGCTCCCAACGATTACGCTGCGGCCTGTTTCAAGCAATACGGTCTCCCCACGGATGCGACCGGCCGTTACGCGGCGATGTACAAGCCCTTCCATCTGATCGGCCTGGAACTGTCGATCTCGGTTCTGAGCGCCGCCCTGCGCGGCGAACCGACGGGCTCGTGCCGAACCTGGCGCGGCGATGCGGTGGCGGTCGCCAAGCGCGACCTCAAGGCTGGAGACAACCTCGATGGCGAAGGCGGCTACACGGTCTATGGACGGCTGGCGCCTGCCGAGCGCAGCAAGGCCGAACGCATGCTGCCCATCGGCCTCGCCCACGGAATCCGCCTGACCCGCGATGTCGCTGCGGGCTCCGTGGTGACGGAAGACGACGTTGATCTCGATCCTACTCGGCTCGCCGTTCAAATCCGGCGCGAGATGTGCAGTCGCTTCGACGCTGACGGGAAGGGAGCGGACCCGCACCACTGACGGTGAGTGGCCTTCATGATCGTCATCCATGGAGATGCCGGGCGATCACCCTATCTTCCGACGCGCAAAGATGATGGAGCTTCGCATGGACTATCGCAATTTGGGCCGGTCCGGCCTCAAGGTCTCGCCGATCTGCCTCGGCACGATGATGTTCGGCGGACCGACCGACGAAGCTCTCTCGGCGCGCATCATTGCCAAGGCGCGGGAGGCGGGCGTGAACTTCATCGACACGGCCGACGTCTACAACGAAGGCCGCTCCGAGGAGATCACGGGACGGGCGATCGACGCGTCACGCTCCCACTGGGTGCTCGCCACGAAAGTCGCCAATCCGACCGGGCAAGGCCCCAACGAGCGCGGCCTCTCGCGCCGGCGCATCATGGAGGCCGCTGAGGCGAGCCTGCGGCGCCTCGGCACGGACTGGATCGACATCTATTACCTGCACAGGGAGGACCATGGGACGCCCCTGGCGGAGACAGTGCACGCCATGGGCGATCTCGTGCGCCAGGGCAAGATCCGGTATTTCGGCGTCTCGAACCATCGCGCCTGGCGCGTGGCCGAGATCTGCCGTCTCTGCGACGATCTCGGCATCGACCGCCCGGTGGTGAGCCAGCCCTATTACAACGCCATGAACCGGATGCCGGAGGTCGAGCACCTGCCGGCCTGCAGCTATTACGGCCTCGGCGTCGTGCCCTATTCCCCGCTCGCGCGCGGCGTGCTGACGGGCAAGTACAGCCCCGACGCTCCGCCGCCGGAGACGAGCCGCGCCGGCCGGCAGGACAACCGGATGATGCAGACCGAATGGCGCCCGGAATCGCTTCGCATCGCTCAGGACATCAAGCGTCATGCGGAGGCTCGCGGCATCACGGCGGGCCAGTTCGCCGTGGGATGGGTTCTGAACAACCGCTTCATCACCGCGGTGATCGCAGGCCCGCGCACGGAGGAGCAGTGGGACGACTATCTGAAATCGCTCGACTATCGTTTCACGGCCGAGGACGAAGCGCTCGTCGACAGCCTCGTTGCGACCGGTCATCCGTCCACACCGGGCTACAACGATCCCGCTTACCCAATCGAAGGTCGATCACCGCGGACATCCTCGCCTGACTAGGGCGTCGGCGATAGGGTTCGATGGGACTTGTTCATCTCGAGCGGGCCTGAGACGGGCGGCGAGCCACGAGTGTTTCATTGCGAAACTGCAATATCATTGATGCATGACGGTCAATTGCATTGCATCTGTGAAAGGATCAGGTTCTTGGCACACGGACCACAGGGGTCCTGGAGACAAAACCATGATCGATACCCGCCTTGCTCCCTATGGTGCCTTCGCCCTGCGTGCGGCTCTCGGCATCATGTTCATCGCCCATGCCTATCTGAAGATCGCCGTCTTCACGGTTCCGGGCTTTGCCGGCTTTCTCACCCAGGTCGGCTTTCCGGCATTCCTGGCATGGCCCATCATCCTGGCCGAGATGATCGGCGGCCTTGCCATCCTGCTGGGATTCTACGGGCGCGCCGTGTCCGTCGTTCTCCTGCCGGTTCTCCTGGGCGCGCTCCTTGTGCATGCTCCCAACGGCTGGGTGTTCAACGCCCCCAATGGCGGCTGGGAGTACCCGGCCTTCCTGGCTCTCGCGGCCCTTGCCCATGCTCTCATCGGCGATGGTGCTTTCGCTGTGAGGCCCTTGGCCCTCGGCCTCGGCACGGCAGCCCCGCTTCGCCCGCGGATCGGATAAGGCTGCAAGAAAAATCCAGGAGCGGCCGGGCATGGTTGGCGCGGCCGCTCATTCATTTGGCGATGAGATGGCGTCAGGCAGCGCGCCAGCCATGCCTGTCGCATGATCCGGCCAATCAGGTCTTCATGCTGGCCAGTTCGGCTTTCAGCCAATCGTGGAAGGCCTTGACTGCCCGCGTCGGCGGCAGGGTTCGGGACGTGACGAACCAATAGGCGATACCGGTGGCGTAGCGGTCCGGGAAGGGAGCCGTCAGGCGCCCGAAGGAGATGGCATCTCCGGCCAGGGTTTGCCACCCGAGAAACACCCCCTGCCCCGCAACGGCCGCATCGAGGCAGAGAGACGCGTCCGAGAAGACCGGGCCGTCGCCGAGGATCGACTCGTCGAGACCATTCGGGCCGAGCCAGGCGTTCCAGCCGAACATGGGCGTCGGTTCACGGATGATGGGAACGGACGCCAGATCCGCCGGCTTTCGAAGAGCCTCGGCGAGCGATGGGCTGCAGACGGGAAAGATCAGCTGATCGATCAGCTTCTCGGCTTTCACATGGGGCCAGTTGCCCCAGCCGACACGGATGCACACGTCCACATCGGACATATCCGGATCGACGAGTGCCACATCCGCATCGATGCGGATGCGGATGTCGGGATATCGCTCGTGGAACCGCTTCAGGCGCCACACCAGCCATTTGCTCGCGAAGACAGGCGCGACGGACACCGTCAGCACATCGTCGCGACGGCGTTCCGCGAGGGCGAGTCCGGCCGAGATCTCGGCGAATCCGGCGCTCAGATATTTCAGGATGTCCTCCCCGAACGGCGTCGGCTTCAGGCCCTTCGGCAGGCGCTCGAACAAGGGGCGTCCAAGCTGCTCCTCGGCCTTCAGGATCTGCTGGCTGACAGCCCCAATGGTGACGCCGAGCTCCTCGGCCGCGGCGCGAAGAGTACCCAGCCGGCCCGCCGCCTCGACGGCGCGCAGACCCGTGAGATGGAAGCGGCTCAGGTTTCTCATATAGCTTTTCTATAGCCACACACAGAGAAAAACCATCCCGCGATGGCAAGAGAAGAGGCATCATGCAGGAATGTTAAACCTCTTCAGCCTCGCAAAGCAGCTTTTCAGCAGCAATTCACGGCCTCAGGAAATGGATGACCGCAGCGACGACCCGCTGTCCCATCCGGCCCTTCAACGCATGACGCTTGAGCAGTTGGCGGATTTGCCATTTGACCGAACCCCTCCGACGGCCCGATGCAGTTCCCCGCGCGCCGCAGAGAGAGTTCCGTCCTGTCAAACGTAGGACTTTGCGAAAGCGGGACAGGAGTTTGAACGAGTTCGTCTCCGGGCGCACTCGCCGGCCTCGTGAGCCAACGAGGCAAGCGATCGCTCTCCCTTGCAGAAAGAAGCCCGCGAGTTTCGCGATGAGAGACAACGATCGTGATCTGGAATGGCTTGGGGCGCCAGGATTCTAAGCTAAGCAGTACCCATCAGCTAAGTCATTGAAACCGCGTGCCTTCGTGCTGCACGGGATGAGCGTGTGTCGCACCTTTGTGTGACACCCTGAAAGGGTGAGGCCGCGCGGCTTCTCCGGTTCGATTGAGCCACATGTTTCCACGTCTACGGGGGATCTCAGCCGCTTCGGACCATCCCGCGTTTGACCCAGGGTGACCATAAAACGGCCGCGGATGTCGCTGATGGCATTGCGTCTCATATCGAGCCCGACAGGGAGGCAGAGACTTTGAGCGCCGGCTTCATCACCACCGCGATTATCCTGGTCGTCGGTTATGTCATCCTCTCCAAGGTCATTGGCCTTGCCTTCCGCCTCGTCATCCCCGTTGTCCTGATCCTGGTCTTGGGTGGCGCCGGCGCCCTCTCGGGCCTCCTGCCGGATCGCGCACCGGAGCGTTACCCGGACAATCAATCGGTGCCGTATACCCGAGCACAGGAGCATCCCGGCGACATTGGCGACCTCCGCCTGCGCGATCTTGTCGACGCGGCGGTGGGTGCCGCCCGATCTGTCCTACAGGGGATGTTGGCCCTCCTCGATGGTACCGTCGGGCATGGGGCCAAGCCGGAACCGCGCTGGATCGACCAGCGGCAGCCCCGGCATGGCGAGGCCTATGAGGCACCATCCGATTTCGACGATGTCCCGCACCACGGGGGAGGACGGCGGGGCTGGTAGGCGTCTTCCGATAGGCCTCTCTGACCAAACCTTGACCGAACGGCTAGAAAGGTGCGGTGGGTGGATCAGGCACCCGGTTTAAGCGGGATCCCTGCATAGGCCGCCTCGAGGATCGCCCGGTAATCCGCCTCGTTGGCCGGACGAGGATTGGTCGCGGAGGAGTGATCCTCAGTCGCGCTTTTTGCGATCAGGGCAAAGCTGTCCCGCGGCACCCCCATCTCAGCCAGCGTTGCCGGCGTGCCGAGCCGCGAGTTGAGACCGCGGACGTAATCCGCCAGATCCACGCCGTCGTCGAGGCCCAACCGATGGCGGATCGTAGCGTACTTTGCCTCGGCATGGCTCCTGTTGAACTCAAGCACGTAGGGCAACAGCACCGCATTGAGTGTCCCATGATGCAGCGCCACCTGCTTCAGACCTCCGAGAGGATGCGAGAGGGCATGGACGGCGCCCAGGCCCTTTTGAAACGTCAGACCTCCCTCAAGCGCGGCCATCATCATCTCATGCCGGGCCGTGCGATCCGACCCCTGGGCCACCGCCCGTTCGATATTGCCGACGGCACGAACCAGACCGTCGAGCGCGATGGCCTCTGCCGGTGGGTTGAAGCGTGGGCTGAGGAAGGTCTCGATGCAATGGGTGATCGCGTCCATTCCGGTCGCCGCCGTCAAGGCCGGGGGCAGCCCGAGCGTGAGATCCGGATCGCAGATGGCGCGCTTCGGGATGAGATGGGGAGAGATAAATCCGAGCTTTCGACCATCCTCCAAGGTGATCAGGGCCGCCCGGCCGACCTCGCTGCCTGTCCCGGCCGTGGTTGGAATGGCGATGAGCGGGGCTACGGCCGCAGAGATCTTAGGAATTCCGCCTAGAATCGCCGCATACTGCTCCAAGGGTCCATCGTGGGTCGACAGAAGAGCCACACCCTTGGCCAGATCAATCGGGGAGCCGCCCCCAATGGCAATCAGGCCGTCGCAGGCATTGGAACGGTAGAGTTCCAGCGCGGCCATCACTGCGCCCTCCGTAGGATTCGTGGGCGTATCGGCGAAGACCGGAATGTGCTGCCCTGCAGAGAGAACACCTATCAGGCGATCAACCAAGCCGATGCGCACGATTCCCGCATCGGTAACAATGAGGGGTGTCCTGATTCCAAGCTCCCGCATATCGTTGCCGACGTCCGACAGGGCGCCATCCTGGAACCGAATGGTGGTCAAATAGGAGATCAAAGACATCCCTGCTCCTCCGTCCCGGTTGCGCTGGGTGCGTCCGCAAGCAACATTCTACCGCAGCGCCCCTGCTTCAGGTCCAGCATCACGCGAAAGCGCCTACCAGATCAATCCACTTTGGTTCGAGGCGACATTTCACGTGGAGCTACTTGCACTCCTCCCTCGCGGTGTCCCTTCATCGGCGTTAGGTTGCACCTGTATCTGCTGGCCGAACGCCGCGACCGATCCGGCAATTCTCCATGTGAGCTGCCTGACGCTCTCGGCAGCGACCGAGGTCCCCTGGTAGAGTTTGCTTGGCTACACCCATTCAAGCACTATGTTTCGAATCCTGCCGAGCATCCGATCAACACCCTGGAGAGAACAGCGGCATGCCGATCACCGATGCTTTTGCCCCTCATCTGTTCCACAGCCAAACCGTTCTGATCACGGGCGGCACAAGCGGAATCGGGCTTGCCTGCGCCAAGGCCTTCCGAGACCTGGGTGCCAGCGTCACGGCGACGGGAGCGAGTGAGGCCGAGCGGATGCGGGCGGCAGGCGACGAGACCAATGCAGGGCTCTCGTTTGAGGTTCTCGACGTCCGTGACGGTCCGTCGGTCGACCGCCTGGTCACGCAGTTCAACCGCCTGGATATCCTGGTCAACGCCGCAGGCGTCATTCGCCGTGACCTGGAGCACGACCCGGAGGTCTTCGCGGACGTCATCTCAGTCAACCTGACCGGCGCCATGCGGGTCTGCTCCGCCGCGAAAGCAAGGCTTTGCGAAGCCAAGGGCTCCGTGGTCAATGTCGCATCCATGCTCACCTTCTTCGGCGGTCCCCGGGTTCCGGCCTACAGCGCCTCGAAAGGCGGCGTCGGCCAGCTGACCAAGAGCCTCGCCGCCGCATGGGCGGCCGACGGCATCCGCGTCAATGCCGTTGCACCGGGCTGGATCGCGACGCCTCTCACGCAGGCTCTGCAGGATGACCCGGACCGCAGCGCCCCGATTCTTTCCCGCACTCCCATGGGCCGCTGGGGCACACCGGAGGAAGTGGCCGGAGGCGCCGTCTTCCTGGCATCGCCCGCGGCTCGGTTCGTGACGGGCGCCATCCTGGCCATCGATGGCGGCTATCTGACTGTTTGACCACAACTCGCCTCAGAGGAGCAGATCCCATGTCCAGCCCAGAGCCGACCTCCCCCGGCATCCCCATGAACGACAAGTGGGTGCCCTACCGGCATCCGCAGCCGAAAGACTCCCCGCCCGAGCTCGTGATCCCGAACGCCATTCCGACGGACGAACGGATCTGGGTTCCTGTGGAGGAGAACGTATGGTTCCGACCGCTGCTGCTTGCGGCCTCGCGCGGGTACTGGATGAACCTGCTGCGGGTGCGGAAGTCGGGCGTGCTCTCGCGCCATCGCCATCCTCAACCGGTGCATGCCTTCGTGCTTAAGGGAGAATGGCGGTACCTGGAGCATGACTGGATTGCCACCGAGGGTTCCTATGCCTACGAGGCCCCTGGCGAGACGCATACGCTAGTCGTCGATCCGCACGTCGAGGAGATGATCACCCTGTTCCAGGTGAACGGAGCCATGATCTACGTCGATCCGGACGGCAATGCGACCGGGTTCGACGATGTCTTCACGCGAATCGAGAAGTGCCGGACGCATTATGCGAAGAACGGACTCGGAGCCGACTACATCGACCAGTTCATCCGTTGATGGCAATCTGTGGGGGTTCCAATCGCCTGATCGTCAGTCCTGCCATGGCGTTG
>JAESFT010000715.1_pt1 | contig 14707 bp, 15 predicted proteins | sample 9269451 | NCBI WGS metagenome assembly JAESFT01 (sample SAMN14502557, study PRJNA617106) | algae metagenome | isolation source: Scytonema hyalinum WJT4-NPBG1 and co-occurring heterotrophs from well... | place: USA: Mojave Desert, Joshua Tree National Park, California | collected 2006-05-25
TCGATGTCCAGTTGGTTGAGCCGATCGAGATAGCTGCCTCCGTCCTGTCCGATGGTCGCCATGATGAGCGGATCGCCTTGCAGCAGTTTCAGGTTGTAGGCAATGTTGCCGGCACAACCGCCGAATTCACGTCGCAACTGCGGTACCAGGAATGCGACATTGATCTTGTGTAACTGATCGGCCAGCAATGCTTCCGAAAAGCGTCCGCCGAAGGACATGATGGTGTCGAATGCGAGCGAGCCGCAGATAAGGGATGGCTTGGACGATGGCATGGTTCGAGGAAAGAGTAATAAATAGGAGGGTAAGTGGGTGCGGGAGTGGCCGATGCCTGCGCTTACGGATAGAACACATACACCCGGTAGCCTGCCGCTTTTAATTGCGTCAGCTCGAATTGTATTTTGACGGGGTGTTCCGATTTCGGCAGCAATCCTTTCTGAAGCTCCGGTCCGGACTTGACGTAATCTGCCGGTACGAATACGCGTCGCGCAAGCGGCTTCTCATTCGCATCCTTCAGCGTCAGCTCGATATGTGGCCAGGCCTGGACGATGGAGCCATGGTTGCGCAGCAGGGCGCTCAACATAAAGATGTTCTTTTCCGGCGCCAGCGACTGCAGTTCGGTCGACTCGATCACCACCGCATCAATCTGGGCAGGCAATCCGATCCGGCATCCGATCAAGTTGCATGCTTCCACCAACGCCGGTTTGGCTTGCGGAAAACGCGCGGCAAGCTGGTCCCTAAATATATAGGTGGCCTGTGCAAGCGCGCCGAACAGCATCAACAAGGTGCCGCCTATTAATGCGATACGCAGCGCCCGTCCGAAGCGCTGCCTCCTGCGGCCCTGTTTGACGAAGCTCGGTTCCTGATATGCCGATTCGTCGTCGTCGGTTTCATCAAGGGCATCGGTATGCTTGCGCCGCGATTTCCGTTTTTCGCGTAACGGCTTGCGCTGCAGGTCTTCGATCGCCGACTCCAGCGGATCGGGCGCATCGGGATCGGCAGGCTGTCCCGGTGACTGGAAACCGCCGTCAAGCGGCTGGTTGTCCTCGGTATTGCTGAAATTCATCAGCGTCATGCGCTGCAATGGATCGTTGCCGGGGTCTGGTGTCGCCGGTGACGAAGAGGTGAAGTCGGGCGCGCCGTGCGCGTCGGGCAGAGGGGCTGGCGCAGGATCGGCTATCTCTGCCGAAGGGGAGTCGAGCACCGCTTCCGGATGTTCTTTCGGTTGCGCTTCAGGACTGGCGTCCGCAACGAATGCCTGCGGGGAATCCGGCGATGAATCAGAGGCCGTTGGTGACGGAACGGGCGGCGGTGAGACTGGCTGCGGCCCAGGTTCCTCTGGCCGCAACAAATTTTCGATGCCGTTGAAAATCTGCTTGCAGGAGCCGCAGCGTACGAGTCCTGATCGCAGCTTCAATTGGTCATGCGCGACCCGGAACGTCGTATGACAGTGAGGACATTGGGTTGCCAGCGCCATTGGCTTATCTTGTGCCGGCGGCCCGGCCGGCCAGTACGACCCAGCCTTCGTGTTCACCCGCGACCGACAGATCGATGAAGGGAGCGTAGGCAGCGGCGACCTCATCAGCCTGGCGTACGAGCACGCCTGACAACACCAGCGCACCGCCACCTGCGACGCGGGCCGACAGCATCGGCGCCAGAAGCTTCAGCGGGCTGGACAATATGTTCGCGACCACGATATCAAACCGCTCCTGTTGGGCAATCGTGCCGAATTGCTCCGGAAGATAGTAGTCGATTTCACACTGATTGCGCTCGCTGTTGTAGCGTGCCGATTCGATTGCCTGCGGATCGATGTCGACGCCGATCACGCGGGCGGCGCCCAGCTTCTTTGCCACCATCGCCAGGATTCCCGAACCACAGCCGTAATCCAGCACGGACAGGGTCTCCGGCGCGTGTCGCTCCAGCCATTCCATGCACAACCGGGTCGTCGGATGGCTGCCGGTGCCGAATGCAAGGCCCGGATCGAGTTCCAGCACCAGGCCGTTCGGGTCCGGTGCGTCATGCCAGCTCGGCACGACCCAAATGTTTGTGCCGATATGAATGGGATCGAACTGCGCCTGGGTCAGTCTGACCCAATCCTGCTCCTCGACCGGCCGCAAGGAATAGGCGGGCGGCTGAGCCAGGCCGACTGCTGCGGCTGCCTCGGCGACGAGGACGGCATGATCAGCATCGACATCCGCCAATGCAACCACCCGGCTGCGCTCCCAGGCGGCTTCCGCGGGTTCCATGCCCGGCTCACCGAACAGCGGTTGTTCCGCTTCCGTGCCTTCGTCCGCATCCTCGACCGACACCGACAGCGCGCCTGCTTCCATCAATGCGTCGGAGAGCGCTTCCGCGTGTGCGCGGTCGATTTCGATGACGATTTCAGTCCAGCTCATAAAGGACCTTATTTCTTTGCCAGTTGCGCCAGTTCCTTCGACAGGTCGGGCTTGGCAGCCAGCTTTTGTTCGAGGTAATGGATATTGGTGCCGCCTTCGATGAAACGGGCGTCCACCATCAGCTCGCGATGCAACGGGATATTGGTCTGTATGCCTTCGACCACCATTTCCGACAGTGCGATCTGCATGCGACGGATCGCCTGGTCTCGCGTGGCGCCGTAGGCGATCACCTTGCCGACCATCGAATCATACGTCGGCGGTACGAAATAACCGGCATAGGCATGGGAGTCAACACGAATACCGGGGCCACCCGGCGCATGCCAGGAGACGATCTTGCCTGGCGACGGGGTGAATTTGAACGGATCCTCGGCGTTGATCCGGCACTCGATCGCATGCCCGGTCAGCTCGATGTCGCGCTGGCGGAAGCGCAGCTTCTCTCCTGCCGCAACCCGGATCTGCTCTTGCACCAAATCCACGCCGGTAATCATTTCGGTGACCGGATGCTCGACCTGGATACGGGTATTCATTTCGATGAAGTAAAACTCGCCGTTCTCATACAGGAATTCGAAGGTTCCGGCGCCCCGGTAGCCGATCTTGCGGCATGCCTCGGCACAGCGGTCGCCGATACGCTCGATCAGCTTGCGCGGGATGCCTGGCGCCGGCGCTTCCTCGATCACCTTCTGATGTCGGCGCTGCATCGAGCAGTCGCGTTCGCCGAGCCAGACGGCATTCTTGAATTCGTCGGCAAGAACCTGGATTTCGACGTGGCGCGGATTCTCCAGGTACTTCTCCATGTAGACTTCGGGGTTGCCGAACGCTGCGCCGGCCTCGCTCTTGGTCATGGTGACGGCGTTCAGCAAGGCCGCTTCGGTATGCACGACGCGCATGCCGCGTCCGCCGCCGCCGCCGGCAGCCTTGATGATGACTGGATAGCCGATCTTGCGGGCAATCCGGATGATTTCCTTCGGATCTTCCGGCAACGCGCCTTCCGAGCCCGGCACGCAGGGGACCGAAGCCTTGAGCATTGCCTGTTTCGCCGATACCTTGTCGCCCATCAGGCGGATGGAGTCGGGGCGGGGGCCGATAAAGACGAATCCGGATTTTTCAACGCGTTCGGCAAAGTCCGCGTTCTCGGACAGAAAGCCGTAGCCGGGATGAATGGCTTCCGCGTCAGTCACTTCGGCGGCGCTGATGATGGCCGGCATGTTCAGGTAGCTCAGGGACGACGGTGCCGGCCCGATGCAGACCGATTCGTCGGCCAGCTTCACATACTTCGCTTCGCGATCCGCCTCGGAGTGGACGACCACGGTCTTGATGCCCATTTCGCGGCATGCGCGCTGAATACGCAATGCGATTTCGCCGCGGTTGGCAATAAGGATTTTTTCAAACATAGTCGGGGGAATAGGAAGGATTAAGGAGCGCCATTAAAAATCCGGCGCGGCACGTTGTTGACGGTTTGCCGGCCGTGCCGGCACATACATGAACCGCGTCTATCCTTAACCGATCACGAACAATGGTTGGCCGAATTCCACCGGCTGCCCATTCTCGACCAGGATTTGCTTGATGACGCCTGCAGCGTCGGCATCAATTTCATTGAGCAACTTCATCGCTTCGATGATGCAAAGGGTATCGCCTTCTTTCACTGTGCCACCCACTTCGACGAACGGCGGATTTCCTGGGCCGGATGAGCGATAGAACGTGCCTACCATCGGTGATTTGACGATGTGGCCTTCCGGTTCTGCCGGCGCAGCGGCTGCGATCGTGGCAGGTTGAACAGGAGCGGCGCTCGACGTCGTGATCGGCTGCGGAGCCGACTGCGGCTGCATCATGACTACCTGGTTCTGAGGCACAGCGGAGGATTTGACGATGCGAACCTTGCTTTCGCCTTCCGTGACCTCGAGTTCGGCGATATCCGATTCAGCGACCAGATCGATCAAGGTCTTGAGTTTTCGTAAATCCATAGAATTCCCTTAGAATTATTTGATTTGCAATACAATTGAAATCATCACAATTATATGATGATTGTGGGAAGATAAAGAAAATTACAGTTTTTTAAGTGCGTAATCGATGGCAAAACGATAGCCTTCGATTCCGAGGCCGCATATGACGCCGCCTGCGATAGCGGACAGGTAGGAATGATGACGGAAAGCTTCCCGTTTATGGATGTTGGAGATATGCACTTCGATAAATGGAATGGCGACCCCTGCCAATGCATCCCGTAATGCCACGCTGGTATGGGTCAGCCCTCCGGGATTGATGACGATCGCATCGACGTTTTCCTGTCGCGCCGCATGTATCCGGTCTATCAAGGCCCCCTCGTGATTGCTTTGAAACGCATTGAATGTCGCGCCTCCAGCCTCTGCCTGTTGCGATGCGTCTCGTTCAATATCCGCCAAAGTCGTTGATCCATAGACCTCCGGTTCGCGTGTGCCGAGCAGATTGAGGTTCGGGCCGTTAATAAGAAGGATATTTTTTGCCATGGAGATCAAACTCCGTTTGACGAGGATGGCGCATTTTGCCGTCAAATGATGCAGATTGGCAAGAACAAATATCTGCAGGCGTTATTCCGGCACTATTCAAGCTTGAGGTCCGCTTCCACTTCCTTGATGTTCAGGCGGCCAAGATAGGTTTTCCGTACTTTGCCATTACCGTCGATCAACACTGTATAAGGGAGGCCGCCCGCTTGGTTGCCGAATTGCCGCGACAATTCCGTGCCGGTCACGCCGGCAGTGTAGAGCGGGTAATTAATTTGATGCTTCTTGGCGAATTGCGCGATGTTGGATGCAGAATCGATGCCGATGCCAATGATTTGCAAATTTGTCCCCGACTTCGTAGCTTGCAAGGCGGATAATTCAGGCATTTCATCGACGCAGGGTGCGCACCACGTTGCCCAAAAATTCACCAGCAGCGTTTTGTTCTTCCATTTCGACAAAGGCTCCGCATTGCCGTCCACTGTTGGCATGGAAAGATTGAACAGGCTGGTGACGGCATTGCTTTGTGGCGAATCGGGTTCCAGGTTTCGATAGCCGAAATAAACGCCTAAGGCGGCGAATAAAACGCCAACGACAAAAATCGGCACGAGGTTTTTTCTCATTTGTTTTCCGCTTCCTGGATAAGTATCCGCAGCGTGTTCAAGTCGGCGCGCTCGACTTTACCGCTTGAGGCTGTACGCACCGCACCCCGGACATCGTCGGTTGCATATATTGCAAGGTGGATGCCTTCGTTCTTCCACATGAAGCTGATGGTTTCGACCGGATCCCCGCGACCGTTGAAATGCGACCTCTCGGATACTTCAAAGTCCACATTCTTATTCAGCAGGAATATTTCGACATCTTTCGCGCTATCGGTGAAAAGCTGAAGATGAATATCTGAATGCTCGCCGGCCGTGCCGTTGAGCACCGCGCCGGTAAGGTAGGGTGAGAAACTTGCCAGTTCTTCCATCAACCGCAGTGCCAGGCGGCGAAGCGCCATCAGGCGGGCAGGCTGGGTGTCGCCAAAAAAAAGCTCATTGTAAATACGTACTTCATTTTCGATTTGCGCGTTGTCCGGCATGACGTCGCCCCGCACTTTGGCGTTGCCGAGTACCTGTTTGACCGCTTTGCGCTTTGCGGTGCCATAGTCGGCACCATCCTCGGCAATCATCCGTGCCGCCGCCGCCGCGATTTCAGCCCGCAGAAGTTCGCTTTCCGATGAGTAATTGCTCATGTTGCTCCAAAAACCGGCACGGCCAGCTCCGCCATGTCGGGTAAAATCTCGCTATTCTATTTTGAATCAGCACAATGCACATTCATATCCTTGGCATCTGCGGCACCTTCATGGGTGGCTTGGCGGTGCTGGCAAAAGAGGCCGGACACAAGGTCACCGGCTGCGACAGCAATGTTTATCCGCCAATGAGCACCCAGCTCGAGGCGCAGGGCATCGAGCTTATCGAGGGTTTCAGCCCGGACCAGGTCGCCTTGCAGCCGGATTTATACGTCATTGGTAACGTGGTTTCCCGCGGCAATCCGCTGATGGAGGAAATCCTGAACCGTGGGTTGCCGTACACGTCGGGTCCGCAATGGATCGGCGAACACATCCTTCAAAACAGGTGGGTGCTGGCAGTGGCGGGCACGCACGGCAAGACCACGACGTCGTCGATGCTGGCCTGGATACTGGAAGACGCCGGTTATGCGCCAGGGTTCCTGATCGGCGGCGTGCCGATGAATTTCGGCATATCCGCCCGCTTGTCCGGGGGCAAAGGCGGATCCGAATTCTTTGTCATCGAAGCCGACGAATACGATACCGCCTTCTTCGACAAGCGCAGCAAATTCGTCCACTACCGGGCGCGCACCGCAATCCTGAACAACCTCGAATACGACCATGCCGATATTTTTCCGGACCTCGGCGCAATCGAAACCCAGTTCCATCATCTAGTGCGCACCGTTCCCGGCGTAGGACGGCTGATCCTCAACGGGCGCGAGGAATCGTTGCAGCGGGTAATTCAGCGCGGATGCTGGAGCGAGAAGGAATGGTTTGGCACGGAGGGTAATAGCGGCTGGATGTTGATCAACCATGCCGACGGCAGCTTCGATGTGATGTTCAATGGCGCATCCCAAGGCACGGTCGACTGGGCATTGACCGGCGAGCACAATCGCATGAACGCGCTGGCCGCCATCGCCGCCGCGCGCCACGTCGGCGTAACGCCGTCACAAGCCATTGCATCGCTGTCCCGGTTTGAAAGCGTGAAGCGCCGCATGGAGATTCGCGGTGTTACGGGTGGTGTCACGGTATATGACGATTTTGCCCATCATCCCACCGCGATTGCGACGACGGTCGACGGTCTTCGCAGGAAAATCGGCGACGCCCGCATCCTCGCAGTGCTGGAGCCGCGGTCGAATACGATGAAACTCGGCACCATGAAAAATGCGCTGCCGGGAAGCCTTGCCAACGCCGACCTGGTTTTCGGATACGGTGCGCAATCCGGCAAAGATAGTCTGGGCTGGGATCTGTCCGAGGCGCTCGCGCCGCTTGGGCCGAAGGCAGGTGCGTACCATGACCTGGAATCGCTAGTGAAAGCAATCACTCAGGCCGCGCGGCCGGGCGACCATGTTCTCGTGATGAGCAATGGCGGCTTCGGCGGCGTGCACCAGAAAATTCTGGATGCATTGCCAACATGATTGTTTATCTGCATGGCTTTCGTTCGTCGCCGCGGTCCTTCAAGGCGCACCTGATCGGGCAGCGCCTGGACGGATTGGGGCGCGGAGCGGAATATCTTTGCCCGCAACTGCCTGCGTCACCGCGTGAGGCGATTGCCCTGGCATCGGCATTGCTCGAACGATATCCGGCAGACGACGTCTCATTGATTGGTTCTTCCCTGGGCGGATATTACGCAACCTGGCTGGCGGAAAAGGCCGGTTGCCGGACCGTGCTGCTCAATCCCGCGGTGTCGGCGGCGCGCGACCTCGAGAGCCAGGTCGGCGTGACGACTGCCTACCATTCGTCGGAACCTTTCGAATTCAAGCACCAATATATAGATGAACTGAAAGCGTTCGCTGTCGACAAAATCACCTCGCCGGAACGTTATTTTCTGGTTGCAGCTACCGGCGACGAGGTGCTCGACTGGCGGGAAATGGTGGCGCACTACCCGGGCGCGAAGCAAAAAGTGATCGAAGGAAGTGACCACGGCATTTCCGACTTCGAGCGCCACATTGATGAAGTACTGGCGTTTTGCGGCATCGAAGCCGGGACAGGGGCCTGATGTACCGGTCGGTTAACCGGGCACGCTGGTATTCGCATGTCAACGGCATCAACCCGCCGGGAGGCATGCGCGGATGGCTTACCGATCCTTCGTCCCTGACACTCAAGCTGATGCAGCGCGGAGGCAGTTTCCGTGTCCAACGCTTGTGCCAGCGCACGGCGCTCTGTCTGCCGGATGAATTCAGGCTGGTCGGACTGGGACGTCCGGTTCGGGTACAGGAACGCGATGTGCTCTTGCGGTGCGGGCAACAGCCCATGGTATATGCACACACCATCTTGCCGCTGGATGCGACCGCAGGCGACTGGCCGTTTTTCAGTGCCCTGGGCGAACGTTCGCTCGGTACCATCCTGTTTGGCGATCCAAGCGTATCGCGCGGACCCATGCAGTATGCCCGCCTGTTGCCGCACCATCCGCTGGCGCGCCGCACATCCGCGGCGCTCAGTGCAACTTCGTCTCCGGCGCCGCTCTTTGCACGCCGGCGCCTTTTTCATCGCAGAAAAGGTCTATTGCTGGTTACCGAGGTCTTTTTGCCGGCTATCGCCGAAATCGGCCTTGCCAACACATTTCACAAGCAGAACATTGAATGAATCTATTTTTTGAAGAATCCGGCGATTTCAAGGCGGGCGCAGTACTGTCGCAACAAGGCGAGGCTTACCAGGTCGAAATGCAGACCGGCAAGCGGACGAAAGTAAAGGCGCGCGATGTCCTGCTTCAATTCACATCGCCGGCGCCGGCGCAATTGCTGACCGAAGCCCAGAGCATCGCCGATGAGATTGATCTCGACTTTCTGTGGGAAGTCGCCGGGGAGGAAGAATTCGGGTTTGCCGAGCTGGGAAGCGAATATTTCGGCCATGATCCGAAGCCGCATGAAGCGGCCGGCCTGTTGCTGAGACTGCATGGAGCGCCGGTGTACTTCTACAAGAAGGGCAAGGGCCGTTACAAGGCAGCACCCGAAGCCTCGCTGAAGGCGGCATTGGCGGGCATTGAAAAGAAAAAACAGCAGGCCCAGATACAGGCGCAGTATGTTGACGAGCTGAAAGCAAACCGCTTGCCGGACGCAATCAAGTCGTCTGCACTGCAATTGCTGTTCAAACCGGACAAGAACAGTATCGAATACAAGGCGCTGGAGGCGGCTTGCAGCGAACTGCAAACCACGCCGCAGCGGTTGATGTTGTCGGTCGGCGCCATCGGTTCGCCGAAGGAACTGCATCTGTCGAAATTCCTGTCGGAGCACTTTCCGAAAGGGACGGGCTTTCCGGCCATCGCCATGCCCTCGTCGCCCAAGTTGCCGGTGGCGGAAGTGCAGGCTTTTTCGATCGACGATGTGACCACCACGGAGATCGACGACGCCATCTCCGTCACTCATCTCGACGACGGCAAGGTCCGCGTCGGCATCCATATTGCCGCACCCGGACTCGGCATCCGCCGCGACGACGCCATTGATGCGATAGCCCGGCAACGGCTTTCGACGGTCTATATGCCCGGCGACAAAATCACGATGCTGCCTGACGCACTGGTCGAGTCGTTCACCCTGGCCGAAGGCAGGACCTGTCCGGCCGTGTCGCTGTATGCCACCCTCGATACCCGGGATTGGTCGGTCATATCAACCGAGAGCCGGGCGGAAGCGGTGCCGATCGCGGCTAACCTTCGCCACAACGATCTGGACGAACTGGTTACCGAAGAAAACCTGGCCAACGGCGCCGGCGATTATCCGCACAAGGCGGACATTGCACTGCTATGGCAGTGGGTGCAGAAGCTGGAGCAGGGCCGCATGGCCAAACGGGAAGGCTTCGGCCTCAAGCCGGAACAGACCAACCGCGTCGACTTCAATTTCTATGTCGAGAACGATATCGTGACGATCACCCGCCGCAAGCGCGGCGCGCCGCTTGACAAGATCGTGGCCGAGCTGATGATTTTCGCAAACAGCAGTTGGGGCAAGATGATGCACGACCATGGCGTGCCGGGTATTTACCGCAGTCAGGGTGGAGGTGGAGGCGGCTGGGCGGCCAAGATGCAGGTGCGAATGGTGACGCACGCCGCACCGCACCAGGGCTTGGGCGTTGACCAGTATGCCTGGAGCACATCACCGCTGCGGCGCTATACCGACCTCGTCAATCAGTGGCAGATTCTCGCCTGTATCGAACATGGCGTGACCGCGCCGCTGGTCGCGCCGTTCAAGCCGAAGGACGCTGACTTGTTCGCGGTGGTATCGGCCTTTGACGCCGCTTATTCCGCCTATGCCGATTTCCAGTCCTCGATGGAACGTTACTGGTGCCTCCGATGGCTCGCGCAGGAAGGCGCCAGGCATGTCGATGCGGTGGTGTTGAAAGACGAGGTTCTGCGACTGGTCGATATCCCGCTGATCATCCGCCTGGCCGGCATGCCGCAGATGGCCCGCGGCACCGAAGTCAAACTCGATTTGATCCGGTGGGATGAAATCGACCTTACGGTAGAGGCGCGTCTGATCGAAGTGGCAAGCGCGCCCACCGTACCCGATGACGAAATAGCCATAAGCGAGAGCGAAACAGATACAGAATCTGTTTCCGAATGAAAGCGGGCGAAAAGTTCGGCTGAAAACGGCGGGCTTTGTCGTAGAATTCAAGGCATTCGCAATAGCCTCTATCCCGCCGCGTGAAGTTGATCCTCCAAAACCGCACCTTGTCCATCGCCGTCGGCCTGTCGGTGCTGGCGCATGGCGCCTTACTCGCGGTGCGTTTCGTGCCTCCGGAAGCGTTCAAGTTCAAGCCGACCGATCCCGGCCTGGAAGTCATCCTCGTCAATGCCAAGCACGACAAGGCCCCGCTCAAGGCTGATGCACTCGCACAGGCGAATCTTGACGGCGGCGGCAATGCCGATGCCGGGCGTGCCAAATCGCCGTTGCCCGACATGCGCAGGAGCGAGAACGGCGATGGTTTGAAAGCCATGCAGCGCCGCATCGAAGAACTCGAGCAGCACCAGCAGCGCATGCTGGCGCAGATGAACAGGAAGACCGATCTTTCGTCACCCGCAAACGACGACCTTGCCCGTCCAAAGGACCTGCAGCCACACCCGAATACCCCCGATGCGACGGAGAGCAGCAGCGAGATCCAGCGCCGCGAAGCCGAGATCGCGCGCAACATCGAGGATTACAACAAGCGGCCCAAGAAAACACAGATCACGCCGAGCACCAGGGAAGTCGGTTACGCGATTTACTACAAGACCCTGCAGTCGAAGATCGAAAAGGTCGGCACGCTGCACTTTCCGCAGCAGGACGGCAAGAAGCTCTACGGCGAACTCGTGATTTACATCCCGGTTTTCCAGGACGGTTCGATCTACCGCAAGGATGGCGGGCCGAAGGTGCAGATATCGTCCAAAATCCCGGCGCTCGACAAGGCCGCATTGCGCATCGTCGAGAAAGCCGCGCCCTTTGGAAGCTTCCCCGCCAACATGCGCTCCAGCGGCAAGGACGATGTGTGGGAAATCATCACCCGCTTCAAGTTCACGAGGGAAGAGGGGCTCGAAACCGAACTGCGTGGATCGCAATGATGCCCGCTCGGCCTGACCGTTACGCAGTCATCGGCAATCCGATTGCGCATAGCAAGTCTCCCGACATCCATGCCCGTTTCGCCGCAGCGACGGCGCAGAACATGCAATACGAACGTCTGCTTGCGCCACTGGATGGTTTCGTCGCGACTGTACGCGGCTTCATCGATCAAGACGGCAAGGGCATGAATGTAACCGTGCCGTTCAAGCTGGAAGCGCACGCCTTGGCTACCGAACTGACCGAGCGGGCGAGGGCAGCGGGCGCCGTGAATACCTTGCGCTTTGATGGCGACAGGATCCTGGGCGACAACACCGACGGTGTAGGATTGGTGACCGATATCGTTGTGAACGCAGGTGTCGCCGTGCGTTCCAAGAAGGTATTGCTGCTGGGTGCCGGCGGTGCTGCACGCGGCGTGGTGCTGCCCTTGTTGAAGGAGTCGCCCCGGGAGCTGGTGATCGCGAACCGCACAGTCGGCAAGGCGCAGGAACTGGCTGATACGTTCGGTGCTCAGGGGCCGGTTCGCGCTACCGATTTTGCATCTGTCCAACATGTGTTCGATATCGTGATCAATGCGACTTCCGCCAGCCTCGCCAATGACGTGCCTCCCGTTGCCCCGGCCGTGTTCTGCCAGGACACCTTGGCTTACGACATGATGTACGGAAAAGCGCATACTGCCTTCATGCGTTTCGCTCTCGGCCATGGCGCGGCAGTGCGCGACGGCCTTGGCATGCTGGTGGAACAAGCCGCCGAATCGTTTCTTGTCTGGCGCGGCGTACGTCCTGATACGGCCGCGGTATTTACCGAACTGCGCGACCGCCTGTAATCAATGAAACGACTGCGCAAGCTTCTGCTCTGGCTGATCATCGCGCCGCTGCTTGTCGTACTGGCAATGCAGCTTTATTTCTTTCTGCAAATAGGATGGTGGGTCAATAACAATCCCGAATCCACCAGTTTCATGCGCCAGCAACTGGACGTGCTGCAGGAGAAAAATCCATCCGCCCGTCTCAAACATACCTGGGTGCCATACAACAGGATTTCTCCTCATCTCAAGCGCGCCATCATCGCTGCCGAAGATTCCAACTTCTCGGATCATGAAGGCGTGGACTGGGAGGCAATGCAAAAAGCCTATGAAAGAAATACCAGGAAAGGGAAGGTGGTCGCCGGCGGCTCCACCATCACCCAGCAACTTGCCAAGAACCTTTTCCTGTCCGGAAAACGCAGCTATCTGCGCAAAGCGCAGGAAGTCGTCATTACCTACATGCTGGAGTTCTGGATGGATAAGGAGCGCATCTTTGAAATTTATCTGAACGTAGTGGAATGGGGCAACGGCGTCTTCGGCGCGGAAGCGGCTGCCCAGCATTATTTCGGCGTCTCGGCTGCGGCGTTGAGCCCGGCGCAGGCGGCCAGGCTTGCCGTGATGCTGCCCAAGCCGCGCTTCTATGATAAAAACCGCAATTCCACTTACCTGGCCCGACGAACCAATCTGATCTTGCGGCGCATGGGCGCGGCGGAGTTGCCGTGAGAACGACCGTTAAGCTGACGACCCAGCGCGGCGCGCTGAGCTTGCTGTGGTGCGCGATACTGGCCGGGGCCGTTGCCGCCATCGGGATGGCAGCCTTGATGTCGATGCGTCATGAACGCAATCTGTTTCAAGATGGCTGGGCCAATCTGATGGCGTCGGCGGTCGTAAAATCCGTGAAAACCCTTGACCAGGACGTCCGGTCGGGAACGCCTGCCGGAAAGGAGATCCGGCGTTGCACGGTTGATGGAAAGGTCATGTATTCGAATATCGACTGCGGTCCGGACCGGCCTGCCAGCCGAGATGTCGTACTGCATGACAGCCGCGGGATAGAACCCCCTAAGCCCGCTCCCGCAACCGCACCTGACGAAGCGCCGCCATCCATGCAGGACCGGATGATGGAGAAGGCGCTGCAGGACAAGATGACGCCGAGATGACTTCCTTGACCAAGCTCGCGGGAAGCGCGCTTTGGTCTTTCCGGTGCTTGCCTGACTGTGGCGATATCAGTACACTTGCGCTGTTTTCGTTAATGGAGACCCGTCTTGGGTAGTCCCTATACACATTGTCGGTCGTTGCCAGGCTTCCGACCGGCGAGATAGCGCGATACCCGAGCGTCAATGCGCCTCTCGCCGCATGCTGGTGGGCGGGTGCGTCCAGGCCACGGATTCGGCCGGTATCCATGTTGCGATATCGGACCCGCATCCAGCCGCGTTCCCTGAAAATTCATTCGACTGCAGCCTCTGCGCTGCAGGATGGCCATGCGTCCGGTACGGGAACCATGGCCGGGAGACCACATGATCAATGTATTCGTCTTGCAAAACGGCCGCCTCAACCAGGTCAATATCGAGACCCGGACCGATCTGGAAAAGGCGGCGCCGGTCTGGGTGGATCTGACCGATCCCAATGACGACGAGCGCGCATGGGTGAAAAGCATCTATGGCGTCACCTTGCCCGGCGAAGACGAAGTCAAGGATATCGAAGCATCCGCGCGTTATTACGAAGCGGAAAACGGCGACCTGCACCTGCGCACCGATTTCCTGCTGGAGGAAGAGGATGGCCCGTCACGGGTCATCACCGTTGCGTTCATCCTTGCTAAAAACATGCTGTTTTCAGTGCATACCGATGATCTGCCGGTGTTCCGGCTGGTGCGCATGCGCGCACGTTCGCGCCCCGGTTCAATTGGTGACTATAAGGATGTGCTTCTTGACCTGTATGCGACCGACGCCGAGTACTCGGCAGACGCGCTCGAAGGAATCTATCAGAGTCTGGAAGAGGTAAGCCGGAGCGTGCTGCAAAAGGAACTCAGCGACCAGGATGCGGCGGAATCGCTGAATGCGATCGCCCAGGAAGAGGACTTGAACGGACGGATCCGCCGCAACATGATGGACACCCGGCGCGCCGTCAGCTTTCTGATGCGTGGCCGCCTGCTGAACACCGAGCAATTCGAAGAGGCGCGCCAGATTCTGCGGGACATCGAATCACTGGACGGCCACACTGCATTCCTCTTCGACAAGATCAACTTCCTGATGGACGCC
>JAESFT010000716.1_pt1 | contig 14656 bp, 13 predicted proteins | sample 9269451 | NCBI WGS metagenome assembly JAESFT01 (sample SAMN14502557, study PRJNA617106) | algae metagenome | isolation source: Scytonema hyalinum WJT4-NPBG1 and co-occurring heterotrophs from well... | place: USA: Mojave Desert, Joshua Tree National Park, California | collected 2006-05-25
CCCGCAGGGTCTTACGCATGTATCGCAAATCATTGCCTGGCTCGCGCTCTCGGCCGCATGATATGTCGCCGAACGGAGGATCACTCTTTCCGCCTCTTCATCATCCTGTTTGGCCGGCATCGCACTATCCGACCGGTTTGCATAGGCAATGCTGTGCAGAACAAGAAACAATATGGGATGACATGACTCATGGCAGAGAACGATGAAACCCAGCAGATCAGGCAGGTAAATGTGGAGGAATCCGGAGGGGTAAACCGGTCTCTGCTGCTCGCCATCACCCTCTTCTACGCCTTCGGCGCGCTCTTCCTTCTGGCAATCGTCACGCTATGGCTGGCTTCCGACATCCTGCTTCTGGTATTCGCCAGCATCCTGGTCGCCGTCTTTTTGAGCGGCACCAGCAATCTCCTGGTCCAACGATTCAAGCTGCCGCCCAAGCTGTCTCTGCCTACCGTGCTCCTTCTGATCGGCATCGCAGCCGGATTGGGCGGCTATTTCCTGATCCCGCGCATATCGGCGCAGGGCGCGGAGCTGATGACCACGCTGCCGAATTCGGTCGAAAGGCTTATCGCATATCTGTCGGGATATGAATGGTTCCGCGGTCTGACGCAAAGCATGCCGCCCGCTCAGGAGCTGCTCCCCGGCTTCTCCAAGATCTTGAATCAGGCGCGAATCGTTTTTTCCGGAATGTTCACCTTTGTGGCGAAGCTGACTATTGTCTTGTTTGTCGGCGTCTATCTTGCCGCGCAACCCCACCTATATGTGAACGGCTTTTTGAAGCTCTTTCCGCCCCGTCGCCGCAATCGCGCAAGGGAGGTTCTATATGAAATAGGCGACACGCTCAAGCTGTGGCTGATCGGCAAACTGATCGGCATGATCATCGTTGGCACCGCCACCAGCCTGGCATTAGGCCTGCTGGGAGTCCCGCTTGCGGTGACTCTTGGCTTGATAACGGGTCTGCTGAACTTCATCCCTTACCTCGGCCCCTTGATCGCCGGCATCCCGATGGTCCTGATCGCGTTCTCACAAGGTCCGACGCTGGCTCTGTATACGATGCTTTTCTACGTGGTGCTGCAACTGGCCGAAAGCTATTTATTGACGCCGTTTGTCGATCGCCGCACCGTCTACCTGCCACCGGCGCTTACCATTACGGTTCAAGTGTTCATGGGCATTTTCTTCGGACTGCTCGGCATAACACTGGCAACGCCGCTGGCGGCATGCGTGTATGTCCTGATCGCGATGCTGTACGTCCAGGACGTGCTCAACGACAGCACCACCATGCCGAGCGAACGGTAGCGAACCTGTGGAGAATTCGTTCCAGCGAGGGCCCGCGGATGGGTTCCGCAACCGGTCTCATGGCATCGGCAAGCGCTGTGATCGCAGCAAAATTTTTTCATAGGATGATGATCGCAATTTCACGTCGATTTACCGTTAAGCAAAGGAATGTATGACCTTTTCAATCGTCGCCCGATGCCGGCGCACCCAACAAATCGGTGTGGCGGCCGCCACCGGCACGCAATCCGTCGGCAAGCTGTCCTGTCATGCGATTGCGAATGTCGGCGCGATAGCGTCCCAGGCAATGACCAACCCGTATCTGGCATACGACGGGCTTCGCCTGCTGGAGCGGGGCGCCACCGCCGAAGATGCCTTGCAACGCGTCCTGCAGACGGATGCGGCCATGCAAAACAGGCAGGTGGGTATCGTTGACCGCTTCGGCGGCACTGCCGCATGGACCGGATTGGAAACCATCTTGTGGGCAGGCCACCTCAATGCACCGAATATCAGCGTACAGGGCAACCGCCTGGCCGGACCGGAAGTGCTGGAGCGCACGATGCAAGCCATGCAAGAGACGGAACACCTAGACCTGGCCGAGAGGCTCATGCTTGGTTTGCAGGCCGGCACAGAGGCCGGCGGCGACCGCCAGGCTGAGCGCTCCGCCAATGTCCTGGTGTTCGGCTTAGAGGAATACCCCCTGTGCGATCTCCGTATCGATGACCACGATAGCCCCATGGAGGAGCTGCGCAGATTATTTCGGCTTTACGAGGAAGAGATATTGCCGGTCGTCCTGGCACTGCCCAAGCGATCGGAAATCCCGAGGCCGGACGGGATGTGATCCCACATGCGGCTCCGTGCGAGGGAAGCGGGCCTGCGCACGGAGTCCATGCCGCCGGAGCTCTGCTGTGGATGATGCCGCTTATCTTGATGCAGAAATCGGCTGGCATGGCAGTGCGCTTTCCCGGTGCACACAGACGAAGCCATACGGCTGGCGCACCTCGTCACAAAAAGCGCCCCTAGCCTGCCGTAAGGCTGATCCCGGCGTCGTTCGCCAAGTCAGGCGGATTGCATTTTGGTTGGAGAAACAGGGCAAACGTCTCTGCGGAGATCGACCTGCTGATATCGTATCCCTGGACTTCCTGCTGCCTGGTGGTTTCCAAGCCTTCGGCGACGAAGGTTAGATGCAGTGTCTTGCCCATCGCTACGATGGCTTCGACGATGGCCTGGTCTTCCGCCTTGCATTCAAGTTTCCGTATGAAGAACCGGTCGATCTTCAGCATGTGGATCGGAAAATTGCGCAACTGGCGCAGCGATGCTCCATATGGATGCATTGTAAAAAGCTGTAATTTAAAGAGCTGTAATTGCAACGCTCGTTCATGACAGTGGCACCGCCTTAAACCTGTTACGGGAGGGAAGCCGCTACTGCATTCGAAATAAAACTACGTTGTTCTCCCGTTTCAAAATCAACGTCAGCTGATTCCCTGGCAGTCGCCACGCGTCACGCTTTTCCTGCGCATAGGTGTGATGCAGGCAATGCCGTCGAACTTTATTGCCGGCCAGTACATGGATCTGGCAGCGATCGATGATGCCATGTCCGACACCAGGCTCCTGCATCATCGTGACGCCGATACGGCGAAGATCGTTGGGTGTCCACGCGCCGTTTCTTCCATTGCCCAGCACCAGTCAATTGTCGTGACGGCGGTTTTCCATTGGTTTGTGCGAGGTGCCGTCGCAATCGACCTTGAACATCGCCTGACGGTCGCCGACCTGCTTGCTGATTGATTTGACGTCGACATGCCCCTCCCTGCTGCGCTCCGGGAAGTACCATGCTCTGTGCGCGGCACAGCGTCGATAGCATGACTATCAATTGCAACCACTCTTTCGGATCTTGTCGACTGAATCCGAGAAACGGAAAAGCGTTGTTTTATTTCCTTTCATGATTATTCATATCCTCCGTTCGCTCTCGCTCGTTCACCGTTGTTGACCAAGCGATCGCAGGAATAACCGGGCAATCCAAGCCCTCTATAACAATTCCTTACAAGAATTTTTTCCCTAGTGGAGAAACAATGGACATATATTTCTCATTAGAGGACTTCACTGTCTACCATCAATCTTCTCAATGTACCGCGATGAAAATAGCCAAACATCCTGTAAGAATGCACACTCCATCTACCCTAATGATCACCTTGTTGTTCATGAGTCCATTGACTTCCGCGCTTGCAGCGACACTCGCGGTTGGTCCCGGCAAACCCTTCTCTACCCCTTGCAGAGCGTTTGCGGCGGCTGCGGACAACGACATCATCGAAATTGATGCTGCGGGGAGCTATGTCGGCGACGTCTGCGGCATAGCGCGTAACGGCCTCACCATTCGCGGCGTAAACGGACGCCCGAAAATCGACGCAGGCGGTCGCAATGCGATGGGAAAAGGCATCTGGGTGGTCCAGGGCAGCAATACCGTGATTGAAAATGTCGAGATGTTTGGCGCCAAGGTACCCGACCGCAATGGCGCGGCCCTTCGCCTTGATGGCAAGCACCTGACTCTGCGGCGCAGTTTTCTTCATCACAATGAGAACGGGATACTTACCAATAACGACGGCGTATCGGACATCGTCATCGAAAACAGTGAATTCGGACGGAATGGTTACGGCGACGGCTACTCTCATAACCTCTATATCGGCCGAGTGAATAGCCTGGTCTTCACCGGAAACTATTCGCATGACGCAAACGTGGGACATAACCTGAAGTCCCGCGCTCAGACCAACACCATTACCTACAACCGCTTCTCCAGCCTGGCACCGGGGCAAACGGGATCGACGGAGCCTGGCGCTCCCAGCTACGAGATCGATCTTCCGAATGCGGGCGTCGCCTATGTCATCGGCAATATCATTCAGCAGCCGTCCATCAGCAACAACCCGGGGATGTTGACCTTCGGCGTGGAGGGTGCAACCAATACCAAGCAGGAGCTCTATGTCGTCAACAACACCTTCCTGAATGACGACAGTTCCCGCGGCACTTTTGTGTCCGTAGGCAGTGGCGTAACATCGCCAATTCTTTTACAGAATAATATTTTCGCGGGGACCGGGACTGTCACGACGCAGTCAAATGCGATAGACAAGACGAATTATCGTTCCCTCACACCTGCTTTCGTGAATCGCGCAGGTTATGACCTTCGTCCGGCGGCCGGCTCGGCGATGATCAACACCGGATCGACGCCCGCCTCAAACACATCCGGAGTGGCGCTGGCGCCCTTCAGGCAGTACAAGCACACGGCGCAAAGTGAAGCACGCGTCGACGACGGGAAGATCGATATCGGTGCGTATGAAGCGGGGACTACGCCAACACCAACACCAACACCAACACCGTCGCCAACACCTGCGCCAGATGTGACTGCACCTACGGTGCGATTTGTTGCTCCGACCAATAACACGACCGTGACTACCTTCCTGTCGGTGAATGTCGCCGCAAGCGATAACAAGCAGGTAACCAAGATTGTGCTGCTACTGAACGGTAGACAGATAGGATATGCATTAGGCTCTTCTTTGCGCGGGCGGTGGAGCATGTATTCGGTTCCTGCGGGTAGCCATACGCTCTCCGCAGTTGCTTACGATGCGGCCAACAATTCAAGCAGAACCAGCCTCAGCTTTAGAGTGGTGAAAAGTAATTAGTCGGTGCTGTCTCGGGTAAGAATGTTCCGGATCGATTGTCATGCGATTCGGGAGGTCTGTGGTTTGAAGACAGGTGGTTTCCTAGTGGAGAGTGCGTCGATTACCCTGCACATGCATAGTGCATTGGCATGAACAGAAGCCGCCTATGAATAGCGTCCTGATGATTCATCATTATCTTGGACTTAGCCGTCGAGCGCTTAGGGCGAATTCATGCCAGTACGCAGATTATTCCTACCGTCCAGTATGAGAACTCCAAGATAGCCTCCAATGGGTGATGACCCAGAAATAAAGGGCTTACGCGAGGAATTTGCGTAAGCCTTTTGTTTTATTGGCAGGCTTCCCGTGCTCGCGCTTTTCCTGTTGATTCGAACCCGAGGCCAGAAACCTACGTCATCGTCGCGCCCATATTTATGGGTCGCGCCGACTGCTGCCCCCCGACAAAAGCAAGTTCAGTCCAACTTTCAGAATCTGAAGAGCTGAAAAGTTTCAACAGCGATTGTGTCGAAGATTTTTACAGTTAAAGGATTGTTTGGCGAACGACAGACATAACACGTTGATTAATAACAATATTTATTTATGGCACATTTTGTGCATCCTTACAGAGTTTTAATGCGTTGGAGAAGGATCGCCATGTTCAAGAAAGTCATTCGTCCGTTAGCCCTGCTTTTGCTCGCCTTTGCCACAAATGCAATCGCAGCCCCTGTTTACAATCCTTTCGGACCCCAGCAGAGCGTTTCTGTTTCCACTGTCCTTGGCGGCGGATGGACACAATGTTATTCAGCCACGATGAATGTTTTCATTGGCTCTTCTGCTGAAAATGTACTTTCGAAATGTTCTGGTGATTACTTGATGATGGCCGGACGCATGACTGGTTCAGATACCCTATTATTGCTAGCCCAAACCACTTTTGATGACGCGACATTCAATACCGGAACTGGAACACAGAATACGCATAATTCAAATGGTACCGATTGGTACTTTGCGCCGAACTGGTCCTGGGGTTTCACGAACGCCGGTGCCGGAGTAGCACTGAACCAATGCGATACACGTAGTGACAACGCCAATAGAATGTGTCTGCACACCGTAAACGGCGCAGGCGGGTACCGTATCGGCGACTTTATCGGTTTGAATGGCAGCACAAACTTTGAGAAAGTATTTTTTGTCGCAAATGAAGTTTCGACCAAGGTTCCTGAGCCTGCGACTATCACCCTTTTTGGTCTGGGATTACTTGGTTTTGCTGTATCCCGCAAACGTAAAATTTCCAAGCACTAAAATCGTCGCCGCATATTTTGAAGCCCGCTTCTCAAGCGGGCTTTTTCTTTCAAGCGCTACTTTCTTCTTCTAACTGCAAAGCCTGCGTATATGCTCCGGTACAGGCACTGCCTTTATCCGAGCGCTGTCCTCGGGATGTCGGATGGCGAAGATGCGAACATCACGGCCTTCGGCTACGAGTTCTCCTTCACGCCTAAGCGCATGGGTCATGACGAAGCTCTTCTCGCGCCACTCGTCAATGCTCGTATGAACGTGCAGCGTATCTCCATAGCTGGTCGGCAGTATGAAGCGTGAACTTGCTTCAACAACCGGGGTGCCGATGATACCGGTTGTCTTTTCCAATTCCCGCCACGGGGCGACTCCGCAGTCGATGAAAAACTTCCGTGACGAGGCGTCATACCACCGGAAGAAATTCGGAAAGTACGCGATTTGGGCCGGGTCGCAATCGCCGAACTCGACACTGACCTGATACACCGATATGCGTTTCAACTTCGCCTCCTTGCAAGCAAAATCAGTTCGATGCCTCGGCCATTTCATTCCTGAACTTACTTGCACTCAGGCGGGGCTTCACCAAGCCAACAACCATTCACGTGCGAGGATGAACGGAAATATGCGCCCCGGTACGGTTCGAACCTGTACCAACTCCATATTAATCAACGGTCAGCTTGCATGGAGCGTCCGCCTGGACGTGCTGACATCCTTAAGTATTTCGCCCAGTTTATTGGTATCGACCGGCTTGACCAGGTGGTGATCAAAGCCGGCAGCCAGCGCGTACTTGCGATCGCTTTCCTGCCCATATCCGGTTACGGCAATGAGAACGGAATCCGCAGTTTCCGGTTGAGCGCGAAGCCGTTGCGCCAGTTCGTTCCCATCCATTTCCGGCAAGCCGATATCGAGCAGACAGACATCGGGCGATTCGGCTTTGGCGCGCTCCAAAGCACGTTTCGACCCATGTTCGACAAACACTTCATGGCCCGCGGACTCAAGCAGCATCGTCAGCATCACCGCAGCGTCGACATTGTCGTCAACAACGAGAACGCGCAATGAGTTCGTCTCGTTATCCATCAATCGTCGCGGCCGCCGGGTGGTGTGTGGCTTGGGCGATGCGACCAGACGCGGCAGGCAGATCGTGAACGTACTTCCCTTGCCTATGCCTGCGCTTTCGCACTTTACCGTTCCTCCATGAAGCTCGACAAGGCTTCTGACCAGAGCAAGTCCAAGTCCCAGCCCGCCGGAAGAACGGTCGGAAGTGACCTCGGCCTGTGCAAACAGGTCGAACACCCGTGCGACCAAGCCCGGCTCCATGCCGATGCCATCATCGGTCACTTCCAGCAGCACATGCGCTTCGCGCACCTCGGTCTTTACCAGGATGTTGCCGCCTTCATGGGTATATTTGGCGGAGTTGTTGACGAGATTCGCAATAACCTGCACTAGCCTTTTCTGGTCGCCCATGACGATCGTCGTTTCCGGCGCCAGATGCAGCATGAGATGATGCCTGCGCGCCTGGATGACGGGCGTCACCTGCTCCACCGCATCGGCGATCACCTGCCGTATTTCCAACGGCGCGTTATCCAGTTCCACCAGGCCGCGCGTGACCCGGGACACGTCCAGCAGGTCGTCCACCAGGCTGGTCATGTGCTCAACCTGGCGGGCGATGATCTCACTGGTTTGCAGCACCCGCGTCTCATTCATTCTTGCCATTTGCAGCAATTGGGCTGCGGCGCTGATCGGCGCAAGCGGGTTCCTCAGTTCATGCGCAAGCATCGCAAGAAACTCATCCTTGCGGCGGTCAGCATCCCTCAGCTTCGCCTCCGCGAGCTTGCGTTCCGTGATATCGACCACGATGGCGACAAAACCCTGATATTGGCCATCTTCACTGCGAAGTGCATTTACACTGCTCGTCGCCCACAGGTAGGACCCATCCTTGCGACGGTACTGCTTATCGATGACGAAGCCTGGACCGCCGGCAGCCAGCCGTTCGATGGCGTCGCGTGTCTCCTTGATGGAATCCGGAGCCGTAACGTCTTCGACGGAAACACCGATCAGCTCGGCCTCCGTGCAGCCCAGCATGTCGCAGTACCGCTTATTCACCAGCGTAACGCGACCGGCGGCATCCACCTGGACGACTCCGGTGACGGCTTGGCTGAGGATTTTTTCGAGACGCTCCGTGCTTTCGTGCAACGCGACTTCCGCCAGCTTGCGATCGGTAATATCGGCCGCCGTCCCGATGATGGACACGGGCCTGCCATCGACAACCCGGTAAGGCAAGCCGGTGAATTCAACCCAGCGCAGTTCCCGAGTCGTCAGGCGATGAAACCGCCCCTCGTAGTGCAATCGCGCTCCACATTCGGCGGTTTGCCTGAGTGCCCGGCTGTACGGTTCGACATCCTCCGGGTGGAGCATGTCGCTGAGAAACCGTGCGACATTGATCGCTTTCTCTGATTTCGGCACCCCGAAGATATCGTACAGAAGCTCACTTTCCCACGTCATCCGGTCTTCCTTGACATCCCATACCCAGATGCCCACCTTGGCGGCGCCGGTTGCAAGGCGAAGCCGTTCCTCGCTGGCCTGCAGGGCCTTCTCGGTTCGCCTGCGCTGCGTAACATCGGTAAACGTAACAACGGCACCGGCGCGCGCGCCCTCCTGAATGATCGGCGCCACGGAATAGGAAACATCCACCGGCGATCCATCCTTGCGCCAGAAAACCTCATCTTCGATACGAACGGGAACACCCTCGGCAACGGCTTTTGCAAGCCGGCATTCTTCCTCGGGATAGTATGAGCCATCGGAATGATGATGATGAATCAGATGATGAAGCGGCTTGCCGATCAATTCCTCGGGTGCATAGCCGAGAATGGCAGCACCGGCCCTGTTCATGAATGTGCAGGTCTTGTCCTGCGCCATCCCGTAAATGCCTTCGACCGACGATTCAAGCAACAGCGCAAACCGTTCCCGGCTTTCCCTCAACTCTTCCCTTGCGAGGTGTTCCGTGGTGACGTCGCGCGACACCGCGAGGAACCTTTGTATCTCTCCGTTGGCGGCACGAACCGGCGTTACGATGACGTTCCACCATTTGGGCGTACCTTTTGCCGTCGGACAAAAGGCATTGAAGTGGCCCTGTTCGCCGTTGCGTGCCGCATCCAGCGCCGCATGTATCGCGGCATGGCTTTGTTCGGGCCACAAGGCGGCCCAGTGCAGATTGGATACAAGACAGAAATCATCAATTTGCATGACACATCGGCCGTTTCTGTTCATGGCCAGAATGTGCCCGCCCAGATCGAGAAGTTTTACGCAATCCGGGCTACTTTCAAACAGGACTGAATCGAACTGTAGGGATTTCATTTTTTGTGCATATGAATTTTCGCCCGGCAATTCGTGTCTCTCGGACAGATCCGGTGGATAGCAGTTGGGAAGCAGCGGCGTGCCGTCCAGGGCATTCAACAAGCTGGTTGCAGCCGAAGAGTTATCGGCTGAACGAATGGGAGGAGTGAGATGGCGCACAAGCTGAAGCGAAAGTTGTAATCCGATTTGGAGTCGACTACACATACTTCCATTCCCTGCTTATGTATTAAAGCAGACAAAAAATGTGCGGCAGCAGCTATTTTGTCAAATCGAATGCTCGGACTTAACCAAAAACTTCCTCGCATGCAGCATATGATCGATTTGAGGTCGGGAGCGCATTGCAAACATCAGCTAGTTTTCCTGATGCCAATAGAAAAGGCCGGTTGCCGGCCGCTGGGAGAAATGCGGAAGATTGGGTAAAGCGACGATGTTACCCGTGGGATTAGTCTGTTTTTTAGAACGAATACTGCTTGCTTTTCCGCTGCTCAAAAAATACACCACAACATGCAGCGCCTACGGGATGCCGAACTATTTCCTCGCCGCCTTCGTCGGCGGCTTCTTTGTGTTGGCCGGCTTTTCTTTCTCGATCAGATCAAGGCATAACAAGGTATCGGTGTAGGACATGAACCTGTTGAGATAGTCGGGTGAAATCTCGCGCATCAACGCCAGGGAACGAAGAACCAGCATGTGGGAATTGATGGGGCCGGCATTCCTTGGGCCTTGCTCGAGCGCCTGCGCCACCTGCTTATCGACACTCAATTTCGACCAGGTATTGCGAAAATTGCGTATGGTCATAAGCTCGGGGGCCGAACCGGCATTCTCTTCCGGACGAATATCCACAGGTCCCGGGGACTGCTGTTCAAGCTCGCGCACCAGCTCGGCCAGCGCCCCGCATTGTTGATTGCTCGTGAGCGTGACGATGATTCGTTGCAATCCCTTGAAATCCCCGGCGTCATAGGCTTGCTGAAGTTCGCCGGCCGCGAGCGGATATTGTTGCAGGCTCCGATCGAGGATTTTCGTAGCCTCGCGTTTTGCTTGATCAATGCGTTTCGTCATTGCTGTCAGTTCATGCACAAGCTTGGCTTGCAACACGTTCCCGACCGTTCCGCCATGTTCCTTGGCGCGCCTGGCCAGCGCTTCGACATAACGCAGGCGTACCGGATCGAAACGATCGGCGCCCAAACCGTGCAGCATATCGATCAGCGCGTCGACATCCGGCGATGCCGGCACATCCGCAATGCCGTTCTTATCCGGCTCACTCATGAGGCGGCTTGTTGGCGTTGGCGGTTCTGGGCACGGGCGCCATTTCCACCCGCCGGTTTTGCGCCCGAGCGGCGTCGTCATCATTCGGTATCACCGGCTGTTCGGAACCGAAGGCGGCCGCGAACACCATGGAAGAAGGCATCCCTTCCTCGATCAGGGTGCGGGTGACTGTCAATGCGCGCTGGGCGGATAATTCCCAATTGTCGGCAAACGGGCCGCCCCGGATGGGTTTGTCGTCAGTGAAACCGCTCACCATGAGCAATTCGCCGCGTGCCGTCAGATAGGCCTGCAGCGGCGTGACCAGGCTATGCAATAGCTGACGGCCCTCCGGTTGCAGCTGATCCGAGTTGAGCGCGAACAACACCTGACCACTGATTCCGATTCGCCCGTTGTTCAAGGTGATGCGCCCGGATGCCAGCGGAACCGCGAGCGCTTTTTCAAGGCTCATGCGGCGCTGCTCCTCGATCTGGCGTTTCTTCACCTCGTCTTCCAGATGCGATGTCAGTTCCATCTGGACGCCCACCACACCGACCAGCACCAGCACGAACGCGCCCAGAAGACTCGACATCAGGTCGCCGAAGGCAGCCCAGACCGGTGCGGTGTGTTCCACACCTGCATCGCTGTCGTCCATTACCTATCCTCGTCGGCGAACGCCGCTTGCTTTGCAGGCAGCCGGCGCAGCGCTTCCAGCACTTCCTTCTGCGATGTCATGCTCAGATCGATGATTTCGCGCGCCTGCGCCACGTAATAGGCGAGCTGCTCATCGCTTCTCGACATGGATTTGTCCATGGCGCTTTCGATGCGCTGAAGGTTGGCAATCAGCTTTTCATTGGCATCATTGAAGGATTGCACGGCGAAACCGAAAGCCTCACTCAGGCTGGCGACATCGACGGCGCTGCTGGTCACGTGTGCGGTGATGTCGGCGAGCTTTGCCGCTTCCGTGGTGACGTTTTCGGAGAACGCCGTGCCGGCGGCATCCAGCACCGCGGCCGACGACGCCACCAGGGAGTCGATGACGGAGCGCTGCTCAAGCGATGCATGATTGATTGCATCCAGCAGTCCGTTCAAGGTTTCCATGATGCGGCTGCGTTCCTCAAGCAACTCGTTGTCGCGTGCAACGCTGCTGGACACCTGCTGGCGCAGCTGACCGATCACTTCCGCCGCCGCGCGCGGCGCTTCCGAGGCGGTATGGATGAGGCGGGTTATCGGCTCCTCCAGTGCAGTACCCAGCGTCGTCAGATGACTCGTGAGTGCGGTTTGCAACTGCCCCAGGCTTTCAACGGCGGCATCGCCGCGCGCGGCTTCCTCGTTCCTGAGCGCAGCGAGCTCGGTATGCAGCATGGCAGCCAGTCGATCCATGCGTTCGCGGTGCTGTTCCAGCCATTGCGCTTCGGCGGCGATGCGGGAACGCATCAGGTCTTCGGCGGAGGCGATCAAACGCGTTGTTTCGGTCAGTGTTTCGCGAGCGCCGGCCTGCGCCTGTGCGCTGCTGTCCTGCATGCTGCGCGTCAAGGTATCGCAAATCTTCTGCTGCTGAGAAAGCGTCTGATCGCCCAACTGTTTCAACTCGCCGGCGAGCGAAGCCGACATGGCCTGCATCGATTCAACCCAGGCATGCTGCTGCCGTTCATCACGTTCCGCCTGACCGGTCTGAAGACTGGAATACGTCTCGCCGACTGTCGCAACGAGGGCGTTTGCACGTTGCGCAAATGTCTCGTTGAAGGCAGTCAGAGAGCGTTCCAGTTGTGCGGCCATGCCGGCGCTGGCCTGTTCATGGCTGTTCAGTGCCGCCGCCCAGGTTTTTGCCACGTCGGCGGCGCTATCGCTGAAGCTTTCGGAAAGTCCATGGAGCTGTGCCTGCACGGTCTCGGCCATGCGCTCCTGCATCAGCTTCGCTTCGCGCGCGATCCCGCTCATCGCGGATTCGACTACCGGCTTGATGCTTTCGCCGGCGGCCTGTGCGCTTCGGCTTAAACTCTCGCGTAGGGAGTTGTCGACCGCCGACGCCAGATCGGTATAGACGGTTTTGACGTTGTCGTGAAAGCTTTCCTGATTGCTCAGCAAGCGCTGGTTCAATTGCTGGCTCATGCGCTCCATCTGCGTCATCATCGCCTGCAATCTGTCGACGACCATAGGCAAGGATTGGGATTGGAGTTGCAGCGCCTTGAAGGCTTCCTGGCGCTGATGGCTGAGTGAGAACGACCGCAATACCGTGGCGATCCTGGTGTCCAGCAGCTGCGCCGCCTGGGTTCGGTCACGGCGGCTGAGAGCCGCCATCAAGCCAAGCATCGCGGATGCGGCGACCCCTGCAACCGAGGTGCCGAAGGCCAGGCCCAGTCCCGAAATAGGCATGGCCAGTGCGGAGCGCATCGCTTGGAGATCGGTCGTTTTTTCCAGTGCAAAAACAGCGCCCTTGAGAGTGACCACCATCCCCAGGAACGTCCCGAGCATGCCGAGCATCACCAGCAGTCCGACCAGATACGGTGTGAGCGCGGGTCCGGGCAAGCCGACGCGTTCGCCTTCGATGCGCAGCCGCACCGGGTTTCTCAGCGTGGGATGCACGCTGTTCAGCCAGTCGTCGAGATCCGGCAGGTTGTCGGGGATTGCGGCAAGCGCCGTGTTCAGAGTGGATGTCGCCCGGCGGAATTGCCGCAGCTCGAAGGCGCCGAACACATAAACCGCGCCGATGACCGCCGTCATCAGGAGTGCCAGGATGCTCGAGTTGGCGAATCCGGCGCCTATCCAGATCACACCAAGTGCGCCGAGGAGAAAAGCGATCGTAAATAAATGTCTATTCATTGCGTATCTTGTCTGAATGCTTCGATGAGCCCCATCGTCGGCTGCAAACGGAACTCTACTTCAGCCAGCAGCAACATTTGCATTTCGTTGCAAAAACGCGCCATCCAACCGCCCTTCTGCATCCAGCCCGCCGGATCTTCCGATGTCTGTTTATCGGTCAGCTGTTGCTGATGTTCTTTAAATAATTCCTCGAAGCGTCGCCGAAGGAGCGCCGGCACCCTCAGGAGCAATTTGCTTTCGCGGTCACGCAATATCGTCTCAAGCGCTGCGTCTAATTCAGCCAACTTCCTGAGTGATGGAGATGCTCTTCCGACTGCTTCCCGTGTGTTCGTGCGCAACGGCCGGATACTTAATTCCATGTCGCGTTGATGCGCTTCGTAGAAGCGTCGATATGGTGCGTAGGCCGTCGTGAAGTTCATCGGCAATTCGGGTTGCAGTGAAGGCAACTGAATATGTGTCCGGCCCGAATTGGGAGCGAAGCTCCTGGTGATCGACGTTATCAGGAAAGTACGTATGCGCTCGAACTCATTCCCGATTTCGGCGGCAGCAGCGCAACGCGCTTCCGGCTGCATCGATTGCGTGCCTGCCTTGCCACCGCCGTGCACCGCTGACAGGGTAATCGCATCGGCGAAGTGTATCCATTCCCCCAGCTTTTCCGCAAAAGCGTTTCCCGGCTCGACGACATCCACCATGCCCAGGTCAGCGAGCCGACGAATGAGTCCTGAACTGTGGAAGCTTGTACGCGGTACCGCTCGCGTCATAGGGTGAGATGATCAAAATCGAACAATGCAGGGACTGATGGTCTGCGCTGCTATCCGCATGGCCGACGTCCTGGCTACGCTTTAGCAACTCCGAGCCATCCATGGCATACAGGGGTCCCGATTATATGCCAGGGGGAAAGGAAACTCAAACTACTAGTAATTACAAGTTTCAGTGGGCGTGATGTATTTGTGCTGATTTTCAAATGATTTGAAGTGTTGCCAACTGAATGCCTTGCTACTTTGGCTAACTAATGTGGAATCGTTGCTGCCTTGATGAAGAAT
>JAESFT010000717.1_pt1 | contig 14655 bp, 5 predicted proteins | sample 9269451 | NCBI WGS metagenome assembly JAESFT01 (sample SAMN14502557, study PRJNA617106) | algae metagenome | isolation source: Scytonema hyalinum WJT4-NPBG1 and co-occurring heterotrophs from well... | place: USA: Mojave Desert, Joshua Tree National Park, California | collected 2006-05-25
CGACGGGAGACCCATCGAACCCGGCTCGACCCTTGTTCGGCCCAAACGGTTCCGTCCCAGCCTACAATGTCGCCTGGGGACTGCGGACAGTCGACGGCACGTACAACCACCTGCTGCCCGGCCAGATTGAGTGGGGCGCCTCCGACAACGAGTTCCCGGAGCACCTCGGCACGAACTTCAAGACGATCATGGTGCCGGCCGGTCCAGGCGGTCAGCTCGTTCCTGTCAGCTATGCGCCGGGCGCCGACAATGACGGCCCCGGACCTGCCGGACCGAGCGACGTGTTCGACCCAACCGTACGCACCATTTCCAACCTGCTGGTGGATCAGACGCTCGGAAATCCCTCGGCGATTTTGACGGGGTTGCAGCGTGCCGGCATCGTTCCGCCCGAGCAGCAGATGGCAGTGACCGCAGAAATCTCTGCAGCCTACCAGCCGCTCAAGCCCCTGTTCAACGCAGTCGGATCGGCCGAACGCGAATATGCAGCAGCATCCGCTGCCGCCTCGGCCAGCCCGAACAATCAAGCGCTCCAGGAGCAAGCAGCAACCAAGCTTCAAGCGCTGAATGAAGCCAAAGCCAACCTCGAGGCGGCCGACGACGCGCTGATGACGCTCCTGGAGACGAATGGTATCGAGCTCGACGGCGCCAACATCAAGATCACCAACGCAGCGCCGGACGAGGGCCTGTCGGCGCCGTTCAATTCCTGGTTCACGCTGTTCGGCCAGTTCTTCGACCACGGCCTCGATCTCATCGCCAAAGGCGGAAACGGTACGGTGTTCATCCCGCTCATGCCGGATGATCCGCTCTACGTGCAAGGCAGCAGCACCAACTTCATGGTGCTGACACGCGCCACACTCGCCGGCCCCGGCCATGACGGAATCATGGGAACCGCCGATGACACCAATCGCCCGGTGAACAACACCACGTCCTATGTCGATCAGAACCAGACTTATTCTTCGCATCCGTCGCATCAGGTTTTCTTGCGTCAATACGAATTGAATGCAAACGGCGATCCGGTATCCACCGGTAAGCTCCTTGTCGGCAGCGCAGGCGGCATGGCGACTTGGGCCGATCTCAAGGCACAGGCCGCAGATCTGCTCGGTATCCAGCTGCTCGATTCGAATGTCGGCAACATCCCGTTGCTCGCTACCGATCCTTACGGGGAGTTCATCCGCGGTCCCAACGGCTACCCGCAGATGGTGACGACCACCGGGCTGGTCGAAGGCGATCCGAACGCCAATGGAGGCTTGGGCGTCCTCGTGCCGGCCAACGCGATCCTGACCGGCCATGCCTTCCTCGCCGACATCGCTCATAATGCAGTTCCGTCAGGGCTTGCGGACGGCGATATCGAGATCGGACTCGAGAACCCCGGCAACGAGCCGGGTGTCTACGACAATGAACTACTCGACGCCCACTTCGTGGCAGGCGACGGCCGTGCCAACGAGAATATCGGCCTGACCGCCGTCCATCACGTCTTCCATGCGGAGCACAACCGGCTGGTCGAGCACACGAAAGCGGTCGTGCTGGCCGATGCGCAGGAGATGCTCGACAACGGTGCATCGCAGGCGGAAGCCGTAGCGTTCCTGAACGAATGGCTCGTGAACGACGTGACCGAGGTTCCTGCCTCCGCCGCCGGCCTTGTCTGGGATGGCGAGCGCGTTTTCCAGGCCGCAAAGTTCGGCACCGAAATGCAGTACCAGCACCTGGTATTTGAGGAGTTCGCACGCAAGATCCAGCCTAACATCAACGTATTCCTGGTGCCGGACGGCTTCGACACGACGATCGACCCGTCCATCGTCGCCGAATTTGCCCACGTGGTCTACCGCTTCGGCCACTCCATGCTGAACGAGTCGATCGACCGTTTCGACCCGGGCTTCAATCCGGATCACATCGGATTGATCGAAGGCTTCCTCAACCCGATGCAGTTCCAGAACAATGGCGGCACGACAGCCGTTGATGCCGACATTGCGGCTGGCGCCATCATCCGCGGCATGACCCGACAGGTCGGCAACGAGATCGATGAGTTCGTCACCGGCGCGCTTCGCAACAACCTCCTGGGCCTGCCGCTCGATCTCGCGACAATCAACCTGGCCCGCGGCCGCGACACGGGCGTTCCGTCCCTGAACCAGGCGCGCGCCCAGTTCTACGCCGCCACCAACCAGGATGCCCTTCTCAAGCCCTATGAGAGCTGGGTCGACTTCGCCGGACACCTTAAGCACGAAGCGTCGATCATCAACTTCGTCGCGGCCTATGGAACCCACTCGCTGATCACCAGCCAGACCACGATCGAAGGCAAGCGCGACGCCGCGATGACGATCATCTTCGGTCAGTCGTTCGGTGGCCTGCAAGTCCCGGCCGACGCGGCCGACTTCCTCAATGCGACCGGTTCGTATTCCGGCGGCTCTCTCGGTGGCCTCAACGACGTCGACCTCTGGATCGGCGGACTAGCCGAAGAGATCATGCCCTTCGGCGGTATGCTGGGCTCCACCTTCAACTTCGTCTTCGAAGTCCAGATGGAGAAGCTTCAGAACGCAGACCGCTTCTACTACCTGCAGCGTCTCGATGGCCTGCATCTGTTCGGCGAAATGGAGAATAACTCCTTCGCAGCCATGATCATGCGCAACACGGACGCGACACATCTTCCCTCGGATGTGTTCTCGACCCCGGGCCTGATCCTCGAGGTCGATCAATCCAAGCAGTTCAACGACATCGACGGCGACGGGGATCTGGAGAACGCCGATCCGACCGGCGGCGGCGTCCTGACTCCGCTGGTCGTCCGGAACAACCCGGCTACGGCTGGCGCAGACACCAACTACCTGAAATACACCGGAGGCGACCATGTCGTCCTTGGTGGCACCAACGCAGCCGATACACTCATTGCGGGCGACGGCGACGACACCCTCTACGGCGATGGCGGGAAAGACCGGCTCGAAGGAGGCTTTGGTAACGACATCATCAACGGTGGGGACGGTGACGACATCATCGTGGACAGCGGCGGCGATGACAACATCAAGGCCGGTGCAGGTAACGACGTGGTCCACGCCGGACCGGGTCTGGACCTGGTGATGGGCAATTCCGGTCAGGACTTCATCTTCCTCGGCACGGACATGGGCTCGGAAGTCTTCGCCGGTGAAGGTGACGACTTTATCTATGGCAACAAGAACGCCGAGCGCATCCTCGGCAACGAGGGTAACGACTGGATCGAGACCGGCACCTTCGACGGCGCCCCGGGCGACAACTTCGACGAAGTCTTCGCACACGATGGAATCGACGGACACGACGTGTTCCTCGGCGATGGCGGCTTCGACGAATTCATCGGCGAGGGCGGCGACGACATCATGGTGGGCAGCGCAGGCCGCGGCAAGATGGCCGGCATGTCCGGCTTCGACTGGGCGACCTACAAGGACAATACCCTGGGGGTGAACGCCGACCTGTCCATCCCGATCGTTTTCGACGAGAACCCGACACTTCCTCAGAACGCAGCGCTCGACGAGTATGCGTCGATGGAAGGCCTGTCGGGCTCCCGCTTCAACGACACGTTGTCGGGCTCCGATGCCGTGGCGGCCGACCGTCTTCCTGCCTCTCAGGGCGGCACGGAAGGCTTCGCCGGCAGCGCTCTCGATGCGGAAGGGATCGCGCTGATCAACGGTCTGCAGGAGCTCTTAGGAGCGGGCGTCACCTCGTTCAGCGCGGGCGACATCATCCTCGGCGGTGACGGCAGCGATCGGATGATCGGTCGCGGCGGCGACGACATCATCGACGGCGACAAGTGGCTCGACGTGCAGATCGGCGTCTTCGCGCCGGGAGATACGGAGCACGCTGGTCCGCCGCTCGAACTGCACAACAGCATGACGACGCTTGCAGCCAGGATGTTCTCGGGCCAGATCAACCCTGGTCAGCTCTCGATCGTCCGTACCATCAGGACGGATACGACAGCAGGCGACATCGATACTGCGGTCTTCTCCGGCGCACGAGCAGAATACGACATCGACTTCAGTTCGGACGGGACCATCACTGTGTCTCACATCGGCGGCCTCGCGACCGACGGCACGGACACCGTCCGCAACGTCGAGCGCCTCGAGTTCGCTGATCAGACCATCTCGCTGGTGGCGCCGACGCTTGATCTTCATGGTGATGTGACCACCACCACCACCACGTCGACACCGCAGGCCTACCGCGATACGTTCGACACGGCCGCGCACAACAACAGCAACGGCTCCGTGAACTGGGCCGCAACACCCTGGGTGGAGGCCGGCGACGACGGCGGTGTGACCACGGGCCAGATCCAGATCGACAACAACAACTCGAACGAGCTGCGTTTCGTCGCTGGAGACGGTGCGTCGATTACGAGGACCGTCAATCTCACCGGCGTGACGACCGCGACGCTCTCGTTCGACTACGACCGGTTAAACAACAACAACAGCATCGACGCCGGCGAGACTCTCCAGGTGCAATACTCGCCGACTGGATCGTTCACGGCCGGAAACTTCACCGTGCTTCAAACGATTACTAGCCAGTCCGGTGGCTTCGACGGCGCAGATACAAGCAGTATCAACCTGAACCTTGCGGGGGCAACGGCGAATGCTGCCATCCGGTTCGTCGTGACGGGGATCAGCGGGGCTGGAGAGGAGATCCGGATCAACAACTTCAATATCGCGACGACGACTGCGACGACCACCACGACGCCCGGCGCGCCGGGTAACAACTACGAGACCAGCTACACGGAAAACGACGCGGGCGTCGCAATCGCCGCCGGCGTACGGATCGCCGACGACGGGACGACCATCGCCTCGGCCCGTGTTGTCCTCACCAATGCCAGCGCAGGTGATGTCCTGTCGGTTGCAGGCGGGCTGCCGGGCGGCATCACGTCGTCGGTCGACACTTCCGTTTCCGGGCAGATCACCCTGACCCTGACCGGAAACGCCTCGATCGCCAACTACCAGACGGCGCTCCAACAGGTACGGTACTCCAACAGCTCGGACAATCCGGCTGCGGCCGACCGCATCCTTCAGGTCACCGTCAACGACGGCCTGCTCAATAGCGCAGTCGCCACCACGACAGTTCACGTCACGCCATCGAACGATGCGCCTGTGGGCAATGCCGACACGGTCATCACGAACGTGGCCGCCGGCGTGACCTTCTCGATCGCCCAGTCCGCGCTGTTGGCCAATGATGCGGATCCGGAGGGCTCTGCCCTTACCATCACCGCAGTCAATGGTTCGACTGGTCTCAACGCCCCAGCCGCTCTCGGGACCGGCGTGGTCAACGTCGCAGACAACGGGATCGCCAACGGTTCCTTCAACTACGTCGTGAGTGACGGAGCTTCGACGGATCCTAACAATACGGTGAACATTACCCGGGTCACGGGCACCATCAATGGCGGTATCGGCAACGAGATCATCATCGGCGATGCCGCCGGAACGACGATCAACGGCGGCGGCGGCAATGACACCATCAACGCCGGCGACGGCAACGATACGGTCAGCGGCGGCACGGGCAACGACACCATCCTTGCAGGCACCGGCAACGATACGATCATCTGGAATGCTGCGGGTGCAACGGATGGCTTCGACCTGGTCAACGGCGAGGCCGGTGGCACCGACACCTTTATCGTGAACGGAGCCGTCGGAACGGCCGAGACATTCCGCATCTATGAAAGGACAGCGGCCATAGCGGCGGGGGTTCCCGTGTCCGGAGCCACCACTGAGATCGTCATCACCCGCACGGTCGGGCTGACGACGACGGTTGTTGCGGAGCTCGACAACATCGAGGAGATCAGCGTCAACGGGCTCAACACCACCGCCAACAACGGCAACAATCCGACACAGCCGGACGGTGGGGCGAGTGCTGGCGACGCCATCCAGGTGATCGGTAACTTCAACGGCACCAGCCTCAACTTCAGCACCATCACCATCGACGGTAACGCCGGTGACGATACGGTGGACATCTCCGCGCTCCAGTCGGCGCACCGGATCGTGTTCCGCTCGAATGGCGGCAAGGACACCATCGTGGGCACCCTGCGGGCTCAGGATGTGATCGAGCTGCCCCCGGGCAAGACACTCGCCGACTACACGGAAGAGACCGACAGCCAAGGCGTCACGACACTGAGAAGCGCAGACCATCGGATCACCTACACGTGTTCCGAGCGCCCAATCGTCCGAGAGTGCACGGACGAAGAGCCTCCAGTGGAAGAGCCTCCGGTCGAGGAGCCTCCGGTCGAGCAGCCTCCGGTCGTACAGCCCCCGGTCGTGGTTCCGGGAGTTGAAGGGCCGGTTGATGAAGTCGAATGGGGCGGGCGCGGCCATGATCGGCTCTGGGGTCAGGACGGTAATGACCAGCTCTACGGCAGGTCCGGTCACGACCGGCTTTGGGGCCAGGACGGTCACGACCGCCTCGATGGCGGCGACGGCCACGATCGGCTCTATGGCGGAGCGGGCCATGACGGCCTCTATGGCAAGTCGGGCGACGATCGGCTCGAGGGCGGTCACGGCAATGACCATCTCGATGGCGGCAGTGGCAAGGATCGCCTCTATGGCGGGTCAGGCAATGACAAGCTTTACGGCGGCTCTGGCAATGACTGTCTCTCTGGCGGCTCGGGCGACGATCTGCTCAAGGGCGGGTCTGGGCAGGACAAGCTCACGGGCGGCTCGGGGCAGGACACGTTCGTCTTCCAGAAGGGCGGTGGTTCAGACACGGTCACGGATTTCCGCAACGGCCATGACCGGATCGACGCGAGGGGCCTGTCCGGGGTCGACAGCCTGTCCGATCTGCACGTGGTGCAAGTCGATCAGGACGTGATGATCGCTCGCGGCTCCGACATCCTCGTGCTGAAGGGCGTCACCGCATCCGATCTCGACAACAGCGACTTCATCTTCTGATGCGGTTGGCCTGAGATCGCGATGGCCCGCCGGGAGTGCCTCCCCCAATCTCTCCCGGCGGGATCCCGCGACATACCAACACGAACTCCTTCAACTTTGAGGCGACCCGCCGCAAGGGCGCGAACATCCGAGGCCTTTCGATGACCAACCGGCTCAACCATCGTCTCAGCATTTTGGCCTCCGGCCGCGGAGCTTTCCTGAGCGTCGCCATACTCAGCGGCCTGATCAACATCCTCTATCTGTCCGGTTCCCTTTACATGATGGAGGTCTATGACCGGGTCCTGCCCAGCCGCAGCATCCCGACTCTCCTGGGCCTCTCGGCCATCATCCTTGCCCTGTTCCTGTTCCAAGGGCTGTTCGACACGCTGCGCGGGCGCATCTTCGCCCGTCTCGGCGCCGCCGTCGACGAGGATCTGAGCCAGCGCATCTTTCGCTGCCAGGTGGCCGCCCCCCTGCGCGGGAAGGCCGACGGCGACGCTCAGCAGCCGCTGCGCGATCTCGATCAGATCCGCGCCTTCTTGGCAGGCGGAGGCCCCTCGGCTCTGTTCGATCTGCCGTGGATCCCGCTCTACCTTGTTATCTGCTTCGCCTTCCATCCTCTGCTCGGCTGGGTCACGGTGGGCGGCGCCTCGGTTCTCATCGTCATCACGATCCTCACCGATGCCCTGACCCGCAAAGCCGCCAAGGCCGCCGTCACCGCAGCCAGCCTGCGCAACGGCATCGGCGACGGCGCCCGCCGCAACGCGGAGGTCGTGCATGCCATGGGGATGGTGCCCCGGCTTGGGGCCCTGTGGGGCGACGCGAATGCGCAGTACCTTGCCTATCAGCAGAAAACCTCGGATGTCGCCGGCGGCTTCGGCGCGCTGTCGAAGGTGATGCGAATGACCCTGCAATCGGGTGTGCTCGGCGTTGGCGCCTATCTGGTGATCGACGGCCAGGCCACCGGCGGCATCATGATCGCCTCGTCGATCCTCGTCTCGCGCGCCCTGGCTCCCGTCGAGCTGGCCATTGCCAACTGGAAGGGCTTCGTCTCCGCCCGCCAGGGCTGGGCGCGCATCCGGGCCGTGCTCGCCGATGACCGTTCGGACCTGCGGCCGCTCCAGCTTCCCGCCCCCAAGTCCATGCTGTCGATTGAGAATGCAGGCACCGGGGCGCCGGGAGGGCAGAGGTTCGCCGTCCAGGACGTGGCGTTCCAGCTCAAGGCGGGAAGCGGATTGGGCGTCATCGGCCCGAGCGCCTCCGGAAAGTCCTCCCTGGCCCGCATGATCGTGGGCGTCTGGCCCACCTGGCGCGGCAAGGTTCGCCTCGACGGCGCGGCGATCGAGCAATGGCTGCCCGAAGATCTCGGCCATCACATCGGCTATCTGCCGCAGGATGTCGAGCTGTTCGCCGGAACCGTCGCCCAGAACATCGCGCGCTTCGACCCCAATCCAAAGTCGGAGACCGTCATCGCGGCGGCCAAGTCCGCCAACGTGCACGAGATGATCCTGCAGCTCCCGGACGGTTACGAGACGCAGGTGGGCGAGGCCGGGGCTGCTCTGTCCGGCGGGCAGCGGCAACGCATCGCTCTGGCACGGGCGCTCTATGGCAATCCGTTCCTGGTGGTGCTCGACGAGCCGAACTCCAACCTCGACAGCGAGGGCGAGCAGGCGCTGACGGCCGCCATCATGAGCATCAGGGCGCGAGGCGGCATCGTCGTGGTGATCGCCCACCGCCCGAGCGCCCTTGCAGGGGTCGATCTGGTGCTCGTGATGAGCGAGGGCCGGGTGCAGAGCTTCGGTCCCAAGGATGAGGTGCTGAGCAAGGTGCTGCGTCCCGTGTCGGCCGCACCGCCTGCAGAGCCCCGGATGCCCACCGTTACCCCGTTGAAAGTCGTCGAAGATCTGGGAGTTGCCTCATGAGCCCCGCACAGCCTGCAAGCGCCCGCACCTCGATCCGTCGTCATACCCTGCTGGGCTTGTCATCCGCATTGCTCCTTGTGGGCGGCCTTGGCGGCTGGGCCGTGGTGACGGAGCTGTCCGGAGCGGTTGTCGCGCCCGGAGCGGTCGTGGTCGACAGTCACGTCAAGAAGGTTCAGCATCCCACCGGCGGCGTGGTGGGCGAGATCCTGGCCCGCGACGGTGATCGGGTCCGCTCCGGCGATGTGGTGATCCGGCTCGATGAAACGGTCGCCCGCGCCAATCTTGCCATGGTGTCGAAGAGCCTCGACGAACTGGCCACGCGGCAGAGCCGGCTGGAAGCGGAACGCGACGGCTTGGAACGGGTCGCCGTCCCGGCGGCGCTGAAGAGGCGCCTGAACGAGCCGGAGCTCGAGCGTCTGGTGCTGGGGGAGGTTCGCCTGTTCGAGTCCCGCCGCGAGGCCCGGGACGGCCAGAAGGCGCAGCTCAAGGAGCGGATCTCGCAGTTGCAGGAGCAGATCGACGGCCTGGATCTCCAAGCGGCCGCCAAGGCCGACGAGATTCAGCTGATCCAGAGTGAACTGTCGGGCGTCGAGCAGCTCTGGCGCAAGAACCTTGTTCCCATCACCCGGGTGACGGCGCTCAAGCGGGAGGAGACCCGCCTGCGCGGCGAGCGTGGGCAGCTCATCTCGAATGTGGCGCAGGCGAAAGGCCGGATCAGCGAGACGGCGCTTCAGATCCTGCAGATCGATCAGGATCTCAGGAGCGAGGTGTCGAAGGAGCTGCGCGAGGTTCAGGCCAAGGTGGCGGAGCTTGTGGAACGACGGGTTGCGGCCGAGGATCAGCTCAAGCGGATCGACATCCGGGCGCCGCAGGATGGGTTCGTGCACCAGTCGATCGTTCACACTGTCGGGGGTGTGATCAATGCCGGAGAGCCCTTGATGATGATCGTGCCCGAGGCCGACGAGCTGTCGATCGAGGTGAAGGTGTCGCCGCAGGATATCGATCAGCTGCAGCCTGGGCTCGATACGGTGCTGCGGCTCTCCGCCTTCAACCAGCGCACGACGCCCGAGCTCAAGGGTCGGGTCAGCCTGATCGCGGCCGACCTGGTGACGGACCAGCGCTCGGGTGTCCAATATTATCCGGTGCGGGTGGCCTTCGCCGACGGGGAACGGGATCGCCTGGGTGCGCTCAAGCTGGTTCCGGGCATGCCCGTGGAGGGGTTCATCCAGACCGGCTACCGCACCGTCTTCTCGTACCTCACCAAACCCATCGCCGACAACATGGCAAAAGCCTTTAGAGAGGAGTAGCCGCCCACAGGATCGGAGCCCCGACCCTCCGGCTTGCCCGCCCCATCAGATCGTCGTCATGGAGCTCCACCTCGGCAGATGCGTTCATGGTCTCAATTTATGGGCGACGCGACAGCTTCTTCGCCGGGTCGCGCCTCAGAATCCCGACCACCTCCAGATGCGGCGAGTGCTTGAACTGGTCGACCGGGATCACGCGTTCCAGGCGATAGCCGCCGGCCATCAGGATCGCGGCATCGCGGGCGAAGGTGGCAGCGTCGCAGGAGACGCTCACCACGAGCGGGACCTTCGACAGGGCAAGCTGCTTCGCCTGGGCCTCGGCGCCCGCGCGCGGCGGATCGAGCACCACGGCGTCGAAGGCGTTGAGCTCGGGCGTCAGCAAGGGCCGACGGAAGAGATCGCGCGCTTCCGTCGTGACGCGACGCAGGCCCGGCGTGGCGCGTGCGGCCTTGTCGAGCGCCGTCATGGAGCCCTTGTCGAACTCCACCGCGTGAACGTCCGCCTTCTCGGCGAGGCGCAGCGAGAAGGGGCCCGCTCCGGCGAAGAGGTCGGCGACGCGCTTGGCTCGCGCGCAGGCCTCGGTGACGAAGCCGGCCAGCGTCTCTTCGCCGAGCTTCGTCGCCTGCAGGAACGAGCCTGCGGGCGGAACGACGGCGGCGCGTCCCATCACGATGGCGGGAGGGCGCCGCTCCACGATCACGTCGCCGTGGATCGACAGGCGGGAGAGATCAAGGCCCGCAGCGAGATCGATGAGGCGCAGGCGGTCCTGATCCTTCAGGGGGCCGTATCCGCGCACATCCACATCGAAACCGGTCTGCGTCGCGGTGATCTGGATGTCGAGCGGCTTGCGCGGGCCCTTCAGATGTTCGCCGATGGTGCGGGCGATGGTGGGCGCCTGCTCCTTCAGGACAGGCTCCGTGATGGGGCAGAACGCGATCTCGACGATCTGGTGGCTGCGCGGGGCCATGAATCCCACATGCATGGCACGGTCGGGAAAGCGCACGTGCAACGTAACGCGACGGCGTCCGTCGCCATGAGCGTCAATGAGCGCCTCGACGGGCGCGTCGATCCGCGCCTGGCGCAAGGTATGGACGAGGGTCTCCTGCTTCCAGGCCTGGTAGAAGCCGTGCTTCATGTGCTGCGTCGCGCAGCCGCCGCATTCATCGAAATACGGGCAGAACGGCGTCTCGCGCTCGGGCGACGGACCATCGATGCTCACGAGGCGGGCATGCGATCCCTCACGCTCGATGGTGACGGTCTCGCCCGGCAGCACCTTCGGCACGAAGACGGAACCGGAGGACGTCTCCGCGACGCCGTCGGCTTTCGCGCCGAGGCGCTTGATGATGACCTGTTCAGCCAATGCGGGCTCCCAGCAAGAATTCACGATTGCCGTCTCCTCCCTCGATGGGCGAGGGGACGAGGCCGATCACCTTGAAGCCAAGCGACGTCACGAAGGACGAGAGGTCCTCGCACACGGCGCGATGCACCGCCTCGTCGCGCACGATGCCCTTCTTCACGCGATCGCGGCCGGCCTCGAATTGCGGCTTCACGAGAACGGCGAGCTCCGCGCGGGGCTTCAGCAGGGCGACAGCGGGAGGCAGGACGAGTTTGAGCGAGATGAAGCTCACATCCGAAACGAGGAGGTCGGGCGCCTGCGGGATGAGATCCGCAGTCAGCGAGCGGGCATCCGTGCCCTCGAAATTCGTCACCCGCGCATTGCCGACGATGGTGGGGTGCAGCTGGCCGTGCCCCACATCCACCGCATAAACGTGGGCCGCGCCGCGTGTGAGCAGCACTTCCGTGAAGCCGCCCGTGGAGGCGCCGATGTCGAGGCAGATCCTGTCCTTCGGGTCGATGTGGAAGGCATCGAGGGCTGCCGCCAGCTTCACGCCGCCACGGGACACGTAAGGGTGCGGCTGTTCGGCCGTGATCACGGCTTCCTCGGGCACCGCATCGGAGGGCTTGCGGAGGACGGCGCCGTTCACGGTCACGAGGCCACCCGCAATGGCCTCCTGCGCCCGGGCGCGGCTTGCGAAGAAGCCGCGCTCGACCAGGACCACATCGGCGCGCTTGCGGGTCATCGATGCCTCTCATTCATCGGGATCACGATCCTTTTATGGGCAGGAACAAGCTCCGCCCTAGAACATCTTCCGTTCACAAGTCTTCACAGGCCAACGGAGGTCCCATGCTCAGCCGTCGCCATCTTCTGACAGGTGCAACCCTGCTGGCCGCCAGCGCTGCCATTCCCCGCGCCTGGGCGCAAGCCCCGTCCGGGCCGTTCAAGCTCGATCCCTTGCCCTATGCGCCATCCAAGAACGAGCCGCATATCGATGCCCAGACCATGGAGATCCACCATGGCAGGCACCATGCGGCCTATGTCAACAACCTCAATGCGGCGCTCGCCCAGAACGCAGAGGCCGCCAAGATGCCGCTCCAGGACATGCTGGCGAACCTGAGCAAAGTTCCCGAATCGATCCGCGCAGCCGTGCGCAACAACGGCGGAGGACACGCCAACCACACCATGTTCTGGCAGATCATGGGCGGGGCGGGCGGCGAGCCCGCAGGCGACCTGAAGGCGGCCATCGACCGGGATCTCGGCGGGTTCCAGAAGTTCCAGGAAGATTTCAATGCGGCCGGGACACGGCAGTTCGGCTCCGGCTGGGTCTTCGTCACGGTCACCCGGGACGGCAAGCTAGCCCTCGTGACCAAGCCCAATCAGGATACGCCCCTGATGGACGGGCAGCGGGTCCTGATGGGCAACGACGTGTGGGAGCACGCCTATTACCTCAAATACCAGAACCGCCGGCCGGACTACCTCAAGGCCTGGTGGAACGTGCTCGACTGGAACAGGATCGGCGAGCGCTATGCGGCTGCGAAGGCGGGAAGGCTGACGATTTAGCCCGGCGTCAGGCCCTGGCCTTGCGGGCCTCTTCCTGTCCGAGCGCCTCGAACACCTTGGTCACGATGCCGGCGGAATCGAGCCCGGCCTTGGCATACATGCGCTCGGGCTTGTCCTGGTCCTGGTAGATGTCGGGCAGTACCATGGAGCGCACCCTGAGGCTGCCCCGGTCGAGAGCGCCCCTGTCGGCGAGGAGCTGGAGCACGTAGGAGCCGAAGCCGCCCATGGAGCCTTCCTCGACGGTCACGAGCACCTCGTGATCGCGGGCAAGCCGCAGGATCATCTCCTCGTCGAGGGGCTTGGCGAAGCGGGCATCCGCCACGGTGGTGGACAGGCCGCGCGCTTCCAGCTCCTCCGCGGCCTTCAGGGCCTCCGCGAGGCGGGTGCCGAGCGACAGGAGGGCGATGCGACCGCCTTCCTTGACGATCCGGCCCTTGCCGATGGCCAGCGGAACGCCCGTCTCGGGCATGTCGACGCCCACGCCCTCGCCGCGCGGGTAGCGGAAGGCGATGGGGCCGGAATCGTAGGCCGCGGCGGTCGCCACCATGTGGACCAGCTCCGCCTCGTCGGCGGCCGCCATCACCACCATGTTCGGCAGGCAGCCAAGATAGGCCACGTCGAAGGAGCCCGCATGGGTCGGGCCGTCGGCGCCCACGAGGCCGGCGCGGTCGAGAGCGAAGCGCACGGGCAGGTTCTGGATCGCCACGTCGTGCACCACCTGGTCGTAGGCGCGCTGCAGGAAGGTGGAATAGATCGCGCAGAACGGCTTGTAGCCCTCCGTGGCCATGCCGGCCGCGAAAGTCACCGCGTGCTGCTCGGCGATGCCCACGTCAAAGGTGCGGGTGGGGAATTCCTTGCCGAAGAGGTCGATTCCCGTCCCTGACGGCATGGCGGCCGTGACGGCGACGATCTTGTCGTCCCTGTGCGCCTCCCTGATCAGGCTCTCGCCGAACACCTTGGTGTAGGAGGGAGCGTTGGCCTTGGCCTTGGTCTGCGCGCCCGTCACCACGTCGAAGGTGACCACGCCGTGATACTTGTCGGCCGCAGCTTCGGCGGGCGCGTAGCCTTTGCCCTTCTTGGTGACCACATGGACCAGGATCGGGCCGGTCTCGGTGTCGCGGACGTTCTTCAGGATCGGCAGCAGGTGGTCGAGATTGTGCCCGTCGATGGGACCCACATAGTAGAAGCCGAGCTCCTCGAACATGGTGCCGCCGGTCCAGAAGCCGCGGGCGAACTCCTCGGCGCGCTGGGCCTTTTCGTAGATGAATTTCGGCAGCTTCTTCGCCAGCTGCTTGGCCGTCTCGCGGATGCCCCGATAGGTGCCGCCGGAGACCAGACGGGCGAGATAGGACGACATGGCGCCGGTGGGCGGTGCGATCGACATGTCGTTGTCGTTGAGGATGACGATCAGGCGCGAATGCATGGCGCCGGCATTGTTCATGGCCTCGTAGGCCATGCCGGCCGACATGGCCCCGTCGCCGATCACGGCGATCACGTTGTTCGTCCTGCCGTCCAGGTCCCGCGCCACCGCCATGCCCAGCCCGGCTGAGATCGACGTGGACGAGTGCGCGGCGCCGAAGGGATCGTACTCGCTTTCCGAACGCTTGGTGAACCCGGACAGCCCATCCGCCTGGCGAAGGGTCCGGATCCGGTCCCGGCGGCCGGTGAGGATC
>JAESFT010000718.1_pt1 | contig 14652 bp, 16 predicted proteins | sample 9269451 | NCBI WGS metagenome assembly JAESFT01 (sample SAMN14502557, study PRJNA617106) | algae metagenome | isolation source: Scytonema hyalinum WJT4-NPBG1 and co-occurring heterotrophs from well... | place: USA: Mojave Desert, Joshua Tree National Park, California | collected 2006-05-25
TCCGTCCGCATGCCATTGTTGCACCGCGCGTGGCGCTGATCGGCGATGCCGCGCATGTCGTTCACCCGTTGGCCGGGCAGGGCATGAACCTCGGTTTTGCCGATGTTGCCACTTTGCTCAATACCGTCACCGGCCGCGAAACGTCGCGGGATTGCGGTGACGAACGTGTACTGAGCCGCTATGCCCGCGCGCGAAAGGAAGATATTCTGCTGATGCAGATCGCCACAGACGGCCTGGAACGATTGTTCGGCGCGAACTTCGAGCCGGTCCGCATCGTGCGGAACCTGGGATTGAACCTGGTGAATAAGCTGCCGGTCATAAAAAGACGCCTGATTTCCCAGGCACTCGGGAAGACATTCTGAAAATCGAAATGGAAAGATGATGAAAGCAATGCACATGGCGGCCGCCGCCTTATTTGCCCTGACCGCGATGACCGCCTCCGCGCAAACGGCACAGGAAGCGGCGATCCGGAAAATGGTGGAGTCGCGCCTGGGGGAGGGTGTCAAGGTCGACTCGATCACCAAGACGCCGTATTCCGGTTTGTACGAGGTGCGCATCGGTTCCGACATCGTCTACACCGATGCCAAGGCGGAATACCTGTTCGTCGGCCGGGTGATCGACGCCAAGACCATGCAGGATTACACCAAGGCAAGAGTCGACGAGATCTCGAAGATCAAGTTCTCCGATCTGCCTTTCGAGTCCGCGCTGAAGATGGTCAAGGGCGATGGCAAGCGCGTGATCGCGGTGTTCGAAGATCCGAACTGCGGTTACTGCAAGCGCTTCCGGCAGACGCTCAACGAGATGGATAACGTGACGGTCTATACCTTCATGTACAACATTCTTTCCGAAGATTCCGCGGTGAAATCCAAGAACATCTGGTGCTCCGCCGATCGCATGAAAGCCTGGGACGATTGGATGTTGAACGGCAAGGCCGCTCCGCAGGCACCGGAAAGCTGCACCACTCCCAATGAGAAAATTTTCGCTCTCGGGCGCAAGATGAAGGTCACCGGCACACCGACAGTCTTCTTCAAGGACGGCACGCGCATTCCCGGTGCGGTCGATCTGAAAACGATCGAAGCGAAACTTGCGTCGATCAAGTAGTAGTCATATTCGTTGACCTGGCCGCACGCAGGGGCGGCCGGTAGTCGAAACGATCTGGGGCGAACAATAACGACAACCGATTCCGGAGACATGCATGTTCAACGCAATTCTGCTCAATAAAAAAGACGACGGCGCAACCGATGCGCAGCTGACGCAAATCGACGAAGCGCAATTGCCGGAAGACGGCGATGTGACTGTCAGGGTCGATTACTCCACCATCAATTTCAAGGACGGGCTTGCCATCACCGGCAGGTCGCCCGTGGTGCGCAAATGGCCGATGGTGCCGGGTATCGACGGCAGCGGCGAGGTCATTGCGTCCTCACATCCGGACTGGAAAGCCGGCGATACCTTCATCCTCAACGGATGGGGTGTGGGAGAAACCCATATGGGCTGCCTCGCCCAGCAGGCGAAGCTGAAAGGGGACTGGCTCATTCCAAGGCCCGGCAACATGTCCGCGCGCACCGCGATGGCGATCGGCACCGCCGGCTATACGGCGATGCTGTGCGCGATGGCGTTGCAGGAACAGGGAGTCACCAAGGACAGCGGCGAAATTCTGGTCACCGGCGCATCGGGCGGCGTCGGCAGCGTGGCCATCGCGATCCTGTCCGGCTGGGGATACCGTGTGGTGGCATCGACCGGCAAGCTGACGGAAAAGGATTACCTTATTTCTCTCGGCGCGGCTGACGTCATTGACCGCAACGAGTTGTCGGCTCCCGGCAAGCCCCTGCAGAAAGAGCGATGGGCAGGCGTCGTCGATTCGGTCGGTTCGCATACCTTGGTCAATGCCGTTGCCCAGACCCGTTACGGCGGGACGGTGACGGCATGCGGTCTTGCCCAAGGACTGGACTTTCCGGCATCGGTCGCGCCCTTCATTCTACGTGGCGTGAAATTAATCGGCATCGATAGCGTGATGGCGCCGAAGGCAAAGCGGCTCGCGGCGTGGCAAAAGCTCGCAAGCGATCTGGACGTGCAAAAGCTGGAGCGCATCACGCAGGAGATCCCCCTGTCGGAAGCAATCGCCAGGGCACCGGACATATTGGCCGGCAAGGTGCGGGGCCGGTTGGTGGTCAACGTCAACGCCTGAGGCCGCCTATAGTGGCGGCGGAATTCAATACCGGGAAAGTCGTTCCCATCGGCGTCGCCGGCATCCTGCTTGCAGCCGGCAGGGGGCGGCGCTTCGATCCCGAAGGCATCCATAACAAATTGTTGCAGCCGCTTTCCGGCGGCGAACCGGTGGTTGCGCTTGCCGCGAAAAATCTGTGCTCCGTGATTCCACGTGTGTTCGCGATCGTACGGCCAGGCGCCGACGATGTCGCAGAGTGCCTGCGACGTCTCGGTTGTCAGGTCGGCGAGTGCCGAACCGCGGACGATGGCATGGCGGCTTCGCTTGCCTGCGGACTTTCTCTGGTCCCGGATGCCAACGGCTGGGTCATCTCCCTCGGTGACATGCCCTATGTCCAGCCAGCCACGATTGCAGCGCTGGTTGATGCGCTTGCCGACGGAGCGGATATCGCCGTTCCTGTATTCGAGGCGCGACGCGGTAACCCGGTAGCATTCAGTCGCCGCCATTTGCCCCGCTTGCTGGCATTGAAAGGCGATAAGGGTGCGCGCGACCTGTTGCGTGATTACCCGGTCGTTGAAGTGAGTACGGAAGATCCCGGTATTCACGACGACATCGACACTGTGGCAGATATCGCCCGTCGCCACTCGATCATGCGGCGCAGCGGCTGAACCCGCTGGTTCATTCCCGCTACACTATACGCTTTGCAACTGGCGCTGGCCGCTTCCACGGCTGGCATATCAAGCATGGTCCCAACCACTCCTCGTTCATGAACCCGCACTTCATCAGCAAGCGATTCGCCCATGCGCTGAGCCTGGCGGGGCTGCTGCCCTTCGTCGGCCTGGCGCTGGCCTGCTGGGTGGTGCACCCGGACTGGCTGGGCTCGTTCATCAAGGGGCAGCTTGCCTACGGCATTGCGATCCTTTCATTTCTCGGCGGTATCCACTGGGGTGCTGCGATGTCATCGCAAGGTTTGTCCGCCGGGCAGACCAACCGGGCCTTGCTCTGGAGCGTGGTGCCCTCCCTGATTGCCTGGTTTGCCACGATGATGGGGGGGTACGGTTTCGCGATGCTGATGATCGGCTTTGTCGCCGCCTACCAGGTTGATAAGCGATTGTTTGCCTGGTACGGAATGCCGCAATGGTTCTTGCCGTTGCGCTTGTTGCTGACCTGCGTTGTGGTGGCCATGCTGGCACTGACCGTCGTCGCTGCCAATTTTAGAGGATAGGATGAAAAACACTGTTGAATACACGATTGTCCCGATTGATCCGGCTGCCCATTTGTTCGGTGTCAGCCTGACCGTGAAAGCCCCGGCCGCGGAAGGCCAGCTGTTTTCGCTGCCGGCCTGGATTCCAGGCAGCTACATGATCCGGGAATTTGCGCGCAACATCGTGCGCATCCAGGCGCAATCCGGCGGCAGGAAAATTGCGCTCGAAAAACTGGACAAGCATACCTGGCGGGCCGCTCCCACTGATGGACCGGTGGTTCTGCATTACGAGGTGTATGCATGGGATCTGTCGGTACGTGCCGCGCACCTCGACCAGACGCATGGATTCTTCAACGGCACCAGTGTTTTTCTTCGCGTGCACGGCATGGAAGACGTGCCGCACATCGTCGATATCCAGCGTCCCGCCGGCCCGGCGTACGAAAGCTGGCGCGTCGCCACCGCGTTGCGCGAACTGAAGGCCAGGCGCTACGGATTCGGCCTCTATGCCGCCGACAATTACGACGAACTGATCGATCATCCGGTTGAAATGGGATCGTTCGCATTGGCCACCTTCACCGCCCATGGCGTACCGCACGATATCGTGATTACCGGCCAAGTGCCCAAGCTCGATATGGCCCGACTTGCAGCGGATCTGAAAAAGGTTTGCGAAGCGCAGATTGCATTGTTCGAGCCGAAGACCAGGCGTGCGCCGATGGAGCGCTATGTGTTCATGACGCTGGCGGTGGGCGATGGCTATGGCGGGCTGGAGCATCGCGCATCAACGGCATTGATCTGTTCCCGCAATGATTTGCCTGTCCAGGGACAGAAGGAGATGAGCGACGGCTACCGTACCTTCCTCGGCTTGTGCAGCCATGAGTATTTTCATACCTGGAACGTCAAGCGCATCAAGCCGGCGGCCTTTGCACCGTATAACCTCAACAGCGAAACCTACACGCCGTTGCTGTGGCTGTTCGAAGGTTTCACCAGCTACTACGACGACCTGATGCTGGTGCGCAGCGGCCTGATCGATGAGCAGCAGTATTGCAAGCTGGTTGCGAAGACCGCGAACAGCGTACTGCGCGGCAGCGGGCGAACCAAGCAAAGCGTGGCCGAGTCCAGCTTCGATGCCTGGGTCAAGTACTACCGGCAGGACGAGAATGCACCAAATTCGGTGGTCAGTTATTACGCCAAGGGTTCGCTGGTGGCATTGGCGTTCGACCTCACCATCCGTGAAGGAACGGGCGGCAAGAGGTCGCTGGACGACGTCATGCTTGCGTTGTGGCAGCGATATGGAAAGGACTTCTTCGAGGGGCGGAAAGAAGGGTTCGGCATCTCGGAATCCGAGGTAGAAGCATTATTTGACGAGATTGCCGGGCTGAAGCTGCGAAAGCTGTTCGAGCGGTACGTTCGCGGCACCGAAGACATTCCGCTGGACAAGCTGCTCGCACCTTTCGGCATCACGGCCACCGACAACCGAAAGAATGCCAAGCCGGGTTTAGGTACACGCACCACCCGCGAAGCGAATGACTGCAAGCTCGCCAATGTGTATGAAGGCGGCCCTGCGCATCGCGCCGGCCTGTCCGCAGGCGACCTTCTCGTGGCGGTGGATGGGTTGCGCGTCACGCCGACCAACCTCGACGGATTGCTGTCACGCTACGCCATCGGAGACGTGGTGACGGTCCACGTGTTCCGGCGGGATGAACTGATGAGTTTTGCCGTGACGCTTGCGCCGGACGATGCGCCGCAGGTGAAGTTCGAAATTCTACCCAAGCCGGCACTCGCGGTACGCAAACGGGATGCGTGGCTGAAATAAGCCTTGTGTTTCCCATCCGCAAAATGCGCCGTTGATAACGGTTACCGCATTTTGTGGAGCATCCTTTCATTGTCATTCCTCTTCCTATTCATTTCCTGCTGTGGAATCGCGTGGCATGTTCTTTGCGACGAAGCGACTTTCAGCATATTGGTGAAGGTCGGCGGCTGCGATCAAAGGCAGCATATACAAAGCTTTGTTACTTTTACCAGCGAACGCAAGGAAAGACCAATGAGCGAATCATTCAAGAAAGGCGACAAGGTTCAGTGGAAATCGGCGCAGGGAACAGTGCATGGAACAGTGATAAGAAAATTGACTGAACCGACCGATATCAAGGGGCATCATGTCAACGCATCATCTGACGATCCGCAATATCTCGTCTCAAGCGACAAGACCGGTGCCGAAGCTGCTCATAAGCCGGATGCGCTGAAAAAGCTCCACTGAATTCGTTTCTAAAAGGAATGCATGATGCAGAAAACCAATAACTTTGCCCAACGTGCACTGATTTCCGGAACTGTGGCGGGTGTTGCGACTGCGCTGGCTGCTTCGATGGCCGGCAAGCGCCAGAGCGGATCATATGCCGCACCATTGAATGCAACCAGCCACATCGTCTGGGGTGACCAGGCTGCCTTGCAGAATGCGGCGACCATGAAGTACACCGCCACCGGATTTCTGCTGAATCATGCAGCCACCACCATGTGGGCGGCGGTCTATGAAAAGTGGTTTGCGGGTACGAATTCAGGAGTGCGCTGGCCGAAGCCGGTAGCCAAACCACTGATGGGTGCCGCATTGGTTGCCGCCGGTGCGTACATCACCGATTACCACCTGATCCCAAGGCGGTTTACGCCGGGCTTCGAAAAGCGTGTGTCCGGCAAAGCGCTGGCGATCATCTTCGGTGCGCTGGCGCTCGGTCTCGCGGCGCGCGGATTGGCGAGCGACACTGCATAAGCAATGTCGCCGCAATTCCGGATGAATTAAAAAAACAATCGCTTCAGTTCTGCGCCGGGATCAGGCTGGCGCATGAAAGCTTCGCCCACAAGGAATGCGTGCACGTCCGCGTCGCGCATCCTTTTTACATCGTCTTTATTGGCGATGCCGGATTCGGTGATGACGAGCTTCTCGTCGGGAATGCGCGGCAGCAGATCGAGCGTGGTCTGCAACGATGTCTCGAATGTGCGCAGGTTGCGGTTGTTGATGCCGAGCATGGCGGTTTTCAAGCGCAGCGCCGCGGTCAGTTCGTCCGCATCATGTACTTCGACCAGCACACCCATGCCCAGCGAATGAGCGCAGTCTTCGAGTTCAGCCATCAGCCCATGATCGAGCGCTGACACGATCAGCAAAATGCAGTCGGCGCCCCAAGACCGTGCCTCGTAAATCTGGTACGGGTCGACGATGAAGTCCTTGCGCAGTACAGGGATGGAGCAGGCGGCGCGGGCCTGCTTCAGGTAGTCCGGCGCCCCCTGGAAGAACTGTACGTCGGTGAGTACGGACAGGCATGCGGCGCCGCTGTTGGCGTAACTGGCGGCTATGTCGGCCGGGCGGAAGTCCGGCCGCAATATGCCTTTCGACGGCGAGGCTTTCTTGACCTCCGCGATCACGCCTGCATGGCCTGCGGCAATCTTGCCGCGCAGGCTTGCTTCGAATCCACGCAATGCCTGCCGTGCCTCCGTGTCAGCCTCCACGTCCCGCCGCAGGCTTGCAAGATCGCGCTGTTTCTTGGCCGCCGCGACTTCTTCCGCTTTGACGTCGAGTATTTTGTTCAGAATGTCCGACATGATCGATCAGGCGGAAGCGCCGAGTTGTTGGGTGACTTGCACGAATTGTTCAAGCTTGGAACGCGCCGCGCCGGAAGCCAGCACCGCGCGCGCTTTCAGTAATCCGTCGCCGATGGTGGTTGCGATGCCCGCCGCATACAACGCCGTGCCCGCGTTCAGTACGACGATGTCGCGCACCGGTCCCGGCGTATCGTTCAGGGCTTCGATGATCTTTTCCTTCGATTCGGCGGACCCGGCGACTTTCAGATTCCGGCTCGCGACCATTTGCAGGCCGAAGTCCTCCGGATGAATCTCATACTCTCGGATTTCGCCGTCAACGAGTTCGCCGACCATGGTGGCGGCACCCAACGATACTTCATCCATGTTGTCCCGTCCCCACACCACGAGCGCGTGCTGCGCGCCGAGGCGCTGGAGCACACGGATCTGGATGCCGACCAGATCCGGATGGAATACACCCATCAGGATATTCGGTGCGCCGGCCGGGTTGGTCAGGGGGCCGAGAATGTTGAAAATCGTGCGGACGCCCAGCTCCTTGCGCACTGGTGCGGCATGTTTCATGGCCGCGTGATGATTCGGCGCGAACATGAAGCCGATGCCGGTGCGTTCGATCGATTCGGCGACGTGCTCCGGTTTCAGATTGATATTCGCGCCCAGCGCTTCCAGCACGTCGGCGCTGCCTGACGACGAGGAAACGCTACGGCCGCCATGCTTGGCGACGCGGGCGCCGGCGGCTGCGGCGACGAACATCGAGGCGGTTGAGATATTGAAGGTATGCGCACCATCGCCGCCGGTGCCAACGATATCGAGCAGGTTGCTGGTGTCGGCCAGCGGCACCTTCGTGGCAAATTCCCGCATGACCTGCGCCGCGGCGGCAATCTCGCCGATGGTTTCCTTCTTGACGCGCAATCCCATCGTCAGCGCAGCAATCATGACCGGCGACATTTCACCGCCCATGATTTTCCGGAACAGCGACAGCATCTCGTCGTGGAAGATTTCCCGATGCTCGATGCAGCGGAGGAGGGCTTGTTGTGGCGTGATCGGCATAAAAGTGTTCCGTTAGACGAGGGCTCAACCGGCCAGGAAGTTTTTCAGTAATGCGTGGCCGTGCTCCGAGAGAATCGATTCGGGATGGAATTGCACGCCCTGCACGTCGAATTCCTTGTGGCGCACACCCATAATCTCGCCGTCTTCGGTCCATGCCGTTACTTCCAGGCAGTCCGGCAGCGACTCGCGCTCGATCGCCAGCGAATGGTAGCGGATGATGGTGTAGGGGCTCGGCAGCTGCTTGAACACGCCAGCGCCGGTATGTTCAATCACCGACGTCTTGCCATGCATGACCTGCTTGGCGCGCACCACCTTGCCGCCAAAAGCCGCGCCGATGCTCTGATGGCCGAGACAGACACCGAGTATCGGCGTCTTGCCGGCGAAGTGCTGCAGCACCGGTACGGACACGCCTGCTTCATGCGGCGTGCAAGGACCAGGCGAAATGCAGATGCGGTCCGGCTTCATCGCTTCGATCTGCTCCAGCGTGATCTCGTCGTTGCGGAACGTGCGCACGTCTTCGCCGAGTTCGCCGAAATACTGCACCAGGTTATAGGTGAAGGAGTCGTAGTTATCAATCATCAGCAGCATGTCAGAGCTCCCCATCCAGGCCGTCTTGCACTTGCTCGGCGGCGCGCAACACCGCGCGCGCCTTGTTTTCGGTTTCCTGCCATTCCATTTCCGGCACCGAGTCGGCAACAATGCCGGCCGCCGCCTGCACATGCAGCATGCCGTCCTTGATCACACCGGTGCGGATGGCGATCGCCAGATCCATCTCGCCGCCGAACGACAGATAGCCGCAGGCGCCGCCGTAAATGCCGCGCTTGGTCGGTTCCAATTCATCAATGAGTTCCATGGCACGCACCTTCGGTGCACCGGACAGCGTGCCGGCAGGGAAAGTCGCCTTCAATACATCGAGGTTGGACAAGCCGGGCTTGAGCAAGCCTTCAACATTGGAAACGATGTGCTGCACATGCGAGTACTTTTCGATGACCAGCTTGTCGGTCACCTTGACGCTGCCGGTATCGGCGATGCGGCCGATGTCGTTGCGCGCCAGGTCGATAAGCATCACATGCTCGGCAACTTCCTTGGGGTCGGCCAGCAGTTCCCTGGCCAGTTCCGCATCCCGCTCCGGTGTCGCACCACGCGGCCGGGTCCCGGCGAGAGGGCGGATCGTCACCTTCCGGTTGCCATCGCTCAGGGTTTCATTGCGCACCAGAATTTCCGGCGACGCGCCGACAATCTGCATGTCACCGAAATTGTAGAAATACATATATGGCGAAGGATTCAGCGATCGCAATGCCCGGTACAGGGACAGCGGTGAATCGACGTACGGCTTCTTGATGCGCTGCCCGATCTGCACCTGCATCAGGTCGCCGGCCATGATGTATTCCTTGGCGCGCGCCACTGCGGCCAGATAGGCCTCCTTGCCGAATTCACGGATCGAGTCGGTGCGCACCGACGCCGAAGTCACCGGCGCATCGACCGCCCGTCGCAGCATGGCGCGCAGATCCTTCAATCGCTGGCGTGCTTTCGAATAGGCTTCGGGCTGGGAAGGATCGGCATACACGATGAGATAGAGCTTGCCGGAGAGATTGTCGATGACCGCCAGTTCTTCGGTCAGAAGCAGCTGGATGTCAGGCAAGCCGAGATCGTCTTTCGGCGCCGTATGCGCCAGGCGCTTTTCGATGTGACGTACCGCGTCGTAGCCGAAGTAACCGGCGAGCCCGCCGCAAAACCGCGGCATCCCGGGCCGAAGCGCAACCTTGAAACGGGACTGGAATTGCGCAATGAATTCAAGCGGGTTGCCTTCAGCCGTTTCGATCACCTCGCCGTTCTTCAGCACCTCGATACGGCTGCCGAAGCTACGCATGAGTGTGGAGGCAGGCAGGCCGATAAATGAATAGCGGCCGAAACGCTCGCCGCCGACCACGGACTCAAGCAGGAACGTATTCCTGCCTGCATTCTGGGTCTGGGCCAGTTTCAGGTACAGCGTAAGGGGAGTTTCGAGATCGGCAAAGGCTTCGGCGATCAGCGGAATACGGTTGTAGCCTTGCGTGGCCAGCGATTTGAATTCGAGTTCAGTCATGTTTCTCTCCGGGCGCTATTGTAGAACGAGCGGCAATAGCAGGGGGTAGTCAAAAAACGTTGCCGGACCGGCAATGGCGGTCGGCGGTCAATCGGGATTATTCAGCCCAGGATTGCCAGCGTCGCCACAGCCAGGCCTCAAAGGCGCCGGGCGATGTCAGATCACGTTTTTTGTCGAGAAACATAACGATAGGATTATGCGGAAATCAGGTTGGCTGCTTCCAGCAGCGTCGAAACTATACCATCCGAATCAACTTCATGTATAGATTGGCCATGGTTGTACCCGTACGGCACGGCCAGCACCCTGCACCCGGCCGCTCGTGCCGCTTGCGCGTCATTTGACGAGTCGCCGATGGCGACCGTCTGGTGCGGCTGCAAATCGAAGTCCCTGCAAACCTGCTGGAACGGATAGGGATCCGGTTTTTTCCTCGGAAGAGAATCGCCGCCATACACCACGTCAAAAAAGTGACGCAACGCCGTTTTTTCCAGAAGCGGCACAGCAAAGGCAATCGGCTTATTCGTCACGCATGCGAGACGCAGGCCCTTGGCCTTCAATGCTGCCAGACCTGCCTCTACGTCGGGATACTTCGTCGAATAATCACCATTGATCTCATGATAATGGCGAAGATAAGCGTCGAGAGCCTGAGGGAAATGCTCTTCCACGCCAGCGGGATCGAAATCAACGCCAAGGACGCGTCGAATCAGGTTTTCCGTACCCTTGCCCACAAAATCGGTAATGGTCACGATGTTCAGCGGAGGGAGGCGAAGGTCGACCCGCATCCGGTTCACAGCAACATGAAAATCCGGAGCGGTATGCAGCATGGTGCCGTCCAGATCGATGATCGCGGCGCGAATGCCCGTCAATACAATGCGGTCAGGTGCATTCATACTTGCGCAAGCTGCTGCCGCATGGCATCGATCACCGTCTTGTAATCGGGCTTGCCGAAGATTGCCGATCCTGCCACGAACGTGTCGGCGCCCGCGCGGGCCGCTTCTGCAATATTTTCGATTTTGATCCCACCATCGACCTCGAGCATGATGTCGCGGCCGGATTCGTCGATACGCCTCTTCACTGCGGCGATTTTCCTCAATGCCTCGGGAATGAATGACTGGCCGCCGAAGCCGGGATTGACCGACATGATCAGGACGATATCAATCTTGTCCATCACGTGGTCCAGATAATGCAACGGCGTGGCTGGGTTGAACACCAGTCCGGCCTTGCAGCCGTTATCGCGGATCAGTTGCAATGTGCGGTCGATATGTTCCGATGCTTCTGGATGAAATGTGATGATATTCGCACCCGCCTTGGCGAAATCCGGCACGATCCTGTCCACCGGCTTCACCATCAGATGGACGTCGATTGGCACCTGGACATGCGGGCGAATCGCTTCGCATACCAAGGGGCCGATCGTGAGGTTGGGGACGTAATGATTATCCATCACGTCGAAATGGATGATATCCGCGCCTGCCGTGACGACATTGCGGACTTCTTCACCGAGGCGGGCAAAGTCGGCGGACAGGATGCTGGGAGCGATACGATAGTCGGACATGGGAAATTGCAATAATGAAGAACGGGTATTTTACCCGGTTGAGCACACTGAAAGTCTTGCGCCCCTGCAGGATTTCGGGTCGAATGTCTGCCTTGAAGCGATCGACCGCATGAAACATCAGGAATTTACATGGCTGCTTACGAGTTTACCGTCTCCGTCAAGACCCGATATCTGGCTGAGCAATCCGAGCCGGAGCGCTCAAATTATGTTTTTGCCTACACCGTAACAATAAAAAATACCGGGCGGATTGCAGCCCAACTTATTTCCCGGCATTGGGTAATTATTGACGGCAACAACCGGGTGGAAGAAGTTCGGGGCCTTGGCGTAACCGGGCATCAGCCTCTGCTTCAGCCAGGAGAGCAATTCGAATACACCAGCGGTACATCGCTGGCCACACCGGATGGGTCAATGGCGGGTAAATATTTTTGTGTCGCCGAGGATGGCCAGCAATTCGATGCCGAGATCCCCGAGTTCATATTGACCCTGCCGCGGACACTGCATTAGATTCAATGCTGTGCATCATCCTTCGGAGGCTGTTTTTCCTGCGGCGGCGACTCGGGTTTTCGTCCTGAGAACATCGTCCACCATACGATAAACACCAACAAGAATAATGCGACGCCTGCCTCAAGCATCAACAGCCACATGGTAATAACCTTCGATGTCAATCAAACGTACTAGTTTACTCGCATCCGTCGTGCTGGGCATCTGTGCTTGCACGACATATCCCCCTCAGCAACAGGCGCCGCAGGTTTCCCAGGTACCCCAAGCACCTGTCCGTACCACGCCGCCTCCTGCTCCTGCCGAGAAATCCAAGGAAGTCTTTCTTCCGGCATCATTTTCCGACTTGCCGGGATGGGCTACGGATGATCTTCGCGAGGCATGGCCGGCTTTCCTTGCATCCTGCGAGGTGCTGGTCAAGAAAGTGGAATGGAAAGAGCCTTGCAGCATTGCGCGCGATGTTGATGCACGCCATGAAAAAGGTGTGCGGCTCTTCTTCGAATCCTTTTTTACTCCGCATAAAGTGAGCGGTGCGGATGGATCGGATGCCGGTTTGGTAACCGGCTACTATGAACCGCTGTTACGTGGAGCCCGCAAGCGGGGCGGGGTGTATCAAACCCCGTTGCATCGTACGCCTGATGACTTGCTGACAGTTGATCTGACGTCCGTCTATCCGGACCTGAAGAACATGCGTTTGAAAGGGCGTCTTGTCGGCAGCAAGGTGGTCCCTTATCCATCTCGCGCGGAGATGATGCAATCCGGCGCACTGGCAGGCAAGGAGCTGTTATGGGTCGATGACCCGATCGAAGCTTTTTTTCTCCAGGTGCAAGGGTCGGGGCGGGTACAACTTGCGGACACCAAAGAGGTAGTCCGAATTGCCTATGCCGATCAGAACGGGCATCCCTACAAATCGATTGGTCGATATCTCGTCGACAAGGGAGAGATGACGCTTGAGCAGGCATCGGCTCAAAGCATCAAGGCATGGTACGCAGCGAACCCGTCGCGACGCCAGGAGTTGTTAAATGCGAATCCAAGCTACGTTTTCTTCAGGGAAGAAAAGCTGCTCGATCATTCCAAGGGTCCGAAAGGATCGCTCGGTGTGCCGTTAACACCCCAACGGTCCATTGCTGTCGATGCCAGCTTCATACCACTTGGTGTGCCGGTTTACCTGGCAACGACCCGTCCAAATAAGGACGTGCCATTGCAACGTTTAATGTTGGCGCAGGATACCGGCGGCGCGATCAAGGGAGCGGTCCGCGCGGACTTCTTTTGGGGCTTCGGTGCAGAAGCCGGCGAGCTTGCTGGCAAAATGAAGCAACGGGGAGCGATGTGGGTTCTCTTGCCGAAGCACATGCCCCTGCCATATACAGCAGGCAAGGCAGGAAAGTAGATCACCATATTCAATTAATCCGGGCTTCCAGGACCTGGAGCCTACAATTCGAAGCATCTTAATTAAGGGTGTAAAGATGGACTATCAAAATATACTGGTGGAAACACTAGGCAAAGTTGGCCTGATCCGGCTGAATAGGCCGGAGGCGCTGAATGCCTTGAATGACCAGATGATGGATGAGTTGGGGGCGGCGTTATTGCAGTTCGATGCCGATGAAAACATAGGCTGCATTGTTATCACGGGATCCGAAAAAGCATTTGCTGCCGGCGCTGATATTCGGGCAATGGCCAATTACAGCTACATGAAAGTGTACAAAGATGAATACATAGGCCGGAACTGGGAACATATTCGTCGCGTAAGAAAGCCTGTAATTGCAGCGGTGGCGGGCTATGCGCTCGGAGGTGGCTGCGAGCTCGCCATGATGTGCGACTTCATTATCGCAGCCGACACGGCGAAGTTCGGGCAGCCCGAGGTCAAGATAGGTACGATGCCTGGTGCTGGCGGTACGCAAAGGTTGCCGAGATCGATTTCGAAATCCAAAGCAATGGATATGTGCCTGACAGGAAGAATGATGGACGCCGCCGAGGCGGAGCGAAGCGGTTTGGTCTCCCGCGTCGTTCCCGCTAGCAAGATGCTTGACGAAGCTTTGGAGGCAGCAAAAATCATTTCCGCAATGTCCCTCCCAATCACGATGATGATCAAAGAGTCGATAAACCGAGCGTACGAAACGACGTTAACAGACGGCATTCATTTCGAGCGCCGGCTTTTCCATGCCACATTTGCAACTGAGGATCAGAAAGAAGGTATGGCGGCTTTTCTAGAGAAGCGCCCTCCCAACTTTAAGAACGGCTGAGATGTTTCGTTCAAAGGAAAGAAACAGTTGACGCGCCTCGGAAAATCTCCCATAATCTCGCCTCTTTGCTGCTCGAGATGCAGATGGCAGCAAGAACGCTGGAATTGCAAAAAATCCAGTAAAAAGAAGAGGTTAGGCGAGCAAGTTGAAGTAAAAAATACTTGACGCGAAGCGAAGGATGGTTCATAATCTCGTTTCTCTGCTGCTGTTAAACAAGACGCTTTAACGGTGAGTGCGGTGCGACAGGCACGGTGCGGGCAGGCAGTTCTTTAAAAATTA
>JAESFT010000719.1_pt1 | contig 14613 bp, 11 predicted proteins | sample 9269451 | NCBI WGS metagenome assembly JAESFT01 (sample SAMN14502557, study PRJNA617106) | algae metagenome | isolation source: Scytonema hyalinum WJT4-NPBG1 and co-occurring heterotrophs from well... | place: USA: Mojave Desert, Joshua Tree National Park, California | collected 2006-05-25
GGCTCTGGGCGAGGCTGAAGGAGTGGAGAGTGGTCGCAACCCGCTACGAGAAGACCGCCTCATCCTTCATGGGCGTGCTCTGCCTCGCCGCTACTCTCGACTGGCTCAAGCGATGACACACCCTAGTCTTGTCTGCCCCACAGAAAGTACTTGTCTCCTATTCGCTTAATAAGTCACGTATATTAGCGCTGAAGATCGACACTAGATGGCCAATCACATTTAGCGTGATCGTTGATGGCAGATAAGGGGTGGTTATCAATAGTCGAAATACGCCTCTCTTTACCATTTTCATCAACCAGGCTGGTGCTCACTGAGCTTGGCTATTTCGTCTCAGACGGCGCGTGGCTCGTGTGCGGACGCCAGTGCAAATGCCCTCGCGAGCGCGAGTACGACACCTCGATGCGACGGCTCTCTCGCCCTTCCCACAGGAGAGCTTCTTTTGCTGCCACCTCCGATCGGGCAGGTGCCCGCCGAGTGTCCACTCAACCGCGTTCGCGAGCACAACGAGGCGGTCATGCATTGCACTGACCAGACGTCAGTTGACACGAAGGACGAGAGCCTGGAAGGCGGAGCCCTTCATGAGTCGGTATGTGCCCGGCCCTGTAGGCCTGGATCTTCTACGCCGAACGCCAGGCTCAGCCGGTAGTGCGCCTCCTCACCGCTCTTTAGAATACGAGCCCCTGGCCGGTCGGCGAGTTCCGGGGATCCATCGAGCTCAGCCGCCAGACCCTGCCAGGGCTCGATGCACAGGAAAGGGGCACCCGGCCTCGTCCAGACGCCGAGCTGGGGACTGTCCGGAAACGCAACCAGGAGACCTTCCCCTCCAGCTGCGCCAAACCAGACCCAGTGAGACCGGACGCTTTCGAACTGAAGCGCACCGGTGGAGAAGAGGTCGTCCGTCAGGTGAAGCGTTCGTCCCTCAAACGGCGGCTTCACCCGTTCCGGCAGCAACAGACCGACCCCGAGCTTGGCCCTGCGGAGGCGCCCAGTTTCGGGCTGCTCGAAACGACAGAGATACCTCGCCCGAGCTTCGGGCTCCGTCGGCCAGAGAAAGCCTGGATGGTAGCCGAAGCTGATCGGCATCGGCTCCTTATCCCGGTTCTCGATCAGCGTGGTCATGGACAGCGCGTTACCTTCCACGCCAAGGTGCACCTCGAGACGGTACTCGAACGGATACATCGACCGCGTTTCATAGTCGGCTTGCTGCTCGAGAACAGCGGACGAGCCGGTGACCTGCAGCACCTTGAACGCTCGGTCACGCGCGAACCCGTGGAGCGGCATGTGGTAGGCCCGGCCATTCACGCTGACTTGGTCGCCAGGCGAGCGGCCGACGACTGGGAAGAGGATCGGGGCCTGGTAGTCCCACCATTGCGGATCCCCGCTCCAAATCTGCTCGCGTTCTCTGTAGGTGAGACTCCCAAGTTCAGCACCGCGCAAGGCGAAGCGGGCCGAGAGATCGCGGGATTGCAGGATGATGGAGTCCATCGGCGCTAATAGCGCGACTCAGCGAGCCACGCGTCGGTCGCCTCGATGAGCGCGCGCGCGCGCGCCGTTGCCAGTGTGCCGGCCTCCTGCTCGGGGGTGACTTGAGCCCGATGGCCGTCCTTCGGTGCGTAACCGATGGTCCGTTTGGTGGTCTCGATGTCCCACCGCATGCCGGGGTTGTCCGACATCAGGTTCAGCACTGCGAACCGTACACTCTCCGGCGCCGTCACAGCCTTCTCGAAGCCGTCGCAGAGATCTCGATCCGACAGCCACATCTCCTGGCCCCAGGCGCTCCAGCCCATGTGAGGTCCAGGTCGGTTGTCGCCGCGCTGGCAATAGCCGATCCGAAAGCTGATCGACGACAGACTCCAGCGCTCGCTGAAGGATCGGCCGATCCGCTCGCCAATGAGCTTCGACATGCCATAGGCGTTGACGGGGTAGGGGTCACGATCGGTGGTCAGTTCGTCGCCGGCGAAGCGATGCCCTGCCATGGTCCAGTTGGAGCTCGCGAAGATGACTCGCTTTGCGCGCTGGCGCGCGGCCGCCTCGTAGACGTTGAGGAGGAGGTCCATGTTCAGCTTTTGAACCTGCGACCACGTTGCCTTCGGGCTCGGCATGCCGGCAAGAAGGATGATCGCATCAGCATCGGCGAAGCTGGACACCCAGGTTTCGTCCCAGACCGAGAGGTCGCTCGCCTGGACCGAGGGATCACCGCCATTCGTGACGTCGGTGAGGCGCAGGTTCCATCCGAGCGCCTGGAAGTGGCGCCGAAGCTTCGTGCCGATGTTGCCATTGGCACCGGTGATGACGACGGTCTTGCTCATAGGTCACCAATTCGTGTGGGAGCCATCCCGGCGCTGGAGCATGGGCGGATTCCAGTGCTGGAAGGCCTGTGCGCGCACGCGGGCTTCGTCGACCTCAATGCTGAGACCAGGGCCGTTTGGGATCGGAAAAGAGGTCCCATCCAATTGCGGTGCAACGGGGAAGATTGCTTCCTCCTCCTTGGGTGGCGGACGAAAGATGGAGCGGTTGTATTCGAGCCAAGTAAAGTTAGGCACTGCTGCAGCGAGATGGATCGAGGCTGCCGTGCACACCGGTCCAAGTGGGTTGTGCGGGAACAAGTCGACGTAATGGGCCTCGCACCAGCCGGCGATTTTCATGGACTCGGTAAATCCGCCGACGTTGCAGACGTCGAGGCGCATGTACTGCGTAAGGCCTCGCTCGACATAGGGCAGTGCCTGCCATTTCGAGGCGAACTCCTCACCGATGGCAAAGGGTACATCCACGCTCCTGCGGAGGACCTCGTAGGCCTCCGGCGTCTCATCGCGGATCGGCTCTTCCAGAAAATCGAGCGTTCCCCGCGGCATGCGATGGCAGAAGGAGATCGTCTCGGCCACCGACAGGCGGTGGTGATAATCTACCCCGAGAGTGACAGCCCTGCCGAGTGTCTCCCGCGCTCGCGTGAGGCAGTCGGCGGTCTTGGCCAGGGACAGGCGCGGCTCGAAGGTGGTTTCCTGATCGCCAGGGCGCATCAGGGGGTTCACGCGGCTGAGCCGGACCACGTCGAAGCCCATGGCCACAAACGCCTTGGCTTGCTCCAGGGCCTCGTCGGCCTCCTGTGCGTTTGTGGTGGCAAGGCTCGGCACGCGATCCCTGACGCGTCCGCCCAGCAGTTCGAAAACCGGAACCCCGAGCGCCTTCCCTTTGAGATCATGCAGCGCGATATCGATGGCGGAGATTGCGCCGGTGAGAACGCGGCCACCCTCGAAGTACTGGCTGCGGTAGAGCCGTTGCCAGATATGCGCGATGCGAAAAGGGTCCTCTCCGATCAGCAGTTCGCGGTAATGTGCGATAGCGCCCATTACCGCAAGTTCGCGGCCGCTGAGACCCGATTCGCCCCACCCGAAGGTTCCGTCATCGGCCGTCACCTTGACGAGGAGCTGATTGCGATGGCCGATCCAGACCGGCAGGGCTTCGACCTCGCGGATCCGCAGTCCGGACGCTGACTGGCTGGCATCCGCCCGCTCGGGCTCCTCGCGAGGAGCCCGAGCGGGTTGAATGAAGGGTTTGAGTGGCGCCATCTCAGCCTTTGCTCCCAGGTTCAAGCATCGCCTGATGCGATCCGATCCCATTCTTGGGTCGGCCGGCTCGGGCGGAGGGGGTCTGAACACGGTCCAGTTGGACTAGAATGTCATCCAACGTGCCGCGGACGTGGAGGAGCCCGACCTCTGCGGCTGCAGCGCCATCGTGGCGGCGAAAGGCGGCGAGCATGGCGTGATGCTCCGTCCGCACGCGCTTCGGATAGAGATTGCTGAAGCCAAACCTGCGTCGGATTGTCGAGGATAGGTCATAGTACCGATCGATCAGCGCCAGCGCTTCTGCATTGTTCCCATGGCCATTGATGAGCGCGTGGAAGAGCCCATTCGTGCGGCTGATCTCGGCCGCGTCGTCGGCGTCCAGAGCAGCGTCATGCTGAACCTGAATGGCTTCAAGGGTGCGAAGATCGGCTGGGCTGGCGTGGTCCGCAAAGCGCCGTGCCATGAAGGACTCGAGTGCCCCGCGGATTTCGTAGATGTGCACGAGGCGATTGCGATCGAGGCCTTTGACCTGTGCCCCCCGGTTGGGGTGCATCTCGAGAAGGCCCTCACCCTGAAGTAGTTGCAGGGCTTCGCGTACAGGCTGAACGCTCACGCCGAACCGGTCCGCCATCGCCTGCATCCGAATCCACGTGCCGGGGGCGATTTCGCTGCCGAGAATCATCAATCTCAGCTCGTTGGCGACACGGCGGTAAACCGGCTCGATATCTGCGGAGCACTGGCGGTCCGCTTCGGCACGATCAAACACAAAGCGCTCCAAGCTTCCCTCCGGATCGCATACAATCACCTCGGATTTGATATGATCTTGACGAACTAAATACGATCGACGATGGTTGTCGTCAACCGGCTGCAAGGCCGGGAAGGGTTGGAACCAAGGAGATGGCGATGGCTTCTTCAGCCGCCGGGCGGGGGCAAAGTCCGCTTGTCCGAGTTTTGAGCCGATTGGCGGCCGCTGCTGCAGTGGCAATATCGGTGAGTTCAGCCGCACAAGCCCAGGATAATGTCGACAGAAAGGACGTTCTCATCACCGAGGCGTGGCCGGCGGGGACCAGCTTCAAGAACTATAACAATCTGAACCCCTTCGCGGTCGGTAACGACCTGCGCAATCATGTGGTCTTCGTCTACGAGCCGCTGTTCTACTGGCTCAATCTAAACGGCGAGCACCTGCCTTACCTAGCGACCAGTTACAAATTCAACGACGAGTACACGTCTGTGACGGTGACGCTGCGCGAAGGTGCCACGTGGGCGGACGGCCAGCCGTTCACCGCGGACGACGTGGTCTTTACCTTCGAAATGCTCCGCAAGAACGGCAACGGGAAGAACGATCTCGTCTGGGCGAAGGACGTGGCGGCCGCACTCAAGGAGGCCGTCAAGGTTGACGACAGGACAGTTCGCTTCGACCTGAACGGGCGCGACCCCCGTTTCGTCCTCCGCGTTCTGACCGTTAAGTTCACGAACGGTATCTTCCCCATGCCCAAGCACATTTGGGACAAGGTGGAGGACCCCGCCAGCTTCCAGAACTTCGATCCAGCCCGGAACCTTCCCGTGGGCACGGGTCCGTACCGCGTCGTTGCCGCGCTACCGGAGCGGATCGTTCTCGACCGGCGTGATGATTGGTGGGGGGCAAAGCCGAACGTCTGGGGCAGCCAGCAGGGTGCCTTCTACGCCGATTTGCCAGAGGTCAAGCGGATCATCACTATTCCGCGCGGCGAGCCGCAGCAGGCGGCGCAGCAATTGGCGGCCCAACAGGTGGATTGGATCGTCGAGGCGCCAGTCCCCATCATGAAGCGGCTCCTCGCCCAGTATCCGTTCATCACGACGCTCACGGACCGCAAGAGCCCGTATGGTAACGTCGACTGGTGGGCGACCGCGATGTTCTTCAACCATGCTTCGCCGGCGGTCGCGGACGTCAACGTGCGCAAAGCCATCCTGCACACGATCAATGCCAAGCAGGTTGTCGATATCTTTCATGAGGGAGCGGCCGAACTCCTCTATCAGCCCTATCCCGAGTTCAAGATTCTAAAGCCCTACATCGACGACCTCACCCCGCTTGCGAAGGAGAGAGGGTTCCAGCAGCCCGACCCCAAGAAGGCAGCCGGCTATATGGAGCAGGCAGGCTACAAAAAGGATGCTCAGGGCTTCTGGGCTAAGGATGGCAAGCGCTGGTCGGCGGAACTCCATGGTCCGCCCCCGCTCGAGGCGATCGGGCCAATCCTGGCCGAGCAGCTGCGTCGAGGCGGCTTCGAGGTGAGCTGGCACAAGCGGCCCGATTATCTGCAAGTCGTCTACACGGGCAAGGCCGACATGGTTCTGTGGGGTAACAACGGCTCGATCTTCGATCCCGAAGACACGATGCTGCTGTACCACAGCAAGTTCTACCGGCCCGTTGGCGAGAGCACGCCTCGCTTCCATCGGTGGCGCAATGCCCGCTTCGACGAATTGACCGACAAGGTCGGTCAGCTTCCGCCGAACGATCCTGCAATCCGGCCGCTCCTGAAGGAGGCGTTCACAATCTGGATGGACGAGGTGGTGCTGGTTCCCATCGCTCAATGGTACCACCGCATTCCGTTCTCGACGGTAAACTGGACCGGCTGGCCGTCGGAAGCGAACCCTTACGCGCCGCCGACGATCTCGGCCTTCACGAGCCCGCTCGTGGTGCACGGGCTCAAGAAGGCCCAGAAGCAGTAAACAAGGTCTTCGTGCGGGGAAGCGCTGCATGACTTGGGTTTGGCTTACTCGGCGTCTTCTCGTTCTCGCGGCAGTGGTTGTCACCGCCGCCACGTTGAACTTCGTGCTTCCGAAGCTTGCTCCCAAGAACCCGCTCGAGACCAAAATTCTGGAGATGTCAGAGCAGGGCGGGGCCCTCACCGATATCAGCGGTCTCGTGAAGAGCTATGAGGAAAAGTTCGGACTGGATAAGCCGGTCCTCGTTCAGTACGTGAACTACCTCAAGGGCCTCGCCACGTTCGATCTCGGCTACTCTATCGCCTTCTATCCAGCCCGCGTCTCGGATCTGATCCTAAAGGCTTTGCCCTGGACCCTCGGCCTTCTCCTGACCTCCACTCTGATCGCCTTCACGATCGGGACATTGTTTGGCGCCTTGATCGCATGGGAGCACTCACCCCGCTTCATAAAGCTCATGGCGCCTGGGGTGATGGTGCTCGCCGCACTGCCTTATTATCTGCTCGGACTCGTGCTGATCTACATCTTTGCCTTCATCTGGCATGTCTTTCCCCTCCAGGGCGGCTACTCGCTGATGGCGCTGCCGTCCTGGAGTTGGTCGTTTGCTCTAGACGTGCTCTATCACTCGCTTCTTCCAGCGCTCTCGATTGTCCTAGCCTCGATCGGCACGTGGGCTCTGACTGCACGCGGTATGATGATCATGGTCCAGGGCGAGGACTACATGGTCTATGCAGAGGCAAACGGACTGAGCGAACGCCGCCGCTTCCTGCGTTATGGGCTGCGCAACGCGATTCTCCCGCAGGTTACTGCGCTCGCCCTGCATCTTGGCCACATCGCAGCCGGCGCGGTCCTCGTCGAGCGGGTCTTTAGCTATCCCGGCGTCGGCATGCTGCTCTTCAAGGCGATCGAACAGTCCGATTACTTCGTGATCTATGGCGTCGTGTACATCGTGGTGCTCATGATCGCGATCGCAATGCTGGTCGTTGACATTATCTACCCCATTCTCGACCCCAGGATTCAAAGAGGCGGGACCGGGTAATCCGCGTGTATGCACTCCGCCAACCTGCAATTCCGGAGGAACGTGCCTAATGAATGTGAGCACCGCGATCCGCGGCGGCGAGGGCATCACGGCCGCCCTGCACTATGTCGTCGGAAACCCACGTCTTGCCGCCGGAGTTCTTCTTCTCTCCGGCTTGCTCACGTTCTCCCTCGCGGGATACGCCTTCTACGATACCGAGCTCGCCTTTCCTTTATCCGCGCCGATCGCCCAGGAGCCCTCATTCGATCACCCCTTCGGCACCGATGCCTCGGGGCGTGATCTGCTCGCAGTAATGATTGCCGGAACACTGCTGACCATGAAGGTTGGCCTCATCGCCGGAGCTCTCGGTGTCGTGATCGGGACGGTGCTGGCCTTCATCGCGGCGTATTATGGCGGCTGGGCAGACCGCATCATCAGCGGTGTGGTGGACGTGCTTCTCACCGTGCCAGGTCTCTTGGTTCTCATTGTGCTGGCATCGTCCATTCCAGGGCAGCTCAATACAACGAGCATGGCCTTCGTGATCGCTGCATTGGCGTGGCGCGAGCCGACGCGGCAGATACGGGCGCAGGCGCTCGTCATGCGCGAGGCGACATATGTCCAGATGGCTCGGCTCTCGGGTCGACGGAACCTTAGTATCATCTTCATGGAGATGATGCCGAACCTGCTGCCCTATCTCGGCGCGAGCCTCGTTGCCGCCGTGTCCGGGGCGGTCCTGTCATCAGTGGGCCTGGAAGCATTGGGATTGGGCTCGCGGCATGAGCCGACGCTCGGCATGACGATCTACTGGATGATGCTCGAAGGGGCGTTCGTGCGCGGACTGTGGTGGTGGGTGCTGGAGCCTATCGTGGTCCTGGTCACTCTTTTCGTGGGCCTTTACCTTCTCTCGATCGGTCTTGACGAGTTCGCGAACCCCCGGCTCAGAGGCGTGTCGTGACCGAGCTCCTCGTTGTTCGCAATCTCAGCGTCGATTACGAGCTCACAGCAGGACCTGTCCACGCAGCACGGGACGTGAGCTTCACAGTCTCACCTGGGGAGCGGATCGGCTTCGTGGGCGAGTCGGGCTCCGGCAAGACCACGGTCGCACTCGCTTTGATGGGGATGCTGCGCCATCCCGGCCGCGTGGTAGCCGGGAGCGCAAGACTTGACGGGCAGGAACTCGTGGGCCTTGCCCGCCGAGAGCACGCACGCCTGCTCCTCACGAAGGTCGCCTATATCCCACAAGGAGCGATGAATTCGCTCAATCCGGTTCAAACGATACGTCGTTCGATGGCCGATGGGCTGGTCGATCACGGCACCGGCTTGACCGGGGCGGCGCTCGACAAACGCATTGTCGACCTCCTCCAGCAGGTCGGCCTCCAGCCGGACGTGGCGCACCGCTACCCGCATGAGCTGAGTGGCGGGATGAAGCAAAGGGTGTGTATCGCAATCGCGATCTCGTTGTCCCCGCGCCTCATCCTAGCCGACGAGCCCACGAGTGCGCTCGACGTGGTGACGCAGCGACAGGTGATGCAAACCTTCCACGACATTCAGACACGCATCGGCAGCGGCGTGATCCTGATCGGTCACGACATGGGTCTCATGGCTCAGAGCGTCGATCGCCTCCTTGTCATGCGAGAGGGCAGGGTGGTTGAGGCGGGTGCGGTGCGCGATGTCCTCAGAAAGCCATCGCACAGCTATACGCAGCAGCTCATCGCCAGTGTGCCTCGTTTTGGTGAGCGGCGCCTCCAGACCGCGGTCGAGCGGCCATCGGCGGAGCCTGAAACGATTATCGATCTTCAGAGAGCGAGCAAAGCCTATGCCGGGCGGGGCTTCGGCGTAGTACCTCATGTCGCTCTCCATCCCATCGATCTCACGATCGACACTCAGCCCCGTATTCTTTCGGTGGTTGGAGAAAGCGGGAGCGGAAAGACGACACTCGGCGGCCTGATCCTGGGTTTCAACTCTCCGAGCGAGGGGCGGGTCGTCTATCACGGCCAGCCGGTTTCGTCCTTGAGGGGAGAAGACCTGAAGGCGTTTCGCCGCGATGTGCAAGCCGTCTTCCAGGACCCCTACAGTGCCTTCAATCCGTTCTATCGGGTTGATCGCGCGCTTTCCGTCCCATTGCTCAAGCTTGGCATCGTCCGTGGCAGGGCTGCCGCCTGGCAGCGCATGGAAGAGGCGTGCGTGCAGGTGGGCCTCGATCCCGACAAGGTGCTCGGGCGTTTTGCCCATCAACTCTCGGGCGGTCAGCGGCAGCGCCTGATGGTGGCACGAGCGCTCATGCTCCGCCCGCGTCTCCTCGTGGCGGACGAGCCTGTCAGCATGGTGGATGCATCCCTACGTTTTACGATCCTCGATGCGCTCAAGAACCTCCGCGACCGCTTTGGCATTACGGTGCTCTACATCACGCACGATCTTGCGACCGCCTACCGGGTGAGCGACCACGTGATGGTGCTGCAGAAGGGCCGGGTAGTCGAGGCAGGGGACCCCGACACCGTGCTTCGCAATCCCACCGACCCCTATACGCGCCTGCTGGTCGACTCGATCCCCTGGCCCGATCCCGATCGGGCGTGGGGCAGGCCTTTGCAGCATACTCCTGAACCTGTCGCTCAGCCCGCATAGGGCTCCCACCAGACGTCGAACCATCACGGCCGGCAATGCACTTTTCACCCGTTCTGCCTTTTCTAAACGAACTCGGCGAGGGGCCTGTCTGGTCCGAGCACGAACAGGCCCTCTATTACGTCGATATCGCTGGGTTCCGGGTTCATCGGCTGGACTGGCGGACGCGCCACCACCAAAGCTGGGCGACGCCCTCCGAGCCTGGGTCCCTGGCGCTGACCCGGGACGGCGCGCTGATCCTAGCGATGCGAGACGGTTTTCATCGCTTCGATCCCCTGACCGGCACGTTCGCGCGGCTGGGCGGCCCGGATTACGACCGCACCGTGATCCGCTTCAACGACGGACGCTGCGACCCGGCGGGGCGCTTTTGGGCTGGAACCATGGACACGTCGCGGGCCGGCCCCAATGCTGGATTGTGGTGTCTCGACGCGGGCCGCCTGCGGGAAGGTCCGCAGGGAGTCACAATTTCCAATGGCTTGGCCTTCAGCCCTGACGGCCGCTGGATGTACCACGCCGACAGCACCGCGCGGCTCGTCTATCGCTACGCTTTCGATGTCGAATCCGGAACCGCGGGGGAACGCACGGTCTGGTTTACCTGCCCGCCGGGAACAGGGGACCCCGACGGCGCCGCCGTCGGTCGCGACGGCTACTATTGGATTGCCATGTATGGTGGCGGATGCGTGCTGCGGATCACGCCTGATGGTGCCGTCGAGAGAACAATCCCGGTTCCGGCACAATGTCCCACTATGGTGGCATTCGCCGGGCCCAATCTCGATACGCTGATTGTCACGTCGAGCCGCCGCAACCGGCCCGCGTCCGAACTGGGAGCTTACCCACGATCAGGTGCGGTTTTTGCCGTTGAAAGCTGCGGCTTCATGGGGCTCCCGGAACCCTGCTACCGAATGTAAGCAACGCGATGCCTACGCTCGCCGGCGCTCGACCTCCTGCGCGTCGGCTGGCGGGATGCGGAACAGGAGAGCTGGATGAAACATGCGCAACGATGAGGCCACAGCAGTTTTGGGTCCTGCCGTGCCGGCTGCCTGGGAGCCCGACCGTCGCCGCACGCCTCTCAAGATCACGAACGTCCGCGCCATCTGCACGGCCCCGGATGGAATCCGGCTCGTCATTGTGAAGGTGGAGACGAGCGAGCCTGGACTCTATGGTCTTGGCTGCGCGACGTTCACGCAGCGCCCTTTAGCGGTGGTGACTGCGATTGAGGAGTACCTGAAGCCCCTCGTCTTCGGACGCGACCCCGACGATATTGAGGACATTTGGCAAGCGTCTTATGTGAGCTCGTACTGGCGCAGCGGTCCGGTGCTGAACAACGCTATGTCCGGGGTCGATCAGGCTCTTTGGGATATCAAGGGAAAGCGGGCCGGGATGCCGGTCTATCAGCTCCTGGGCGGCAAGAGCCGGCGAGCCGCGGACGTTTACGTGCACGCGAACGGCAAGGACTTCGTCCAGCTTGAGGACAACGTGCTCCGGCTCAAGGAAGCAGGCTTCAGGCACATGCGGTGCCAGATTTCCGTGCCGGGCTATGCCACGTACGGCATGGGCAATGCGCAGATCACGCCGAAGGGGGCGGAACCGAAGCCCTCATATCGTCTGGACGTCGATCAGGGAGCCTGGGAGCCTCGACCCTACTGCCAGATCGTTGTGAAGATGTTCGAGCATCTCCGCTCCAAGCTTGGGGACGAAATCGAGCTGCTGCACGATGTGCATGAACGCGTGCCGCCGATCATGGCGGTTCAGCTCGCAAAGGATCTCGAGCCTTTCAAACTCTTCTTTCTTGAGGACGTGTTCGCTCCCGAGGACCAGGAGTACCTGAGGATGTTGCGGGCCCAGACGGCGACGCCGATCGCGATGGGCGAACTCTACGTCAATCCGCACGAGTACGTCCCGGTGATTCGTGACCGGCTCATCGACTTCATCCGGGTTCATATATCGGACATCGGCGGTCTCACGCCGGCGCGCAAGCTTGCTGCCCTGGCAGAATTCTTTGGTGTGCGCACCGCGTGGCATGGGCCGGGCGACACCTCGCCTGTCGGACATGCCGCGAACCTGCAGCTCGATCTGACGTGTGCGAACTTCGGGATTCAGGAGGCACACCTGTTTGGTGAACGGACGCGCGAAGTGTTCCCGGGCTGCCCCGAGATCCAGGACGGTGCTATGTGGTCGAACGATGCGCCGGGGCTTGGGATTGATATCGACGAAGAGCTCGCCGGGAGGCATCCTTTCCCCGACCACCCGCTAAATGGAGCATGGCCAGAGATCCGGCGGCGAGACGGGACGGTGATAAAACCGTAGCAGATCGGCCAGGATTACCGAACGAGGAGGTCGCTGAGCATCGGTGAATCCATATCGACGCAGCTCGCTTATCGGTGCCGCGCGGCCATTGGTTGTTTGTGCAGGGGTGGCCGCATCAGGATCGACATCGTTGACGGTTTCGATGACGTGGGCAAAAGAGCTAGGAGTACCGCTCATCGGGGTTGACCTGGCTGGCTGTTTCTGGGCCGGGCTGATTGAGAGGATCAGCTCGAACCAGAGGAGGCCAGCATGCCTAGAGATCGGAGGGTAAGCCAGGAGCAGATTGGTGTGATGCTGCGCCAGATCTAGGTCCAGGTGGCGCAAGGCAAGAACCTAGTGCTGGCTCAGCTAAGGAGGCCGCGATCTCCGAACAGAACTCTAAGACGAGTGCCTCAAGCGGGAGATCTTCTACAGCCTACGCGAGGCTCAAGTCGTGATCGGAGCATGGCGCCAGCACGACAGTCGCGTCCAGCCCCACTCCTCGCTGGGCTACCGACCTCTTGCTCCCGTCACCCGGCAGACGATCGCACAGCAGCTACCCACACCAGCCGCCATGCAGTCCTCCCACTGAACCCAGTCCAAAACGCCAGTCAGGCCAATCTTCGACGCCGAGATCGGAACGACCGGCGCTCGCGTCTGGCTGAAGGGCGCACCCCTCATGCATCCAGACGTCCTCGAAATAGCAAAGGCATGAGCCGCGTAGGCATGGCTCGGGTGGGGCGTTGGCGCAGTCCGGCTTCGGCAGCTGAACGGAAGTCTGCTTCGGAACACAGCATCACGCGGAGGGAATGACCGAGATGGGCGCAGAGCTGCCGGGCGGCTTGCGCTGTCCGAAAGGGGACTGTCTGCTTTTGGAGCAGTGCCGAACTCAAGCGAACAGCCAGCACGACTGGCGCAAGTTGTCAACCTGACCCGCAGTAGACGTTTTAGCGACCGGTGATTGTTAAGATGGACGTGCCGCGCGCTAGCGCTGACTCCACGGAGGGAGGGACAGCTCCAACTTCCATCTAACCAAATTCCCGGCTGACGCAGTCATCTGGAATCTTGAGGTGACGGGCAAGGCGATTTCAGTGCCTGTACCTCCCAGATCAGATCGGCGTCGGAACAGCTGAAGTTAGGAAGCCCTCACTCTTGAGATCGCGCCACAGCCCCTGCGGGATGGGGTGGAGCAGCGCGGCGGCGTTGCGCTCGACCTCCTCAGGTGTGACGCCGCCAAGGATCACGGACGCGACCGCCGGGCCCGCGAGAGCAAAGTGCAGTGCTGCGACCGCTAGCGGCACTCCATGCGCTGCGCAGACCCGCTCAATCTGGGCGACCCGCTCCATGATCTCGGGTGGTGCCGGAGCATAGTTGAACCGGGCATCAGGCCGGGCGCCGGTCGCGAGAATACCAGAGTTGAAGACCCCGCCCAAGATGACACCGATCCCCCTGCGTGCGGCGAGCGGCAGGAAACGGTCTAGCGCGTCCTGCTGCAGCAGGGAGTAGCGGCCGGCCAGGAGGGCGCAATCGAAGTCGCCGGCTTCCGCGAACCGCACGCACATCTCGGACTCGTTGAGACCAACGCCGACTGCGCGGATGACACCCTCCTGGCGCAGCCGGTCGAGAGCTCGGTAGGCACCTTCCATGGCCTCCCGGAAGCGGGTTTCGACACCTTCGGGGCCATGCGTCCAGACGTCCACGTCGTGGATCAGGACGATATCAATGCGTTCAAGGCCGAGCCGCAAAAGGGATTGCTCGAGCGATCGCATCGTCCCGTCATAGGAGTAGTCGAGCACGGAGGCATGGGGAATGCCGCCGGCGAAACCAGGGCCACCTGCCGTGCCCCCTGCTGCCCAGGGGTTCATATGCCGACCGACCTTGGTGCTGAGCACATAGGACGCGCGCGGCAGGCGGCGCAGGGCCGATCCGAAGCGAAGTTCCGATAGGCCGTTGCCGTAGTGGGGCGAGGTGTCGAACAGGTTCATGCCTGCGGCATGGGCGGCCTCGACGGTCGCAACCGCCGTGTCCTCGCGCAGGCGGGCATAGAGGTCGCCGATTGGCGCCCCACCGAAGCCGAGACAACTGACGGGGATGCGGGTGCGTCCAAGGGGGCGTGTCGGGAGCATCGGCTAAGATCCATGAACTCGGGAACGGTCATTTATGAAACGTGATTGGCAGACCAGTCGAGCTGAGTCCTATCCAGCACCTCGAGTACCTGCTCCAGTGCGGGGCCGACATGGCGGTCCGGATCGTCGCATTTATGCAGGGCATTCTCGCTATGTGGCAACTCGGAGAAGTAACGCTAGGCTCAGGACCTATTAATCTCGGCTGAGGGCTGATTCAGTGTCCCTGTAGAGGAGGCGCTGATGAGCGGTCTATTTCTGCTGAGCAAGGCGCAGATGGCGCGGATTTCCCCACACTTTCCGC
>JAESFT010000720.1_pt1 | contig 14606 bp, 16 predicted proteins | sample 9269451 | NCBI WGS metagenome assembly JAESFT01 (sample SAMN14502557, study PRJNA617106) | algae metagenome | isolation source: Scytonema hyalinum WJT4-NPBG1 and co-occurring heterotrophs from well... | place: USA: Mojave Desert, Joshua Tree National Park, California | collected 2006-05-25
TCGAGACTTGCCGCCGCACCTTTTATGTAAAGCTCAGAGACATCAGCACCGGTCTGTTCGACCACGCGCCCTTCTCCATTCAAGACGTCGTCCCCGGATCCAGTCGTCATCTCGGCGGGCTGACGCGGTACCGGGAAGCCGACCGCAACCTCAGGACAGATCGAGACGACACGGCCTTCCTCCAGCCATCGGAGGAGGACTAAATGTCCGGCCAACTTGTAGCTGCCGTCGTAGCGAACCTTCCGGCCTAGCAGGCAGGAGGAGACAAGGACTTTCCTGGTCATCGCGGCGGCCCGTCGGTGAAAGCCCAACCACCAGCTTCATCTCGAAGGAGGTCCGAGTTCAGAGGCTTCTGTAGCAGATGCGCTTTCTCGTCCCCAACCTCAACGAATTCTGCTGCCGCGTAGAACCGATGAGCGGTTCTGGTTGTTCTGACGCGCAGAAGGCTCATCCCCTGCCTTCTACCTGTCGCCTCCACCTCCCGTAGCATCAGCTTGCTGATCCCGCAAAAGCGAAGGTCCGAGAGGACATAGTTGAGGAGGATCTCGCCGGTTCTGCTTAAGAGGCAGACGCCCACGAGCCGTCCAATGTCCTCGACTACATAGAAGAAGGAATGCGCCTCCAGCCACGTCAACCACGAGGCAGGCGTCTTGTTCGCCGTCCAGGTTTCGATCGCCGAAGGGTCTCCTCCGTGATCCATATGGCAGAGTTCCGCGATGGAGCGGCGCAGGAGGGCCGCACCCTCGTCGGCGTCAGCCGCGCCGGCAGGTCGTATCACCATGTTCCGCCGTCCATCGTCTCATGGCGATCGCCTCGAGTAGTTGGGGACGAAATGACCAGAAACACGACTTCGTCATTGGTATCATTCCGCGCCTGATGCCGCGTACCGGGTGCGATCTCGATACCATGATGCGGCGGGACCTGATGGATCTGACCGTCCTCCTCCATCGTCAGCTTGCCGGAAAGGACGTAGAAGAACTGGCGGGCGTGAACGTGGTAGTGGCGCACCTCGACACTGCCTGCCGGCATCCGCTCCTCGATGATGAGGAGATTTTCTCCTTGAACGAAACACCACCCATCACAGTTACCTCCCCAGGTGTAGTGGTCGGCGCTGTCTCTGCTAACGATCATACTTTTCCCTCGAATCCGTTTTCTGAGGCGTGTATCCGAACCACGCTTCCTATCCTGCTCATGACAAAGTCTTGGTGATATGGATCCCCAAGTCGCGGAGAGGGGTGAGAAGGTCGTCCGGACACTTTTTGCCCACAACAAGCCCATCGACGTCATCGAAGCCGACAACGCTGTATGCGGAGACGGCGCCGAGCTTTTCCCTCGATGCAAGCACGATCGTTTCGGCAGCCTGCCGGCAGATTGCACGCTTCACCGCCGCTTCCTCCCGGTCTCCGGTCGTCAAGCCGTGCTCTGCATGGATAGCCGTGACGCCCATGAAGTAGAGGTCGGGGCGGACACGCGAGATGGCTTCGATGGCGAGGGCGCCTACTGAAACGTTCGAGTGTTTGTAAATGCGACCGCCAATTAGCTCTACATCCACCTCCGGATGATCAAGGAGAGCGGTTGCGACATCGGGGCTATGGGTCACCACCGTTACCCTTAAATCCTTCGGTAAGGCCCGAGCAAGTCTAACGGTCGTCGTGCCCCCGTCCAGGAAGACGATCTGTCCTTCCTTGACCATGCCAGCCGCCAACTTGGCGATCTCAGCCTTGTCGTCGGTGGAAACGTTTCTGCGCGTGGGAAGGTCTCCGAGCGCCTTAGAGGCGGGAAGGGCGCCACCATGCACGCGTTGAAGCAGTCCTTCGCTCGCGAGCTCTCGAAGGTCTCGTCGGATCGTGTCCTCAGATAGCCCCAGTTTTTGGCTGAACTCCTTCGCGACGATCCGGCCTTCCTTGCCGAGAGTGTCGAGGAGCAGTGCCTTGCGCTCTGTCGTCAACATGAAAGCTCCTGCGGAATTCGTTCTGCATATTGCACGAAAATCGATATCGTGCAATATCGTGCAGAGTTTAACCATGGTACCGCCGATCGCAGACCCAATTTGCGTTTTGGCATGCTGCGGGGCCAGGAACTAGGCGCATGAGCAAGATTGTCAGGCCGGTATCGCCAGCCCAGCAGGGTCACGTCGTTCTGTCAGACGGCCGGAGGCTCGCATGGTCTCAATGGGGGGCTTTCAACGACCGACCTGTACTTTTCTGCACCGGCGCGGGAATGAGTGGGAGCCTCGGGTTCGCAGAGGCAGAGCTCGACACACTCGGCATTTGCCTGATCGGCATCGACAGGCCTGGGCTTGGCCGGTCGAGCCCAGATCCTGAGGGCACGCTCGTGACTTGGGCGTCCGACGTCAGTTCTCTGATCGACAGTCTGGAACTGAAGGACCCGCTGGTTGTGGGCTTTTCCCAAGGCGCGCCCTTTGCGTTCCAGCTCGCGTCTGTTGCTGCCGTTCGCGCCGTAGCGGTCGTTGCCGGGCAGGACGACTTCGGGTTCAAGACTGTCTTCCAGCAGCTTCCGCTTCCGGTCGCCAGCATGATCGATCAGCTCCGCGCCGACCGAAAGGGTTTCGAAAGCACGATCGAAGCCTCGGCCAATGCTGGCTGGCTCTGGACGTTGATCATGTCGATGAGCTCGGAAACCGACCGCCTGATCTATGGTGAGGAACGTTTCGCCTCTGCATATCAGGCTTGTCTGAACGAGGGGTTCTCTCAAGGGGGCGGCGGCTACACCCGCGACCTCGTGAACACGTGGAGCCCATGGCCCTTCCGGCTGGAGGAGCTGCGGGTGCCTGTGGACGTCTGGTATGGAAGGCAGGACACAAGTCCAGTTCATTCGCCGGATTTCGGAACCACCATGATCGCCCGCCTGCCGAATGCACGCCACTTCGTGGATGACGAGCAGGGAAGCTCGATCCTCTGGACGTCCGGCAGGCAGATTCTCGCCGAGCTTCTGACGCGGTAAGCGGCATTCCGCTCGTCGAGCATGCATGTGGTCGGGGCAAGGCACCGCAGATTTTCGTGCAAACGCAATTTGGAGAACTTGAATGTCAGTAGCAGATCGGGTCCGCGTCGAGCAGGTGACGACCCTATCGGATGACTGGTACGTCCTGAAGAAGACAACGTTCAGCTTCCGTCGGACGGACGGCTCGTGGCAGAGGCAGAGCAGAGAAACATACGACCGCGGCAATGGCGCGACGATCCTACTCTACGATCTGGAGCGGCGGAAGGTACTTCTCACCAGGCAGTTTCGCTACCCTGCCTTCGTCAACGGACATGACGACCTTCTGATCGAAACGCCCGCTGGTCTTTTAGACAAGGCGTCGCCCGAAGATCGCATCAGAGCTGAGGTCGAGGAGGAGACCGGGTACCGCGTCAGCAATGTCAGGCAGATCTTCGACGCCTTCATGAGTCCGGGCTCGGTGACGGAGCGCCTGCACTTCTTTGTCGGAGCTTATGGCGCAGAGGATCACGTATCCGACGGCGGGGGCAATGCGGACGAAGGGGAAGACATCGAACGTCTGGAGCCGACGATCGAGGAGGCGCTGGAGATGATCGCCAACGGGCGCATTCGTGACGGCAAGACAATCATGCTCCTTCAGTACGCGGCGCTACACATCTTCAAGGAGCACCCATGTTCACGCTGAGAGCAGCGACATGCCTCAATCTTGCCCGCAACTTCGAGATCTGGCGCACATCGGTCCTGGCGACGCACCACTTCCTTTCGCCCGAACAATTCCAGGAGATCAGCAATCTGGTTGAGAAGTCCTACCTGCCGAGTGCAGATCTGGTTGTAGCGGTTGACTCAGATGATACCCCCCATGGGTTCATCGGTGTTGCAGCTAACCACATCGACGCATTGTTCGTTCACGCGGAGAGTAGGAGGCAAGGCATAGGGCGCCTTCTCCTGCAAGCGTTTCTCTTGGACTTGGGAGAAGCGACAGTCGACGTAAACGAGCAGAACATAAGCGGCAGACGATTCTACGAAAGCATGGGTTTTGTGTTGGAAGGGCGCTCGGACGTCGATGCCGACGGTCGGCCCTACCCTCTGCTCCACATGCGCTGGAGGCGATTGTGAGCGGTCTGATAAAACTTGACAGGGAGCACGATTCCGAAGCCGCACTCCATGCCTTCAAGGCGGCGGCCGATGGCGTCCTGCTCGAGACGGCGCTGGCCGGAGATGGAGAACGTGCTGAAGTTCTCCGCCGATGCTTCCTGGCCAGATGTCGGATGACGTGCTGAAGCTGAGTATACTTGGCTTTCACGGAGAACTGGCCAATTTCATCGATCTGGCGCTCGGCTATCCAGCTTCCGGCGAAGCCTATATCGGCCTCACCCTTGTCAGCCAATATTCCCGACGCGAGGGGCTTAGAGAAGGGCCTTAACTCGGCTAGAGGGGATCGCAAGGGTGAGGGGCGAGCGCCAGCTGTTCATCGCTGTCACCGAGGAGAACGCGTCCCGTATCCGCTTCCGGCAAAGCAGCGGCTTCGTGTCCGACAAGTGCATTGCTCCCACTGCCTCAGGCAAGGGGCAAACAATCATCAGAAGTCTAGCACAGCATAATCCCCGCTATTTAATAATGGCAGTCTACCCTCCCGAAACTATCATAGTGCCCGGCTGGCATTGGTCGACTAATACGCCAATGCTTTGACCGAACACGGAACCTATTCCGCCACGGCAGATGTACGGCGAAGCAAAACTTACATCCTGTGCACATACCTAGACATCCTGTAGGCCCGGCCGCCCAGAGAGCGGCGTACCCGTCTCTGAGCCAACAATGAGGACCATTGGAATGACCGTAGAACTAAACGAACTGCATATCGCTGCTGCAATATCTAAAGATCAGGTCTTTGACGTTGCCGTCAGGGCACTTGCAAGCAACAACACGATCCCAGGAAGTGAGGACGATGATCGTTTGGTCGGGTTCGACGGGGATGACCTTCTCCTTGGCGAAGAGGGCAGTGATACGTTGATTGGCTGCGCCGGCAGTGACATCATTGACGGTGGCAATCAAGATAGCTTGAATGACTTTGCCTCCTATGAGACGGCAACATCCGGCGTTGTCGTCAATCTAAATGATCCGTCCGCCAACCGGGGTGACGCTTTCGGTGATCAGTATCTCAACATCGAGGGCATCATCGGCTCTGACTTCGGGGATCTGCTCATTGGTAGCGAAGGGAGAGACATTCTGGTCGGCGGCAAGGGCAATGATACCTTCGTCGGCAGTGCGGGAAGGGACTACTTTATCGGTGGCGACGGCATAGACACCGTTACGTATGCGCATTCAGGAGGATCTGTTCAAGTTAGTCTCACCGGCGGAGGCGAACTAGGCGATGCTCTCGACGACAGGTACAATACCGAGCTCGACCAGTCCCGCCGGGATACGATTGAGAACCTCATCGGCTCTCGCTTCAAGGACTCGCTGAGAGGGAACGACCTCAGCAATCTTATTGAAGGTGGTGCTGGAGACGATAACCTCCTGGGAGCCGATGGCAACGATACGCTGGATGGCGGCACAGGCAATGACCACATGCAGGGCATGAGGGACAATGACATCTACATCGTCGACAGTGCAGGCGACTACATCGTCGAGGACGCTGGAAACGGCATCGACACGGTCATTGCAAGTGTGAGTTACGCCTTGGAGTATGCTGAGGTTGAGGTCATGCAAGCTGCGGCCGGCATAGCTCCGATCAATCTGACAGGCAACAGATACGCAACAACCCTCATCGGCAACGAGGGCAGCAACGTTCTCGACGGGAAGGGAGCAGCCAATCAGATGCACGGAGGAGGTGGCAACGACGTCTACATGGTTGACAATGCCTTTGACGTGGTCGCCGACACCAGCGGCTACGATGTCGCCTATACCAGTACATCCTTCACCTTTGCCGCAAGTTCCGGCGTCGACAAGATTGTAGCGACCGGTGCGGCAGTCTCGCTGATAGGCAACGGCCTGAGCAATGAGATCTTGGGCACGGGCTTTGCCAACACCATTGACGGCGGGGGTGCCAACGACACGATCTATGGCAAGGGCGGCAAAGATGTGCTGGTCGGCGGGGCAGGCTCGGACCGGTTTGTCTTAGACACAAAGTTCGGAAAGTCGAACATGGACAGGATCAAGGACTTCAAGGTCAAGCAGGACAAGATCCTGTTGGAGGCGGAATTCTTCAAGAAGAGTAAGCCTCTCTATAACAAGATCAAGAAAGCCACGGATGACAGCCCGAAGAGCCTGAGCAAATCGTTCTTCACCATCAACTCGAAGGCGAAGGATAAGGACGATTACCTCGTCTACAACAAGAAGACGGGCGTTCTCTCCTACGATGCCGATGGTTCTGCCAAGGACAAGGCTGTTGAGATCGCACAACTTTCGAAGAATTTGAAGCTGTCAGGCTCTGACTTCCTGTTCATATGATCTCTGCTCACCTCCACTGGAGCCCTGCGGATCTCCGCAGGGCATCGCTGCGACCTTCGCGCAAGTCAACGTCCTGGTGTCGGCGTCATGGCGCTGAGCCTGTTTAATCGGGAGTATGACTTCAACTTCTATATTCCGGTACCGTGACGCAGGATCACTGCAACCATCAAGGCAAGGCTCTAAACCGAACACGCGTAGCAGCATAGATCTGGACTGGAATGAGCGAAAGGCTTCTCCCGGCCCAGTATCCTGGGAGCTGCGCGAACGTCAGGGGTGCCGATGGCCGAAAAGCTCCATACGACGCAAGATTTTGCTCGTATCAACTCTCGATTTTCCTCCTCACGGCATTTGAGGAGATGACTTCGGATCAGTGCGAATGTTCAACTTGGGAACGCCTCCTTCTGGCGAACCTAAGGCCTAAACTCGACGATGGTAATCCTCACTGAATCGGACGGGCTTTGTTGCATTAACTTGGAATGGGCGCAACGAACCCATTCGAAGGGGCCACTCAGGTCGCGAGACCGAAGAGCTGCTTGACCAGACGGATTTCTCCTGTCCCGCCGGGCTGTGCCCGGACGCAATGGCTGTGGCGGATCATGCGCATGATTTCAAAACCTTTGATTATTGCAGAGGCAGTTTTCATGGTCTGGAAGCCGCGCGTCGGCCGGATCATACGCTTGAGTGCGCCGTGACAACGGAGATCTCATTGACCCTCATGACCGTCGCGGTGATCGTCTTGATGGCGGCCACGACCTGCTGGGTGGAGGCCTGAGTCTGGGCGATCTGCGAGCTGATCTCCTCAGAACCTGAAGAAGCTCGCCAAGCTGGTTCTGCCGACAGGGCCTCAGATGATCCAAGGGGCCCGAGAAGGTCCGAAAGACACACCTCACCACAGTCTTAGCCTCAACATGGCAAGCTTCATCACCGTCCCAGCCCGTCTGGATGCCGACTTTGTCAACGCAATCGGCACATCCCGGAAGTAGACTGAATGTCAGCTTAGGACAGGGATACCGGACGTTCTTGAAGGGCAGGGGATCGTCGCTGCCGATCCGTGACATCTGCAAGGAGATTAAGGGTGGCTAGCTCCAGGACGGCATTAAACGGCCCACAGTCTGCCCGGTTTCGGGGCTGTTAACAAATCTCTTACCATGTTGATCAGAAGGCGGCTGTGCGTGTGAACGCCCCTTTCGGCTTCCGGGTTAGCTCAGCAAACTCGCATGAGAAGGGCCACCCGTATGATGCCGATCTCATCTCTCTGGAGACGTGTCCCACAGCCGGGGCGCCGGCTCGCAGAGGCAAGCCGCACCCGTGTTCTGGTCGTTGAGGATGACCTACTTGTCGGGGCTGTGGCAGCCGAGGCGCTCGAGGAGGCGGGTTTCGCAGTCCTGCCCGCCGCCAGTGCCGAGGAGGCCAACATCATCCTCGCTGAGGAACCCATTGACGTGCTGTTCACGGACATCGACTTAGGAGGGCTGGATGGATGCGATCTCGCCCACCAAGCCCTGAAAGCTCGGCCGGGACTTGCTGTAATCCTGACTTCAGGCCGCTCATGCAGGTGCCACGCCGATCGCCTTCCGCTGGGAGCAGCGTTTCTCGCCAAGCCTTACCGTCTGGCGCACTTGGTCGACGAAGTACTTCGCGCCGTAGAGGCCACGTCGTCTTACTAGCAGCCCAGACCAAATCCGCGACAGGATCGATCGCCTGACCTTCACCGCAACGGAGAAACCTATGCGCATTGCACTTGCCGTTCTTGGGAGCACCGTTCTTCTGGCATCGTCAGCTCTTGCTCAAGTACCAGCCGAGGTCGAGGCGTGTCGCCTGTCAGGGTTGGCGGGCCTCCAGGAGCGGTCGCCCTCATTGGAGCATCTCACATTTGACATCCAATCGCTGGCCGTCTCCAAGGCGGACACCAAGGTGGAGGATACGCCAATCCGGATGGTGGTCATGGGAGAGGCCTATCTCCAGCGCGAGAAGAGCGACAAGCCGAACCGCTTCGTCTGCCTTGTGAGCGATAAGGGCAAGGTGGTGCTCACCTTCTTCACTGAGCAATAGCCCACTTGCTCGGCTATACGGCGCCGCTTCGGAAGAGCGCGTGCTCAGGGACATGGGGGATCTGAGGGCGCTCCATGACGTCTGCCTACTTACGGGCCGCCATCAGGTCATGCGTCAGCACCGTGAGCTTCCCGATGAGGGATGCCATGTCGCTGGGATCGCACGACCATTGGGTGCCAATCGCTGATCCATCGGCAGACACGGACACCACAGCAAGCGAGCGCAGCTTGCCTTCACGAGCCAGACGCAGATGCTCCTGCAACAGGTCGATCATCGATACCATATTCTCATCAACGGGCGGTGCCGGGACCGCGTGGAGATTGAGCACACGGCTCTGCTGATTAGCCATTGTCTCGCTCATGCTGCACCCTCTCTCGGCCAGACTGCTATTCCTGCAGCCACGTGGTTGATAAAAGGTGGCTACTAGACATGAAGCGGGCGTCAATTCCAGGCCGGCCCAGCAGAAACATCGGCTGTGTCGCGTTGCTACAACAGGAGTTGATCAAGCTTGACGATTAGATTGTGAGGTAGCCATCGGCCAAGCTTGTCGAGGAGGCTCATGGCTTTCCATTCTCAAGGGTCGACCTTCTCAACAAGAGTTCGCCTCCTAGGACAGTGATAACACTGCGGCGCAGAACACCGAACGTCAGCTCAAGCCAGGAATCGCGCCAGTGCTGTTTTCGGCTGGGAACCTCGGCTGACGGCCCGTATTGTTTCGGATCCACGGGAAATCTGGATCTCGATCATGCACGAAGACTGCAAGGAGTGGCCGGGCGAGAGCGAGGAGCGCCTTCGCGCCTTCATCGAGCATGCTCCCCGCAAGATGTGGATCAGCCGTACCGACGGAACCGTCGAGTTCTTCAACCGGAAATGGCGTGCTTACACGGGGCAGGCGGTCGATAACGGAACACGGACGTGGCGGGAGGCCGTACACCCCGACGACCGCGCGACGCTCGAGGAAACGCGCGACCGGGCGGTCGCCCGCGTCGAGACCTATGACGTCCAGGTCCGGCTGCGACGCGCGAGCGATGGCGCCTACCGCTGGCACATCGGCCGGGTTGCGCCGGTCCATCTCCACGGCACGCTCATCGCCTGGATCGGGGTCGCCACTGACATCGATGGACGGATCCGCGCCGAGGCCGCGCTACGCGAGAGCGAGGCCAACTTCAGAACTTTGGCCGATGCCATTCCCCAGGTGGTGTGGATGCGCGATCCCCAGGCCCAACGCGCGTGGTTCAACCGGCGTTGGTTCGCGTTCACCGGCATGGCCCCTGATCAGGTTCAGGAGGACGGCTGGTGGGCGGCCATCCATCCAGATCATCTGGATGCTATGACGGACGTGGTTCATGAGGCCAGGACCAGGGGCGAGCGCTGGGAGTTCACGGCTCCGTTCCGGCGAGCGGACGGCACCTATCGCTGGTTCCTGTTTCGCGGGGTTCCCATCCGCGACGAGGCAAAGGGCACGGTCACACGCTGGTTCGGCACGGGAACCGACATCCACGAGCAACAGGAAACCCAGGAGCGCCAACGCCTGATGACGCAGGAGGTGAGCCACCGGGTGAAGAACAGCCTGGCCCTGGTGGCGGGACAGCTCTCGCTCCAGGCGCGGGCGGCGGAGGACGGGGCAGCCCGCAGGGTGCTGATGGATGCCTATTCCAGGGTGCAGACGATTGCGGGCGTGCATGACCACCTGTGGCGGCAGTACGATGCGAGGTTCACGGAGCTCAGCAGCTTCCTGAGCGACCTGTGCCGCAAGCTCCAGGAGACCGCTCCCGATCACGAGGTAACCTTTACCGGAAGCCCGGTTGTCGTTCCGACCGACCAGGCCGTGCCGATCGGGCTGGTGGTCAACGAGCTCGTCACCAACGCCCTCAAGCACGCCTATCCCGAAGGAGCTGGCGGGCCGATCCGGGTCGAACTCCGGGGGGGCGGGGACGGCTCCCTGGCGCTTCAGGTCATCGACAGGGGTCTCGGGGTGCCGGAAGGGTTCGATTTCTGTGCGCCCACGAAGAGCCTCGGCATGAGGCTGCTCGTGAACACGATTCGGCAGCTCAATGCTACGGCTACGGTCACTGCGGCTGAACCGGGCACGTGTTTTGAGATCCGGATACCGGCCTCCACGCGTTGAGGTGCGACGTGTCGGGCGAGATTGCTGCATCTGATCATACGGAAATGAGGCGGGCTGATGCGAGCTTTGCCGAAATCAGGCGGTCGTTTGCACGCGTCCTCACCATATGTAGAGGGTGGCAAAGGATGGCCCGCTCATCCCGTCAAGTAGCTGCAAAGATCAAGCGCTATTTTCTAAGTTGCCTCAACGTCTCGCAAACATACGTCATCAGTTAAAACGCTTTCGGAACCTGAGTAGGAGCGGTTGGACCTGGGCCCAACCGCTCGGGCCCTCATGGAGTGCAGGCCTGGGCGATCGACAGGCTGTTCTCGTAGAGGTGGTGACGGGTGATGCGGCCATTCTTGACGGTGAGATGCAGCGCGAACGGTCCCTCGAAGGACTTTCCCGTTGCGCGGGCGGTCCCTGACACGTGCCCCATCAAGACAGCATCAGTGCCGTCGACGAGGAAGGTGTCGACGGAGGCACGCGCATCCTCGGGCACGGTGTGTTCCATCAATTCCGTGAACTGGGCCGCGCATTCGGCGGCGGTGGAGCGCGGGCGGATCCACGGAGCGGCAGGGTTCTCGGCGAGCATCCAGTCGACCTCGTCGGCGAAGAGGGCGACGAGCCGCTCGGTGTCCCCGGCCAGGCGGGCGGCAAGGAACTCCTGCACGATGGCCCGGGTGGTCTCGGAGTCGGAACTCGCGGTGGCTGAACTCTCCGTGGTGGCAGACTTGACGCTCATGATGCTCTCCTCACTGCTGCTGCCTAACTCCGGCAGGCGCTCGTCGATGGGCTTCGTTCTGCCAGGAAAGGGGAGTGCAATCCATTACCTCAGGGGTAATGAGCTGCAAATCTAACCGTAAGGCTACCGGAAGGATTTCCTCCGGCTCTACGCCAGCCAGAAAGTCATGCTACGAGTTGTTGTTGCAACCGCTTTGAAATGTCTCAGGTTTTGGCAAAGTAGAAAAGTCACAGGACTCTAGGGGGACTATCGCAGACCCATCAGTAACTCAGTTCGGTCTATCCCTCCGGCAAGCTCCGGAGGTGCATGATGTTCAAAGGCCGTTATTTTGATCGCTCAGTGATCCTGCTCTGCGTCCGCTGGTATTTGGCCTATGGCCTGAGCCTCCGAAATCTTGAAGAGATGATGGCCGAACGAGGCGTCAAGGTGGATCATGCCACGATCCATCGCTGGACTGTTCACTACGCCCCGCTCATTCTGGAGCAATTCAACTGGCGCAAGCGCTCGGTCACCAGCAAATGGCATGTTGACGAGACGTATATAAAGGTGCGCGGGAAATGGATGTACCTGTACCGCGGCGTTGACGGCAATGGCGACACCGTCGAGTTCTGGTTCTGCGAGCGGCGCAATCTGCCTGCCGCCAAGCGGTTCCTGCGCAAAGCATTCGAACGGCATGGCCGGCCCGAGAGGATCGTCATCGATGGCAGTCAGACCAACCGCGAGGCGATCGTATCCTGTGATACGGCAAGCCAGCTGGAGGACCGATCAAGGCGGAAGCTGAAGCCGATCCGCATCCGCCAGAGTCGCTACTTAAACAATCGGATTGAGCGGGATCACCGCGCCATCAAACGGCGGATCCAACCGATGCTCGGCTTCAAGTCCATCAACAGCGCTCGCGCCATCCTGGGCGGAATTGAAATGGTGCACATGATTCGCAAAGGACAGGCGAAGTGTCCCCGTGAGGCGCAATTATCATTGGGCAAGCAGTTTGACCGACTCGCCGTATGACCGTTAAACAACTGATGTCAGTATTTCACTGGCTCAAATCTGAATTTGCGACATGTGTGGACGCCCCTGGTGACGCAAGAAGAATCTTTAGGATCGGTGCAGCGCGTGGTCGGGGTCGGACATGTGTGCGGCCTCGAATGCGGCTCACATGCCGCGGGCCCGGATGGGAGTTCGCGGACCGGGTCCAAATCAGATCCACGTGCTTGAAGCACCTGTCGCAAAGCTGGTTTTCCCGATCCCGTCTCAGTGACCGTTGCGCCGTCTCTCTCCTTTGACCTTCCTACGCCCCAACGACCTCACAGCCGCAAGCGGTTAGACCACAGCGACTGGAGCCTGATACACCCCGCCTCTCGCCATCAGGGCCCAGATGATGCGAGCCATCTTGTTGGCCAGCGCCACCCGCACCAGCATCGGCGGCTTGCGTGCCACCATGCGGGCCATCCACGAACCTGCCGGAGCCCCGTTGCGGGCGGCCCACCGGACGACAGCACTGGCGCCGATGATCAGCAGGCGGCGCAAGGTCCGCTCGCCCATCTTGGAGGTCGCTCCCAGCTTCTGCTTGCCGCCGGTGGAGTGTTGCAGCGGGGTCAAACCGATCCAGGCGGCAAAGTCTCTGCCTCGCTTAAACGTCTCGGCCGGTGGGGCAAGCGCCGCCAGGGCGACCGCGGTCACTGGACCGACACCGGGAATCGTCGTCAGCCGGCGCGCCGTCTCATCCTCCTTGGCCCGCCGGGCGACCTCGCGGTCCAAACCTGCAATCTGCTCATCCAGCCGGTGGAGCGTCGCGACCAGCATCCGGAGAATTGGTCGGGCGAGCTCCGGGATCGGCTCCGCCTCATCCTCGACAGCCTGCACCAGGTGCGGAACGTGAGCCGGGCCTTTGGCCACGATGAGCCCGAACTCGGCCAGATGACCACGCAGGGCATTGATGATCTGAGTTCGTTGCCGCACCAAGAGATCCCGAGCCCGAAACACGAGAGCCGCGGCTTGGGCCTGTTCGCTCTTAGGCGCCACAAAGCGCATGGTCGGGCGCTGGGCCGCCTCGCAGATCGCCTCGGCATCGGCCGCATCATTCTTCTGCCGCTTCACGAAGGGCTTCACGTATGCCGGCGGGATCAAGCGTACCTGATGACCAAGCCTGCCGATCTCCCGCGCCCAGTGATGGGAGCTGCCGCAGGCCTCCATCGCCACCGTGCAGGGCGGTTGGGCCGCGAAGAAGGTGAGTACCTGGTGCCGCCGCAGCTTCTTGCGGAACAGGACCGCTCCGGAGGCATCAGCCCCATGCGCCTGAAAGACGTTCTTCGCCAAGTCTAAGCCGATTGTGCTAACCTCTCCCATGGACGCCTCCCTCAAGTGGTGCTCAACACCTCCACTTTGGCACACCAAGGCCGCTGGGGGGCGTCCACCCCATCAGATCCCAGACAGTACATCTGGTGGGTTCACCAGTCGTCTCGCTTGCAAACCATCCTTCGAGACTCATGCGGAGCCCTTCAGTTGATCGACACTCTAACAGCCCACAGTTCATGCACAGGCACCACTTGAGGGGGAGCCATGTCTAAGGAGACAATCTGGCGCGAGAATGTCTTCCGTTCCTGATGAGGCCCGCTGAGGGTATGACATGAAGGGGTGAAGAGAGAGTTGAGGTGATGGGCAGGGAGGCAGGACTTGGACACTGCATCTCTGGGAATGGCATCCCGGCGCTCTGGCGTTGAGCTACCCCCTGTACGGCTCGATATTCCTACAGGGCGCTGCAAGCGCAATTCTACGGAGGGGGTAAACGGCTGCTCTCAATTGGAGACCTGGGCTGTGCCTGAGATCGGATGCTGACGGGTTGGCCGGTGAGCTCGAAGATGGCGGTGGTGTCGCGGGAGCAGATCTGACCCAATCAGCCTACCGACCGGATAGACGTCCCAGGCTCGACCACCTGAGGCCCCGCCAGTTGTCGGATGACGCTAATAACAGTCTCTGGAAGGAAGGGCTTGGCCAAAAAAGCAACGGTTTCCGACAGATCTTCAGGGCCGGGGCGCTCCCGGCCGGACGTGACGAGAATTCCAGTCCCGGGCCAGCGCTCCTGGACGACTTTGGCCAACTCAAGGCCACTCATGCCCCCCGGCAACTCGATGTCTGTGATCACGGCCTGCACGTCCGGACGAGCGCTTAAAACGGTGATCGCCTCGTTGGCGTCGACTGCCTCGAAGACCTTGAAGCCGGCTTCCTCGAGGAAATCGGCGATGAAGATGCGCACCAAGGGCTGGTCCTCTACCACAAGGACAAGCAGACGGG
>JAESFT010000721.1_pt1 | contig 14589 bp, 12 predicted proteins | sample 9269451 | NCBI WGS metagenome assembly JAESFT01 (sample SAMN14502557, study PRJNA617106) | algae metagenome | isolation source: Scytonema hyalinum WJT4-NPBG1 and co-occurring heterotrophs from well... | place: USA: Mojave Desert, Joshua Tree National Park, California | collected 2006-05-25
GGTGGCGACGGTGATCCACGCTCTGCAGATTGAGGGCGCGATGGAGCCAGTCTCCAAGTGGATGTTGTGCATGGCCGTTGTGACCGTGACGGGCGTAGCGCTGCTGGACCTGTGGGTTATGAGGCCGCTTCGAGCGCACCGCGCACGCGCGTCGCAGCAGGCCGGCAAGTGAGCATTGCCGAATCCCAGCGCCGATTGAGAAGCCACGTGGACTAAGGGCGGCCGCGTTGCGGGCTGCCCCCTTGCATACTTGGTTGGGCTGCCTTTTGGCCTCAACGTGAAGGGTTGTAAGCAGAAGCGGGCGCGAAAGCTGAACGCGATGTCGTGGCCGAAAGCGGTCCGGCAGCTTCCGCTAGTAGAAGCAGACCTTCAGCACGACCAGTCCAAGGTCCCAAGTTGCCCCTTAACCGGACCGGCTTCGCACCTGCAAATCAGCTTGCATCCTCCTGCAGAGAGGCGTCCAATCCCGAGCAGTTGCTCGAGGAGGTCGCCGATGTCCCGCTTCGCCTGCACCCCACTTGCCCCGCTCCCCCGCCGCACCTTCCTGGCCGCTCTTGGTGCTGCGGCACTCGCCCCCCTCGCGGCGCGGGCAGCCGATGAGCCACGGGTCAGCGACCTTGTCGATGCTACCGGGCAAGCAACGGAGGCAGCACGAGCACTCGCCGGACGGACTATAACCCTGCGGGGGTACCTCGATCTCGCAGCGGACGTCCGCAGCCTGGCGCTCACAGAGACGCCGTCTGGGCCGTGTGGCCTGTGCGGACTGTCGCACAATGCCGGCCCGGCTCTGTTGGTCGATGTTGCCGGACCTGTCCCAGCGTTTGCTGCACAGCAGATCGTCGCAGTGTCAGGACGGCTCGACGTCGCAAACGATGGAGCTGTGCGCCTTACCAACGCTGCCGTAGCGGCTTGAGGGTGGGAGGTCTGCATGAACTCTCGCCTTCGAAGCGCTGTCCTCGCACTGGTCCTGCTTGGGTCTGGGACCGCCCTCGCACAGCCCGCTGACCTCATCCTGCGGAATGGGCGTATCCACACAGTCGACGCGGCCTCGCGCACCGTCCAGGCAGTCGCGATCCGGGATGGCCGCTTCATCGCGGTCGGCACCGATGAGGAGGTAAGGGCCGCAGGCGGCCCGGCGACGCAGGTCGTGGACCTAGCAGGACGCACTGCTGTCCCTGGGCTCATCGACAACCACCTCCACCAGATCCTGATGGCGATCACGTCGGCGAACGTGAAGCTCATCGAGGCCCGCTCTATCGCCGATGTGCAGCGCGCCATCCGCGAGCGGGCGCAAGCGACCCCTCCTGGACAGTGGGTGGTGGCCTTCAACGGCTGGCACGAGAGCCTGCTCGCGGAAGGCCGTATGCCGACGCGACAGGAGATCGATGAGGCAACCCGCGATCACCCGGTCCTGATCCCCCGTGGTGGCCACGTCGTGACAGCGAACACCCGTGCGCTGGAAGCGGCTGGCATCACCCGCGACACACCAAATCCGCCCGGCGGCGTTATCGTGCGCGATACCGCCACCGGCGAAGCCACTGGCGTCCTGCTCCAGAATGCCGCCAACCTCGTCCGGCGCGTGGCTCCGCCCCCGCCGCCCCCGGCCGAGCAGGCCCGCCTCCTTGAGGCGACGATGCGCGAGCTCAATAGCTACGGCATCACAAGCGTCATCGAGCCTGGGATCGACGAGCGCAGCATCGCGGTCTACCGCTCGGTGCGTGACGCAGGTCGCATGACGGTGCGCACGGACATCCTCTACCGCGCCATGCGGCTGGACGAGGTGCGGAAAGGCATTGCAGCCCTCCAGGCCGAGCGCGGCGACGATTGGCTGCGCTTTGTGGGCATCAAGTTCCCGCTCGACGGTGGCGTCGAGGGTGGGCGTATGAGCGAACCCTACCGCCTTGTGCCTGGTGAGCAGAACGACCCAGCCTACCGAGGCGTGCTCCTCCTGCCGCCTGGGGGTGAACCCGAGTACGTGGATGGGCTAAAGGCCGTGGCCGAAGCCGGCCTGCAGGCTCAAACCCATGCGGTGGGTGACGAGACCATCGACCTCATCGTGCGTGCTTACGGCCGTGTTGCCAAGGAGACACGGCCGGTTCGGGACCTACGCTGGGCCATCATGCACATCTTCCTGCCCTCCGATGCGGCTCTTGCCGGCATGCGGGAGATCGGCATCGCGGCCACAGCCCAGAACCATCCGGTCCTACTTGGCCACAACCAGCGCCGCTGGTGGGGCGACGAGCGCGCCGCTTACGCGATCCCCATCCGCAAGATGCTGGAGGCGGGCGTGCTCACGGGCGGCGGGACGGACGGACCTGTTGTCCCTGTCGATCCCTTTCTGTCGCTGTGGTGGATGACGACGCGAGGCACGCTCAACGGCTACACGCTTGGGCCCGAGCACGCGATCTCTCCCGCCGATGCGCTGCGCCTCTACACGATCGCGAATGCCCGCATCATGGGAGTGGAGGGCGAGCGTGGGTCGATTGAGGTTGGCAAGCTGGCTGACCTGGCGGTCCTGTCGCAGGACATCTTGGCGGTAGCGCCAGACGAGATCCGGCGGACACGGGCACTGATGACCCTGATTGGTGGACGCGAGGTCTTCCGCACAGGACTGTAGGACATCACGTATGGCGTGCGAGCGGGCGCTCGGAGGAGTTCTAAGCGACAGGAGCGTATGGTTGGTAGCCGCGGCAGAGCCAGTATTTCGCTGGCGAGCGAAGCACACCTTAGGAGGATCCTGAGAGTTGCGGCCCTGACAGGTGCAAAGCTGCTACCCGCCTAACACACGCCTCCGCCGAGGAGCAGCCGCTGCCACTTGTCGAGCGTGACCCCTTGGTCGGCTCTTGGGTAAAAGGTTTCCGAACACGGGGAGATCCGTGACCGGACGACTCCACGTCCTCCTTGGCCGGTACGGCGCTGCGGTGCCGTGGGACAATCTATGAACTATCCCTTCGGAGTACGCCCATGACGTCCCCTGCCCAGCGCCCCTACACGGGCGTCTTCCCAGTTGCGCCTACCCCATTCCTACAGAATGGCGACCTTGATCTCGAGGGCATGCGCCGGGTGCTCGACTGCATGATCGACCAAGGCGTGGACGGCATCTGCATCTTGGCAAACTATTCTGAGCAGTTCCTGCTGACGGACGAAGAGCGTGAGACCCTCACGGACTTGTGCCTGTCGCAGGTCGCCGGCCGTGTTCCGGTGATCGTCACCACGAGCCATTTCTCCACCCGCATCGCCGCCGAACGCGCTGCCCAAGCCGCCAAGGCTGGGGCGAGCCTGCTGATGCTCATGCCGCCCTACCACGGCACCGGGCTGCGGGCGGACGAGCGGGGCATGATCGAGCACTTCGCCCGGGTCGCGGAAGCAGGCGGGATCCCGATCATGGTGCAGGATGCCCCCTTGAGCGGCGTTGCTCTCTCAGTGCCGTTCCTGGTTCGCCTCGCGAAGGAGGTGCCGCTAGTGCGTTACTTCAAGATCGAGATGCCTGGCACGGCCGCGAAGCTGCGGGGGCTCATCGAGGCAGGCGGTGATCTCATCGAGGGGCCATTCGATGGTGAGGAGTCGATTACGCTCATGGCCGACCTCGATGCAGGCGCGACCGGCACCATGTCGAGCGCTCTCCTGCCCGACCTCATCAAGCCTGTGGTCGAGCACCACCGGGCCGGACGGCGCAAGGAGGCTGCGGAGCACTATGCCCGCATTCTACCCCTCATCAACTACGAGAACCGCCAGTGTGGTCTGCGGGCGGCAAAGACCGTAATGGCAGCAGGGGGCGTGATCCGAAGCGATGCGGTGCGCCACCCACTCGAGCCGCTCCATCCCGCTACCCGAGATGGCCTTCTAGAGATTGCCCACGAGCTGAACCCGCTCGCGCTGCGGTGGGGGCGGTAAAGGATGCCACGAGTTGATCCCTGGTAGGTGACACAAGCGCGACCGCCCCTTGTGGCCGGCAGCGGAATGGCGGCTATCGAGCCAGAAGTTATGGAAAGCAACCATTGGCTCGAGCTGAATGCTGCGAAGCGATTTCGACCCGTCACGTTCGCTGAGATCTGACCGGAGCGTGCTAGCAGCGGACGTCGAATGAGGCGGTGGTCGACTGCAGGTTGCGGGGCGCCGCCGGAATGTGCGCGCCGATACACTGCTGGTTCGTACAGGGGAGAGATTGGTATCTCTCCCCTGTAGACCCTGTCAGCCCCGCTTGGGCGGAGAGGCGGGCCAGCTCTTGATGAGCGTGTCGTAGTCGATCGTCTCGCCCTTCGGCTTCTCGTTGGCGAGCTTGCGCTGGGGCGCGGCGCCGCCCGCGGCCTCGGCCTTCTTGAACCATTCCTCCGCGGAGGTCTTGGGGTTCATCTTCGGGCCGCACTCGCCCTGCACGTTGGCGCGCTCGAGTCGCGTCAGCACCTCGTCCTGCGCGGCCGCGAGCGAATCCATCGCCTGCTGCGGGGTCTTGGCGCCCGATGACGCGTCGCCGATGTTCTGCCACCAGAGCTGGGCCATCTTCGGATAATCCGGGATGTTGTTGCCCGTGGGCGACCACTGCACGCGCGCGGGCGAGCGGTAGAACTCCACGAGGCCACCGAGCTGGGGCGCCCGGTCGGTCATGGACTGGTGCCAGATGTCGCTCTCGCGGATGAAGGTGAGGCCCACATGGCTCTTCTTCAGCGAAACGCTCTTCGAGGTCACGAACTGGGCGTAGAGCCAGGCCGCCTTGCGGCGCTCGAGGGGCGTCGACTTCAAGAGCGTCCACGAGCCCACGTCCTGATAGCCGAGCTTCATGCCCTCCTTCCAGTAGGCCCCCTTCGGCGAGGGCGCCATGCGCCATTTCGGCTTGCCGTCGGCGTTCACCACCGGCAGGCCGGGCTTCACCATGTCGGCCGTGAAGGCGGTGTACCAGAACATCTGCTGCGCGACGTTGCCTTGCGCCGGCACCGGCCCGGACTCCGAGAAGTTCATGCCGTTCGCCTGGGGGGGGGCGTACTTCTTGAGCCAGTCGATGTACTTGGTGATCGAGTACACCGCCGCCGGGCCGTTGGTGTCACCGCCGCGGTCGACCGACGAGCCCACGGGCCGGCAGCCCTCCATGCGCACGCCCCACTCGTCGACTGGCAGGCCGTTCGGCAGGCCCTTGTCGCCGTTGCCCGCCATGGAGAGCCAGGCGTCGGTGAAGCGCCAGCCGAGCGAGGGGTCCTTCTTGCCGTAGTCCATGTGGCCGTAGACCTTGACGCCGTCGATCTCCTTCACGTCGTTGGTGAAGAACTCCGCGATGTCCTCATAGGCCGACCAGTTCACAGGCACGCCAAGGTCGTAGCCGTACTTGGCCTTGAACTTCTCCTTCAGGTCCGGCCGCTGGAACCAGTCGTAGCGGAACCAGTACAGGTTCGCGAATTGCTGGTCGGGGAGCTGGTAGAGCTTCTTGTCGGGCCCCGTGGTGAAGGACAGGCCGATGAAGTCCTGCAGGTCGAGCGTCGGGCTCGTGACGTCCTTGCCCTCGCCGGCCATGAAGTCGGAGAGCGCGATCGCCTGCTTGTAGCGGAAGTGGGTGCCGATGAGGTCGGAGTCGTTGACCCAGGCATCGTAGACGTTGCGGCCCGACTGCATCTGGGTCTGGATCTTCTCCACCACGTCGCCCTCTTGGATAAGGTCGTGGGTGAGCTTGATGCCGGTGATCTCCGAGAACGCCTTGGCGAGGGTCTTGGCCTCGTATTCGTGGGTCGTGATCGTCTCGGAGACCACGTTGATCTCCATGCCCGCGAACGGCTTCGCGGCGTTCACGAACCACTCCATCTCCTTGAGCTGCTCCTCCCTGGAGAGCGTCGAGGGCTGGAACTCGCTGTCGATCCAGCGCCGGGCCTCATCCATCCCTGCGAAGGCCCCGGTCGCCAGCACCATCGCGGCGGCGCTGGCGGAGATGAGCAGGGTCATATGCCGTTTCGGCGATCTCATGGTGTCCTCCCGTTAAGACCGGCTTTCCGCCGGCGATCCCTTCGGCCCGTCGGGCCGGAAGAGCGGTTGAGGCCTTGCCCTCACACGAAGCGGAACACTGCCGCCGCGTAGAGAAGGGAAAGGCCGAGCGCGGGCCAGAGGTCCGGGCCGACGAGCCCGAGCCAGGCGAGATGGATGAAGGCGGAGCCGAGGAGCGAGACGAAGAGCCGGTCGCCGCGCGTCGTCGCGATGCGCAGCACCCCGACCTGTTCGGTCTCCGGGCGCCAGACGGCGAGCAGGGTCATCACGAGCAAGAGCGACGCGATGACTGCGAAGAAGACACCGGTCTGCCAGGTCCAGGCCATCCAGGCGAGATCAGGCATGCGAACCTCCAATAAACCCTCCCTCCTCCGCGGGGGAGGGTGGCGCGGCCGCTAGGCCCGGTCGGGAGAGGGGCCGTGCACGCGAGGACCGCCCCTCTCCGGCAGAGGGGGGAGGGCTGAGATCGTGGGTCATCACACCCTCCCCAGGGCGAAGCCCTTGGCGATGTAGTTCCTCACAAACCAGATCACGAGCGCGCCCGGCACGATGGTGAGCACGCCGGCGGCTGCGAGCAGGCCCCAGTCCATGCCGGAGGCCGAGACCGTGCGGGTCATGGTAGCCGCGATGGGCTTGGCGTTGACGGTCGTGAGCGTGCGGGCGAGCAGCAGCTCGACCCAGGAGAACATGAAGCAGAAGAACGCCGCGACACCGATCCCGGATGCGATCAGCGGCATGAAGATCTTAACGAAGAAGTGCGGCAGGGAATAGCCGTCGATCGCCGCGGTCTCGTCGATCTCCCGCGGCACGCCCGACATAAAGCCTTCGAGAATCCACACCGCGAGCGGCACGTTGAACAGGCAATGCGCTAGCGCCACGGCCCAGGGCGTGTCGAAGAGGCCGATCGCGGAATAGAGGTTGAAGAAGGGCAGCGCGAACACGGCCGGCGGCGCCATGCGGTTTGAGAGCAGCCAGAAGAACAGGTGCTTGTCGCCGATGAAGCGGTAACGCGAGAACGCATAAGCCGCGGGCAGCGCCAGCGCGATCGACAGCACCGTGTTGATGAGCACGTAGGTGAGCGAGTTGATGTAGCCGCTGTACCAGCTCGAATCAGTGAAGATCTTGATGTAGTTGTCGAACGTGATGGTGCGCGGCCACAGGGTCAGGGTCGTCGATATCTCTGTGTTGGTCTTCAGGCTCATATTCACGAGCCAGTAGATCGGCAGCATCAGGAACACGAGGTAGAGCGTCATCACGACGGCGCGCCCGTTGATCCAAGGCGTGGCGACGGCCCGGTTGGCGGAAGCCGGCGCCATCGTACCCGTGCTGTCTGCGACGGCGGTGCCGCTCATGCCTCGACCCTCGGATCGTCTTCGGTCAAGACGCGGCTCATGCCGGTGCGCTCTCCTCGGTTCTCCACACTGAGGCCCCTCATGCCTCAACCCTCCGCTCGTCCGCGTCGACGTTGGTCATGACGGTGTAGAACACCCAGCACAGGGCCAAGATGATGAGGTTGTAGACGAGCGACAGGGCAGCCGCCTTGCCGAGGTCGAACTGGCCGAGCGCGATCTTCACGAGATCGATCGACAGGAAGGTGGTGGAATTGCCAGGGCCGCCGCCGGTGAGCACGAAGGGCTCGGTGTAGATCATGAACGAATCCATGAACCGCAGCAGGACCGCGATGAGGAGCACGCGGCGCATCTTCGGGAGCTGGATGGTGCGGAACACTGCCCAGCGCGAAGCGCCGTCGATGCGCGCGGCCTGGTAATAGGCGTCCGGAATGGATTTGAGGCCGGCATAGCACAGGAGTGCGACGAGGCTCGTCCAGTGCCACACGTCCATGAGGATGATCGTGACCCAGGCGTCCAGGCTGTCGCCGGAATAGTTGTAGTCGATGCCGGTCCGGTTCACGGCCCAGCCGAGCAGGCCGATGTCGGAGCGGGCGAAGACCTGCCAGATCGTGCCGACCACGTTCCACGGGATCAGGAGCGGCAGCGCCATCAGCACGAGGCAGAGCGCCACGGTCCACCCCTCCCGCGGCATCGACAGCGCGACGAGAATGCCGAGCGGCACCTGGATTGCGAGGATGATGGCCGAGAACAGTAGGTTGCGCCACAGGGCCTCGAAGAAGCGGCCGCCGAGCTCCTTCGACGGGTCGAGCAGGTCCTGGAACCAGCCGACGCCGTTCCAGAAGAACTGGTTATTCCCAAAGGTGTCCTGGACCGAGTAGTTCACTACCGTCATCAGCGGCAGGATCGCCGAGAAGGCCACGACCGCGAAGACCGGCAGGACCAGGAGCCAGGCACGGTTGTTGAGCGGCTTGTTCATGACGCGCTCCCGCCACGGCCGCACCCGGCGAAGCGCATCATCGGGCTGCCTCCCCGGCGACGATGTGGCCGTCGGCGTAGATGTGGATGTGGTGCGGATCGAGGACGAGGGAGGCCTCCTCGCCGATCAGATCCAGGGCCTCGGGCACGCTCGCCGCGAGCGGACGCCCCGCCATCTCGACCCGGGCGATGCGCGCGCGACCGATGTCATCGACCCTACGCACCCGCACCGGCAGGCCCGTACCGCCGGGGGCGAGGCGGACGAATTCCGGCCGGATGCCGAGCTCGATGCGCTGGCCCTGCGGCAGCGCGGGATAGGCGTGCTCCAGCGCGATCGCCTGGCCTTCCACGAAGGCCGTGCGGCCCTCGACCCAGGCGGGCAGCACGTTCATGCCGGGGGAGCCGATGAAATGGCCGACGAAGGTGTGGGCCGGGCGCGCGAAGAGCTCCTCCGGCGTGCCGGTCTGGACCACCGCGCCGTCGTGCATGACCACGACCTTGTCCGCGAAGGTGAGCGCCTCAGTCTGGTCGTGCGTCACGTAGATCATCGTGAGGTCGAGCGTCCGGTGCAGCTCCTTCAGGGTCGAGCGGAGCTGCCACTTCAAATGCGGGTCGATGACGGTGAGCGGCTCGTCGAACAGGATCGCGGCCACGTCCGGGCGCACGAGGCCGCGGCCGAGGGAGATCTTCTGCTTCATGTCTGCGGTGAGATTGCGGGCCTTGCGGCCGAGCACGGGGTTCAGGCCGAGGAGGGCTGCGATCTCCTCCACGCGCCGCGCCGTGGTCTCGCGCGGAACGCCGCGGTTCTTCAGCGGAAAGGCGAGGTTCTCGCGCACCGTCATGGTGTCGTAGACGACCGGGAACTGGAACACTTGCGCGATGTTGCGCGCTTCGGTGGGCAGGTCCGTCACGTCGCGCTCGTCGAACAGGATGCGCCCGCGCGTCGGGCGCACCAATCCTGAGATGATGTTGAGAAGCGTGGTCTTGCCGCAGCCACTGGGCCCGAGCAACGCATAGGCGCCGCCCTGGCTCCAGACGTGGTGGACCTCCTTGAGAGCGTAATCCTGCGGGCCCTGCGGATCGGGCCGGTAGGAATGGGCAAGGCGGTCGAGGCTGATGCGGGCCAAGGCGGCGTCCTCAAGCGGCCTGGGCCAGGGGCGGAGCGGCCATCGCTCCGCCCTGGTCGAACAGGAACACGCGCGCGGGGTCGAGATGGGCGACGATTCGTGTGCCGGGCTCCAAGCGCCGCACGCCGGGCACGAGCGCCACGAAGCGGTGACGGCCGACATCGAGATGGACGAAGCTCTCGGAGCCCGCGATCTCCGACACCGACACGGTGGCGGGCAGCGCGATCGCCTCGGGGCTGAGCGGATCGAGGCTTAAGTGGTGCGCCCGGAAGCCGACCGTATAGGTGCCGTCGGGGGCGCTCGCGAAGGCGCCCCCGGCCCGGGCCTCGCCCCCGGTGCTCAAGGACACCGTCCCCCCGCGCTTGGTCGCCTGCAGGGTGTTGAGCGGCGGATCGGAGAAGACCTGCGCCGAGATGAGATCCTGGGGCCGGCGGTAGACCTGCGGGGTTGGGCCGAATTGCGTCACGCGTCCTTGCGAAAGAGTCGCGGTGTTGCCGCCGAGCAGCAGCGCCTCCTGGGGCTCGGTGGTGGCGTAGACAAAGATTGCGCCAGAGGCCGCGAAGATGCGGGGCAGTTCCTCCCGCAATTCCTCGCGGAGCTTGTAGTCGAGATTGGCGAGCGGCTCATCGAGCAGCACGAGATCGGCGCGCTTCACCAGGGCGCGTGCGATGGCGGTGCGCTGCTGCTGGCCGCCTGAGAGGTTCAGGGGCTTGCGGTCGAGATAGGGACCGAGCTTCAAGAGATCGACAGCCTCCCGGACGCGCGCCTCGATCTCCGCCCGCTTCAGGCCGGCCACGCGCAGCGGCGAGGCGATGTTCTCGTAGACTGACAAGGACGGATAGTTGATGAATTGCTGGTAGACCATCGCGACCGAGCGACGCTGCACCGGCACGCCTGTGACGTCCTGGCCACCGAGCACGATGCGACCGGAAGTCGGCGCGTCGAGGCCCGCCATGAGGCGCATCAGCGACGTCTTGCCCGACAGAGTCGGTCCGAGCAGCACGTTGAGGGAGCCGCGCTCCAGGGTCAGGCTCACGTCGCGGATGTGGTGCTCCGCCCCGACCGCCTTGCCGACGTGGTCCAACTCTAGCTTCACGCATCCTCCTCCCAGGCTGCCTGTGGCCTGAGGAGCGGATGCGTACCGGGTCTCTGTAACCCGATCCGGCAGCCAGCCCTCGGGCCGGCCCCTATCCCTCCCAGGTGCCCGATTCCGTGCCCCGCACTTCTGGTTTGGGGAGGCTAGGCCAGCTTATCTATGCTGACAAGCGCTTCACTTGGCTTGAGAGGAGATCCAGAGGACATCCGCATGATCAAGCGTACAAGGGAAATCGGCCATTGTGCAGAGCGGGAGCTGTTGATGGTCATCTCAGTGCAGTGCACACGATTCATCCGTTCGGCATAGGGTGTACACATAGGACGGCTCCTTCGGGTCGAAACGCGCCTTGTCTCATTGTCAATAATGACATCCAGGCCCATCGGGCGACGTCGAACGGCGGGCTGATCGAATGTCCGGTTTTTGGGAGCGGTATCAAGCGCGCAGAACCGCCGAGATGGGCGCAAAGATGCCGGGTGGCATGAACTGGCCGAGAGCGGTCTGGCAGCTTTCGGCACCGATACGGCCCAAGCTGACGTGCAGTGCGAAAGCAGAACAGCCAAGGTGCAAGTTACCCCAATCCGCACTCTCTGGAGTGGCCAAAGCAGGGGGCCGTCCCCACTCACTCGAAGCAACCTCCCTCTAGCTTGGCTCACCTCAGCATGCCTCATGTTCCCGAATGGTGAGGTATCATGCATGATGGGAGCCTATCCGAGGGCTGGTGGTGAACCTTCTCGAACGTCGATCATCGCTCGAGGTCCTAGAGCAATGCGCGCAAGACCTGCACGCTGGCGAGGGTCGGATCGCCCTTGTAGGCGGCGAGGCGGGGCTCGGAAAAACGTCTCTCGTTGAGCAATTCGCTTCGGCCTACTCCCGGCGAGGTCGCGTGTTCTGGGGGCGATGCGATCCACTCCACACGGCAGCCCCTTTAGCCCCTTTCTACGATGTTGCCGAGCAGATCGGGGATCGCGCACGAGCATTCGTGGAGGAGCGAGCAGGCTCCGGCCATATTGCACCGCGGCTTATCGAAGAGCTGCAGCGAGCTGCTCCTGCAGTCGTTGTGCTCGAGGATCTGCATTGGGCTGACGAGGCCACCCTGGACGTCATCAAGTATCTTGCTCGCCGGCCTAGCGCTGCTGAGTTGTTGATCATTCTCACCTTCCGCGACGACGAGCTTGCCCCACATCATCCCCTGCGCAGCCTGCTCGCGGTTTTGGCGACGTGCCGTATGGTACGCCGGGTACCTCTCCGGCCTTTGTCGCTCGAGGCTGTACGAGAGCTGATCGGCGCAGGCCAGTTAGACGCCGGCGCAGTACACCAGCGAACCGGCGGCAATCCGTTCCTCGTCACGGAGCTCCTCGCATCGAAGGAGCCCGACCGCGTTCCCGAGGCGGTTCGAGACATCGTCCTTCAGCGTGCGGGAGGGCTCCCAGCTACAGCGCGTCGCGTCCTCGAAACGGCGGCTGTCATTGGGCCCCGCGCCGACGCTGGCCTCTTGTGGAAGATTGTGGGTGAGGATGCGGCTGAGACGGACGCCTGCATCGACGCGGGCCTTCTACGCGTCGAAGGCAGCAGCCTCATCACGCGGCACGAACTCACCCGGCAGGCAGTCCTCGACTCTATCGCACCTCCAAGGCGCGCGATGCTGCACGCTCGTGTGCTCAAGGTATTGCAAGAGGAGGTCGACACCGACGCGAGCTTGCTTGCCCATCACGCGGAAGAGGCGGGTAACGCGGAGGCCGTGCGACGTCATGCGCCAGTGGCGGCCCAACGGGCTCGCGCCCTTGGCTCTCATCGTGAGGCAGCCCAGCAGTTCGCTCGCGCTCTGCGACACATGAAGCCCCAAGCGACAGAAGAGCGAGCGCTGCTTCTCGAAGCCATAGCAGAGGAGTGGGCGCTCCTTGATCAGCAGGGGAAAGCCGCCGAGGCGCGCCGCGAAGCAGCGAACATCTGGCGTGAGCTCGGTAATGCGCGCAAGGAGGGCGAGAACCTCGCTGTGCTGGCATGGCCGCTGGTGCGATCTGGCCAGAACATTCAGGCCGATGAGAGCTGCGCACAAGCAGTCAGGCTCCTGGAAAGCTTCGGCCCGAGCCGCGAACTCGCCTCCGCACTGCGCATGCAAGCGCACCTGCGAATGCTCGACCGAGACAAAGATGCGGCGATTGCATTGGGTGGCAAGGCGATCGCTATGGCAGAAGCGGTGGATGATCCAGAGACGATGGCTGCCGCCAACATGGTCGTGGGCTCGGCCATGCTCGTCACCGACGATCAAGGTGGCCGTGCTTATCTCGACCGTTGCATCGCTCTGGCCGAGGAGCACGGCTTCGATGGCATGGTCGCGCTTGCATACCTTAACATCGGCTCTTCTTATGGCGAGCAGTACCGGCTGGAAGAGGCCGAACAGTTCCTGCGACGCGGACTGGCCTATGCGAGCGAGCGCGATCTCGATCATGCCGGGCACTACATCTCAGCCTGGCTGGCGCTCGTCTGCGTCTATCAGGGCCGTTGGTCGGACGCTGCCGACCTTGCCAGTGAAGTCCTAAAAGCAGCTGACCTCGCTGTGGTCAGCCGCATCATGGCTCTCGTCGCACTCGGGAAGCTCCGCGCCCGCCGTGGCGACCCGGGCGCTTGGACAGCACTCGATGAGGCTCTGGCCCTCGCCAGCTCGACTGGGACCCTGCAGCGGCTAGCGCCGGTCCGCGCGGCTCGGGCCGAGGCTGCGTTTCTTGGAGGAGACAGGCTGCGTGTGCAGATCGAGGCAGACGCTGCGTGGGAGCTCGCGACTCGACACCGTCACCCGTGGCATACGGGTGAGTTCGCGTTCTGGCGGCAACAGGCTGGGGCCGAGGCGCCCTATCCCTCCTGGATTGCTCCTCCGTACCTGCTTCAACTCGAGGGCAAGTGGAGGGAGGCAGCGCTCGCCTGGGCGCAGCTCGGCTGCCCCTACGAGCAGGCCCGAGCCCTTTCGGCTGGCGATGAGGCCAGCTGCCGAGAGGCACTCATGATCTATGATCGGCTCGGCGCCCGGCCAGCTGCCGATGCCCTACGGCAGCGGCTGAGGAGCGAGGGTTCCGCGCATGTACCGCGCGGTCCACGATCTGCCACCCGGAGGAACCCGCTGGGTCTGACACCGCGCCAGGCTGAGATCCTGTCGCTGCTGCAGGAGGGTCTCACGAATGCGCGAATTGCGCGCCGCCTCCAGATCTCGATGAAGACGGTCGACCATCACGTGTCGGCCGTTCTGGGAAAGCTGGGGGTGTCGTCACGCTCTGAGGTCGCCCAATTTAGGAGCGACTCCGGTGGTGAAACGTAGGGAGGAGAACAGGCTAATCTGGGGAGGTGCTCCCGATGTGCCGGGTTGGCAGCTGAGCGATTCTCAGCGGGTAGCCAGAGAGGCTCATTGAGGGAGAAGAGACGATGACCCGGTATCTTGTCGAGCGCACCTTCACCGATGGTCTTGGCTTGCTGGCCGATGCCTCTGGAGCGCAAGTCTGCAGTTCTGTCATTGGCGTCAACAGTCAGGAGCAGGTTACCTGGGTGCACTCCTATGTGACGCCGGACAAGACCAAGACGTTCTGCATCTACGACGCGCCCTCGCCGGAGGCCATCCGCAGAGTGGCCGAACGAAACAACCTTCCGGTCGGCCGGATCACCGAGGTGCGGGTGCTTGATCCCTACTTCCACCACTGATGGCAGGCGGTCTCCGCTGCGGCCCGTGGCGGTGGCAGCCTCAAACTTCGTCTCGGCGCGAGGCAACCCGCTGAGGGCCGAGACCTTTTATGGGGCTACTCGTATGTACCTCGATCGGCGCTAAGCGGTGCCGCTCAGGAGCGCCTAAGGTCAAGACGCCCACTCTCCTTTCCAGTAATGTGATTTCGGCAGCCGCAACACTCCAAACATTGCGCCGAACGCATGTCCGGTATTGAGAACGGTGTAAGGCGCCCAGAACAGCTGAGATGGGCGCAAAGCAGTCATCGGCAGCGCATTGGCCCAGGTCCGCTCCTGGCAGGCTCACGAAGGAGGTGAGACCTTGGTCTGCTCCCGCAGGGTGAGCCGCAGTGCGTCAATGATTGGGACC
>JAESFT010000722.1_pt1 | contig 14589 bp, 16 predicted proteins | sample 9269451 | NCBI WGS metagenome assembly JAESFT01 (sample SAMN14502557, study PRJNA617106) | algae metagenome | isolation source: Scytonema hyalinum WJT4-NPBG1 and co-occurring heterotrophs from well... | place: USA: Mojave Desert, Joshua Tree National Park, California | collected 2006-05-25
CTGAAGGACTGGCGGCGTGTCGCTACCCGCTACGACCGCTGCGCCCACACCTTCTTCTCAGCCATCTGCATCGCAGCAGCCGTCACCTTCTACCTCAATCAATGAGTCCTGAGCCTAGAGGGCCGACCGTCAGCGGCATCGGCCGCCCCAGCTTTCCGCTACGGGCTGTATGCCCCTGATCTCAGCTCCATAACGAACTGCCAAAAGCGTAGACAGGGCGCCAGATCGCCGCTATTAAGCTATAAAGCTAGCTTATAAGATGCTTAGGACGGTGCCACCCTTGTCGCAAATGACACTACACTGGTCGCCGCGATCCCCGTTCGTGCGGAAGGTCATGATAGCCGCCCACGAATTGGGGCTCACTGATCGACTCACGTTGCGGCGTACCGTCGTTCGGATGAGTGCCCCCAATCCTGACCTTCTCCCAGATAATCCACTAAGCAAGATCCCGACCCTGGTCCTTGAAGATGGGATGGTCCTAATCGACTCGGGAGTTATCTGTGAGTACCTAGATTCACTTTCCCGCAGCGGACGCATTTTGCCGCTCGGCGGTAAGGCTCGTTGGAGTGAGCTGAGCCAGCATGCCCTTGCAACTGGTTTGTTGGATATTCTGATCCTTTGGCGCAACGAGCGAGATAAACCTCAAGCGCAACAGACGGAAGCTTGGATCGAAAGCTTCACAACAAAGGTCGGCGCGACTCTTGAACGTTTCGCACGCGATTTGCCAGCCATTGCTGATGGGCCTCTGCCCCTTGGCCAGATCGCTCTTGGCTGCGCTCTCTCTTACATGGACTTCCGTTTCGTCGACATAGACTGGCGTGAGAAATACCCGCCGCTCGCTATCTGGCACGGTGAGTTCCAAAAACGACCATCTGCGAAAGCAACTGAGATTATAGATGATGTCGGAAACACCTAGAGAGCGGCAGGGACCGCTCAGCCACGTGCGCGTGCTCGATCTCAGCCGCATTATGGCGGGTCCCTGGGCAACACAAATTCTGGCGGATCTTGGCGCAGATGTCATCAAGGTAGAGCGCCCTGAAACAGGTGATGACACTCGATCATGGGGGCCTCCCTTCCTCAAGAACGATAAGGGAGAGCTGACCACGGAGGCCGGCTACTACCTCTGCGTTAATCGGGGTAAGCGCTCGATTGCTCTCGACATCGGCAAGCCCGAAGGTCAAGAAGTCGTTCGCAAGCTCGCCGCGAGTAGCGACATTGTCGTTGAGAATTACAAGGTCGGTGCGCTCGCTCGATACAAACTCGATTACGAGTCGCTAAAGACCGTCAATCCTCGCATCATCTATGCGTCGGTGACTGGCTATGGTCAGACCGGCCCACGCAAAGCCGCAGCCGCGTACGACTTCGCAATCCAGGCTATGGGTGGCCTGATGAGTGTAACCGGTGAACGCGATAATCTTCCCGGTGCAGGTCCACAGAAGGTCGGCGTTCCAATCGTTGATCTGATGACCGGCATGTATACGGCTATAGGCGTGCTGGCTGCATTAGCGCGACGTGCAGAGACGGGCTCAGGAGAGTACATCGACATCGCTATGCTCGACGTGCAAGCTGCATTCCTCGCTAACCAAGCCATGAACTGGCTAGTATCTGGTAGCCCGCCAAAGCGGAGTGGGAACCGCCATCCGAACATCCAGCCACAGGACGTATTTCCCGTCGCCGATGGGTTTGTTGTGCTTGCTGTCGGGAATGATAGCCAATTCGCCAAGCTAGCCGAGCTCCTCGGCCACCCTGAGTGGTCCGAAGATGATCGGTTCTCGACAAATCCGTCTCGGGTGCGAAATCACCCAGCGCTTGATCAGCTGCTTCGTACCTCATTCGCAGGTTGGAAGCGTACCGACCTAGTGGCAGCGCTGGAGCTCGCCGGGGTACCCGCTGCGCCCATCAGCACCATTCCGGAAGTCTTCTCAGATCCTCAAGTTCAGCATCGTGGGATGCTGCGTCACCTTCCGCATCCCACAGCCGGGACCGTGCCGCAGGTCGTGAGCCCGCTCAATTTCCAACACGAGACGCTCGCCTTTGATCGCCCTCCGCCATTGCTGGGCGAACACTCAGAGCAGATTCTGGCTGAGCTAGGTCTACGCAACGACCAAAGCTGAAAATCGGAGTTCCTTGTGCCGCGTATTCCGTTGCCCACGCCTGACGAGATGACCTTAGAGCAGAGGGCTGTTCACGATGAAGTCATCGCCGGCCCGCGTGGTCGCCTGATTGGGCCATTGCGAGCGGTGATCCACAGCCCGGACCTAGCAGGCCGCTGGTCGAGGTTTGGTGAGTATCTGAGGTACTCAACGTGCTTGCCAGCACGACTGAACGAGCTTGCAATCATTGTTGTCGGTCGGCACTGGAATAGTCAGCTGGAGTTTCATGTTCATGCTGAAGCCGCCCGAAACGCCGGGCTAGACCCGGTCGTGATCGAGGCAATCCGCCTTGGTATAGCGCCAGTATTTTCAGATCGAGCCGAGGCCGATATCTACGAGTTCGCGCGGACGTTGCCGCAGCGCGGAACTGTAGCGGAAGAAATCTATATGGCGGTTGAACAACGTTGGGGCGCCCGAGGAGTTGTCGAGCTGACGGCCTTGATAGGGTACTACACGATGGTGTGCATGACTCTCAACACACATGAGATTCCTCTCCCAGACGGTGCTAGCCCTCCTCTCGATACCGCGGGCTGCGAGCTGACAACACTTCCAGCTGCGCAATTCGCAGTAGGAGCGGAGGTGTGAGCACTGAGCTGGAGCCTGTGGCACCGAGGATGCCGGGTCGGCCGCTATGGAACCTGCCTGAGAATGCCTGCGACTGCCACACGCACGTCTTTGGGCCCTACGAGCAATTCCCGGTCAAGTATCCGATGCCGTACGCGGCTCCACTCGCGCCAGCAGCATTACACCGCGAGATGCTTGATAGAGTTGGCGTGAAGCGCGGGGTTGTGATTCAACCCGGCGCGTTCGGCACAGATCCTTCAGCAATTCTACAGGCTCTGTCGCATTCAGGTGGCCGGCTTCGGGGGATCGCAGCTGCTACCGCCACGGTCAGTAGTGCTGACCTGGACGCCTGGAATGAAGCTGGCGTTCGCGGACTTAGATTCAATGAAATGCGCGCGCCCTTAGGCTCAGGTCGCTATCCTGGGTCCGTTGGCAGTGAGGAGCTCGAGGAGTTGGCCCCTCGCCTCGCCGAGCGTGGCTGGCACGCCGAAGTGTGGGCAAATCTCGAAACGCAGGTGCAGCTGCTGCCAAGATTGCGTGAGGCCGGCGTGCCGATTGTAATGGACCATATGGCTGGATTGGACATCGCGCGCGGAGTCGCGGATCCTTCGTTTCAGGCGATCCTTCTCGCTCTTCAGGAGGGCTGGCTTTGGGTCAAACTTACGTTATGTCGCTGTTCGCAGGACTATCCGGATTACGGCGACCTACGGCCCTATCATGATGCATTGATTGCTGCGAACCCGGACCGACTGGTCTGGGGATCGGACTGGCCTTACGTCCGAATGGGCGACAGAACGCCTGATGTCGCACACCTCCTAAATCTCTTTCAGACTTGGGTGTTCGACGAAACGATTAGAGACCGGATCCTCGTGACCAATCCGGAGGCCCTCTACGACTTTTGATTAGGCACGATCAACTCGTAGTCGAGGAACAATGAGGATGGAAGCTCCCACGAGTCAAAGCTTTGAATGCTTCACACTGAGCGTAGCTGACTTCATAGCCACTGTTAGGCTGAACCGCCCTCCTGTGAACGCGCAAAACCGGCGCTTTCGTGAGGAGCTCATTGAAATTTTCGACAGCCTGAGCGACCGAACGGATGTTCGCGCGATTGTGCTAACCGGCGAAGGCAAGACATTTTCTGCTGGCGCTGACCTAAAAGAGCGCCCAGCTCTATCTGGCGAGGTCGGCGCTTACCCGAGGCATAATCGCCTCGTCCGCGAGAGCTTCAATGCGGTTATGGAGTGCGAGAAGCCTGTGATCGCCGCCATCAATGGAGCTGCGATCGGGGCGGGCTGCGTCCTTGCTCTATGCTGTGACATCCTAATCGCCGCCGAAGAGGCTTATCTAGCTATGACTGAAGTTGATGTGGGGCTCGCGGGCGGCGTAAGCCACGTCCGTCGCTTCTTCGGAGAGTCTAACGCTCGTCTGCTGATTTATACCGCCCGCCGAATGGCTGGTCCTGAGCTCTACCGAATGGGTGTCGTCTCAGCCTGCGTTCCCGGAAACGAGCTTGTCGACACCGCACGAGGGATCGCGCGCGAGATTGCAGGCAAGAGCCCACTGGCCATAAGGGCTGCTAAGCGGTCCTTTAACGTAACGGAGGAACTTCCGCTCCGGGACGGCTATCGATTTGAGCAATCTCAGACAGTAGCACTGTCGACGACTGAGGACACCAAGGAGGCCCAGCGGGCGTTCGCCGAAAAGCGCAAGCCCGTGTTCACGGGCTGCTGAAGCAAACAGCGGCGCTGGCCAAGCAGCGCTTTTCGCGGCCTCGTGTTTCGATTCAGCCTGGTGCATGCCGTTATGGCCAAGCTGGTTTGGTTAGCGTCAGGCTTTCCGACATGCTGGCAGCTCAGACTTAATTGTCCGCGATACGAGCGAAGGCTAGCTCGGGCGCAGGCCGGACAGTACATGAGGTGGTATAAAAGGCTAGGTTATTGATTGAAAGCTGATACCAGTGTCGTTAGCGTTCATGAGTGCACCACCCTGAACCTCATCTGCAGGGGTCGCTGCGCTCAAAGAACAAAGGGGAGGAGCCAACATGAGAGTTGCTACATTCGTTCTCGGTCTGTCATGCATCGCTGCACCTATCGGGATGGTGCAGGCGGGAACCCTCGACACTGTTAAGTCCCGCGGGCAGCTCATCTGCGGAACCAGCCCAGGCGTGCCTGGCTTCTCTTTGCCCGATGGACAAGGGCAGTGGAGCGGGCTGGATGTCGACCTTTGCCGTGCTGTTGCTGCCGCGCTCTTCGATGACACCGCAAAGGTGAAGTACATTCCATTGAACCCGAAGGACCGCTTCTCAGCGCTGCAATCGGGTGAGATTGACGTTCTTTCGCGACAAACAACGTGGACACTCTCACGCGACACCACGCTCGGAATGCATTTCTCGCCTATCACGTACTATGACGGACAAGCACTGATGGTGCGGAAGTCCCTCAATGTTACGTCTGCAAAGCAGTTGGATGGGGCCTCGGTTTGCATTCAGGGCGGCACGACAACCGAGCTTAACATCGCAGACTTCTACCGAAAGAATAATATGAAGTATGCGCCAGTCAGCTTTGGATCTGGTGACGAAGCAATCCAAGCGTTCGCTGCTGGTCGCTGTGACGTGTTTACAACTGACGCTTCAGCACTCTTTGCTTACCGGCTCAAAGCGGCAAACCCTGATGAGTTCGCGGTGCTGCCAGAGATGATCTCTAAAGAGCCATTGGGCCCTGCGGTTCGCAGCAACGACGAGCAATGGGCCAATGTTGTGCGTTGGGCGCATTACGCGATGGTAAATGCGGAGGAGCTCGGCATCACTACCGCCAACGTGGACGAGCAGCTTAAGTCCGACAATCCTGACGTCAGGCGTTTCCTTGGTGTCGAGGGCAAGCTCGGCGAAGGTCTCGGTCTTTCTCCGAACTGGGCATATCGGATTGTCAAGCACGTTGGTAACTACGGTGAGTCCTTCAATCGAAACGTAGGCCCAAACTCCCGCCTCGCGATCCCACGCGGGCTCAATGACCTCTGGACAAAGGGGGGTCTGCAATACGCCCCTCCCATCCGTTAAATGGGCAACGCTTAGGCCGACTCTGACGGAGGCATATCAAACAGATGGCTGGTACGCGGTCCTCGCATGCCAGCCATTGTCGTCTGATCGATAGCCCCGTGAGCTGCAAGAGCATGGAAGTGCCGCGAGCGGGATGGCTGGGCCCTAAAGGCAGTCAACACCGTGTCCGAGCCTGGTTGCTCAAAGACCAGATTGGAGCGGCTGTTTTGACCTCTTCATCTTCTGAATAATTGCTCAAACACAGAGGATTGCCTTCACGCGGGCCTGCGCCGCCCTTGGTGATGGGGACCGACCACTGCCCAACTCAGTCACCTGCGTCCAAGCACAATTTGGGCAATTCGCTCGTCTCGAAAGGCCGCGTTTGCGTCTATGCTTCAATTGAACTGCAAAGGACTGGGTGGTCATGGATAAGATCAGCATCACTGGCTTTGATCTGACGCCGCAACAAATCGCCCTCATTGCCCGGCGCGGTGTACCTGTCGCCATCAGTCGTGAGGTCACTGATCGGATGCTGGCCTCTCGGGCAGTCGTCGACGGTGTCGTTGAGCGGCAAGTGCCAGTGTATGGGGTTACCACGAGCGTTGGAGCCAAGACGGGTGTTCCCCTCGACTTGCAGCGGATCCCTGAATTTAACAGACGGCTGCTTCTGACTCACAACGTCGGACATGGCCCTGTCGCATCTCACGAGACAGTCCGGGCCATGATGGCAGTGCTCCTGAACTCGATGGCAAGTGGCCGCCTCGGGGTGAGGCCGCTCCTTGCAGAGATGCTTCTCGAAGCGATCAACGCGGACCGCACAGTTTGCGTGCATATTTGGGGTTCGATGGGACAAAGCGACATGTCACCCATCTCAGACTTAGCTCTCGATCTGTATGCTGACGTTGAGCTGCTCGCGGGAGAGGCTCTAGCCTTGATCAATTCGAGCGCGCTAGCGCTCGGAACTGGCGCGCTCGCTATCGAGGATCTGTCATACCTCCTGCGGTGGTCTACGCTCGTCAGCGCATTGAGCATGGAGGGTTTCGCGGCCAATCCGTCGATCGTGTCGGAGGCCGCCCTCCAATCCCGTCCATTTGCAGGTTTGCGCACACACGGCGAAAAGCTTCGGCAATACCTTGAAGGAAGCTACCTCTTTCAGAAAGGAGGGCCACGGCACCTCCAGGATCCGTTAAGTTTTCGGTCGCTGCCCCTAATCCACGGCACTGCAGCCGACAGTCTAGCGTTTGCCTATACGCAGATCGAGACTGAACTCAAAGCGAGTCAGAATAATCCGGTTGTATCCATTGAGGACAATGCGCTGGTATCGGTGGCCAACTTTGACACTGTGTCGTTGTCTATGGCTCTTGACGTCGCGCGCCTTGCGTTCTCACCGGTCGTGACGAGTTCAACCGAGCGGCTAGCAAAATTGGCTGACTCATTTTGGTCGGGCTTGAGCGTCGGTTTGATCGAAGAGGACGGTGTCGGCGCGCCCGGCTTTAACGGCTTTGCCCAGTTTCACAAGTCAATCACGTCTGAGGCTCGTCTGCTAACAGGGCCGGTCGTGAGCGAACTTGCTAGTTCAAGCCACTCGAACGGCAACCTTGATCGAGCGAGCATGTCAGGGCTGGCAGCAAGAAGGACAGCGGACCTCACCGTTCTCTGTCGTTCTATCTTTGCGATGGAGCTTCTGGTAGCCGCACAGGCAGTTCAACTTCGAGGGGTCGCGCCGCTGGGGCGCACCACCAAGAAGCTGTTCGAGTTCGTGCGCCGTGCTGTGCCCTTTGCGGGAGCGGGTCAACGCGTCCCGCACGTAGAGCCGCTCCTGCGGCAACTCGATATCGAGCGAGGTGAGATCGAGCAGCTCGTCGGCTGAGGTCTGGGCAAGACCGAGAGGGTATGAGGCGGGAAGTCAGAAGCGCGCTGTTGTTGATGGAAATGAACTGGGCGGTGCGTGCGGCCGGTGGCGTACTCTGAGCGTTGATCCTGGATGTTCAACAATCCGCCGTGGTGCTAGGCTCCTGCTCTCATCAGGAGGAAAAGCCATGGCTAAGGGCGGACGCGAAACAAAGAAGCCGAAGAAGGAAAAGCCGAAGACAATCGCGGCCGCAGCGTCCCAGAAGGGCGTGATTAGCTCCGGTACTGGGTCCAAGAAATAGTGCTCCACCAAGCGCAGTCTGGGGGCGTCTGGGCCTGGTCCGATGGGAGCGGGACGATATGAGCTTGACGACACTCACCGCGTGTACAGGCAAATCCGGTTAGCTGGCGTTCTGACGTTGTGCCCTTGGTCACAGAACCCAAAATGGCACTACCTAGCCTTGCTAGAGCGAGTGCATTGCACCCACCCGCTCGCTCGTTAGGCTCATCAGGCATAATCCTGTCAGCCGAATTCTGAAACCGCGTGAGAGCTCTGCATGCTCCCCTGGATCCTCCTTGACACGGCGGCCATTCCAGGCGGCGGCGAACTCCGCCTGAAGCAGCGAGGCACCGAGTTTTCCATCATGCTGGGCGCAATCGAGCTGATGAACAGCCGCATCAGCGCATCGGAAGAGGCGCTCGCCACGTTGGCGTGCGCGCGGATCCGGAGCCGGCCGCAGCCGCGACTGCTGATCGGCGGGCTCGGCATGGGCTTCACGCTCCGAGCTGCCTTGCAGGAGCTCCCATCCGACGCTCGGGTCGTCGTGGCAGAGCTTGTGCCCGCCGTTGTTCGTTGGGCCAAAGGACCGATGGCCGAACTCCACGGCAGCAGCCTGACGGATCCGCGTGTGAGCATTCATGAAGGCGATGTCGGGGATCTGATCAAATCTAAGCCAGCCTCGTACGATGCGGTTCTGCTCGATGTAGACAATGGGCCAGAAGGGTTGTCACGGGAGGCCAATGATCGCCTCTACGATCTCAGCGGCTTGGCGGCCGCTCGCGTTGCTCTGGTGCCTGGCGGCGTTTTGGCGGTGTGGTCGTCGGCGCCAAACCAGGCATTCACCGGTCGGCTTCGCAGGGCAGGTTTTGATGTCGAGGAGGTCGGAGTGCGTGCTAAAGGTGTCCGCGGAGGCAGCCGGCACGTGCTGTGGCTTGCGACGAACCCCGGCATACGGAGGGGAGAACGCTCCCGATCCTGCTCTTAGACCAAAAAGCACGCGGAGCGCTTCGCTGGCGACCTTCGGACTCAACTGCCCCCCTTTGTAGGTCGTCGGGGACTCTCGCGTGCATGAGCACCCCACCGTAGCTAATCGCTGGGATGAAGCCGGGGTACCGTCCGGGTCACAGCGAGCGGCTTGCTTGAACTTTTCTGCTCTGAACGAATTTGCATAGCTCATCGCACAAAGTTCAAACAGCACAATGACTTGGCTTTCCGGGCTCTGACAGGGTCAAACTGTTGCGCGAACTGGATTGGCTTCAGACCGCGAGAAGCCGAACTAACCCATTGCAGCTCTTGAAGTGACACAGAAGAGTACCCCGAAAGCTGGACCACTGACCTCGACCGCGCCAGCATCATACGGTATCATATTACCGTATTCAGGAGTGCGGTGATGTCCATATCTGAGTTGCGCAACAACGCGAAGTTTACGCGAGGCGAGCAGGTGCGGGGGCGCCCCTTTGCGGCTGGCAACCCTGGTCGGCGGCCGGGCTCGCGCAACAAGGCGACGTTGGCTGCGGAGGCTCTGCTCGAAGGAGAGGCTGAGGCGCTCACCCGCAAGGCTGTTGAACTGGCCCTTGCCGGTGACACCACAGCCCTGCGCCTGTGCCTGGAGCGTATCGCTCCCCCTCGCAAGGACCGGCCTGTCACCTTTGCTCTGCCTCCTCTGGGCACCGCTAGGGATGCGGTCGCTGCCTCAGCAGCTCTCCTGCAAGCCGTCGCGGACGGGGACCTCACGCCCCTCGAAGCTGGCGAGCTCTCCAAGCTGGTGGCTAACCACATCGAGGCGCTGAAGACCTCTGACCTCGAGGAGCGCCTCGCTGCTCTGGAGGCGGAAGTGAGCCGATGAGCCGGGGCTTGGCGGCACGTCTGGTGAAGCTCGAGCAGGGCAGGATGAGCCCGCAGGCGCGCTACGCCAGGATGAGCGATGAGGCATTGGCCGCTGAGATCGACCGGCTCCATGCCCCTGTTCTCGCAGGCCTGATGCAGGGAAGTGAGGTCGAGCGGGCGTTTGGCCGAACCATCCAGGGCAAGAGAGCCGCTGAGCTCACCCCATCCGAGCAGCACCAGCTTCTCGCTATCCTGCAAGGCCGGCTGGCTGACCAAGACTGTTGTGAGCGCCAGCACGAAGGCCGCTAGAGTGCAGCCATCAGCATCATGACGGCAGCTATGATGGCGGTTGAAACGATAAAGCCGAGAGAGGCGCGCGCAAAAGAAGGCGCGCGCTGATTGGGAGCAGCGGTTGCGGCCATAACGGTACCAGGGAGAGCGGTGCCGTGCCTGATTAGCTTGGCGGTTATGGGCTCGCAATTGGGCCGTCAGATAGATGGTGAACCATACATGTCTGCCGTACCTGAGGATCAACGACGTGGAACACCCGCGGGGCAGATTGGAAAGGCCGCTCTTCGGAGCGGCTTTTTCTTTGTTCTCACAACAGCGGCACGAGCGCGATCCAGACCACTGTTCCCGTGACGCCAGAAGTGAGGTGAGGCTGGCGACTTCGGTTAACGCCCCGTTAGCACAGCAGCGAGGAGGATGGAGGTGGTTCAGGAGACGAGCTTGAACCAGGAGCCCACGCGATGGCGATCTACTCCCACAACATGGTATTGTTCATCGCGCTCTATGTCGCGGCCATCATGGTGGTCTTTTGGTTCCGGCGAGGACTCAAATGGAACAAGCAACCAAAGAGCTCGATCGGGGAGAAAGCGTGAGCTTTGAACCCCTTGGCGGTCACAGCACCGAGGCGTTTTCTTTGAGCAGAGCTGAGGCGCTCAAAGTCCAATGAGTGATCAAGCCGCTGTTGCAGCCGAATGGCTCAAAGCCGCTCGGAAGGCCGGGATCTGCCCGGACCTGCACGAACACGGGCTGACGTTTCACATCCAGGATGACACCGGCCCCAGTACAGCGTCTCTGTTGCAGCTGCTCGATGAGGCGCCCGATCTTCGTGAGGCTGTCCACGTAGCGATAGCACAGGAGGCAGTGGGGCACCCTAGTGCTCCTGTCGATCCCTCGAGCGATGGTGATGCAGTGCGCCGCGCATTAACAGAGCTGGAGCTGCACGAGGCAACCGAGAAGGTCGAGCACTTGGAGCAGGAGTTGAACGAACTAAGAAGCGACCCCAAGCCGCTGTAGCTGACAAGGTGCGGCGCACGTTTAAGTCACTGAAGTATGCGCAGCGCGAGGGTGAACCCCTTTCCTCTCACCATCCGGAACGGGATGTCGCCTCGAGCCACCCACTCCCTTTCTGGTGCGGAAGCCTGACTGTGTGGATCGCGTGGTGCTAACAGCCTGGGGATCCGACCCTGCGAACTGGGACGACTAGAACGCTGGCAGGCACGGCAGATCTGGCGCAGGACGTTGAACGAGGTTGGTAGCCACGATTGAGCAGGGTGCCACTTCGCGCCAGGCAGCTCTGCCGCTGGGGCGAGCCCCTGTGTCATAGCTTCGAGCAGGCTCGCCTCGATGCCTGTGGTGTGAACCATTCAAAGGCGGACACCACATTCCAATAGAGCTTGCTCTCGCGGAACTGGGCTGCGCTACGAAAGCATCCCCGAGAGGTAGAGAGCGACCCCCGCTGCCGAGCATGCGGCGAGTGTCTGGATCATCCCGACCTTGAACCGGAACATGGCCACGACCGCTGCCACTGCCAGCAGCAGAGCCCAGACATCGATGCTGGCGAGCACCGGGGCATCAAAGGAGAACCCGAAGCTCCGCACAGGCCAGGTCTCACGGAAGATGGTGTGCATCGCAAACCAAATCGCGAGGTTCAGCACGACCCCGACCACAGCCGCCGTGATGGCGGACAGAGCTCCATGCAGAGCTTGGTTGCCGCGCAGTGCTTCGATGAAGGGCGCACCAAGGAAGATAAACAGAAAGCAGGGCACGAAGGTCACCCAGGTGGCGAGCAGTCCACCGAGTGTCCCGGCCATCAAGGGTGACATTGATCCCGGCTCTCGGAACGCCCCCATAAAGCCCACGAACTGCAGAACCATGATCAGGGGCCCAGGTGTTGTCTCGGCCATGCCAAGGCCATCCAGCATCTCGCCTGGGGCGAGCCAACCGTAGTTCTCCACCGCCTGTTGGGCGACGTAAGCCAGCACCGCATAGGCACCCCCAAAGGTCACTACCGCCATGGTCGAGAAGAAGGTGGCGATCTGGCTGAAGACGTTCTCGGACCCGAGTGTCACGAGGAGCAGCACGACTGGGGTGAACCAGAGCGCGAGGTAGATCGCCGAGACCCGCAGCGCCCGGGCGATCGTTGGGCGGGCATGTGCCGGGAGGTCCTCGCCCAGCAGAGCATCCGCGTCCGCGACTTCCCTTGTGCCCTTGGCTGGACCGTGGCCGCCCCCGACCTGAAACGCCGGCACCCCAGCACGCCCACCAAGGAACCCAATCACGCCGGCCGTAAGGACGATGATTGGAAAGGGCACGCTGAAGAAGAAGATCGCCACGAACGCTACCGCGGCAATAGCGATCATCACCCGGTTCTTCAGCGCCTTGCTGCCCACCCGGACGACAGCTTGCAGCACCACTGCGAGCACGGCTGCCTTGAGGCCAAAGAACAGCGCCGAGACAGCACCGACTTTGCCAAACAGGGCATAGATGATGCTGAGCGCCATGATCGAGATCACGCCCGGGATCACGAACAGGACGCCAGCCATCACGCCGCCGGCGGTCCGGTGCATGAGCCAACCGATGTAGGTGGCAAGCTGCTGGGCTTCAGGGCCGGGGAGTAACATGCAGTAGTTCAGGGCGTGCAGGAACCGGTTCTCCCCGATCCAGCGCTTCTCCTCCACGATGATGCGGTGCATGACCGCGATCTGGCCGGCAGGGCCGCCGAACGAGAGCGCCGCAACGCGCATCCAGACCCAGAACGCCTCCCTGAAGCTCACGCCGTGGGAGGGGGTGGGATCGTTGGTATTGGCCGCTATGGTCCTCGCTCCGTCCATCTCAGGTTCCTGCCTTCTTCAAGGGCCAGTTGTGGGTCTCGTTGGTGGCGTCTCGGCACCAACGGTAGAAAGCGTCGTAGAGTGCCATACCGGCTTCGAGCTGGATCAGGTCGTCGGCATACATGCGAGACAGGCCCAGGGACGCTGCCAGCAGACCGGGTGCCTCGGGAGCGAGGTCCAGGCGAGCGGTATCGGCCCCACGCACGATGGTCGCGAGACGCAGGAGCGGCTCAGTTGTGAGACCGAACTCCTCGACCATGGTGTTAAAGGTGCAGCGCTCGCCACGGTGGCTCCAGAACACCCCCTCGCCCTCGATGTCGAAGGGAGTGGCAACAAAGCGATCAGCAACGCCCATGACCTCTGAGGGCGCGACGAACAGGAAAACAGCCTTCGGGTCGACAAAGCGCCGGATGAGCCAGGGGCAGGCGATGCGGTCGACCTTGGGGCGGGAGCGGGTCACCCAGACCGTCCGACCGTGAGCATCCCGTGGCGGGAGCTTCGCTTCCGGAACCATCGGCAGGCCGGCCTTGGCCCAGCCGAGTGCTCCTCCCTCGAGCGAGTCTGCTGGTATGCCGTAGTGCCGAAGCCAGGCAGCGACGCCCTGACTGAGCTTCAGTCCCTTCTGGCAGATGACGACAACAGAGTGGCCGGCGAACTCCGGCGCCCAGTCTGAGACGGTGCGGAGGGAGCGGCGGACGGCACCTGGCACGAGGCGCGGATCGGCCGCGAAGTCCTCATCGATCTGGATGTCGACCAGGGAAGGGCAGTCGGGTCTGCCGATGAGGCGAGCAAGCTTGTCAGGGAGATGGTGTTGATTGACGACATGATGCGCCCTTGTGTGAGAACAGGACGCGATACTTGGGCATGTCGCCTCGTGGGGAGATCGCAATCCCCATAGCTCGGACCAATGACTTTGGCCCGCATGGAAGTCAACGCGCGGACCGGCTTTGTGCCCGCTCTAACGTTCCAATGAGGCCTGCCCTTGTGGCAGAGCTGCAATTGGCCATTTCTATGTCACACACATAGGGTCTTGGGCTATGGCAGTGTTTTGCCACAATGCCCGAGGTTCCTGTGTCATCAACCTGGCCCTGCATCAGAGGAGCGGCACAATGCTGATTGGCTCCACGCGAACCTCAACCCTCGATCAGGAGGCCGGCCTCGAGGCTCAGAAGCGGGATCCCTTGCCACGAACCGCAACAATCCCAGCCCGGCTCGATGAGCCGGGCTATGAATGGCAGAATGGTGCTGGAATAAGAGGTCGGACCAGAGCGTCGGTCAGGATCGAGAAGCGAGTGCACGCCGCAGATGCTTGATCTCCTCTTCAAGCGCTCCCAAGAGATCCCGAGCCGCCCCATGAGGCTCGACTGATCCGTCGGGCAGCCGGTCACCATCTAAAGCCTCGTCGATCAGATCCCGCATCCGCATCCTGTGCTCATCGCTGGGTTCGAGATCACGCCCAAACCGCCACAGCACAACCTCCAAGGAACCACCATCAACAGCCAGGTCGATGACGGGCTCCCCGCAATCGGAGCGGGGCTCCCCAGCGGTGCGTTGGAACAGAGCACCTTTGTCCATCGACCGGCCCTCCTCCCGTCCCATCAAGCCGCTTTCTTGTTGGCACGAGCCTCTGCGAGCTGCGTGAGGAGTTGATCTGTCTTCTTCTCCTCTTGGAGGTTCTGGTCGAGAAGCTGTTCAGCCTCACTCAGACCCAGCTCCTGGGCCCAGGTCTTCAGCGTGCCGTAGCGGACGATCTCGTAGTGC
>JAESFT010000723.1_pt1 | contig 14563 bp, 16 predicted proteins | sample 9269451 | NCBI WGS metagenome assembly JAESFT01 (sample SAMN14502557, study PRJNA617106) | algae metagenome | isolation source: Scytonema hyalinum WJT4-NPBG1 and co-occurring heterotrophs from well... | place: USA: Mojave Desert, Joshua Tree National Park, California | collected 2006-05-25
CTCGATCTGCCGCAGCTTCGCGACAATCTGCTCCGCGCTCCAGTTCTTCCGTCTCGCCATCAGGGGCTCCTTCGGTTCGGGTCAACTCTCTCAGTCAGCCCGGTCCAAAATCAGCCAGTCAGGTCACTACGGCATCAATCCAAAGACGGTCGCCAAGTGGAAGAAGCGCACCATCAAGGAGGCGACCGTGAAGCGCTTCCACTACGCTACACATGACCAACTGCGTACGCATCTCGCTGACTTCGTCGCAGCTTATAACTTCGCCCGAAGGCTCAAGACCCTGCGCGGCCTCACACCGTACGAAGCAATTTGCAAAGCCTGGACTGAGCAGCCGCAGCGCTTCACCCTCAACCCGCTCCACCAAATGCCGGGACTAAACATCTAGGCCACACGATCATGGTGTCCTGACACGCCGCTCGACAACAATTTGGAATGAAGAGTCTTGGAAGGGGATAAGAAGCTTGAAATCTTGAGTTATCGTCAGTGTTCGGTAGTTTACACCCGAGATCGTCTGTGTTGCGCTGGCATTCGCAGATGTAAATTTACCATCCTTCAGCTGGCTCGTGATCTGCTGGTCGGTTAAGGTCTTGCCAATCAGAAGCTGGCGCTCCACGCGGTCTAGGGTTTGAGCCATATCATTTCGCATGAACAGCGCTCGCCCAATCTCGATCGTACCAAGCGTCACCAGGAGCATTGGTAATGCAATTATGCCGAACTCGACAGCCGTGGCGCCCCGTTCACAGCGGGTGAACTGCTTCAATGTCAGGAGCATGCCTATCTCTTGCAGTCAATCCCGTTGGTTTACCATTCGCGGATCGGGACCGCCACAAGGCCCAGATCCGCTCTTACCAGGGTCAAGGCCGACCAGGGCAGGCTAGAGGTGCGGCGCGACTTCCTGTTCCATCTGCACGAACTGCATTCACAAGAATTGGAGGTACGATATTAGAAGCTGTTTGTACGTGTGGTGGCTGGCCTCGTCCATAGATCAGGAGTTAGACTCGATCATGCAATCAGATACGGACGTTTGGACGTGGCGCCGAGCAAGACTATGAGGCGGAGCAGAGCCTGCGAGCTTCTGCGGGTAGAGGTGCGGGATCGCCACAGCCGCAATGTTGCAGGTCGACCAGGTGAAGCCCCAATCGACTTGAGTTGAGCTTCACTCTAGACTGAGTGCGCTTGCAACGATCAGGATCATGGTTAAAGGAATATTAACCATCCATGTTACAAGACAGGAAGCGCTGGGGTCGACCAGAGTTGAGCTTGAAACTGGCTTTGCGAGACGCATTGGCACCGGGAAATGGGGCACGGTAGGATGAGAGTGCGTTCTCTGGTTGTGACGGCTTTGGCTCTAGCTGTCGCGGGGTGCCAATCCGTACCTGACAAGCCAATCTCAGAGTGGTCTTTGTTCCGCAAAGAGCGGCCAGTGGAGCAGAACGAACCCGCCGCACTTGCGGAGCAGCACTTTGTGCGTGGTGACTACGGTCTCGCGGAGCGTTACTTCAGAGAAGCCGTAGAGCGGAACGCATCCGATATCTTATCGTGGTTCGGCCTCGCGGCAACTTACGACCATCTTAAGCGTTTCGATCTCGCCGACCGTGCCTACGATCAGGTATTGGAGCTCGCCGGCCCAAGCCCCCAGTATTACAACAACCGCGGATACTCCTACCTTCTCAGGGGCGAGCCGCGTCGTGCCGAGGCGATGTTAAAGCAGGCACGCACCATTGATCCGATTGATCCCATTATAGCAAACAATGCCGCGCTAGTCCGAACCGGACGTACCCCCTTTTAGGAGATCCAGAACGGTTAACAACGGGCGTGCGGTCGCTCGTATTAGCGGTTCGTGCTGCCCATTGTTGTGGGCCCTGCCGGCAATGGTGGCTTGGCTCGCCGTTGAGACTTCTGCTCAACAGGACATTAAGCGCGACATGGTGTTACTTGAGATCAGGCCTAGTCATAGGCTGCAGATCCCTGTCAACTCTGAACAGAAGTCTTTCTGTGTCGACCAATGCTCAACGCGGCCATCGCGCTGACTGCCAGTCTCGAAGCCAACAGAGCTAATGGATTCTGTTGTGCGTTAAACTACAGGGCATCTGCTCCACTTAAATCGACATTAGCTTGATGATGGTCGGTGTGATAATAACGGCGAATAAGACCGGTAGAAAGAACAGAATCATGGGCACTGTGAGCTTGGGCGGAAGAGCATGCGCCTTTTTCTCCGCTTCACTCATACGTGCGTCGCGACTTTCCTGTGCGAGAACGCGCAGCACCTGACCCACTGATGTGCCGTACTGCTCAGCCTGGATGAGCCCCGTAACCACAGCCTTGACAGTATCTAGACCCGTCCGATCGGCCAAGTTGAGGTAGGCCTTACGACGATCTGGTAAGTAAGAGAGTTGGGCAGTTGTCAGGCTTAGCTCTTCGGCAAGCTCCGGCGATTGTGGACCGACCTCTTCTGCAATCTTGCGCAGAGCGCCTTCCATCGACATTCCGGAATCAACACAGATCAGCATCAGATCAAGCGCGTCAGGCCAGGCTCTCTTGATAGAAAGCTGGCGCTTGGCGGCCTTGTTCTTCAGGAATATTGTGGGGACGTAGTAGCCAAGGCCGCCCATGACGACAGTAATAATTAGCTTCACGACCGCGGGCTGATTGAAGGGTACAAGCACAAACACGTAGAGAAATGTAACAACGACACAGGCGAGGGGCGCCAGAATTCGTGCCGCAAGATAGGTAATAACGCGCGCACGACCCCTATAGCCGGCCATCGCTAATCGATGGATGATCTCCTCGTCCTCAGCTTGTTTGCCAAGGTTGAAGCGGTCAACGATTGTCTTGAAGAATTTCTTAGGCTCGGGGCGGAGGGAGTTGCGCTGGCTCCTCTGGTTTTGCAAGCTCGCCCGCTCGCGAATACGCAAAGCAGTTCGCTCGTCTGCTACCTGCCGCATTCTCTGGCCAAGCGTATCGGTGTAGATGTAGGGCCATGACACGACCACTGTCGCGGAGAAAACCGACAAGGCAGCCAAGCAGGCAACGAGAAGGTCCGAGTTCGCAAAGAGAGTGGTCATCGCAGCCCGTCAAATATCGAAATTGATCATTTTGCGCATGACAAAAGTCCCGATGAGCATCCAGAAGCCGCAGAAAATGAGAACGGCATTTCCGGTGCTCGTCGTGAACAAAAGTATCATGTAATCGCGAGCGGTTAGGTAAACCGCGCCGCCCACGAACACAGGAAGTGACGCGATAATCATTGCCGACGCCTTAGCCTCTGAACTCACCGCTTTGATCTTTGCCTGCATCTTTTTGCGCTCACGCAGTACGCGGGACAGATTGCCGAGTGCCTCTGACAAGTTACCGCCAGTTCGACTTTGGATGGCGATTACAATTGCAAAGAAACGGCTCGATGCGATCGGTATGCGATCAGCCATTCGTTCGATAGCTTGGTCGAGCGGAACGCCGAGAGTCTGGTCCTCGACGAGGAGCTTGAACTCGCCCCGCACGGGATCTTGTGTCTCCGAGGCGACAATCTTTAGACAATCCACGACAGGCAAGCCCGACCTGATGCCGCGCACAATGAGGTCGATGGCCGTTGGAAATTCGTTTGTGAAGGCTTCGAATCGCGCGTTGCGCTTACGCGAGACGTACATGTGGGGGAGGAGCAACCCTCCCGTGATGGCGAAGCCGATCGTTGCAACTGATCCGAATTTCAGGATCAGCAGCGCAAAGAAGGCCGAGAAGCCAGCCGCTGCTAGGCAGACACCGTAGTAGAAACGGTTGCTCCAATTCAGACCAGCCTGTCGGATCCTGGTGCGCAGTGTAGGTTTGTTTGACTTGGCCGCCGCAACTTGCTGCTCTACCGCCTCCTTGAGCGTGTCCTCTACCGACTTGCGGCGAGTGCTGCCTGTGCGGCTGGGTACAGCGCCACCCCGCTCGCGAGGAGCCGTGATGCTGCCCATTCTCCGATGCAACTGGGATCCTCGAGCGACGCGAGGGTAGAGCATCGCGACTAGCAGACCACCCATGCAGAGGGTCACGAGGACAAAGCTTATGATAGGCAGAGTGCCGGACGACATCATGGGAAGGGGCGAGCCCAGTTAATGGTTGCAGGAGGCGCTAAGCGGTTGAGAGTTCAGCTGCATCGAGGGCTGCTGCGAGGCGCCGCTCTTCCCCATAGTAGCGGGCGCGATCCCAAAACCGAGGGCGCCCGATCCCTGTCGAGCGATGTCGGCCCATGACCTTCCCATTCTTGTCCTCTCCCAACATTTCGTACACGAACAAATCCTGGGTGATTGGAACATCGCCCTCCAGACCAAGCACTTCCGTAACGTGCGTGATGCGCCTCGATCCGTCCCTCAACCGTGCCGCCTGAACAATGACGTCAATGGAGGAGACAATCATCTCCCTCAGCGTCTTTGCTGGTAGCGAGAGGCCCCCCATCATGACCATCGCTTCCAGGCGCGAAATGGCCTCGCGCGGCGTATTGGCGTGAAGGGTGCCCATAGATCCATCGTGGCCCGTGTTCATCGCTTGTAGGAGGTCAAAGGCCTCCGGGCCACGCACCTCACCCACAATGATGCGCTCTGGTCGCATGCGGAGGCAGTTTCGAACTAGGTCGCGCATCGTGATCTGTCCCTCGCCTTCGAGGTTAGGGGGACGAGTCTCAAGGCGCACCACATGGCTTTGCTGTAGCTGCAGCTCTGCCGCATCCTCGCACGTGATAATGCGCTCATCGTCGTCGATGTAGCGCGTGAGACAGTTCAACAGTGTTGTTTTACCTGAGCCGGTGCCACCCGACACGAGAACGTTACAGCGAACCCGCCCAATAATCTGCAAGATCTCAGCGCCCTCGGGCGAAATCGAGCCAAATCTGACGAGCTGATCAAGAGTCAGCTTGTCTTTCTTGAATTTGCGGATTGTGAGCGCCGGGCCATCTATCGCGAGGGGTGGGGCGATCACGTTGACACGTGATCCGTCAGGGAGGCGCGCATCGCACAGAGGTGAGGATTCGTCAACGCGACGGCCAACCTGACTGACAATGCGCTGACAAACACTCAGGAGTTGGGCATTGTCGCGAAAGCGAATGTCGGTCTGTTGGATCTTGCCGCCGACTTCGATGAAGATGGGTTCACACCCGTTGACCATGATATCCGCGATGTCATCGCGAGCGAGTAGTGGTTCGAGGGGGCCGAGCCCCAGTACATCGTTACAGACATCCTGCAGAAGATGCTGCTGCTCGGTTATAGATAGGACAATTTTCTTCTGATCAACAATCTCGCTGACGATGTCACCAATTTCCTGACGCGCTTGCTCCACCTCTAGACGGGCGAGCTGCGACGCATCAATGAGATCGAGCAATGTCGCGATGATTTGCTTCTTTAGATCATAGTACTGATCACTGCGCCACTCATCCTGTGCCCGAACGTGGGTCACGGACGCCGGTTGGAAACCAGGTGCAGGCTTTGCTGGGGGAGGTGCATCAACGACGTTAGAATTCGAATGGGCTACCGGCGAAGACACCGTCTCGGAAGCGACTTGAATGCCATTTCTCTTGCCGAACAACGAAGGGTCTCCTAACCTGTGACAGCCAAAGCACTGCTAGTAGCAGAGCCGTGCGGCTGATGATCTCAGACGACAGCGACATGCAGGGTTTATCGAACTTGTACCCTCATCGATGCTTCCAGCTTGAAGTCAGATGGAAAAAGCATGTTCTTTCTCGTCTTTTCCGCCCGAAGGTTATAGTACTTTGGGCAGGTCGCGGTCGCGGTGGAACAAGCTGTCTCAACACCGCTTGTGCATTCGCATACCTCCTGCACTTTAGTGAAGCAGAGGGTCCCGTCCGTCGGGCATGACGTAGCAGAAGAGACGGAGAAATGCTTGCTCGCGGCACCCTCCATAGTCGTGCGGACCGAAGCCGCGCCAAGGTCCGCCATAGCCGCCTGCGCACCGGCTCGTACTGTGTGATCAACGGTCATGCGCTCGTGAAATGCAAAGCCAAGATCCGCAGCGAGGACCACAGAGAAGAAGAGTAGTGGGGCGAAGATGCCGAACTCGACCGCTGCTACGCCTCCCTCACTCGCACGAAAACGCGCCAGGCCTAAAGTCACCTTCGCAAATACTCTGAACCAGCTCGTCATTGCTTAGTTTACTTCGCTTGACGCTTGAACAGACCGACCAACCCGCTATTGCGCTTAGCTCCGGTGTCCGCGCGGCCGATCAGCACCTTTGCGACGTCGGCGCATGCCCTCGCGGCGGGTGACTTCCCAGCAACGTCAGCCAACATCTTGCCGTTGATGGCACCGGCACTGAACGCTGCTGGATCAAAAGGCACACTTGTGACCGGCTCGATACCGACGGCTTCTGCGAATTCTTTTGGCTTGATTTCTTTGCGCTTAGGTAGGCCAACCTGATTGAGAAGGAGGCGGGGAGAGCCATCATTGGGTCGGCCGCGCTTTAAGTTCTCGATTAGGTGCTTTGCATTCCGGAGATTGATGAGATCCGGCGAGGCAACGACAACAATCTCATCTGCGCTCAGGAGCAGTTTACGCGTCCAACCGTTCCACACGTGGGGCACGTCAAGGACCACGTACGGAAGGCTGGCCTGCGCGACGTCCAGAAGCCGATCGAAAGCGCTACTTTCAAAATCGTAGGCCCGATCGAGAGCCGTCGCGGCGGTGAGAACTTTTAGGTTCGTCTCGTAGGACGCTATGAGGCGCTCGAGGAGAACCTCATCCAGGCGAGCTGAGTCTTGAATGGCTTCTGCGACGCCTTGATGATCCTCAATATCAAGGTTGATGCTTGCGCTCCCAAAGGGCATGTCGAGGTCCGCGAGAAGGACATTGACTGCCGTCTCTCGTGCAATACATGCGCTCACGTTTTGAGCGAGCGTAGACGAGCCGACGCCGCCCTTGGCACCGATGAAGGCAATGCTGCGTCCGAGTTTGCCAGAGTTCGCTTCGGTATAGAGGCTACCGATCCGCTCGATCAGGCTTAGCGCGGGCACGGGTCCGACCAGATAATCACTGACGCCCTTTCGGAGAAGGGTGCGATAGAGGTTAATATCGTTAGCGTAGCCAACGATCATCACTTTGGTTCCAGCGTCGCAGACGGCGGCGAGGTGATCCAACTGCGCAAGAAGCTCAGGTCCGGCTGCTCTTGATTCCAGAATCACGAGGTTGGGTGTGGGCGAGCTCTCGTACAACTTGACTGCAGCTGAGACCCCGCCCGAATGAACCTGAGCCTGCACGCGGGCCATCCGCCGGTCCTGCGCTGCCAGAGCAAATTGATCCTGCGCCTCTGGGCTTTCACAGAAAGCGTGAAGGGTAATGAAGGGCGGCCGAACGGCTTCGAACGGGGCCACTTCTTCGCCTGTTAAACTTGATACGTGCTTCATGGATCAGGCTTTCGGAAGGGCGCGGTGGGTCGACTCGTATGCAAATGGGAGCAGACGAAGGTGCTTAGGTGAAAGCCTACTGTACATTGACGACCGTATCGGTCCGACCGCCACGAAAAATCCTGACGGTCTGACGGGTCTGCTGCTGCACAGCAGGAACAATCTCACCGTTATCCGCAACGGAACGCAGGACGAGTGACAAAGCTCCGCCTGATTCTGCAGCGATCAACGCCTCGGCCTGAGGTGGATCGAGCTCGAGAGTAGCGGTTTTCGCAACGACGGCCGATTTCTGCTGGCTGGCATCATCGACCACCTGATCGACTGCCAGGACCGTCACATTGCGGAGAATGGTTTTTGTGACACGAATATTACTGCCGTCGCCCGCAGCTTGGGTTTGCATGACATCAACACGGTCGCCAGGCAGGACAAACCCACCGGCAGAACTCTCGGCTGATATCCGAACGGCAACGGCCCGTTTTCCTGGCGACAGCAAAGAGGCCAATAGCCCCGAATTGGCCGAAACAAGCTTGTCGTCACGGATCGGTTCTCCGGAAACAAAGCGGCTACGGACAATCTGCCCCGCATACTTTTCCAAAGCGTCTGGCTGGTCCGATTTCCGGATGTATGCCTTCGTGACCGCCTGTTCAGGCCAAGTCTGCCAGCGGAGCGCCTCTTTCTTCAGTGGCTCGCCTTGTGGTAGGTCGATAGCGGCAACGAGCACGTCCTGAGTTGGCAAGGGTGGCGGGGGCGGTGCAGCAAGCGCTGCCGTTTGCGGCGTGCGCATCGAAAGCGCCAACCATGCTGCGGCACCACCAGCAGCCAAGGCGAGAACGAGAACTAAAATGCGGATCACGGGAGCCTCGCTAAGCAACGAACCTATCTTGCCGCCAAGATCGCCTGCAATGACAATCCCGATTCAGCATTTACATAAATTTCAACCACTGTGTCGTCGGCAGAACTGCGAGCCCGGCTAGCGCGAGCGCAATCCCGTAGGGAACGCCCGTCTGACGATCGTGAAGGCGACGAATCCACGCCACCCCCTTGAACGCGCTTGGCAGATTGAGGCGCCGGGCAGTAAGCAACAGAATGGTAAGCACGCCGCCGAACAACGCGGTATGAACGAGGAAGGCTAAAGCCTGATCGGCACCCAACCAAAGGGTGGCAGCGGCCGCGAACTTGACATCACCCGCTCCGATCCCGCCCCGTAGGAACAGTACAAACCCCACTATTAACACGAGGATCGCCGCAAGCGCGCTGTGGAGGATGGCCTGAGACGGCATTCCTGCGCAAGGCGCTAGGAAAATATAGGCGCCGATCAAGAATAGCACTAGGCTATTCCTGATCGTCATCGTGGTAAGGTCGCCCACGAAAGCCTGCGCCATGCCGTAGGTAAAGATGCAGACGGCAACGGGTGCGGCCACGGAAGACATTTCTTCTCCTAAACGCCTGCAGCGCGATGTGTCTCAGAGTTAGCTGGCCGCGTTCGCGAGGGCCTTGGCTATCTGATCAAAGATAACGTTCAGCTCCGTACCGGCGGTAGTAACAACGGTGATGATGACGACAGCAATCAACCCACCGATGAGGCCGTACTCGATTGCAGTGACGCCTTCTTCATTCTTTAGGAAACGACGGATGTGGCTCATTAGATTATCTCCAGAGGTGGCTTCATTGTCGGCGACGCTAGGCCTCTGTTATGGCCAGCCCCCGCTAGGCCGTTATCTCTCGCACGGGCGTTGAACTCAATATATCTGACGGTCTAGGCCAACAGACGCTCCTCGATGCACGGCGAGATCTTTGGACGTGGAGCGGGCGAGCCTCAGCAAGGTTAGCGCTGAGTTAGATGCTTTGATACTTGAGCCGCGCAAAGCGCGGCTGGGTTGATCTAAACCTATTGCTTGGCCGCAAACGTCTCGGTCATCTCGTAAGCGTAAATGCTATTTGTGGCCTCGTTAATGCCCAAGAAGAAGCTCTTGTAGGTGTCAGGCTTAGAGCCGCGCGGCTTGCCCTGCTTACGAGCTTGCCTCTCCCCCTGGCGAAAGCGGCGCATTGAAACGACGGCATTCATACGCAGTAATCTGCTCCGATAGCTCGAGCCTCCGCCTGAGGCCGGGGTTTTCTGCTGCGTGAGATGGCGTCGTCCACTAGCTATAAGCAACGGTACGACAGGAACATATGAGGGGTAGAGGATTCATGCTGGTGCTTGGTTCATGTCGATCATTCGATAGATTGTGGCAACCTCCCACCGTGCTTACACCGAGACGTTCGACAGGGAACTGGGTACGACAATTGGGGTACACGTCACTTGGAGTTTTTTCTTTGCACCATCTGTCTTCCTAGTTCTGTCAGGCGTGCGAGCACAATGGCCAACGAGAAAGCAGTCCCGCGTTCACAGATGCCCCTTTACGCCGGATCGACGGTGGTCGCGCTCATTATTCTTTACGTTGTGGTGCTCGCTGCAGCTGCGCTGAAAGGTATCTGGCTTGTAAACTCGGAGGGCAAGCTCGTCCTTGCCGATTTCTTTGCATTCTGGTCGACGAGCCTTCAGCTGCAAAGCGGACCTCCAGCGGACGTTTACAATCGCGCCCTTCATCGGGCTGCGCAGGTTGCGCTACTCGGGTCGGATTACAAGGGTCACTTTGCTTGGCTCAATCCACCGACATTCCTATTGGCAATCGCACCTCTAGGCTTATTTTCCTATCCTGTAGCCTTCCTCGCTTGGATTGGGTCCACGCTGGCAGCTTACGTGGCAGCGCTGAGACTGATCGTTCCGAGCCGCTGGACGTTACTCGCTGCCTGCGCCTTCCCAGGCGCGTTCTGGACGACTTTCGTCGGTCAGAACGGCTTTGTCACTGCAGCGCTTATCGGAGCAACACTTGGCCTGATTGACCGGCGTCCTGTGTTGGCTGGGATGATGCTCGGGCTTCTGACGTTTAAGCCGCAGTTCGGCATTCTCTTTCCCGTTGCACTTTTGGCAGGCCAGCGTTGGGAGGTGATCTTATCCGCCAGCGTCACAGCTTTAGGCCTTGCGGTAGTGTCGGCGGCGGCTTACGGGGTCGAGGCGTGGGTTGCCTTCGCTATCTCTCTATCGGAAACGGGTGAGGTGGTTCTTTTTGAGTCCCGCATGGGAGTCCACAAACTGCAGTCGTTCTACGGGGCAGTTCTGTGGGCGACAGGCAGCCACGCTACTGCCAGCCTTATCCAAGGTTTCATCGCAGCCATGTCTGCTCTTACCGTGGCTCTAATCTGGCGGAGCTGCGCATCCCTCGAGGTCAAAGCGGGGAGCCTGAGTGTTGCTGTGCTTCTCGCGACGCCTTACGTCCTGATTTATGATTTCGCAATTCTCGCTGTTCCCATAGCTTTTTTGATTCGAGCTGGCTCAGCTCGGGGGTTTCTGCCAGGCGAGATCCCGCTGATCGTGTTGAGCAGCGCTGTTGTGCTTGCCTTTGTTGTGCAACCTGCTCCAGTCGGATGCATCGCTGCATCGATTATTTGTCTAGCAATCCTGCGGCGAGCGACGGTCGAGCGATTAGGCGGGGCCAACCTGCTCGAATGTGCATCCCGCACTCGAGCTAAAATCTTCTAGTTTGTGCTATGCAGCTAACGCTGAGGTATCTGCTTGCCTGGAACTCGCCTTGCTGCGGCTGTGTCAGGCCACGGGGAAGGCAATCACGGACCGACAGAGAGGCGATTGATATGCCCAGGCTAGTAACACTCCGCTACAACGTTGCCTCCGATGTTGCCGAAATCGGTTAGGAACAATCATTTACCACTCTCACACCAGCCGAGGTGGTTTGGTCTAATACTCCGACACGATGTCCTCCTTTGAGCCCCAGCTCTAATCGCCGCTCGCTGGCAATTCTCCCTGTCCTTGTCGGCTCCAACGTTGACCGCGTAGTATCCATGCCCATTATGTTCTCTATTGCTGAAGCCATAATGACTTGATGATTCTGGCTGTGTTCGCCGAAAGTGACTTAATGATTTTTAGGCAGAGAGAAGAGGGAGAGCAAGCGGTCGAGTTTAGGCGGTCTCTGTCTCAGACATTGGCAGAATGCTTTGGTGAGAGCGACAGTGGGAACTGATCCGCGGATTAACGTTGTGTGGCAGCCGTATGCATTGACGTGAGCGTGTCATCAGCTCGGCCGTTGTGCTGGAATAGTGGCATAAAGAAGATATGAGCCAAGTCTTGCATTGGTTACGCGAAGCCCACTGGCTGAACCGGGAACGGGCAATCGCTTACAGCACCATTTTCGTGGCCCTCTACATGGCCATTTCTCTGGGATGGATAGCCTTTTCGAAGAATGGGGTGGATTGGCTTGGTAAAGCGATTGGAGCTGACTTCACTAGCTTTTGGGCGGCCTCCCAGCTAGCGCTCGAAGGTAGAGCTCCAGATGTCTATCAACCTGCCTCTCATTATCATGCTCAGCGGACAGCCTTCGGCGGAGCAAACATCGGCTATTCGGCATTCTTCTATCCACCTGTTTACCTTCTGGTGTGCCTACCACTGGCGTTCTTGCCCTATTTGGTATCCTTGGGCGCATGGCTCGTCCTGACTGGCTATGCCTATTGGCGAATGGTGCGTGCCTACCTAGGGGAGCATAAATGGCTTGCTCTCCCAGCCTTCGCTTTTCCGGCCACTTTCATCAACATCGCGCATGGCCAGAACGGATTTCTTACGGCCGCCTTGTTCGGTGGAGGCCTTCTGATGCTGCCGCGCCACTCAATTCTTGCGGGTGTGTTGTTCGGCTGTTTGACCTTCAAGCCGCATCTTGCTCTTGTGCTCCCGATTGTCCTGCTAGCGACTGGGCGGTGGAGAGCAATCATCGCGGCGGGTATCACTGCATTCACCTTCCTAGGGCTCTCGCTGGTCGTCTTTGGTGCTGAAACATGGGCAGGTTTCTTCGAAATCTCTTCACTAGCCCGGGCTGCCCTAGAAGATAACTTCATCGGCAATCACAAAATGCAGAGCGCCTTTGCGGCGGTGCGATTGTTGGGAGGGGGGGTCACCCTCGCCTATGCTGTGCAGGCCGCCTTATCAATTGCCATTTGTGGGATTCTGGTTGTGCTCCTCCGTTTGCGTCCGGGGACCAGCGCTGAGGCACCTGCCATTGCCGCGGCCGCTCTGCTGGTGAGCCCCTTTTTATTAGACTATGATCTCGTATTATTGGCTGTGCCCCTCGCCTGGGCGGTAAGGGAGGGAGCGCGTACCGGCTTTTTGCCGTGGGAAAAGGTCGTTCTTGCAAGCGGATTTCTGATGCCGCTCATATCACGTCTATCAGCCACATGGCTGGGCATTCCGCTGTCTTCTCTAGTGCTTTTGGGGGTGTTTGGGGTTGCGATCCGCAGAGCCTATCTCCAAACCCGGCCAGCGGCCGCAAGGGGAACAGAGAATACCACTGCGCTCACTTCCTGGTGAGCATACGCGCGTTCGACTGAGACCGACATCGCTGATTGTTACCGCCACGCAGCAGTGAGCGGGGTTCTCGGCCGACCTCGTCAATTCCCGCCTGTGCTTTGAGGTATGGCAATCACATCGAGCGTAATAGGGGCCACCAATTTAGTGAAAACTGTAGCTGCTTCGTCTGTGACCTCGTGTCTAAGGGTGTGTTTGAGAAGGTCTGGTGGATTGGTCGTGCTACTGGGGACCTCACGTCCGGTCGTCTGGGATGTAGGGGTCATGCCCTTCTCGAACGCGATTTCCTGAACCTCACGCGGCATGTCGCGCAGATTGACTAAAACCCCGTTGACCTGCGCCATCCACACCAGAAGGTTTTGGTCCAGCAGGCTTGGCAAGCTCCACTCGGGGTCCAAGCAGCTCGTGTCGAGCGTCTGGGAGATGATGCGGGCTTTGGCACTGGCCGTGCTTTGACCCACTCTAAACCGGGCACATAGAGCGGCCGTCGTCATGTAGGGCTGCGTTGAGGGGTCGGTCAGAAAGTTTATCTAGCCCAACACATAGACAATCCGGCAGCCCCACGTGCGGGGTTGCCCTATATGAGGGGGCTTGGTCGCTTGCGGCACAGAGCAGCGGCCATGCGCTGAGCTAAGTCCCGATACTCCTCATTCAGGTGATCCCGACCGAACGCATCTGTGAGGCTGGTGATCGTGACCTGACCGGTTTTTTGGACCGGGCTGATTGGAAGGTTGATGCATGGCAGCGTCCCTGGACAGGGGGCTAGGGGTATCGGCGACAGTCACGGGTGCGGGCGGTCGATAGCCCAAGGACGAATGCGGGTCGCACCCGATTGTAATGGTTGCCCATGCTCCGATCACGACCTGAGCCTCGCGTAGGCTGTAGAAGATCTCGCGCTTGAGGCACTCGTCCTAGAGGCTGTTATGGACTTGCCGCCAGTTGAGCGGCCTGTTTGAGCATGATGCAGACGAGAGCGACGACGTGCAAATCCGCGAGGGTCTGGGGCAGCCGCTCGTAGTCGCGCACAAGCCGCCGGAAGCGTGTGGTCCAGGCAAAGGTGCGCTCAGCCACCCATCGTCGGGGCAGAAGCACGAACCCGCGCTTAGCCTCAGGCAGCCGCACGACCTCCAACTCGATCCCATGCTCGCGGGCCGCTTCAGCCGCCCTCTCGCCCGTGTAGCCCTGATCGACATAGGCGAGGTTCACGCTCTCACCCGTGGCGGCCTGCACGGCCTGTGCCAGGTGTCCGACCTCGGCTCTGTCATCGGCGGTCGCGGGCGTCACATGAGCTGCCAGCAGGTGGCCGAGGGTGTCCACTGCCATGTGGAGCTTGGAGCCCTTCTTGCGCTTGGCCCCATCATAGCCCGCCCGTGCTCCGCTCTCGGGGGTGGAGCGCAGATTGCGGCTGTCCATCACGGCCGCTGAAGGCTCCTCTGCCCGGCCCGCCGCCAAGCGCAGCACCGCCCGCAAGTCTTCGACCAGAGCCTCGAAGCACCCGGCGTTGAGCCAGCGCTGCGCCTGCTGATACACCGCAGCCCAGGGCGGGAGATCGTGGGGCATCCAGCGCCAGGGCGCACCGGTCTTCACGATATAGCGCAGGCCGTTGAACACCTCACGCAGCGAGTGTTCCCGCTGACCAGCGTTCTGAGAGCCCATCCGGGAAGTTTGGATTCCTGATCAGCGGTTTGTGCCGAGCCGCTTGAGCATGAGGCGGATCATGGCAAGCCGAACGAACGCTGCCGCTTTGCGGGTGTGACGCTCGTAAT
>JAESFT010000724.1_pt1 | contig 14563 bp, 14 predicted proteins | sample 9269451 | NCBI WGS metagenome assembly JAESFT01 (sample SAMN14502557, study PRJNA617106) | algae metagenome | isolation source: Scytonema hyalinum WJT4-NPBG1 and co-occurring heterotrophs from well... | place: USA: Mojave Desert, Joshua Tree National Park, California | collected 2006-05-25
CCGTTGATGCAGGGATACGATTCAGTCGCCTTGCAGTCCGATCTGGAACTCGGCGGTACCGACCAGAAATTCAATTTGCTTGTAGGCCGGGAACTGCAAAAAGACTATGGGCAGGAGCCACAATGTATCTTGACCATGCCTTTGTTGGAAGGTTTAGACGGAATTGAAAAAATGTCTAAATCGAAGGGCAATTATGTAGGTATTACGGAGCCGCCGAACACCATGTTCGGCAAACTCATGAGCATTTCCGACGTCATGATGTGGCGTTATTACGAATTGTTATCCTTCCGTTCCCTGGCGGAAATCGCACAGTTCAAGAAAGAAGTTGAGGAGGGGCGCAACCCCCGCGATATCAAAGTCCTGCTCGGCCAGGAAATCGTTGCGCGCTTTCATTCCCGTCAGGCAGCGGAAGATGCGCTGGCTGATTTCAACAATCGCGCCAAGGGCGGCATTCCGGATGAAATTCCGGAAGTCACACTGACCGGAGCGCCGCTCGGCATCGGGCAACTGCTCAAGCAAGCCAATCTCTGTCCATCGACGTCCGAAGCGCTACGGATGGTGGAGCAGGGCGGGGTGCGGCTGGATGGCGCGGCCGTGACGGACAAGGGGCTGAAGGTTGATGCCGGAACCTTCGTACTCCAGGTCGGCAAACGCAAGTTCGCTCGTGTGACCCTGTCCTGAGCACGGCCGCATGATTGCGTTATTGCAGCGGGTGACGCAGGCTGGCGTCGTGGTCGATGACGTCACTGTCGGCGCGATCGGCCCCGGGCTGATGGTGCTGCTGTGCGCCGAGCGCGGCGATGGCGAGCGTGAGGCGGATGCCTTGCTGACGAAGTTGCTCTCTTACCGGGTTTTTGCGGATGATGCAGGCAAGATGAATCGCAGCATTACCGATGTGGCAGGCGGTCTGCTGCTGGTGCCGCAATTCACACTGGCTGCGGACACCCAATCCGGCACGCGCCCCTCCTTCACGCCGGCGGCAGCTCCGGACGAGGGGCGGCGACTGTTCGATTATGTTGTACAGCGGGCGCGGGCGAAGCTGGCGAAAGTCGAAACCGGCCAATTCGGCGCCCATATGCAAGTGTCGCTGGTCAACGATGGTCCGGTGACATTCTGGTTGCAGGTCAAGCCCCAACACTGAATCAGGGAACGGCAACGGAGCTTTGCACTCACAATGGCGTTCACTTTAGGTACCTAACAAAAAGGAGACTGGCATGAAGCTTTGGAGTGATTCGATCAAGGACGGCGCACCGATTGCGGGAGAATTCGCGTTCTGCGTCATCGACCCGGCCAACCATGTTGCAATGGCCCCGAACAGGAATCCGCATCTCGCCTGGAGCGACTTGCCGACAGGCACCAAATCGCTTGTGCTGATTTGCCATGATCCGGACGTGCCGTCGCGTGGCGACGATGTCAATCAAGAAGGTAAAACCGTACCGGCAGATCTGCCGCGTGTCGACTTCTTCCATTGGACCTTGATCGATCTTCCGAAAGATACGTCGTCCATCGCCGCCGGCGCGTTCTGTAACGGCGTTACACCACGCGGCAAGTCGGGTCCCGAAGTGTCCGGCATGGCAGGCTTGCGTCATGGCATCAATGACTACACCAGCTGGTTCGCCGGCGATGCCGATATGGCGGGCGATTATTTCGGCTATGACGGCCCTTGCCCCCCGTGGAATGATGCTTTGGTGCATCGGTATGTCTTCACGCTCTATGCGCTCGACGTCGACCGCGTGCCGGTAGATGGCAAATTCACTGGCCAGCAGGTGCGGGATGCGATCCAAGGTCATATTCTCGACCAGGCTGCCATCACCGGCCTCTACACCCTGAATCCAGCCGTCTCCGCATCCGGCAACCATCGCATGGAGTCCAAGTGACCGACATCGTACTGATCCGCCATGGGGAAACCGAGTGGAACGCCATAAAACGTCTGCAAGGTCATCTTGATATCGTATTGAACGCGGAAGGGCGGCGTCAGGCGGTAGCCCTGGGGCGGGCCCTATCGGCGGAGCGGTTTGATGCCATCTATTCGAGCGATCTGATGCGCGCCAGGCAAACGGCGGAACAGTTGGCGGCGGGCCGCGGCATGCCGGTGCATGTTGATCCCGGCCTGCGGGAACGCTGTTTCGGCGCGTTCGAGGGCATGCTGTATGCGGAGATCAGCGAACGCTATCCGCAGGCCTATGTGGACTGGAAGGCGCGCGATATCGATGCGCGCTTCCCGAATGGCGTGCATGTGACGGAGACGCTGCGTGAATTTTCCCAGCGTGCGGTGGACGCCATCATTCGCATCGCCAGCAGGCATCCGAAACAAAAAATTGCTCTGGTGACACACGGTGGTGTGCTTGAATGCGCATATCGGGCGGCGCAAGGCATTGGTTTCGAGCATGCCCGGGATTTCGACATCCTCAATGCGAGCGTTAATCGCTTTATCTGGGATGGCACTGCATTGCGTCTGGCGCAGTGGGGCGATGTCGCGCATCTTGAACAGCCTGATATGTCGGCCCTGGACGAAATCGACCGTTGAATTGAGACATGTCCGGATTGCAACCGAACGGGTGTGCAATCCAATGGCTGTTTCACCTGTTGATCAAGCTAAAATAGCGCTTTTTTCAGCCGCTCCTTCCTGTGCAAATCGGACCTCATTCTCTGCGCAACAATGTATTCGTCGCTCCCATGGCGGGCGTGACGGATCGTCCTTTTCGGCAACTGTGCAAGCAGCTCGGTGCCGGATATGCCGTCTCGGAGATGGCGGCGTCCGATCCTCGCTTATGGGCGAGCGAAAAGACGTCCCGCCGTATCAACCACGATGGCGAGATGGAGCCGAAGGCAGTGCAGATTGCCGGCGCCGATCCTGCCATGCTGGCGGATTGCGCGAAATTCAATGTCGACCGCGGTGCGCAAGTCATCGATATCAACATGGGCTGCCCGGTCAAGAAAGTCTGTCAAAGCTGGTGTGGCTCGGCATTGTTGCAGAACGAGACGCTGGTCGGCCGGATACTTGATGCGGTGGTGAATGCCGTGGACGTGCCGGTCACGCTCAAATTCCGAACCGGCTGGGATCGAGCCAACAAGAATGCACTGAATATCGCGCGGATGGCGCAGGCAAGTGGTATTGCCATGCTGACGCTGCATGGCCGTACCCGGGCGGATGGCTATGGCGGCGAGGCGGAATATGAAACCATTGCGGCGGTCAAAGCGGCAGTGTCGATTCCCGTCGTGGCCAACGGGGATATCACCAGCCCGGAAAAAGCGGCATTCGTTCTCCGGGCAACTGCTGCCGATGCGATCATGATCGGCCGCGCGGCGCAAGGCCGGCCATGGATATTCCGCGAAATCGATCATTTCCTGCGCACCGGTGAACAATTGGCGCCGCCGACGATCGATGAGGTGCGCACCTTGATGAACGAACATCTGCAGGCGCATTACGCCTTTTATGGCGAGTTCATGGGGTTGCGTACCGCGCGCAAGCACATCGGCTGGTATGTGCGCGACCTCGTCGGCGGCGAGGAATTCCGGCAGCGCATGAACCGTCTGGAAAGCTGCTCCGAACAGCTAGCTGCAGTCGATGCATTCTTTGAATCACAGTTGGCCTACGGCAAGCGGTTACAATACCGCCTTTCCGAAGAAAAGCTGGCCGCCTGAGCCTGATAAAAACTACTCGCCCCCACTGCAATGAGCAAAGACAACATCCAGGACGTCGTAAAGAAGAGTCTCGAAAAGTATTTCCGGGATCTGGGCGAGCAACAACCCTCGAATGTCTACGAAATGGTGGTATTCACCGTCGAAAAGCCGATACTCGAAGCGGTAATGGCGCGTGCCGACGGCAACCAGTCCCTGGCTGCCGAAATGCTCGGCATCAATCGCAATACCTTGCGCAAGAAACTGCAGCAGCACGGGCTGCTGTGATTTATAACGTAAAGGCAGCAAGGACGCTGCTTTTACGCTATCCATCACTTCCCGCGTCTTTGTCATGATCAAACAAGCCCTGATTTCCGTCTCCGATAAAACCGGCGTTCTCGAGTTCGCCCGCGCGCTGTCCGGCATGGGTGTCAATATTCTTTCCACCGGCGGCACCGCGAAACTGCTCGCCGATAACGGCATCCAGGTCACCGAAGTGGCCGACTACACCGGTTTCCCGGAAATGCTCGATGGCCGCGTCAAGACGCTGCATCCCAAGGTGCACGGCGGCATCCTCGCCAGGCGCGATTTTCCGGCGCATATGGCGGCACTGGAGCAGCACGGCATTCCGACCATCGACATGGTGGTCGTGAACCTGTATCCGTTCCAGCAGACCGTCGCCAAGGATCAATGCACGCTGGAAGACGCGATCGAGAATATCGATATCGGCGGACCGGCGATGCTGCGTTCCTCGGCCAAGAATCACAAGGACGTGGTGGTGCTGTGCGATCCGGCGGACTATGGCCGCGTGCTGGAAGAGCTGAAGTCGGGCGGCGGCGAAGTCGGTTACGACACCCGTTTTGCGCTGGCGAAGAAGGTTTTTGCGCACACCGCGCAGTACGATGGTGCGATCACCAATTACCTGAGTGCGCTGGGCGACGACAAATCGCATGCCACGCGCAGCGCCTACCCGCAAACCCTGAATCTGCACTTCGAAAAGGTGCAGGAAATGCGTTACGGCGAAAACCCGCATCAGTCCGCCGCTTTCTATCGCGACCTGGTTCCGGTCGACGGATCGCTCGCCAACTATAAGCAACTGCAGGGCAAGGAACTGTCCTACAACAACATCGCCGATGCGGATGCCGCCTGGGAATGCGTCAAAACATTCGATGAAACCGCCTGCGTCATTATCAAGCATGCAAATCCCTGCGGCGTGGCGATCGGCATGGATCCCCTCGATGCCTACACGAAGGCGTTCCAGACCGACCCGACATCCGCCTTCGGCGGCATCATTGCCTTTAACCATGAACTGGACGGCAAGGCGGCAGAAGCCGTTGCCAAGCAGTTCGTCGAGGTGTTGATCGCGCCGTCCTTCACCGAGGAAGCACGCCAGATATTCGCCGCCAAGCAGAACGTGCGGTTGCTGGAAATCCCGCTCGCCAAGGCCGTCAATGCCTATGACTTCAAGCGCGTCGGCGGCGGCCTGCTGCTGCAAGCGCCGGATGCGAAAAACGTGATGCCGGCCGAACTGAAGATCGTCAGCAAGAAGCAGCCGACGCCGCAACAGATGCAGGACCTGATGTTCGCGTGGCGCGTGGCGAAATTCGTCAAGTCGAATGCCATCGTCTTCTGCGGCGGCGGCATGACGCTCGGCGTCGGTGCGGGCCAGATGAGCCGGGTGGATTCGGCCCGCATCGCCTCGATCAAGGCGCAGAACGCCGGCCTGGCGCTGGCAGGTTCGGCGGTCGCGTCCGATGCCTTCTTCCCGTTCCGCGATGGTCTGGACGTGGTGGTGGATGCCGGCGCAACATGCGTGATCCAGCCGGGTGGGTCGATGCGCGATCAGGAAGTCATCGATGCGGCAGACGAGCGTGGCGTCGTCATGCTGTTGACCGGAACGCGACATTTCCGGCACTAAAACATAAGTATCATCAAGGGAAGGGTTGCCGCCGTCATATCCTCCGATATGATGGCAGCATCCAATCCGCATTGCTGCAACACAAATGAAAATCCTCGGCATCGACCCCGGTTTGCGTACCACCGGTTTCGGCATCATCGACAAGCAGGGCAACAAGCTCAGCTACATCGCCTCGGGCACCATCAAGACGCCGGATGCCGACCTGCCGCAACGCCTGAAAACCATTCTGGCCGGCGTATCGGAAATCATCGGGACTTATGCGCCGGATTGCGCCGCCATCGAGAAAGTCTTCGTCAACGTGAATCCCCAATCGACGCTGTTGCTGGGACAGGCGCGCGGCGCGGCGATTTGCGCACTGGTCAATGCCGATCTGCTGGTCGCGGAATACACCGCCTTGCAGATCAAACAGGCAGTGGTTGGTCAGGGCAAGGCGCAGAAGCAGCAGGTGCAGGACATGGTACAGCGACTGCTGCTGTTGTCCGGCATGCCCAGCACGGATGCAGCCGATGCGCTTGGCGTCGCCATTTGCCACGCACATAGCGGCGAAGTATTGACGGCACTCGGGGAACTGGCGCCGGGACTGGCGCGAAAAGGATTGCGGGTGCGGCGCGGGCGCCTGATCGGCTAGCCGGGGCAGTTTGCCGATTGAAGTCCGTTGCCAATCCCGAGGCTGAGCGTGGTGTCTATTGGTGCGATCGTTCCTCGTTCGGACCCTGGCGCACCTGTCCTTCAACTGCTCTAAATCTGCTTTTCCGCCTTGCGCGCCGCGATTTCGAAGCGGTTATGCCAGTAGGCGTCGCGTCCCCGGAGCGCGGCCCACGCGCTTGACGCCAGGTAGGCGAACGGGAAAAAGATGCCCCAGCGCGCCGCCTGGCGGACATGAGCCAGTTCATGGATGAGCACACGGGAGGACAATCCCTGGTGTTCCGCAATGACGACGTGGCCGATCGCCATCGCGGTCATTGCGCCGAATGGATGCCGGCTCAGCATCCAATCCGCGCAGGGCCCGCGAACCAAGAGTGCGATGGTCGGAATCCGAATCAGCTGAAATCTACCGCGCATCAGCACAATCGGCAGTGCCAATACCAAGCCGATGATTGTGAGCGGCAATGCCCATAAAACGCCCAGTGCCTGCCCAAGCCAGATGACAGGACGGGGTAGCGGGTTGGATTGAAAGAATATCAAGTCTCGTGGTCGCATAATCTTTTCTTCGATGCCGGACTGCATCCAAAAATCCATCTTCGGCGGCATTTTTTTCGTCATGCCGGCACAGCCTGATTCGCCCTGTCCGGACCTGTTTCGCCGGATGGGGCAGGAACTTGTTGTCCTGTATGATTCATCTAACTTCTCTATATAGTGCATCGTCATGATAGGTCGCCTGTCCGGAATACTTCTTGAAAAAAATCCACCCCAGATGCTGGTCGACTGCAGCGGCGTCGGCTATGAGGTCGATGTGCCGATGAGCACGTTTTACAACCTGCCGGCGACCGGAGAAAAAATCGTTCTGCTGACCCATATGGCGGTGCGCGAGGATGCACATTTGCTGTACGGCTTCGGCACGGCGGAGGAACGTACTGTCTTTAGGCAACTGATCAAGATTTCCGGCGTGGGAGCCCGCACGGCCCTGGCGATTTTGTCCGGCATGTCGGTTCCCGACCTCGCGCAGGCCATCACCCTGCAGGAAGCTGGACGATTGACCAGGGTGCCAGGCATCGGCAAGAAAACCGCCGAACGGCTGTTGCTGGAACTGAAAGGCAAGCTCGGTGCCGATATTGGCGCCGTTGGCGGCGCCATGCAGCATGATGCGGGCGCCGATATTCTCAATGCATTGACGGCGCTCGGTTATTCAGACAAGGAAGCCCTGATGGCGATGAAGCAGGTGCCGGCCGGCGCCGGGGTGTCGGAAGGCATCAAGCTCGCGTTGAAGGCGCTGTCCAAGGGCTAGACGGCAAGAGTTATAGGCGGTTCCAGCATTGAAGGATTGCCATGTCGGCGCCATATATATGCTCTTGGCAGCTCTCTGTTAGCCGCTCCTCTGAAAGAATTCAATGAGTATCCAGACCGATAATCTGACCGAACAACGCATCATCGCCGCCACTCCGGTGTCGCCGAACGAAGAGGCGATCGAACGCGCGCTGCGCCCCAAGCAGCTCGATGAATATGTCGGGCAGGAAAAAATCCACAGCCAGCTCGAAATCTTCATTACCGCCGCCCGCCAGCGGCGCGAGGCGCTCGACCATACGCTGCTGTTCGGCCCGCCCGGACTCGGCAAGACCACGCTGGCGCACATCATCGCGCGGGAAATGGGCGTCAATCTGCGCCAGACGTCCGGGCCGGTGCTGGAGCGGGCCGGCGACCTGGCGGCGCTGCTGACCAACCTTGAAGCCAACGATGTTCTGTTCATCGACGAGATCCATCGCCTGTCGCCGGTCGTGGAGGAAATCCTGTACCCGGCGCTGGAGGACTACCAGATCGACATCATGATCGGGGAAGGGCCGGCGGCGCGGTCGGTGCGGCTCGACCTGCAGCCGTTTACCCTGGTGGGTGCGACCACCAGGGCCGGCATGCTGACTAATCCCTTGCGCGACCGTTTCGGCATCGTCGCCCGCCTCGAGTTCTATACGCCGCAGGAACTGGCGCGCATCATCACCCGCAGCGCTTCGTTGCTGAATGCGCCCATCGTCCCGGACGGTGCGATGGAAATCGCCAAGCGCAGTCGCGGCACGCCGCGTATCGCCAACCGCCTGCTGCGGCGCGTGCGCGATTATGCCGAGGTCAAGGGCACGGGCGAGATTACCAAGGCCATGGCGGATGCCGCGCTGGTGATGCTGGATGTCGACCCGGTCGGCTTCGATCTCATGGACCGCAAGCTGCTCGAAGCGGTGTTGTTCAAATTCAACGGCGGCCCGGTCGGGCTGGACAATCTGGCGGCGGCGATCGGCGAAGAACGCGACACGATCGAGGATGTGCTGGAACCTTATCTGATCCAGCAGGGTTTCCTGCAGCGCACCCCGCGCGGCCGGATTGCCACACCCAGCGCCTATTCCCATTTCGGCGTGACCGCGCCGCGCCAGAGCCCGACCGGCGACTTATGGGACCTGCCGCAGGCTTAGGCGCGCGAACGATGCGCATATGGGTCGATGCCGATGCCTGCCCGGCGGTCGTGAAGGAAATTCTGTTCCGCGCCGCCGAGCGCCTGCAGATCCAGGTGACGTTGGTGGCCAACAAGGCGTTGCGCACGCCGCCGTCGCGCTTCATCAGGGCAATGCAGGTGCCAGCCGGTTTCGATGTCGCCGATGCCGAGATCGTCCGACTGGTCTCGGAAGGCGACCTGGTGATTACCGCCGACATTCCGCTGGCCGCCGACGTGCTGAATAAAAATGGCCATGCCCTCAATCCGCGCGGCGAGTTGTATACCAAGGGCAATATTGGGCAGCATTTGAGCATGCGCGACATGATGGACCAGCTACGCAGCAGCGGTATCGATACTGGCGGTCCGGCCCCATTCAGCCAGGCGGACAGGCATGCCTTTGCTGCCGCGCTGGACCGTTTTCTCCAGCAGCATAAGCATTGAACCCCGTCGCGGATGGCTGGTCCGATGATCAAAATTGCCATCCGGGCAATGCGCGCTGCGGTGGTTCGTCGATTGCTACTCAGTAGAAATACCTATGCCTCGAATTTGACGATTCGGACCCTGCGCTTCCCCTATAATTGATTTTTTTAGCACGCTTGCACTTTTTTCGAAGGCAATGCACATGCCCAGGTCGCCGAGCCGAAGTCGCATCGACCGGCATCTGCCCTTGCCTTCCCTGTTGATTGCCCATCATGCTGATGTCCACCCAAGCCAACCGGTATGCGCTTCAACTGCTCGAAGCACGCGCCGATGTGAGGATGATCTCCCCGTTATCGGCACAGACCAAGCTGACGACGGAGGATGGCTACGATATCGTCAAGAGCACATACGACATCCGTACCGCCCAGGGCGAAGTGATGATCGGCCGCAAGATCGGCTTTGCCAACCGCAAGATTTGGGCGAAATACGGGGTCGAGGAACCGATCAGCACGCCGATCTGGACGCCGATGTTCGATTCGACGGTACGCTACACCAACGACAATCGCGGCATCCAGAGCCTGTTCGGCGCATTGCAGCCGCGCCTGGGACCGGAAGTTGTTTTCAAGCTCGGCACGACGCCGTCCCCCGATGCCACCATCGAAGAGTTGGCGGAATGCATCGAATGGATGGCGCATGCCTTCGAGATCGTGGTGTGCCCGTTCGAGGGATGGAAGTTCGAGATGGTGGATTCCATTGCCGCCTTCGGCCTGCATGGATCATTGATTGTCGGCGAGCCGAAAGTCCTGTCGTCCGCCACGCGCCGCAATCTCGACAGCATGCTGGCCTATTCCAGCCTGTCGCTCTCCTGCGGCGACGAACTGCGCTCGGCGGGTTTCGGCAGCGATGTACTCGGCAGTCCCTTGCAGGCGCTCTGGCATCTGCACGAGATGCTCAAGACCCAACCCCGGTTCGACAAGCTCAGTGCCGGTGAAATCATCACGACGGGCACTTGGACTGACGTCTGCCCGATCGCGCCCGGCGAAACCTGGACATCCGCATTTTCGGGCGTGTCGCTGCCGGGTCTGACCGTTTCCTTCGTATAACGTGAATGCGCCGGCCTCAGGCCGGCTGCCACGGACGTCGTTTTATTCCACTCGAATCCATGTTTGCGTGCGTCCCAGCATCGGCACGCCGACATATCCGCGAACATCGAGCTTCTTGCCGTTATCGATGACGGTCATCTTGCTTTTGTAAATCTTGCCGCTGGCCGGGTCGAGAATCTGTCCGCCGGAATATTCTTCGCCTTGCGCTTTCATCCCGGTGAGGATGGTCATGCCGATGATGGGCTGGTCCTTGCGGTCGCCTTCGCACAGCTCGCATTTCGGGTTCTGGTCCTCGCCTTGTGCGCGAAACAGCTTTTCTATCTTGCCGTTGAATTCGCCATTTCTCTCCGTGATTCGAATCAGCGCTTTCGGTTTGCCGGTTTCATCGTCGATACTGCGCCACAAACCCGCCGGCGTTGATTGTTGCGCCCAGGCAGCGGAACTGACGAGCGTCGCGGCGGCGAGCAAGATGGACATTGTTTTTGTACGCATTCGTTTTCCTTGCATCGTAAAAGGGCCCGGCCGGTTGTGCCGAGCGAGCCCTTAGTTTGCTATTGACACAATTTACGCCGCTTGCAGTTTCTCAAATTGCTCGCGCAGCTTGTCCAGCGTCGCGGTGAATCCGGCGAGGCGATCCTTCTCCAGCGCCACGACTTCCGGCTTGGCCCGGGCAACGAAGTTTTCATTGCCGAGTTTCGCATTGGCCTTGCCGATTTCTCCTTCGAGACGGGTGATTTCCTTCGACAGCCGTTCGCGCTCGGCGGCGACATCGATCTCGACCTTCAGCATCAGCTTCGCCGTGCCCACCACCGACACCGGCGCCGGCGATTCCGGCAGCTTGTCGAGCACCTGCACATCCGACAATTTCGCCAATGCCTGAAGGTACGGTGCAAAAGACTGCAAGCGTGCCTTGTCGTCGGTCTCCATCACCAGCGGCACGCGCTGTGCGGGCGAGAGCTGCATTTCGCCACGCAGGTTGCGGCAGGCATCGGTCAGCTGCTTGAGCTGCGCCATCCATGCCTCGGCTTCCTCGTCGATCTTGCCCATGTCCGGCCGCGGATATGGCTGGCGCATGATGGAGTCCCCGGCGGCGCCGAGCGTGCGGCCGGTCATCGGCGCCACCGTCTGCCACAGCTCCTCGGTGATGAACGGGATCACCGGATGCGCGAGGCGCAACACGGTTTCCAGGATGCGCAGCAGGGTGCGGCGGGTGGCGCGCTGCTGCGCTTCGGTGCCTTGCTGGATCTGCACCTTGGCGACTTCGACATACCAGTCGCAATATTCGTCCCAGATGAACTTGTAGATCGCCGATCCGATGTTGTCGAACCGGTAGTCCGCAAAGCCTTTTTCCACTTCCGCTTCGGTACGCTGCAGCAGCGACACGATCCAGCGGTCAGCCTGCGAGAAATCCCGTCCGCCTTCGACGCAACTGGCTTCATCGAAGCCGCAATCCTTGCCTTCGGTGTTCATCAGCACGAAGCGGGTGGCGTTCCACAGCTTGTTGCAGAAGTTGCGGTAGCCTTCGCAGCGGTTGAGGTCGAAATTGATGTTGCGGCCAAGCGATGCATAGCTGGCCATGGTGAAGCGCAGCGCGTCAGTGCCGTAGGCGACGATCCCCTCGGGGAATTCCTTGCGGGTGGACTTTTCGATCTTCGCCGCATCCTTCGGATTCATCAGGCCGGTGGTGCGCTTGGCAACCAGGGTGTCGATGTCGATGCCATCGATCAGGTCGATCGGATCAAGGGTATTGCCCTTGGATTTCGACATCTTCTGGCCATTGGCGTCGCGCACGAGGCCGTGCACATACACCGTTTCGAACGGTACCTTGCCGGTGAAATGGGTGGTCATCATCACCATGCGCGCCACCCAGAAGAAGATGATGTCGAAGCCTGTCACCAGCACCGACGACGGCAGGAAGGTCTTGTAGTCCGGCGTTTCTTCCGGCCAGCCGAGACTGGAGAAGGGTACCAAAGCCGACGAGAACCAGGTGTCGAGTACGTCGTTATCGCGGGTGATGGTCTTTCCACCGGCCTTCGCCCTTGCTTCCTCTTCGTTGCGGGCTACGTAGATATTGCCCTCGTCGTCATACCACGCCGGGATCTGGTGGCCCCACCAGAGCTGGCGAGAGATGCACCAGTCCTGGATGTTGTTCAGCCACTGGTTGTAGGTGGTGGTCCAGTTTTCCGGAATGAACTTGATCGAGCCGTCGGCGACCTTGCCAAGCGCGACCTCGGCGATGGATTTGCCGGGGAAATGCGTGCCTTCCGGGGCAGGCTTGCTCATCGCGACGAACCACTGGTCGGTCAGCATCGGCTCGATGACCGCATTCGTGCGGTCGCCGCGCGGCACCATCAGCTTGTGCGGCTTGGCCAATTCCAGCAAGCCCTGCGCTTCGAGGTCGGCGACGATCTGCTTGCGGGCATCATAGCGGTCCAGTCCCTGGTATTTTGCCGGACCGTTTTCATTGATCTTCGCATCCAGCGTCAAAATGCTGATCTGCGCCAGGTTGTGGCGCTGGCCGACCGCATAGTCGTTGAAGTCGTGCGCCGGCGTGATCTTCACGCAGCCGGTGCCGAATTCCTTGTCGACATACTCGTCGGCGATGACCGGAATCTCGCGATCGGTCAGCGGCAGCTTCAGCAGCTTGCCGACCAGGTGGGTATAACGCTCGTCGGTCGGATCGATCGCCACCGCCACGTCGCCGAGCATGGTTTCCGGGCGGGTGGTGGCAACCGTCAGGTGGCCGCTGCCGTCGGCGAGCGGATAGCGGATATGCCACATGAAGCCGTCTTCCTCTTCCGACACGACTTCGAGGTCCGACACCGCCGTCAACAGTTTCGGGTCCCAGTTCACCAGCCGCTTGCCGCGATAGATCAACCCCTGTTCATGCAGGCGCACGAACACCTCAGTGACCGCCTTGGACATCTTGTCGTCCATGGTGAAATACTCGCGGCTCCAGTCGGTCGATGCGCCCATGCGGCGCATCTGGCCGGTGATGGTCGAGCCGGATTTTTCTTTCCATTCCCATACTTTTTCAAGGAACTTCGCCCGTCCCAAATCATGGCGGGACACTTTCTGCGCATCGAGCTGACGCTCCACCACGATCTGGGTTGCGATACCTGCGTGGTCGGTGCCTGGGATCCAGGCGGTGTTGAAGCCGCGCATCCGGTGATAGCGCGTCAAACCGTCCATGATCGTCTGGTTGAACGCATGTCCCATGTGCAACGTGCCGGTGACATTGGGCGGCGGCAACTGGATGCTGAACGCAGGCTTGGAGGGATCGGTGGTGGCAGTGTAATAACCGCGCTGCTCCCACTCGGTACGCCAGCGTTTTTCAATATCGGCGGGCTCGAAAGACTTGGCTAATTCCATGATTTGACGTGTGTTTTTGCGAAACCGACGATTATAAGTCAGTGCCGCCCGATTCATGGGCGTATAATTCCGGCCAAGCCGCCCACGCGGCGCACGCTAGGGGTCCTGTCCGGAACATTGGGCGGGTGAGAAACACCCTCGAACCTGATCTGGATAATGCCAGCGAAGGGAAGCAACCGGAAAATCCTCTTTTCCGTCTCTCCTTCGCTCTTCGTTTGTTGAAAGCAAAGGAGCACCATGAACGCCACCCCCCAATTCCTCGCTGCCACCGCCAAGGTGGATGAGGCCGCTATCCAGCCGCTGCCGAACTCCCGCAAGATCTACGTCGAGGGCTCCCGTCCGGATATCCGCGTGCCAATGCGCGAGATCAGCCAGTCCGACACCCCGGCGTCATTCGGTGCCGAAAAGAATCCGCCGATCTATGTATATGACACGTCCGGACCTTACACGGACCCGGACGCGAAGATCGATATCCGTTCCGGCCTGCCGGCATTGCGCGCCGCATGGATCGCCGAGCGCGGCGACACCGAGGAATTGTCCGGCCCGACATCGCAATACGGCATCGAGCGCCTGAACGACCCGAAGCTGGCCGAGCTGCGTTTCAACCTGCATCGCAAGCCGCGCCGCGCGCTGCCGGGCAAAAACGTGTCGCAGATGCATTACGCCCGTCAAGGCATCATCACGCCGGAGATGGAATACATCGCCATCCGCGAAAACCTGCGCCGCAAGGAATACCTGGAAGGCCTGAAGGCATCCGGGCCGATGGGGCAGAAACTGGCCGACCTGATGGGCCGCCAGCATCCGGGGCAATCCTTCGGCGCCGCGATTCCGTCGGAGATCACGCCGGAATTCGTGCGCTCCGAGGTTGCCTGCGGCCGGGCGATCATCCCGATGAACATCAACCATCCGGAAATCGAGCCGATGATCATCGGCCGCAACTTCCTGGTGAAGATCAACGCCAACATCGGCAATTCCGCCGTGACTTCATCGATCGGC
>JAESFT010000725.1_pt1 | contig 14533 bp, 13 predicted proteins | sample 9269451 | NCBI WGS metagenome assembly JAESFT01 (sample SAMN14502557, study PRJNA617106) | algae metagenome | isolation source: Scytonema hyalinum WJT4-NPBG1 and co-occurring heterotrophs from well... | place: USA: Mojave Desert, Joshua Tree National Park, California | collected 2006-05-25
CGAAGTTGATGACGTTGAGCAGGCCGAAGATGACGGCCAGGCCGAGCGAGAGCATGGCGTAGAACGAGCCGTTGACCAGCCCGAGCAGCAGCTGGCTCAGCATCGCTTGCAAGGGTATGCCGAAGATTTCCATAGCAACTTAACCAGGTGATGCCGCAAACAGCGCGGCATGATGTAGCAAGATCGAATCGAAGCCCCGTGCAATCCGGAGGGACCGCACGAGGCATTCCGATTCAGCTTATTTCCAGAGTGCGCACTTCGACTCGGCCTTGGTTGCGTAAGCCTGATCGCCGGGGATGGTCTGGACCACCTTGTAGTAATCCCATGGGTACTTGGACTCGGACTTCTTCTTCACTTCCATCAGGTACATGTCGTGCACCATGCGGCCGTCCGGGCGGATCACGCCGCCCTTGGCGAAGACGTCGTTGATCTTCGTGCTCTTCAGCGTCGACATGATCTTGTCGGCGTCGTCGGTGCCGGTGGCTTTCACGGCGCTCAGGTACTGCACGGTGACCGAGTAATCCGCGGCATGCAACATGGTTGGCATGCGCTTGATTTTTTCAAAGAAACGCTTCGACCACTTGCGGGTGTCGTCATTCAGGTCCCAGTACCAGCCGTCGGTCAGGTACATGCCTTGCGTCAGGTCGAGGCCGAGTGAGTGGATGTCGGTCAGGAACATCAGCAGGCCAGCCAGTTTCATTGACTTGGAGATGCCGAACTCGTTAGCCGCCTTGATCGAATTGATGGTGTCGCCACCGGCGTTGGCCAGGCCAAGGATCTGCGCCTTCGACGACTGTGCCTGCAGCAGGAAGGAGGAGAAGTCCGATGCCGACAGCGGGTGCTTGACGCTGCCCACCACCTTGCCGCCGCTGGACTTGACCACGTCCGCGGTATCTTTTTCAAGCGACGCGCCGAACGCATAGTCGGCAGTCAGGAAGTACCAGTCCTTGCCGCCCTGTTTGACGATCGCGCCGCCAGTGCCGCGTGCCAGTGCGACAGTGTCGTAGGCGTAGTGCACGGTGTAGGGTGTGCACTCTTCATTCGTCAGACGGGATGTCGCAGCGCCGACGGAGAAAAACACTTTCTTCTTTTCGGCTGCGACTTTTGCCATTGCCAGATTGGCGCCGGAGTTCGTGCCGCCGATGAGCATGTCGAGGCCTTCGCGGTCGAACCATTCGCGCGCCTTGCTGGCGGCGATATCGGCCTTGTTCTGGTGATCGGCGACGACGAATTCAACTTTTTTGCCGTTGATGGCGCCACCGAGGTCGGCGATCGCCATCTTGACCGCTTCAGCACCTGCAGGACCGTCGACGTCAGCATAGACGCCCGACATATCGGTGATCAGGCCGATCTTGATCACGTCTCCGGAAATTTGTGCGGATGCAGGGGCTGCGATGCCTGCGGCGAATGCTGCACCCAATGCGGCTGCCATAATCTTGGACTGAAATTTCATGTCTTCTCCTGATTGTTGAGTGGATTTACTTCAGTGTGCTGCTTGTGTTCCGTGTCGCGTGTCTCGCCAGATATTGCTTTTTCAAACGCCCAGTAGCTCGTTCAGCACGGGCATTTTGGATTCCAGCTCGGACGATGCGAATGATTCGACGATCTGACCGTGCTCCATCACATAAAACCGGTCCGCCAGCGGCGCGGCAAACCGGAAATTCTGTTCCACCATCACGATGGTGTAACCCTTCGCCTTCAGGTTCGTGATCATGCGCGCCAGCGCCTGCACGATCACCGGCGCCAGTCCTTCCGAGATTTCGTCGAGCAACAGCAGGCGCGCCCCGGTGCGCAGGATGCGCGCCACCGCCAGCATCTGCTGCTCGCCGCCGGACAGCCGCGTGCCCTGGCTGGAGCGGCGCTCCTTCAGGTTCGGGAACATCTCGTAGATCTCGTCGATCGACATGCCTTTTTCATTCTTTGATACCGTCGGCGGCAGCAGCAGGTTTTCTTCCGCCGACAGCGACGAAAAGATGCCGCGCTCTTCCGGGCAGTAGCCGACGCCAAGGTGGGCGATATGGTGCGTGGCCATGCCGATGGATTCGGAACCGCCGATCTTGATCGATCCCTTGCGGGTGCCGGTCAGGCCCATGATGGCGCGCAGCGTCGTGGTGCGACCGGCGCCGTTGCGGCCCAGCAGCGTCACCACCTCGCCCTGTTTCACCGACAGATTGACGTCATGCAGGATGTGCGATTCGCCATACCAGGCTTTCAGATTCTTGATTTCAAGTGCAGCGGCCGCCATCAATGTGCTCCTTCCAGCGCGCCGGTGGTGGTGCCCATGTAGGCTTCCATCACCTGCGGATTGTTCGATACTTCCTGATAGGTACCTTCGGCGAGCAGCGCACCGCGCTGCAGCACCGAGATCTTGTCGCAGATGCCCGAGACCACGCTCATGTTGTGCTCCACCATCAAAATGGTGCGGCCGGCGGATACTTTCTTGATCAGCTCGGTGACGCGATGCACGTCTTCATGGCCCATGCCTTGCGTCGGCTCGTCGAGCAGCATCAGTTCCGGTTCCATTGCCAGCGTAGTGGCGATTTCCAGCGCACGCTTGCGGCCATACGGAAGATCCACGGTGACCGTATCCGCGAAGCTTTCCAGGTCCACTTCGCGCAGCAATTGCATTGCCCGGTCATTCAGGCGAGACAAGGTCCTTTCGCTTTTCCAGAAATGGAAGCTGGTGCCGAGTGCGCGCTGCAGGCCGATGCGCACGTTCTCCAGCACGGTCAGGTGCGGGAAGACGGCGGATATCTGAAACGAGCGGATGACGCCGCGGTGAGCAATCTGCTCCGGCTTGAGTGCGGTAATGTCATTGCCGTTGTAAATGATCCTGCCTTCGGTCGGGATCAGGAATTTCGTAAGCAGGTTAAAGAACGTCGTTTTGCCCGCGCCATTCGGCCCGATCAAGGCATGGATCGACCCGCGCTTGACCTTGAAATTGACGTCGTTCACCGCGATGAAACCCTTGAAGCCCTTCGTCAGGTTCCGCGTTTCCAGTATGACTTCGCTTGCCATCGTATTTCTCCACTATTGCTGCCGGGTTGCCATTGTTGATCCGGCTTATTGAGCAACCCGATCTGAAACTTCCGTGCAGCTCCGCTCAGGCGGACGGTATGGCCGCCCGCCTGTTCGTTGCTTACTCCGGAATCGTTGCGGTGTTATTGCTGAACGTGATTTGATTGCCTGCTGCCGGCGTCGCCTGGATCGGCGGAACGTTGGCCGCAGTAATCGCAGGCGCAGCACCGGCGGCACCACCCCGCGGCACAGTACGAACCACCTGGCTTGGCGGGAGCGCCGCGCCATTCTTCAGATGGGCGTACATCATGTTCATCGCCTGGATGTGATAACGGTGGATGGGGATCAACCGACTGTCATAACCAGGGAAGCCGAGGAACGCATCGAAGTGATTCGCATTGGTGATCTCGATATAGGACAACTTGCTTGCAGCACCTTCGACCGCCTTGTTGGCTGCGAAGTAGGCACGCGAATTGTGATTCACCGGGATCAGCGCGTCATTGCGGCCATGCACGATGATGGCCGGTTTGGCGCGCAGGTTGGCGTTATGCAGCACTTCCGCCATGCCGGCACGTACCCGTTGCGAATTGGCCAGCGCGGCACCTGTCAATGGCGCGCCGGTCGTGATATCGGTACCGGTCGCCAGATTGCGCAGGCAGACTGCGCCATCGATGTTGTAGTCGGCAAGGGATGTGGACGGCGAGACCGAGAATGCATCCCCGATCGGACCGCCGACGGCGTTGTTGTTCACCACGCCCAGGCCGCCGCTCGGCGTACCGTTGGCGTTTGCGAAGAATTGCGCTTCCTGTGCCGGCGTCAATGTCGTCAATGCACCTGTCGTCGCGACGACTGGCGCAAAGCTGTAGCCGCAGATGTTGTCCCTGACGCTGAACTTGCCGTACATGTTGGCGTAGAAAGGCGCGAGGATGGCGTATGTGCCGTAGTGCGACGCATGCAGCAGGTCGCTGTCCGACTCGAAGCCGGCTTCACGCAGTTTCTGCAACGATTCTTCCGCCTGTGCCGCCACGGTGGTTGCCGTCAGCAGATTCTTCGCACGCAACGATGCGCATCGATTGGTCGCCAGCGTGGTATTCACGGCAACCAGAAGCGGCGATGCGGCCAGCGATGGAGAAAGCACTGCGCATGGCTGGTACAGGTTGGCGATGGTGATGGTGTCGTACAGCCCGAGGCCAGCACGGCTGACGGGGGTGTTGCCACGCCGGACGCTGACATTGGATGCGAGCGCTATCGGCGTTACCGGCTCCGATACGGCTACGCCATCGATCAAGCCCTTGGTGTCCTGCTCGGCCGCAAGGATGGCAGCACCGCCGCCGTTGGATGCGCTCGATGCGATGACCAGGGTATTGGCCGGCTTGATGGTATTGAGGCGTGTCGTGCCGTCCTTTGCGAGGTCGCCGAATTTGTCATTCAGCGCATAAAACGCGAATTCAACGGCTTGCAGAGTGTACTTGCCCCAATCCTTCTCGGAGTTCTGCTGGGAATGCGCCTGCTTGATCGCATAACGATTCGGCGTCGCCGCATTGAAGGCGGCCAGTTCGGCTGAGGTCAGATTGGCGGTGAAGTTCGAATTCCTGCCCGCCGTTGCCGCATCGGCACGCGCGCCGTTCATCAGATTGACGGTATTGCTCTGCAGGTTATGGAAGCCGATGCCGCTACCCTTGTCGCTGTAGGCAACCGCGCATTTCTGCTTCAGCCCCCAATCGCCCGCCGTGCCGATCGCGCCGTACATGCCACGGGATCCGGACGATGTCGCGGTAACGATACATGGATTCGCCTTATCGAATCCTGCGGGGATTTGCACCATCAAGGTGACGTTGACCTGCCCTGTGCCGTCATCGGCATAAGCGATGTATTCATCGCCGGCGATCCTGCCTTCGCCCAGCGTGGGGTTCCCCGCGTTGTCGACATTCGGACCATAGAGCGTGCCGTAGCCGCCGTTGACGCTCGGGTCGATCAGCGCGCGGTAATTGCTGTAGATGGTGTTGCGACGCAATTCCGCGGCCGTGGGCCGGGTTGCATCCGCATAAGTCGGCACAGCGCCTTGTAGGCCTGTCCTGCCCAAGCCTGCCGTCAGCAGATCGTCGCTGACGCCATCGTACGCGGTCTTCTGGACCGTTCCGAGAAAGCTTGGTTTGGTATTGATATCTTCCGGCGCATCCGAACTTCCGCCACAACCGGCAAGTATGCCGGCGGCGACGATCGACGTTAAGCCGAGTTTGTTGTGTAAAGCCATGTGTCTCGCTCCTTAGGGTTATCCGGCCACCATTGGCCAGGAAAACATTGGTCTTCTGTGGAACTGCTACTTACACGTCTACGATGTTTGCTTCCTGATTCGATTACTGGTTTTTCCGCCAACTGCTACAGCGTCATTCCTCCACATACTTCGATCACGGCGCCGTTGATGTAGCTGGCTTCATCCGATGCCAGGAAGGCGAACGTATTGGCGATCTCTTCGGGTTTGCCGAGTCGGCCGAGCGGCACGCGCTCCTCCAGCGCACGGATCACCTTTTCCGGCATCGCTTTGAGAATGGAGGTTTCGATGAACCCGGGGCATACCGCATTGACGCGGATGCCATGCTTGCCGAGTTCACGGGCCCAGGTCTTGGCCATGCCGATCACACCGAATTTGCTGGCTGCATAATTGGTCTGGCCGAAGTTGCCGTAGATACCGACGATCGACGACGCGTTGAGGACTACGCCGGTCTTGCGCTCCATCATGGCCTCGACAACCGCCTTGGTGCAGTTGTAGGTTCCCTTGAGGTTGACATCGATGACTCGATCGAACTGCTCGTCGGTCATCTTCTTGAGTTGGGCGTCGGCGACGATGCCGGCATTGTTGACCAGAACATCGATCTGACCATAGGAGCTGAGCGCGCCATTGATCATGGCTTCGATGCTTTCCGCCTTGGTGACATCTACGGTAAAGCCGATCGCCACTCCGCCTTGCAGCCGGATCTCGGCGACGGTATCCGCCACTGCATCGTCAAGATCGCAGACGACGACCTTGGCGCCTTCCTTGGCGAACTTCAGCGCAGTCGCCTTGCCGATTCCTCGACTTGCGCCGGTAATGAGCGCCACCTTATTTGCAAGCCGCACTCTGCCTCCTAAATGTAGTTTTAGGCTAGGGCCGACCGTGCTTTGCTGGTGGGTAAGCATGATGGACCGTTGCCGATAACCACTATTGGCAATTGCCGTGCCACCATTGCTAAGTTGTTGAAATTAAAGGAGTATTTCAGGAGAAGACTGAAATAAGGCTGAAAGACATAGAGATATAAGCCGCCAATATGTCTGATATTCAGACATGATCTACGGGACTTTGATCTATGTCATTGAAAAATAAGGAATAAATGAAGTGTCTAATTAACAGACACGTGTCCATTAATTAGACAGCAGGTTGAATTCGGTGATTTTTTGATAAAGCGTTGCACGTGATATGCCGAGCATTTTCGCCGCCGACGCCTTATTTCCGCCTGTGCTTTCGAGCGCGGACTTGATTAGTTTCCGCTCCACCTCTGCCACTGCTTCCGCCAGCGGCCGCACGGTGCATGCCTGTTTCGTCGTATCGGCGCTTTCCGGCGGCGTTGCGCCTTCCGTGACAATGGGCAGGAAAGCGGCAAAATTTTCCGCCTTGAGACTAAGGTTATCCGTGAGCATGCCTGCTTGTTCAAGCGCATTCCTCAATTCACGGACGTTACCCGGCCAGCTATATGCCGCCAGCGCGGCGCGTGCGCAGGGTGCGAGTTCGCGCTGCGGCATGCCGGTGCGCTTGGCGATCTGTTCAAGCAGGTGTTCGCACAGCGCATCGAGATCGGCACGCCGCTCCCTCAAGGGAGGCAAGGCGATCGGCAGCACATTGAGGCGGTAATACAAGTCCGAGCGGAACTTACCGTCCGCTACCAACTGCTTTAGATCGTGGCTGGTGGCAGCAATGACGCGCACATCGACCTTGATGATCTTGTTGGACCCCAGCGGCTCGATTTCCTGTTCCTGCAGTACCCGCAGCAGCTTGGCCTGCACCTGGAGGGGCATGTCGCCGACTTCATCGAGGAACAGCGTACCGCCGTCGGCGACCTTGAATTTTCCGTCCCGTCCCTTACGGTCGGCGCCTGTGTAAGCACCTGGCGAAACACCGAAAAACTCTGCTTCCAGCAGGGTCTCGGGGACCGCAGCGATATTGATGCCGACGAACGGCTTGCCGGCCCTTCCGGACGCCGCATGAATCCCGTGGGCAAGCAATTCCTTGCCGCTGCCTGTTTCGCCGAGCAGCAACACCGTCGTGTCGAGTTGAGCGGCCCGCCGTGCCCGGTGTTTCAGTTCGAGCGAAACGGGACTGACACCGACGAAACTGGAGATCGAATATTTCGTATGCCGCAGCTGCGCGAGTTCCTTCTGGGTATTGGCCAGCGCCCATTGAAGCTCCGCGAACTTCGATACCAAGGGCTTCAGACGCTGCAGACGATCGTACAGCGCAAATCCCAAGGCCCCGATAACCTTGCCGGCGTCGTCCTTCAGGGGGATTCGCATTACCACCAACGGCTGCTCCCGGATCATCATGATATCGAGCAGGATCGGCTTGCCGGTCTGGATGATCTCCCGCATGCGGCTGTTGGGAATGACTTCCTCGACCGGCTTGCCGAGCGCATCCTCTGGTGCTTTCAGTCCTAGAAAAGCGGCGTATTTATCATTGATCCAGGCAACCTGTCCCTGATCATCGACCGCCAATGTTCCCTCGCAGGAATCGTCGAACAAGTCCAGCAAGGACTGCATGCCGACGCGCAGGATGCTGTCAACGTCCCAGGAGGGACTTACGGATGATTTCATACTCGTTCCATTCGGATTGCAGCAGAAAACATATGCTGCTTATTGTCATCCCGGGTCTCCACCGGGATCGATGTGACATCACCACACCGAGTGCGTTGATTATAGATGCGACCGGGAAAGCATGGACCAATATCTGCGTTACCGGACGGCTTCCTGTGGATCATCAAACTATTGGGCGCGAATCATAAATAGCCGGGGAATTTTTTGGCGCTTCATGCTTCTTATCGATGAAATTGCATAAAGCAAGTAACTGCAGCCGCCGCATTCTATCCATGATGTATGCCAAAGCAGTCGACCCGACGTCGTCTATTCTGACGATGTTTGCCGATTAATAGCGTAGTGCATTCATATCGGCAAGCATTCGCTTGGACGGGCAACGATTTATCTCACAAGTACGACACACTCCGAAGAGGGCAATATGAACGACCATTTTGTTCAGCGCCACGATGAACAAGGTGCACTCGTCAAAGCAGCACCCGATTCGAATAGAACGGCATTCGCCATCGACACAGTTCGCAGAAACGGCCCTATCTGTATGCCCGCCCATGCGGACGCGCACCACCTTCATTTGCCAGTCCGCATACTCCGCCCGGACGCAGGTAGTGTGCCTCAGCCGACTCCACACCCTGAAGCCGGTCCCTTTACCCGCGGCTTTACCGCCAGTGGAGCGTGGAGCCAATCCGGTGCTGGTGATGTCGGCGGCAATAGCCTGGCATCAGCCAACGGTACACTGCCAACGCCAGAGGACGAGAATGCTTCAACAGGCGAAAACTCCTTACCCTCCGCCTTGCCGGGCGGACAGCGCAGAATCCTGATCGTGGATGACAACGTGGACGCAGCGGAATCGCTTGGCGAGCTGCTCAAGGTATGCGGACATGACATTCACATCGCTCATGATGGTGCGAGTGCGATCTCCGAAGCATTGAGATTTCGCCCGGAAGCCGTCATCCTTGATATCGGCCTGCCGGCGATGAACGGCTATGAAGTAGCGCAGCGTCTGCGGCTCGACGTCGGGCTCAATACATCACTGCTCGTCGCCCTGACCGGCTATGCGGAGGAAAGCGACCGTATCAGCGCGGAAAAAGCCGGCTTTGATCATTACTTTGCCAAGCCGCTCGACATCAATAAGCTTGTGACCGTTCTCGACAATCTGAAGTAAGGCATAACAACGCACCACAACAAAAAAGCCGCAATAATGCGGCTTTTTTGTTGGTTGCTACCAGAAGGACCTGGGTGAAGCGCATGCGGATCGCGTCACCGCTTCAGCAGGCTGAGAATCTCATTCAATTCCTGGCGGATCGCGATGGTATCCATTTCCAGCGGCGGCAATCCCACAGTAAGGTCCGTTGTGCCCTCTTCCGGTGTCAGGCGGCTATCGAGCTTGTTGCGTGCGCCGCTTATCGTGAATCCCTGTTCGTATAACAGCTCCCGAATGCGCCGAATGAGCAATACTTCATGATGCTGGTAATAGCGCCGGTTGCCACGGCGTTTGACCGGCTTGAGTTGCGTGAATTCCTGCTCCCAATAACGCAGCACGTGTGGCTTGACGCCACATAATTCGCTGACCTCACCAATTGTGAAATAGCGCTTGGCCGGTATCGGCGGCAAGGCGGCAAGTTCAGGCTTGCTGGAGCGATCGTTCATGGAATAGGTCAGGCGAGCTGCGCTACCTTGTCACTGCCAACCACCTCGACCATGCTCTTGAGCTTCTGACTGGCATGGAAAGTGACCACGCGACGTGCGGTAATGGGGATTTCCTCGCCGGTTTTCGGATTGCGGCCCGGGCGCTGCGGCTTGTCGCGCAATTGAAAATTACCGAAACCGGACAGCTTGACCGACTCACCGCGTTCAAGGGCATTGCGGATTTCATCGAAAAACGTCTCGACCATATCCTTTGCTTCCCGCTTGTTCAAACCCACTTGCTCAAAAAGCAATTCAGCCAGCTCCGCTTTGGTCAATGTCGGCAAATCTTTGGCAGCCTGAGAGCGGGCCTGTGCTTCGAGCACCGCGCGGTTCAGGTCGGCCGCCAAGATAGATTGAAGTTCGGCTGAGTTCACGTCATTCATTGTAATTGTCCCTGCCCCCGGCTTGTTTTCAAATGCATGAGCACATTAAGTACGCTGTTTCGCACCATGTTTCTCGACGACGGACGCCACGAACGCGGCCATTGCTGCGTTTACTTTGTCGTCCTGCAGGGTGGTTTGAGTATCTTGCAACGTGAATCGGAAAGCAAGACTTTTCTCGTCGTTTTCCAACCCTTTTCCACGATATTCATCAAATAAAACAACGGCTTGCATAATATCACACGCCGGATTTGCCTTCCGTTGGGAAATGAATGTGTCGATCAAGTCCTGGGCAGAAACCGACTGTTTTACAACAAGCGCCTGATCCCTCACGACCGCCGGAAACTTCGAAATTTCCTGATACATCGGAACACTTCGATCTTGTAATGCGAGCATGTCGATTTCAAACAGCACTGGAGCGAGGGGCAGGTCATACTTCTGCTGCCAGCGCGGATGGAGCTCGCCGATAACACCGATGGTAGCTCCGTCCAGCACGACTTCGGCCGAGCGGCCCGGATGCATGGCAGGATGATCGACCCTGACGAAACGAGGCGTCCGCGGTGCCAGCAACGCCTCCAGATCTGCCTTGATATCGAAGTAATCGACGTTGCGCGTCGGAAGCCCCCATTGCTCTTCAGCCAGCGGGCCATAAGCGATCGCGGCAACGCGCTTGGGCTGATCGTAGCCGGCGACCGACAGTGGTCCATCCTGTGTCTGGCTGTTGCGCAGATACACGGCGCCGATTTCAAACAGGCGTATCCGGCCGAGTTTGCGATTGAGGTTATACCGGACATTGGCGACCAGGCTGCCAATCAAGGTGGATCGCATCACGCTCAACTGGCTGGCGATCGGGTTCAGCAGCCGGATCGGTTCGCGATTGCCTGCAAAATCCGCCTCCCAAGCCTCTTCGACAAAACTGAAATTGATCGCTTCCTGATAATCGAGGGCCGCAATTTGGCGGCGCAACGCGAAGGCCGGACGCTGGCTTTCGGCTGGAATGCGCATCGTGTTGGGCGCGACCGGCGGCAGCGCCGGGATATTTTCGAAACCGTAGACGCGCGCGATCTCCTCGATAAGATCCTCTTCGATCTCAATATCGAACCGGTAGGACGGCGGGGTAACGGTGAAGAGGCCGGGCTCGCTGGTGTAATTTAGTCCCAGGCGAGTAAAGATATTCGCGATCTGCTCATCGGTAAGCGGCACGCCAATAACTTTTACCGCGCGGGCGGTTCGTACGCTAACCGGCTTGCGCTGCGGCAGATTCACGACATGATCATCGACCGGGCCGACCTGGGTTTCCTTGCTGCCACATATTTCCACAATCAAGGCAGTAATGCGTTCGATATGTTCGACAGTCGTCGCGTAATCCACGCCGCGCTCGAAGCGGTGCGCCGCATCGGTGGAAAAATTATAGCGGCGCGCCCTGCCCTGAATCGATTGCGGCCACCAGAACGCAGCCTCGAGATAAATATTCTGCGTTTCGAGGGAAACAGCTGTCGAATCGCCGCCCATGATGCCTGCCAGCGACTCAATCTCGCGCTCGTCGGCGATCACACCAACCCACTCGTCGACGTCGACCGTATTGCCGTTCAACAGCTTGAGGCTCTCACCCTTTTTTCCCCAGCGCACATCAAGGCCGCCGTGAATCTTGTCCAGATCGAATACGTGAGTTGGACGTCCCAGTTCCAGCATCACGTAATTTGAAATATCCACCAGCGCGGAGATCGGACGCTGGCCACTGCGTTCCAGGCGGCGCTTCATCCAATCCGGCGTCGCCGCCTTCGCATTCAAGCCACGGATGACGCGTCCGGAAAATCGGCCGCATAAATCAGGTGCCGACACCTTGACGGGCAGCTTTTCCTGGGTAGTGACGGGTATTGGTTGAAATCCGGGGAGCTTGAGCGCGGTACCGGTCAGCGCGGATACTTCCCGTGCCACGCCGAGCACCGACAGGCAGTCAGCCTTGTTGGGCGTCAGCTTGATGGTGAACTTCAGATCGTTGAGCTGATAGTAATCGCGAAAATTTTGACCAACCGGCGCATCGCCGGGCAATTCCAGCAATCCGCCATGATCCTCGGACAGCTTCAATTCGCGGGCCGAACACAGCATGCCCTGCGACTCCACGCCGCGCAACTGACCGACCTTGATCTCGAACGGCTTGCCGTCATCACCGGGAGGGAGCTTCGCTCCGGCCATTGCGCACGGGACCTTCATCCCGGCGCGGACGTTCGGTGCGCCGCAAACAATATTCAACAGCGTGCCAGTTCCGGCATCCACCTGGCACACATTCAGGCGATCGGCATTCGGATGCTTCGCTACTTCCACCACTTTGCCAACCACCACGTTCGAAAACGGCGGCGCCACCGGCTCGACCTCCTCCACTTCCAGTCCTGACATGGTCAGCAGATGCGACAGTTCATCGGACGTCATTTTCGGATCAGCCAGAGTGCGAAGCCAGTTCTCGGAGAATTGCATAGTGAAACCTTCAGATTCAGACAGGGTTCCTCCCTGTACAGGGAGGCAAATGGAATGTTTAAACGAATTGCTTCAGGAAGCGAAGATCGCCTTCATAGAACAGGCGCAAATCGTTGATGCCATAGCGCAGCATCGTCAGGCGCTCAAGCCCGGAGCCGAAAGCGAAACCGATATATTGCTCCGGATCGAGCCCCATGTTACGCACCACGGTCGGGTGGACCTGTCCGGCACCGGAAACTTCAAGCCAGCGTCCTTTCAATGGCCCACTGCCGAAAGCAATGTCGATCTCGGCTGATGGCTCGGTAAAAGGAAAGTAGGAAGGACGAAAACGTACTTGTAAATCATCCGTCTCGAAGAACGCCTTGACGAAATTGAGGTAAACGCCTTTGAGGTCGGCGAAACTGATATCGTCCGCAATCCACAGCCCTTCCACCTGATGGAACATCGGTGAATGCGTGGCATCGCTGTCGACACGGTACGTACGCCCCGGCGCGATCACCTTGATGGGCGGCTTGTTCATCCGCGCGTAGCGCACCTGCATCGGACTGGTATGGGTGCGCAACAGCAGTTGCTTACCTTGGCTGTCCTTGCCTTCGACGTAAAAGGTATCCTGCATCGATCGCGCAGGATGGTTTTCGGGACTGTTTAATGCAGTGAAATTGGTCCAGTCAGTTTCAATCTCCGGACCATCAGCGACATCGAAGCCGATGGAACCGAAAATCTGTTCGACGCGCTCCCAGGAACGCATTACCGGATGGATTCCGCCCATGCCACGGCCACGGCCGGGCAGCGTAATGTCGATCGCTTCCGCATTCAGGCGAGCCTGCATCTGCGCATCGGCGAGCTCGTCGCGACGCGCGTTCAGCGCCGCTTCGATCTGCTCCTTGGCGACATTGATGATGGAGCCCTGCGCCTTGCGTTCGTCGGGCGAGAGCTTGCCAAGGCCTTTCATCTGCTCGGTAATCTGTCCAGTCTTGCCAAGATATTTCGCTTTCGCGTTTTCCAGCGATGCCGCATCGGCAGCCGCAGCAAAATCAGTTCTTGCCTGAATGACGAGTTGTTCTAGGGAGTTCATGCAGTCGATGAGAAGCCGAAAATAAAACGGGGCATAGGTCAAGACCTTTGCCCCGCCGGGTGTGCGCCACCACAAAAGGTGGCACGCATGCGATCAGACCTTAAGCGGCGATGTTGGCCTTCACCTGATTGACAATCGCGGCGAATGCCGGCTTGTCCATCACAGCCATATCGGCAAGCACCTTGCGGTCGAGTTCGATATTGGCCTTCTTCAAGCCATTCATGAACACGCTGTAGGTGACGCCATGCTCGCGCGATGCAGCATTGATACGCGTGATCCACAGTGCGCGGAATACGCGCTTCTTGTTACGACGATCGCGGTATGCATACTGACCGGCGCGCATGACCGCCTGCTTAGCAATACGGTAAACCGTACTGCGGCGACCACGATAGCCTTTTGCTTGATCCAGAACTTTTTTATGACGGGCCCGCGCTGTGACCCCACGTTTGACTCTAGGCATATGAACTCCTTATATCGTGTGAGGTTAAGCGAACGGCATCATCGCGCGGACGGATACCATGTTTGTATCATGGACATCTACCGAGCCACGCAGCTGGCGTTTGGTTTTGGTGGTTTTCTTGGTCAGGATGTGACGCTTGAAGGCTTGACCGCGCTTGACGGTACCGCCCGGACGTACGCGAAAGCGCTTCTTGGCGCTGCTCTTCGTCTTCATTTTAGGCATAACAATATCTGTCCTAAGGACAGCTCCAGTTTTAACATGATTGCAGGTGGCAACACTTCGTTGCACTTGGATGCCTGCTCTCACTTGTTGTGCAGTCGAAATCGAGTTCGCTGCATATCGCACCACCTGTCCGAAAACAAGCAGCGCAAATCATGAATTCTTTTGTGACGATTCTTATTTTTTCTTCTTGGGGGCGATCACCATCACCATCTGACGGCCCTCCATCTTGGGAAATTGCTCGACCTGTCCGTACACGTCCAAGTCTCCCCTCAAGCGTTCGAGCATGCGCATACCGATGTCCTGGTGCGCCATTTCACGGCCACGAAACCGCAAGGTGATTTTTGTCTTGTCACCCTCGTCCAGAAATTTGATCAGGTT
>JAESFT010000726.1_pt1 | contig 14480 bp, 11 predicted proteins | sample 9269451 | NCBI WGS metagenome assembly JAESFT01 (sample SAMN14502557, study PRJNA617106) | algae metagenome | isolation source: Scytonema hyalinum WJT4-NPBG1 and co-occurring heterotrophs from well... | place: USA: Mojave Desert, Joshua Tree National Park, California | collected 2006-05-25
TGAGCGTCGTGACATCCTTGCGCTTGATCAGTTTGTTCAGCACCTTCAGTCGCGACTCGGTCTTGGCGATCGGGTTCAGCGCAAAATGCGGCGGGATCATTGGCAAGTGCGTGAATGTCCATTTGCCTCGTTTGACATCGTATTCTTCAGGTACGGTAATCTCGACCAGGTGGCCGACGGCGGAAGACAGCACGTACTCGTCCGATTCGAAGTACTCATCGTGCTTGGTGAAGCCGCCGAGCGTCTTCGCGATATCGTTCGCGACAGATGGCTTCTCTGCGATGATGAGGGTCTTAGTCATAAATAGGATCTCGAAAATGATGCAGTTTGATGCCGAGCCGATGGCGCCCTGGGCAGCGGGTATTGCGCAATATTAGATGTTGCCGGGCGGCATGCGCTACTAATATACCAACTATATGGTAATTGAGCGGCCAATGATAAGCGGGTTGCGCGGAAAACCGCAAGGCCGGATGGAAAGCCGTTGCGGCTGCAACGGCACTTGAAGAAATGAAACTATTGCGGGAAATGCAGGAAAATCTGGCGCTACATTAATGCAACAAACGCGGTTCGCTGTCTTCGTCATCCGAAAATAGCTCATCGAATATCAGTCCGTCCGGTTCCTTGCCCTGGCTCCATAAAACCATCAGCACGATGACTTTGAGTTTGTCGAGGGAAACCTGGCGCTCGCTGATCGCAAGTGCACGTTCGATCACGATTTCACGCTGGATCGGATTAATGACTTTCGCCGATTCCAGGAACTGGATGAATCCGATGGCTTCGGTACCCAGCACATCGAACTCCTGTGGAGCATAGATGCGGATTCCGAAGGAAAAGGCGGTTTGCTGGGGAAAACGATCCGAGTACTCGTGGGTCGTCTCCGCAAGATCGGTCAGCCAGCCAAGTGCCTTTGATATTTCTTCTTCTTCAAAACCGACGGCCGAAAGTTTCTTTACCAGTGCCTCCGAGTCCGGGCAGGCATCGGGACGGTAGTAGGTTTCGTAAAGATAAACAAGGACGTCAAACATGAGTTCTACTGTAGCGTTTAGGTCGTTGTGGCACAAGTCCTGAAAAATGCCGGTTGTGAATTGTCGACACTTCAGAATTTTGAAATTCTTCAAAAATCATCAGCACCAAATCACATCGCGGCACACGTTCGCCGGAACAAGCATAACCGAAAAGAGAGGGATATCCAAAAACCGATGCTTTTGATGATCCAGAACAAATGTTTTTTCAATTCAGACGACGATAAATGCCGCCTGGCAGCATTTCGATTTTTCCATCGAGTTCAAGCGTCAGCAGGCGCGCGTTCAGCGCCGCCGGATCAAGATCGCTGCGTTCAGCAAGCGTATCGAAGTCGACCGGATCATAACCGAGCGCGGCCATCAGGGGATCGGTTGCTTCGTTTGCCGCGCTGACGGATGCGAATGATGCGGGCGACGAATAGGTGCCCAGTTCGTCCAGGATGTCCTGCGCCGATTCGACCAGTTTCGCGCCTTGTTTGATTAGCAGGTGACAACCCTTGGATAATGGCGAATGGATCGAGCCGGGAATCGCAAACACATCGCGGCCCTGGTCGCCTGCCATGCGCGCGGTAATCAGCGAGCCGGATTGCGCCGCTGCTTCGATGACCAGGACACCGCGCGACAGCCCGGAGATGATGCGGTTGCGGCGCGGGAAGTTGGGCGGCAGCGCCTGCATTCCGAGCGGGTATTCGCTGACGATGCAGCCATCTGCGGCGAGCATGTGCGCCAATCCATGATTGCGGGCGGGGTAGACGATGTCGGCGCCGGTGCCGATGACGGCGACACTCGAGCCGATGCCGCGCAAGCCGCCTTGATGTGCTGCGGTATCGATGCCGAGTGCCAAGCCGGATACCACCGTCAGACCGGCCTGACTCAGTGCTTCGGAAAATTTTCCGGCGTTGCTGATGCCTTGCGCGGTCGCATTCCGGCTGCCTACGACGGCAATGGCTGGTGCATGGAGCAAATCGACCCGCCCCTTGACGTAGAGGAGCAAAGGGGGATCGGGGATGTCGAGCAGAGCTTTGGGGTAGGCCGGGTCCGCAAGGGTCAGGATGCAATTGCCCGGTTGCTGCGCCCAATCGAGGGACTTGTCGATCAGCGAGAGAAGTTCTGGTGCTGGAGCAGATGACAGTTCGGCAGCGATGCGTTCGCTGACGACTGCCTTCAACTGAGCGCGGCCGGCGGCGAGCACTGCCGACGGCAGACCAAAGGTGCCGAGCAGCCTGCGTGCGGTTTCCAGCCCGACGCCCGGGGTGCGTTCCAGCCTGATCCAGCCGGCCAGTTCCTCCGCCGGATCAGGATGTGAAAGTTGTGCCTGCGCCAAATTTATTCCGGCGAGCGGGCAAGATCTCCGACCTGTACGGTGTCCTGGACCTGCATGACCAAGCCATAGGAAACATTATTGAAAACCCGGAAGACGAACAGGCTGCCGTAGTGATTGTCCGGCAACTTTACCTTGTCGCGGCTCATGGACCACATCGACTTGTCCTGTGTGCGGTCGACCACGGTGTCGCCGAAGCGGAATAATTCAAGCACGGTGCCGACATCGATGCCGTGCTGCTTGCCGCGATTGATCGTAACGATCTGGTTCTGACCTGCCTGCGTGACGCCGCCGTACACCGATACGATGCGTGCGTCGACCTGCGTTTCGGGCGGATGGGGAACGTAATTAATGATGGGAGTGGGGGGTACCGGCACCAGGCGGTCGCCTACGCCCATTCCTGTTTCACCGTGACAACGGTGAATGCATGCGCTTCGTTGCTGCTGGTGGCGGCGCGATCGAGCTTGATCGTGCCTAGATACGTAGCCTCGTAGCCGATGACATTCTTGGTTGTCGGATCCTTGAGCGGTACGCCGGGACGGAAAACCTGGAAGGAGGTGCCGGACTTCAGGTCGCCTCGCACGTAGGCGGTGTCGCCCTTGCCAACATTGACCCGGCCTTCGGCTGTCGCGATGATGCGCGGCGCATCTTTCAGGTCGTTTTCTTCGATGATCAGCGGTTGCGCAAGGAAAGGCTCGATGACGCCGGAGGGGATGGAGGTGACTGCTTCCTGTCCGAGTCCCTGGGACCGGAGCTGCGACGTCAGGCGTACCGTCGGGATGCCGCCCTGGGTACTGCCGCCCTGCGTACCGCTTCCCGGATTGACCGAATTGCCGAGGCGCAGGCGGCCGGCAACACGATCGAAATAGACGATCTGTCCCGGGTAGATCCAGTGCGGATTGCGGATCTCATCCTTATTCATTCCCCAAACCTGCGGCCAGCACCATGGATTTTGCAGGAACCGGCCCGATATGCCCCATAGTGTGTCTCCGCGTACCACTTGGTGCTGGTCGGGCGCATTCTGCAGGAAAGCGCAGCGCGTTTTGGTCGTATCGGCGGCAGAAGCTGTCGCATTGAGGGTGGAGCCGAAAACAAGGAGGAGAGCCGCTGTGCTAAACTTTTTCATGGTTTGTCCGGTAGGCGTGACTGTGAATGGAATGATTGCTCTTCGTCACCGCATGTTGTCCACGTACAACGAGTTGCCGGGGAAAAACTTGTCAAATTGAATCAAATTCTGCCCATAAATCCTTGAACTAGCAAGAGAAACCACGTTCCACCATAGGCGCCTTGTTGCGCAAAAGCCGTATGTCTTTATTACCTATATTGCGTTATCCCGATCCACGCTTGCATAAAATTGCCAAGCCGGTAACTGTCTTTGACGAGCGTCTGAAGAAGCTGGCGGCCGACATGGCTGACACCATGTACGATGCGCCCGGCGTAGGACTGGCCGCCACGCAGGTGGATGTGCATGAGCAACTCATCGTGATCGACACATCCGAAACCCATGACGATCTGCGGGTTTTCATCAATCCGGAAATTGTCTGGGCCAGCGAGGAACGCCAAGTGTATGACGAGGGTTGCCTGTCCGTACCCGGCATTTATGACGGGGTCGAGCGTCCGGCACGGGTGAAGGTGCGCGCCCTGGATCTGGAAGGCAAACCCTTTGAAATGGAAGCGGACGGATTGCTGGCGGTATGTATACAGCATGAAATGGATCACTTGAGGGGCAAGGTGTTTGTGGAGTACCTGTCTCCGCTGAAGCGCAACCGCATCAAGACCAGATTGCTGAAGGAAGAGCGGGAGTTGCAGAAAGAGAAAAAGCGGTCCGTGGCAGTCCGCTGACCGTTCTTCGCGCTGCCCGGCATCCGCCGACCCGATGTCGGGCTGTACAATGCGCTCCCATGAAAATCATCTTTGCCGGCACTCCCGAATTCGCCGCCGTGGCGCTTGTAGCCCTGCATGATGCGGGCTTCGATATCCCCCTTGTACTTACCCAGCCGGATCGGCCCGCCGGACGCGGCATGCAATTGCAGGCGTCGCCGGTCAAGCAGTTCGCGCTTTCTCACGGCATTCCCGTCTCTCAGCCGATATCGCTGCGCCTCAACGGCAAGTATCCGGACATCGCACAGGAAGCCCATGACCTGTTGGGCGCCACGCCCCACGATGTGATGGTGGTCGCCGCCTACGGGCTGATTCTCCCGCGCTCCGTCCTCGACATTCCCGGCCGCGGTTGCATCAATATTCATGCTTCGCTCCTGCCGCGCTGGCGCGGCGCCGCACCGATTCACCGGGCGATCGAGGCTGGCGACGCCGAGACCGGCGTGACCATCATGCAGATGGAAGAAGGACTCGACACCGGTCCGATGTTATCGATGGAATCGGTGGCGATCGGGCCGGAGGACACCACCGGCACCTTGCACGACAAGCTAGCCGGTCTTGGCGGCCGCATGATCGTGGATGCGTTGCGCAAGCTCGGGCAAGGCGATTTGCCGGCAACGCCCCAGCCGGAAGAGGGCGTGACCTACGCCGCAAAGATCAGCAAGGATGAAGCGGCTCTGAATTTTTCACTTCCCGCTGAGGTGTTGGCGCGCAAGATTCGTGCGTTCAATCCCTTCCCCGGCGCTTCCGCATCATGTGAAGGAACCGCCATCAAGATATGGCGGGCCGAAGTGGTGAAAGGTGCTTCCGGCACTGCTCCGGGACAGGTGCTCTCCGCCGGCGGACCGGCCGGCGTCGTTGTCGCCTGCGGTGCAGGAGCATTGCGCCTGAACGAGTTGCAAAAGCCGGGCGGCAAGCGCTTGCCCGCAGCGGAATTCCTGAAGGGGTTCCCGCTGGAGGGACGGCGCTTCGGTTGAGCTGCCGCATCCTTATTTCGCCTGATCGAGCGGCAGCGGACTCGATGGCTTGATCTCTTCCAGGCATACCATCGACCGCACACCGGATACGCCATGCACCTGCATCAACCGGTCGGTCAGGAATGACGACAGGGATTTCAGGTCGGTCGATACCACCTTCAGCAAATAATCAAAATCGCCGGAAATCGTGTAGCACTCCAGGATTTCCGGAAACTGCCGGATGGCCTTTTCCAAGGTGCGTACCTGCTTCGACTGCTCGCGGTCGATGCTGATGTTCACAAATGCCATTACGCCCAGCCCGATGGCGGACGGGTCCACTTTGGCCGCATAGCCACGAATAATGCCGTCTGCTTCCAGCCTGCGTACGCGTCTGAAACATTGCGGCGCCGACAAACTTGCCTTGTCGGACAGTTCGACGTTCGACGCCCGGCCGTTTTCCTGCAACGTCTGGAGAATGATGCGGTCGTATCTGTCGAGGTTTTCCATGATATTTTTCCTATAGATCCCCATTTATGAAAGATTCTTGCATAAAGAGCGGATTTTTGACGCAATTACGCAAAGAAATTTTTCACCTTCGTCCCTATCATGAAGTCACGACGCAACATGAAAGGGGATAGTCATGAACGCATGGATAGAAGCGGAAAACCGGCATAGCGCCAGCAATTACAAACCCTTGCCGGTGGTATTGACGCGCGGGCAGGGCGTCTGGCTATGGGACGTGGACGGTAAGCGTTATCTCGACATGATGTCGGCCTATTCGGCAGTGAGTTTCGGCCACGGCCATCCTGTCCTGGTGGAGGCAATGGTCGCGCAGGCGCGGCAGCTTGCAGTGACTTCGCGCGCGTTCCACACCGACCGCCTCGGCCCATTCCTGCAGCTATTGTGCGAGATGACCGGCCTGCCGAAAGCGCTGCCGATGAATACCGGCGCGGAGGGTGTCGAAACGGCACTCAAGGCGGCGCGGAAGTGGGGACACAAGGTGAAGGGCATCGCCGACGGACAGGCGGAAATCATTGTCTGCAACGGCAACTTCGCCGGCCGCACGACGACGATCGTCGGTTTTTCGTCCGAGCCGCAATACCGGGACGGTTTCGGTCCGTTCGCGCCGGGTTTCGTCTCGGTGCCCTTCGGCGATGCGGCGGCGCTGGAAGCGGCGATTACGCCGCGTACCGCTGCTTTTCTGGTCGAGCCGATACAGGGTGAGGGTGGAATCATTGTGCCGCCGGCCGGTTATCTGGCCGCCTGCCGCGAGATATGTACACGGCATAACGTGCTGCTGATCTGCGATGAAGTACAGACCGGACTTGCCCGTACCGGCCGCCTGCTCGCCTGTCAGCACGAGAACGTCAAGCCGGATGGCCTGATTCTCGGCAAGGCATTGGGCGGTGGCCTGCTGCCGGTATCGGCTTTCCTAGCGCGCGAGGATGTGATGGCGGTGTTCCGCCCCGGCGACCATGGCAGCACGTTCGGCGGCAATCCACTGGCGTCTGCGGTCGGCACGGCGGCGCTTCAATTGCTGAAGCAGGACAACCTGGCCGAGCGCGCCGACAAGCTGGGCGCTCGTCTGCTGGAAGGCTTGCGCGCAATTCGCCATCCCGCCATCCGCGGAGTACGCGGAAAAGGTCTGCTGATCGGACTCGATCTCGATCCGGCGCAGGTGTCGGCGCGTACGTTCTGCGAACGCCTGCTGCAGCACGGCGTTCTGTCGAAGGAAACACATGAAACAGTGGTGCGTTTTGCGCCGCCATTGGTCATCACCGAGCAGGAACTGGACGCGGGGCTGGACGTGATCAGGGCAGTATTCGACACCGTGCCGGCTGACCGGCGAATGCCAGCGGAATCCCTGCCGGCGTGAATCATTTATCTTGGGAGAAAAAAGAATGACTGACCGATTCCTGATGTGCCCGCCGAATCATTTCGAAGTGGCGTATGTCATCAATCCGTGGATGGAGGGCAATATCTCTCGTGGCAGCAACAACATCGCTACCCGTCAATGGGAAGCGCTGGCGCAGCTCATCGGGCAGGTGGCTGCGGTGGAACGCATGACGCCCGAGGCAGGTGTGCCGGACATGGTGTTCACCGCGAATGCCGGCCTGATCCTCGGCGACAAATGCGTGCTGTCGCGCTTCCGCCATCCGGAACGGCAGGCGGAGGAACCGCATTTCGGCGCATGGTTCCGCGAGAACGGTTTCGATGTGCTGGAACTGCCGCAGGACATGGTATTCGAGGGCGCCGGCGATGCGCTGCTCGACCGTGGCCAGCCACTCCTCTGGCTGGGACATGGGCATCGATCCACATTGGAATGCGTGCCGCTTCTAAAAGAATTTTTGGACATCGAAATCGAGCCGCTGCGGCTGGTCGACGAGCGTTTCTATCATCTCGATACCTGCCTTTGTCCTCTGGAAGGCGGCTACCTGATGTACTACCCGACGGCGTTCGACGCCGAGTCGCAGGCGCGCATCATGGCGCGCGTGCCGGCGGAGCGGAGAATCGCTGTCGGGCCTGCCGATGCCCATCATTTCGCCTGCAACGCGGTCAACAGCGCCGGCATGGTGTTCATGAACCGGGCTTCGAAGGGATTGGTGCGCGAACTGCAGTCGCGCGGTTTTCGGGTAAAGCAGACGCCATTGACCGAATTCATGAAAGCCGGCGGCTCGGCGAAATGCCTGACCCTCAAGCTGACTGAAGACAAGCAATCGCCCGATACCGGCAACATGGATTCGCGCAGCGTTGCCTGAAGCGCCCGGGCAGCCCCAGCCGGCTGCCGTCTCCGGCGCATTTCCCTCTGCGCTTCTCTTTACGCAAACCATTGATTTAACGTATAATTTTTTTGCGCCGATTTGATTGAACAAGTCAAACCAGCTTGCGGGCGCCAGGGTTCCAGTCCCGATATCAAATACAGCTAAAGCGGACAGATCAACCCGGTCCTGCTGTCTTGCTGACCGGGTTTTTTATTTTCCTGTTTGCAGTACGGAACTTCCACACTGACTAAAGAGTGCACCATGAAGCGCGATCCCCTTTCCACCACCGAGTCGCTCCTGCGAGACCTGCTGTCCCAACGCATCCTGATCCTGGACGGCGCGATGGGCACCATGATCCAGCAATACAAGCTGACCGAGGAGGATTACCGCGGTGCGCGCTTTGCCGACTTCACGGTGCCCGGCAAGGAACTGTTCGTCAAGGGCAACAATGAATTGCTCACCCTGACCCAGCCGCAGATCATCAGCGAAATCCATGAAAAATATCTCGCCGCCGGCGCCGACCTGATCGAGACCAATACCTTCGGCGCCACCAGCGTCGCGCAGGACGATTACCACATGGCGCATCTCGCCTACGAGATGAATCTGCAAGCGGCGAAGCTGGCCCGTGCCGCCTGCGACAAATATTCGACCCAGGACAAGCCGCGCTTCGTTGCCGGCGCACTCGGGCCGACGCCGAAGACCGCATCCATCTCTCCCGACGTGAACGACCCGGCCGCGCGCAACGTCACCTTCGACCAGCTGGTAGCCGCCTACTTGGAACAAACCCGCGCGCTCGTCGAAGGCGGCGCCGATGTGCTGCTGGTCGAGACGATCTTCGACACCCTCAATTGCAAGGCGGCGCTGTTCGCCATCGACACCTTCTTCGAAGAGTCGGGCAAGCGATTGCCGATCATGATTTCCGGCACCGTCACCGACGCATCGGGCCGCATTCTGTCCGGGCAGACGGTGCCGGCATTCTGGCATTCGGTCCGCCACGCCAAGCCGCTGACAGTAGGATTGAACTGCGCGCTCGGCGCCGCCCTGATGCGCCCCTATGCGGAAGAGCTATCCAAGATCGCGGATACCTTCGTCTGCATCTATCCGAATGCCGGCCTGCCCAATCCCATGTCCGATACCGGGTTCGACGAAACGCCCGATGTCACCTCGTCGCTGCTGAAGGACTTTGCCGAAAGCGGCTTCGTCAATATCGCCGGCGGCTGCTGCGGCACCACGCCGGATCACATTCGGGCGATCGCCGAGACGGTGAAAACAATTGCGCCGCGCAAGGTGCCGGAAACCGGTCAGGCGATGAAACTGTCGGGGCTGGAGCCCTTTATCGTCGATGAGCAGTCGCTGTTCGTCAACGTCGGCGAGCGCACCAACGTCACCGGCTCCAAAGCGTTCGCGCGCATGATTCTCAACGAGCAATATGACGAGGCGCTGTCGGTCGCACGGCAGCAGGTCGAGAACGGCGCGCAGATCATCGACGTCAACATGGACGAGGCGATGCTCGATTCGGTCGCGGCGATGACACGTTTCCTGAACCTGATCGCGTCCGAACCGGACATCGCCCGCGTGCCGATCATGATCGACTCGTCGAAGTGGTCGGTCATCGAAGCCGGACTGAAATGCGTACAGGGCAAGGCGGTCGTTAATTCGATATCAATGAAGGAAGGCGAGGAGGAGTTCCTGCGCCAGGCGACGCTGTGCCGCCGCTACGGCGCCGCAGTCATCGTGATGGCCTTCGATGAGAAAGGACAGGCCGATACCTTCGAGCGCAAGATCGAAATCTGCGAACGCGCCTACAAGCTGCTCACGGAGAAGGTCGCCTTTCCGCCGGAAGACATCATCTTCGATCCAAATATTTTTGCGATCGCCACCGGCATCGAAGAACACAACAATTACGCGGTCGACTTCATCAACGCGACACGCTGGATACGCGACAACCTGCCGCACGCAAAGATTTCCGGTGGTGTATCGAACGTCAGCTTCAGCTTCCGCGGCAACGATCCGGCCCGCGAAGCGATTCATACCGTATTCCTGTATCACGCGATCCAGGCCGGCATGACAATGGGGATCGTAAATGCCGGCATGGTCGGCGTCTATGACGATCTTGCTCCTGAACTGCGCGAGCGCGTGGAAGACGTGGTGCTGAACCGTCGGGAGGACGCGACCGAGCGCATGATCGAGTTTGCCGGCACGCTGAAGGCCGGCGGCAAGAAGGAAGAACAAAATCTCGAATGGCGCAATGCGCCGGTGGAAAAGCGGCTTGCACATGCGCTGGTGCACGGCATCACGCAGTGGATCGTCGAGGACACCGAGGAGGCGCGGGTGCAGGTTCTCAATGGCGGCGGCCGTCCGATCAATGTGATCGAAGGTCCGCTGATGGACGGCATGAATATCGTCGGCGACTTGTTCGGGCAGGGAAAGATGTTCCTGCCGCAGGTAGTGAAGTCCGCGCGCGTGATGAAGCAGGCGGTGGCCCACCTGATTCCCTACATCGAGGAGGAAAAGCGCAAGGAAGAAGAGCGCACTGGCGTCGCCAGCAAACCAAAGGGCAAGATCGTCATCGCCACCGTCAAGGGCGATGTGCACGACATCGGCAAGAACATCGTGTCGGTGGTCCTGCAATGCAACAACTTCGAAGTGGTGAACATGGGCGTGATGGTGCCCTGTTCCGAAATCCTTGCCAAGGCGAAGGCGGAGAACGCCGACATCATCGGCCTGTCGGGACTGATCACGCCGTCGCTGGAGGAAATGGCGTACGTGGCGAAGGAGATGCAGCGCGACCCGCATTTCCGCATGCTGAAGATTCCGCTTTTGATCGGCGGCGCGACCACCAGCCGCGCGCATACGGCGGTCAAGATTGCACCGAATTATGAAGGCCCGGTGGTATATGTGCCGGATGCATCACGCTCCGTATCGGTCGCGCAGTCCTTGCTTACCGAAGAGCAACGCGCGAAATACATCGAGGAAATCGCAGTGGACTATGAGCGTATTCGCGATCAGCACGCGAACCGCAAGGTGGCGCCGCTGCTCTCACTGAAGGAAGCACGCGACAACAAAGCGCGCCTGGCCTTCAGCGGCAACGCTGCGCCGGTCAAGCCCAAATTCATCGGCCGCCGCGAATTCAGGAATATCGACCTGGGGACCATTGCGCAATACATTGACTGGGGACCGTTCTTCCAAACCTGGGACCTTGCCGGCCCGTTTCCCGCCATCCTGCAGGATGAGGTCGTCGGCGACGCTGCGCGCAAGGTGTTTGAAGAGGGCCAGGCCATGCTGAAGAAGCTCATCGATGGCCGCTGGCTGACCGCCAACGGCGTCGTCGCATTGATGCCGGCCAACAGCGTCAATGACGACGATATCGAGGTGTACACCGACGACACGCGCACGGAAGTGGCATTCACTTATTACGGCTTGCGCCAGCAGGGCGTCAAACCGGTGATCGACGGCGTTGCGCGGCCCAACCAATGCCTGGCCGATTTCATCGCACCCAAATCGTCCGGCATCGCCGACTATATCGGCATGTTCGCCGTGACGGCGGGGCTCGGCATCGAAAAGCACGAGAAGCGGTTCGAGGATGCGCATGACGATTACAGCAGCATCATGCTGAAGTCGCTGGCCGATCGCCTGGCCGAAGCATTTGCCGAATACCTGCATGAAAGGGTGCGTAAGGACCTGTGGGGCTATGCAGCGGATGAAGCGCTGTCCAACGAGGAACTGATCGGTGAAGCCTATCGCGGCATCCGTCCGGCGCCTGGTTATCCGGCATGCCCGGAACATACGGTGAAGGCGGATATGTTCCGGCTGATGCAATGCGAAGAGATCGGCATGCGGCTCACCGAATCGTTCGCGATGTACCCCGGCGCGGCGGTGTCAGGCTTTTACTTCGCGCACCCGGAATCGAAATACTTCGTGGTGGGCAAGATCGGTGAAGACCAGTTGAACGACATGGTGGCGCGGCGAGGGGTGAGCAAGGGTGAACTGGAGCGCTGGCTGGCGCCGAATCTTTCCTGAACTGCGGCGAAGCTGCAGGAAGGCCGCGATATGAATGGATAAGCGCGGCAATAAAAATGCCACCCATGAGGTGGCATTTTTGTCGGTTATGCAAGATCGATCACTGATTTGCCTGCCGGTAGAGCGCACGGCGGAAGCGAGGAATGCAAACAGGTCGTATGGGTCGCAGTCTCGACATGACGTGCCTGTAGGGCGGTAACCCTGCGGCGCTGCCATGTCTTGAACCGCAACGCATACGGCCTCTTGGCACTTTCCGAAGACCGTAGCGTCGTTTGCGACCGACGACTGCACTTTAAATTATTTCTTGGCTGCATGCTGAACTTTCGATGTTGCAGTGCAGCCGAAATATCCGCAATCTCCGGCGCCGGTCGTAATCAGAGCTCTGTCGGTGCGCCGTCGACAAACACTTTCAATTCGCCGCTGGCGAACTGCGTCCAGGTTTCGTTGGTGGTCAGCGGCTGGGTGACGATGATGGCAACCTTGTCGTTCGGCGTCGTCACTTCGGAAAAGTCGACCAGCATGTCCTCGTCCGACAGCTTGGCGGTCGTGAAGGGATACTGCCGCACGATGTAGTACAGATTGGTCGAGCAATGCGTGAACAACGCGCGGCCGTCGGACAGCATCATGTTGAACGGCCCGTGCTGCGCAATCTCGCTGGTCAGTTCGCGCAATGCGCCGGCGATGGCATCGATCTCCGGAGGGGTGTCGCCGAAACGGCGGCGCAGTTCCTGCAGCAGATAGCAGAACGCGAGTTCGCTATCGGTTCCGCCGACGCACCGGAAGGCGCCATTCAGGGTCGGTGCGAACTCCTTGAGGTCGCCGTTGTGGGCGAATACCCAATAGCGTCCCCATAGTTCACGCACGAAAGGATGGCAGTTTTCCAGGGCAATCCGGCCCTGGGTTGCCTTGCGGATGTGGGCGATGACATTCTTCGATTTAATCGGACAGCGCTTGATCAGGTCGGCGATCGGCGATTCGACGGCGGACTGATAGTCGACGAAGTGGCGCACGCCGTTGCCCTCGAAAAAGGCGATGCCCCAGCCGTCGTTATGTGAATCGGTGCGGCCGCCGCGGGTGGCGAAGCCCGTGAAGCTGAAAACAATGTCGGTAGGGACATTGCAATTCATCCCAAGTAACTGGCACATGATGTAAAGACAGAATGGAGTGGGTCAACATTAACACGTTCGCCGCATTGCCTGCGCGGCCCTTACATCGAATTACATCGCGCGGGTATTTCAGTCGCTTACATTAGCCTGCCATCCTTGCATGCCAGCCATGGATCGCTGTCCGGCTGCGGAAAGCGGTCGGTCATGAAATCGACGAAGCTACGCACCTTGGCCGACAGCAGACGGCGGCTGGGATAGACCATGACGATGGACAACTGCCCGAGATGATGATCGGGAAGCAGGCGCACCATGCGACCGGTGGCGAGATCGTCGCCGAGGGCAAACGACGGGCGGATCATGATCCCCATGCCCGCCAGCGTGCTGTGACGCAGCACATCCCCGCTGTTGGAGAACATCCTGCTTCGCACCGGAATGTTCGTCACGCCATCCCCCTTCGATGCAATCGGCCAGTAGTGGCGCAACTGATCGTAGGAAAAATTCAGGCAGACATGGTTGGAAATATCCTCGGGGGCCGACGGCTCGCCGTGTTTTTTCACATAGGCCGGCGATGCGCACAGCAGCACTTCGCAGACGGCGATCTGGCGCGCGATCATGCTGGCGTCGAACTTCTGGAAATCGATGAAGATGCCGATGTCCAGTCCGCTTTCCACGAGATCGACGGAGTGATCGCCGAGCGTGATATCGAGCACGACATCGGGATAGGCTTCCGCGTATTGCGGCAATAATTGCGCAAGCTGCAGCTGGCCGAAGCCGACGTTCGAATAAATGCGTAGTATGCCGGCCGGCTTTTTCGATTGCGCGGAAGCGATCGCTTCCGCATCTTCCACTTCCTGCAGGATCTGCACTACGCGTTCGAGATAGGCGTGGCCGGTTTCGGTAAGAGATAGACGCCGGGTTGTACGGTTCAGCAGGCGTGTTCCGAGATGATTCTCGAGGTCGGCGACATGACGCGTGACGACCGCATTCGACATGTTCAGCAACTGGCCGGCGCGCACGAAGCTTCCCTGTTCGACGACTTTTGCAAATACCCGCATCGATTGAAGTCTGTCCATGAATGTAAATCGATTGTTTGAAAAAATGGAATAGTGTTTTCCGATTATTGGTCTTTTTTGCAGGACGGGCAATAGCTACACTTTGCCTCATTCGATGAGCGCACATTGCTTACCGAAGAGCCGGTACCACGGCTCCCGATCCATCATTTCTCAAGGAAAAATAATGAACGCGAAAACTTTGATCACTGCTGCAGCATTGGCCGTTGCATTTGGATTTACCGGTTCTGCATTCGCAACCGGAAGCGATGACGCTATCCACTATCAGGACGTGAAGACCACCAAGAGCCGCGCGGAAGTGCAGGCGGAACTTGCGCAAGCGTATCGAAACGGCGATCTGCGCAG
>JAESFT010000727.1_pt1 | contig 14429 bp, 14 predicted proteins | sample 9269451 | NCBI WGS metagenome assembly JAESFT01 (sample SAMN14502557, study PRJNA617106) | algae metagenome | isolation source: Scytonema hyalinum WJT4-NPBG1 and co-occurring heterotrophs from well... | place: USA: Mojave Desert, Joshua Tree National Park, California | collected 2006-05-25
CAGCAACTGGAAGCTTCTATCACTGGGCATATGCGCAGACATAGGAACTCACACCGTCATCAAGACAACGGTGCCAATACCTCAATTGGCCTCGACCAGTCAGACGGGATGGCCTTGGCGCTTACGACGTTTGTAGCAGCAACGGCAGTGATTATAGCTGATCTGAGCCTTGCAACGCGAATTCGTTTCAGGTGACCAAGACCGTATCGATCATCCCCCGAAGCCAACGATTGGGCGCGTCCTGATCCGCTGTTGCTGCCCACATCATCGAGACTGGGGGCACCTTCACCAGATCGCCGACATCGATGACGCACAATTGGAACATACGCGCATACTTATCCGCTATTTTCTTCGGCACCGTGGCAACCAGAGGAGCCTCGGCCGCCGTTGCCAAGAGGCTGAGAAAGTCTGGCGCGGTGAAGACGATGTCAGGCCTGAAATTGGTGCTTTCAAGGACAGCCTCAAGGCATGAATAAATGCCCTCGTTATCTGCCAGTGCAACTTGCGGCATGCTCAGTGGATCACTCGATTCTAGATCAACCAATGCGGGATTGAAGCAGCAAGCTAGGCTTTGGATGAATAAGTCCTTTGTTCGCAAATGGGCAGGAGCAGGGCCAAAGCACCCAACCGCTAGATCGACATCTCCTTCGGCGAGTTGTTGCATCACTTCGTCGGGTGACGACTGTATCATCTGTAGACGAATATTTGGCGCCACGGCACTCAAGCGTGCACCCAAAGCCGGCAAGAGCACCAACTCTATCTCATTGGTCGCAGCGAACCTAAAGGAGTGCCGGCTTGTAGATGGGTCGAAGTCGGAGGTTGCGAGTATTAGTTGCTGAACTTCACCCAAGAGCTTACGCACCGGATCAGTTAGTTCAAGTGCCTTCGCTGTCGGCTGCATGGCGTGACCAACTCTCACCAATAAGTCGTCCTGCAAGAGCAATCGTAAAGTGGACAGGCTGTGACTCATCGCTGGCTGCCTGATCTTGAGGCGTGCTGCGGCTTTGGTGACACTCCTCTCGGTCACCAGAGCGTCGAAGGCCACCAACTGGTTCAGATCGAAAGAGCGAAGATTGAAATGATCGATGCGCGACATGACTTGGATCGATTTGATTGCTGGGCAAACGATCTTTAAGTCTTGAGCTGCGGATGAGCAAGGGCTTCCGCAGCGATGCAAGACAAGGATCACACCATGAGCACTACAACAAAGCACCAAGTAGGTAACGCAGAGATCTTCCGCATTACTGAACTAGGTTTCTCCGCCGCTCCGCAAACTTTCTACGAGAAGTGGAGCAATGACACTCCTGTACCTCAGGATTGGACCTCGTCGGACGTAATCCTGCCCAATGGAGAATTTGGCCAAAGTATTCACTTCTGGCTGATCAAGGAGTCTGGCAGGATATCGCTGATCGACAGTGGAGTTGGTAACAACAAGCAGCGCCCTGCGCTGCCATTCCTGTCTGATATGAACCTGCCAATCCTTGAACGCCTGGCAGAACTGGGCGTGCGACCAGAGGATGTGAATTTCGTCCTAATGACGCACGTACATATCGATCATGTCGGATGGAATACAGTGCTCCGGGACGGCAGCTGGCAACCCACGTTCCCTAATGCCCAGTATGTTTTCTCGGCAGTGGAGAAATCCTATTTCGAGAACTCCAAGCCGGGCAATTTTAATTTCGAAGCAAACTTGCCAGCTTACCAGGATAGTCTTGTTCCCATTATTGAAGCTGGCCTTTCGAAGGAAGTCGTTGTGGATGGCAGTGAAGCCATTCCGGGATTTGCTTTCATGCCAACACCGGGCCACAGCGCCGATCACGCATCGATCCTTTTCACATCTAATGGAAAGCAAGCCCTATTTACGGGCGACATCATGCATCACCCAATCCAAGTGTACCGCCCGGATTGGAACAGCATCTACTGCGAGTTTGGTGACAATGCGCTCGCGTCAAGAAAATGGGCATTGGAGTTTGCAGCCGAGAACAATATCCCGATGTTCACTGCTCACTTTCCTTCCAGTTCAGTTGGCTCAGTTAGCAAGCAGGGAGGTGGTTATGCTTGGCAGTTTCTCTAAATCGAACGACGTGATGACCACTTCAGCGACAAAGAGCATTATCGAGGTTCGTGACTTCACTATTCCCAGTGAATCCCCTGGCATCGAACTTCATTTGCGTAACAAACGGATCACCGGCGGTACTGCCATTGAAGCAGCCAAGACCATTGTCCTTGTACACGGAGCTTCGGTCAGTTCGCGGGTGATATTCGATTTGCCGCTGGGTGGCATTTCATTCTTGGACTTTCTAGCACTCCAAGGCTTTGACGTGTTTACTGTCGATGTGCGCGGATACGGCGGCTCTACGCGACCACCGGAGATGGACGAGGATGCAACGCACAACGCCCCAATTGTGAGCACAAGTACTGCCTTGTCCGACTTTTCTTCAGCCGTGAACCATGTACTGGAAAGCACCGGCCATAGCGCTGTGAACTTGTTTGGGATGTCCTGGGGTGCGACTATTGCCGGCGCTTTCGCCGCAGCCAACCCCAGCAAGACTTTGAAACTGGGCCTCGTTGCGCCTCAATGGCTTAGTGACGTGCCCGTTCCGATCGATCCAGGCGGGCCCTTGGGAGCCTATCGAGTCATTCCCGTGGGCAAACTAGGTGCGAACTGGCTAAAGGCTGCGCCGGCCGTAAAACGAAGTGCCTTGGTGCGGGAAGATTGGGTACAGATGGTAGTAGAAGCGATCTTGGCTGATGAGCCATCATCTGTGTTTCGCGATCAGGGTTTTGCAAGGGCACCAAGCGGAGCCATTCAAGACATCCGAGATTACTGGACTTCTGGTCGGCCCTTCTATGATCCGTCGGCGATTGTTGCTCCCATACTTCTGGTGCACGCGGAATGGGATATCGACGCGCCTTGGGAGATCACACGACACCTTTTTTCGGCATTTACTTCGGCTGCATACAAGCAGTGGGTAGAGATCGGCGAGGGCACTCATTTGGTGCTGCTCGAAAAGAACAGGCTGCTTGCGTTCCGAGCTGTGGCGCAATTCTTCTCGCTTCCGTTCAGATCTGAACAGTAGCTTTGCCCACACTGGGGTCTATGGAGCTATCATGACACAAATCGCTGGTCGGCTGATCACTCATGCTTGGTATGAGGACCTTCAAGCTCTTCTCGTAGGGACACTGCTCGTCTCACTAGGAGCAGCAATATATGCCAAGGCTGGATTGTTGTTCGGCGGACTAGCCGGACTATCCATGTTTCTAAGCTATACGACCACCTTCAACTTCTCCGTTTGGTTCTTTGCTTTGAATCTCCCGTTCTACTTTCTGGCTGTTGCTCGCGTGGGCTGGAGATTCACCCTCAAGACTTTAATCGCAGTGACAGCCATATCTTGGCTGATGATGCTCACGCCTGAGCTGCTTGTGATTGAACACGTTCATCCTGCTTTCGCTGCAATGACGGGGGGAGTTTCGATCGGCTTGGGGGCTTTGGTGTTGATACGTCACCAGATTGGAATGGGCGGGCTCAACATCCTCGCCTATTACCTGCAAGAGAGGTGGAACCTGCGGGCTGGATATGTTCTCCTAAGCTTCGACAGTGCGATTTTGGTGCTAGGACTGATAACAAGCGACATCGATTTGGTCGGTTATTCTCTTGTAGGTGCAACTGTCTGTCACTTGTTGCTCGCTATGAACCATCGTCCGGCGCGCTATCTGGTGACAGCTTAGGCATAGCCAGACTCAACCCGAGCTGGAGCAACCTAGGTGTGATCATCGTGAGATCGCCCAAAGAACAGACTTCAACGGGGTTGTTGACCGCATCCTAGCGAGGAGGCGACATGGCCGAATGGACAGGACAGAGCGAGGTACGCGTCTCAGGGTCTGGTTTGAATCTAAGCACGTGGGTTTGGCCGAGCTTGCTGTTCATCAGAAGCGGCGTCCCAGGGATGACATCGCGCTCGCCACGAACAAATTTGACTCGCCGGAAGCAATATTGCCCGTTTGGAATGCCTGTGAAGCATACTTTCAGGAACCTGTCGACAAAGCAGGGCGATATGCAGTCCCTCCACGTGAGAAACTGGCTGGCCTGCCACCTGCACTGACCATTGTTGTAGAGAATGACCCGCTGCGGTTCGAGACGATAGAGTATGCCGAACAACTCAAGGCTACGGAGGTCTACGGCCGCCTTGCTGATTACAAGGGAGCCGTGCACAGCTTTATGAAGGAGCAGGTAGTAGGCGTGGTGTCACGGGCGTTGCTTGACACTCCACGCTTTGCAAAGGCCGTCTTCGACTTCTTAGCGCTAGGAGAATGAACAAGCTAAGTTGCTGCCGCATCAGCATGCTCGAGAGCAAGAAGGTGGCGGCTTGAATGCCTGCTTCGTTTGCTTTTCAGCGGTAAGCGGACGGTCTGCAGCCCACCCCAAAGGCGAAGTAGAGCAGGGGACCGCTGTCGACCCCATCTCTGCCGCTCATGCTGGTCACTTATTCTCTGAAAGCAGCCGCTCCGCTCAAGTGGCTGATTGCTTGCAAACAGGTCGGCCGCGAGCAACTTGGCTCCGACGAATAGCACGTAACGGAGAAGGTCATTATACCCAATTCGCTGTCCTTCGGCGGCCAATCCTATCCGTGCTGGCTTACGCTTCATGCTGTATTCGGTCGCGCAGTGTTCTTTCTTACTTCGCCGTAAGCGTCGATGCGGTTACCACACCGATTTTGTTTGGACCTGCCCCTCAATATAGACAAGCCGTTCCATACCCGATGTAAAGAGACGGGGTACGCGGCGACCAGGAGTCACAGCTGGTGGTTATCGCTAGAGCAAAAGTCAGGTGCTGCGGCCGTGATCGCGCAGGACGAGACCAACCGCACCCAAACACGCCCCGTGGCCGCTGAAGCGGCTAGCTACAATACGTGTGCGAGCATCACTGCCGACATCTTCCTGCTTGACCAGGGAACGTCTCTGGAAGCTTGCTTCGAGTGGCTGCAGTAGGAGCTCGCCGGCCGGAGCCAGGCGGCCGCCGACCACCACCAAGGGTGGATTGACAACGGCCCCAATGATGGCGAGCCCATGGCCGGCCGCTTCCGCTACGCCAGCGATCCAGGCCCGGCACTCGGCATCACCGCTACGGGCAAGCCGGATGACCTCGTCGATGGTAACCGGCCGGCCGAAGTGCTGCGCCGCTTGGGCGAGTGGGCCTTTGAAGCCAGCATAGAGCTCGAGGCAGCCGCGATTACCGCAGCGGCAGAGTGGGCCGTCGCGATCGACGCACATATGGCCAAATTCCCCTGCTGTCCCAGCAATACCTGAAAGCAAGCGGCCATTGGCGACCACCGCCCCGCCGACGGCGATGTCCATGGTGAGAAAGACGAAATCCTCCTGGTCGGCAGCGGCACCCCACATCAGCTCCGCAATGGCAGAGCAGTTGCTCTCGTTCTCCGCAATGACCCGGCGTCCAAGGACCCGCTCAAAGGTCTCGCGAATGTTGACGCCCGCCCAGGTGGGCACGCCGCTGGCTCGGAGCATGCGGCCATCGCTTGGATTGATCGGCCCCGCCACCGCGATGCCGACTCCAAGCATCGTTTCCTGGGAGAGGCCGTGTTCGGTGAAGACCTCAGCGATGAGCCGGACGGCGATCTCGACGGCATGCCTAGGGGAATAGTCGGCTGCTAGCTCGACGGAACGATCCGCCACCACGTGGTGGGCGACGTCAGCGAGAATAACCTGGATATGCTCCTCGCCCAGCAGCACGCCAACGCAGGTGCCCGCGGCCGGGTTGAGCGTAATGACGGTCGCTGGCCGGCCGGCACCTTGTCCGCGACTTCTTTCGACGGTGCTCTCCACCACCATCCCGGCCGCACGCAGGCCTGTGAGGGCAGTAGAAACGGTGGATTTAGCCAGGCCGGTGATACCTACAATCTGCGTGGCACTGAGTGCGCCGCGCTCGCTGAGAGCCCGGACCACACGTGCTGACGGCGTTCCGATTGCCTCTCCGGCCAGCAAGGTCGTGAGTTGAAGTTTGTTCATCGAAGATGTGCCGCGAGCGCGTTGACAGGTTAATATGTTCATCTTAGAACAAATAAGGCTAGTGGTTTTTGTGAAACAAGAGCCAGGCCAAAGCGAGGTCACCGCAACCGGAAAACTGGGCGGTGCCGACAAAGGGAGAGGATCATGAACTTCGCCAAGAAGGCCGTTCTCGGCCTGACGACGCTCGCGCTCATGGCCGGTACGGCCGTGGCGGAGCCCAAGACGCTAATAATGCATCAGTGGGCGACCGGCTCGGATGCCGCATCGATCGCCAAGCTGGGTGAAATGTTTACCGCCAAAGGCGGCGCGTGGCAGCAAACTGCGGTTTCTGGCCATACAGCCAATACCCTAGCCAAGCTCCGTGCTGACGTAGTGGCGGGCAATGCCCCGGCCGCCGTGCAGCTCAAGGGCCCTGAGATTGCCGAGTGGAACGAGACCGGCATGACCGCAAATCTCGACGAACTCGCTGCGACGGAGGGCTGGGACAGCGTTGTAGCTCCTGAACTGCTGCCGGTGATGAAGCCGGAGGGCCACTGGGTCGCAGCGCCCATGAACATCCACAGGATCAACTGGGTTTGGGGTTCAAAGAAGCTTATGGATGAAGCCGGCATTGCCGAGCTTCCGAAGACTTGGGCGGAGTTCAACGCCGCCTGCGACAAGGTCGTGGAAATGGGCAAGATATGCATCGCCCACTCGACCGCCGACTGGACGGATTCGACCGTGTTCGAAGTGGTGGTCTACGGCCAGGACCTTGAGCTCTATAGGAGTGCTTTTGTGGAAGGCGATCCGGAAGCCTTGCGCAGTGAGGGCATGATAAAGGCCTTCGACCAGGTGCGTTTGATGACGACCAAATACATGGATCCAGGCATGGTCGGTCGCGACTGGGACACCATGTCCCATCTGGTTGGCAAGGGCGACGCCGCCTTCCACATCATGGGCGACTGGACCATCGGCCTCTTGACCGCCGGCGGTTTCAAGGAAGGCACCGACTATGTTTGCGGGCAGGCGCCGACTGACTGGGGCAAGCCCGGCTTCATCCTCAATGCAGACTCGGTAGTGTTCTTCCAGCAGAATGATGCCGATTATGTTGAGGGTCAGAAGCTGCTAGCCTCAACCATCTTGAGCCCCGAGTTCCAGACCATCTTCAACCAATCGAAGGGATCAATACCGGCGCGCCTCGACGTGGACGTGAGCAATGGTTTCAATCCCTGCCAGGTGAAGTCGCAAGCCGACCTTAAAGCCTCCGTCGAAGCCGACACGCTGGTGCGCTCAATGGCCCATAACATGACCATTCCGCAGAACATTCGCGGCGCCATCATGGACACGATCACCGAGTTCGTGAACACGCCAGACATGTCCTCCGCGGACGCGGCCAGTGCCATGGCGGACGCTGTCGAAGCGCAGATGTAAGCGGACGACCGCCGGACGCGGCCACCCCGCCGCGCCCGGTTCTTCCTCAGGCAAAGAGGCAGCAATGTCGAGCACGTCCATGGCCGCGATGAACGGCCGATCATGGCGGGAGCGGCTTTCGGCAGCACTACCCGTCCTAGTCATAGCGCCATCTTTGGCAGCCTCGTTCCTGTATGTCATCGTGTTTGCCGTTTGGACGCTCTACATCTCGATGAGTAACTCCACTCTGCTGCCGAGTTACGGCTTCGTGGGCATCGAGAACTTCGCTTCGTTGTGGGCCAACAAGCGGTGGAACCAGTCCTACACAAACCTTTTCTTGTTCTCGGGCTTCTACATCATCGGTTCAATGGCTGTGGGCCTGCTGCTTGCTATCCTCATCGACCAGCGCGTGCGCGGTGAATCCGTGTGGCGCACCATCTTCCTATATCCCCTTGCGGTCAGCTTCATTGTCACGGGCACTGTGTGGAGCTGGCTCTATAACCCAGCCACAGGAATCGAATTCCTGTTCAAAAACCTTGGCTGGACAGATTTCAACTTCGCCATCATCGCCAATCGGCAGACCGCCATTTATGCGGTGATCGCCACCGGCATCTGGCAATCCTCGGGCTTCGCCATGGCGCTGTTCCTGGCGGGCCTCCGCTCGGTGGATGGCGACATCATAAAGGCGGCCCAGATTGACGGCGCCTCGACCTTTCGCACCTATCGCAAGGTAGTGCTACCGATAATAGCGCCGATTTTCCTGGCCGTGGCAGTGGTACAGATCCAGTTCGCCATCAAGACTTTCGACCTTGTGGCCGCCCTGACCCGCGGCGGGCCGGGCACAGCAACGTCCTTCCCCGCGCTCTATGTCTACGATCTGATGTTCCAGCGCGGCCAGATCGGGGAGGGCGCAGCCGGCGCCATCATGATGCTTGCAGCTTTGGCGGTCGTGCTAGTGCCTTATTCACTCTGGCTCGTATGGCGTCATGGCAAGGAGATCCGGAATGGCTGAGGCAACCGCGACCGCGGCCATGGTCTTTGATCCGGAAGCGGCTGCCGCTGGACGTCGGCGGCTATGGTCCCGGGTGATGATCTATGGCCTCCTTGTCCTTTTCGCACTGATCTATGTCGTGCCGCTCACCGTGGTGGTGCTGAATTCCTTCCGCGACACTACGGAGATCGCCCGCAACGGCGTCATCTCTTTCCCCCAGAGCTTCCAGTTCGACGCCTGGTTGTCAGCTTGGGACAGTTTCTGCATCGGCGGCACCTGCGAGGGGATGAAGCGCAACTTCTTCAACTCGCTATGGATGACCATCCCAGCGACGATCATCTCGACGCTGCTGGGTGCCCTCAACGGCTATGTGCTCAGCAAGTGGCGCTTCCCCGGCTCAGAACTGCTCTTCACAATGGTGCTGCTCGGAGTGTTTATGCCCGGTCAGATCGCGCTCCTGCCTTGGGCCTTTATCTTGGGCAAGCTCGGCCTCTCGAACTCTATAGCTGGCCTCATCCTTGTGCATGTGGTCCAGGGCCTGAGCTTCACCACCCTGTTCTGCCGTAACTACTACGTTAATGTGCCCGACGACCTGATCAAGGCAGCACGGATTGATGGGGCGGGCTTCTGGCGCATCTTCTGGAAGATTATCCTGCCGATTTCGCCGCCGATTCTCATCGTCACCGTCATTTGGCAGTTCACCGGAATCTGGAACGAGTACCTGTTTGGCGTGGTGTTCACTTCTGGCGCCCAACAGCCGATCACTGCAGCTCTGGTTGCCCTGACCTCTGGCGGGCAAACCGCTACGGCTTATGACGTGATGAGCGCGGCGGTTTTGATCGGCGCGCTGCCGCCATTGCTCGTCTATTTCTTCGGCGGAAAATACTTTGTGCGCGGCCTCACACAAGGGGCAATCAAATGAGGAGGCAAGGATGTCAGCGTTGACCATCCGCAATCTGCGCAAGAGCTATGGAGCGGTGGAGGTGCTTAAGGGCATCAACCTCGAAGCCCGGGCCGGCGAGTTCATTGCCCTAGTCGGGCCCTCTGGGTGCGGCAAGTCCACGCTGCTGTCCATGATCGCAGGGTTAGAGACGGTGACCTCCGGCGAGATTCGCATCGGGGACCGGCTTGTCAATTCCGTTGCCCCCAAGGACAGGGACATAGCAATGGTGTTCCAGTCCTACGCGCTCTATCCGACCATGACAGTACGCGAGAACATGCAATTTGGCATGGAGAGCCGCGGTGTGCCCAAGGAAGAGCAGAAGCAGGCGATTGCACGCGTCGCGGCTCTCCTGCAGATCGAGCCTTTGCTCAGCCGCAAGCCGGGCCAGCTCTCGGGTGGCCAGCGCCAGCGCGTCGCGATGGGGCGTGCATTGGTGCGAGATCCCAAGCTGTTCCTCTTCGACGAGCCCCTTTCCAATCTTGATGCCAAGTTGCGCGTCGATATGCGTACCGAGATCAAGAAGCTGCACCATCGGGTGGGCAAGACCACCGTTTATGTCACCCACGACCAGGTGGAAGCAATGACCCTGGCCTCACGCATCGCGGTGATGCATGGCGGGGACGTGCAGCAGTTCGATGAGCCCCAAACGGTCTACGACCGACCTGCCAACATGTTTGTAGCGGGTTTCATGGGCTCGCCGGCAATGAACTTTATCCCGGCGGAGCTGTCGAGCCTTGATGGAAGGCCCGCTGTCACCTTCGTTGGAGCCGGCGGCCAGTCCGTGAGGCTGCCGCTGTTCGACGGCGTCGCCGACCACGAGCCCGGGCGAAAAGTGATCCTAGGCATCCGTCCGGAGCATCTGAGCCGCTACAATCCAGAGCTCAGGGCCAAGGCGGGGCTTGCCATGCTGACTGCGCCGGTCGAGGTGGTGGAGCCCACCGGAGCCGAGACCATGGCCGTGTTGCGGCTGGGCGACCGCGAGGTTGTCGGGCGCTTTTCCCCGGATGAGGCGCCGCGGATGGGCGAGGACATGGTCCTCTCCGTAGACATGTCTCATGCCTGCCTATTCGACCCGGATACGCAACGCCTAATCTGAGAGATCTTCCAGTCCATGAGCCTTACTATCTACCCCAGCCTTACGGGGCGCGTCGTTCTTGTGACCGGCGGGGCCTCTGGCATCGGCGCCGATATCGTCCGAGCGTTCGCGGGCCAGGGCGCCAGGGTTGCATTCCTCGACATTCAAGATTCGGAAGGCAATGCGCTGGTCGCCGAGCTAGGCGAGAGCGCCCATAGGCCGCTCTATCTTCACTGCGACCTAGTGGATATCGCAGCCCTGCAGGCAGCGATCGCCCGCGTGCGGCAGGAACTTGGCCCTGTGGGCATCCTGGTCAACAACGCCGCCAATGACGCTCGTCATGCGGTGGAAGAGGTGACGCCAGACTACTGGGACAGGGCGCAGAACATCAACCTGCGCCATCAGTTCTTCGCTGCCCAAGCGGTGCATCCACATATGCGCGAGCTGGGTGGCGGCTCAATCATCAACTTCTCTTCAATCGCTTGGAAGGGCGGGGGCGCCAACATGCCTGCCTACGTCACGGCCAAGGCGGCGGTAGTGGGACTGACCAACAGCCTCGCTAGAGCCTTCGGAAGCGACGATATCCGCGTCAACGCCATCGAGCCGGGGGCGGTTATCACCGAGCGCCAGCGACGGCTCTGGTATCCCAGCCAGGAAGCCGTTGACGCCTTCATCGAGAAGCAATGCATCAAGAAGGTGCTCAAAGGCGACGCCATCGCACGCATGGTGCTGTTCCTGGCCTCGGATGATAGCCAAATGATCACTAAGCAGTCCTTCGTTGTCGACGCCGGCCTGTTGTAAGGAAAATTAGATGGAATTGCGTACCGGTCTCAACCCCTATGGGCTCACCTATCATGTCGGATTGCAGGGGCGGGGCACGCCGCGCGCTAATCCGCAGGGCGTGGGTCTCGAGGGCTTCATCGGGCTGGCCGAAGAACTCGGAGCGCGGACTCTCGAGATCTTTGAGCCTTGGATAGCCGGGATTCAGGCCGCTAGGCAGCGAGCGCTAAGAGCGCGGCTCGACCAGCTCAGTATGCAGCCGGTTGTCAGCTCGACCTTGCAGATGGGCGAGATCGACAGCTGCATCCGTTCGGCCCAAGCGGTTGGCGCCACGATGATCCGCTTCGCGCTGACCCCAATCCTCTGCGGCGACCGCAATGCGGCGGGACGGCAATGGGCGGAGTACAATCGGGAAGTGCGGGAGAAGCTTGCGGCCTATGCGCCTAAGGCCGCTGCTGAAGGCATTACTATACTCATTGAAAACCATCAGGACTTCACCAGCCGGGAACTCGTGGCCTTCTGCGATGAATTCGGGCCGGCAGTGCGGATCGTCTATGACACCGGCAATAGCTTCCCGGTAGGCGAGGCGCCGCTCGACTTTACGCAAGTGGTGGCACCCTATGTGCGGCACGTGCACCTCAAGGACTACAACGCCCAATGGACCGACGAGGGCATTCGTCTGGTGCGCTGCGCCATTGGCGACGGTGCTGTGCCGTTCCGGGAAATTTTCGAGATTCTAGGCGAGCACCACGAGCAAATGACAGCGGTGCTTGAGCCGGGAGCGCTGGAAGCGCGCCATGTTCGCCTGTTCACGCCGGATTGGTGGCAGGGCTATGCACCGCGGCCGGCCGAGGCCTTAGCGGCCTGCCTTGCAGCCGCCCGCAAGAACCGACTGCCTGACGAGGCGGACTATCGAACCCCCTGGGAGCGCGAGGACGATCGCGCCCTGATCGCATACGAGCTCGACATGATCCGGCGCAGCGCCGCGAACATGAAGGCTCTCGGATTGATGTAAGGAGAAGCCCTGATGGCTAAGGAATTGAGCGGGAAGATTGCTTTTGTCAGCGGGTCGGGCCGCGGGCTCGGCAACGTCATGGCGCGTCGCCTGGCGGAGCAAGGCGCGGACGTTGCTATCCACGACCTCGACTGGAACTCGCCATCTAAATATGGCGAGCACGCTGATCTGGGCGAGGTGGTCAAGGAGATCGAGGCGCTCGGCGTGCGGACCGTCGCCGTTACCGGTAACATTGGCGACCCGCAGGCCGTCCAGCGGATGAAGCAGGAGATCGAAGGCAAGCTCGGCGAGGTGCAGATCCTCGTCAACTGCGCCGGCGGCGACATTGGCGCCGCAGGGGGCAAGCCTAACCCCAACAATGCTCTCGACATTAGCTTCGAGGACATCCAGGTACTCACCAATAACAACCTAATCGGCACCATGCTGGTGACCCAGGCCTTCGTGCCGCCGATGGTGAAGCGTGGGGCCGGCTCTGTGATCAACATCGCCTCCGCCGCCGCTCATATGGGCTGTTCGCCGGAAGTGGTCTACTCGACCCTCAAGGCCGCGGTTGTCCATTACACCCGCTGCCTAGCCAAGGAGCTCTACGAGCAGGGTGTGCGGATCAATGCTGTGAGCCCAGGGCCGACCAAAACGGCCCGCTTCCAAGCCACGCGCGTCACCGACCCGTCCAAGATGGATTCCCAGAAGGCGTCATTCAATCGCTATGCCGAGCCCGACGAGATCGCTGATGCCGTGGCTTTCCTGGCAGGCCCACAGTCCAAGTTCATCAATGGCCAGGTGCTCCGTGTTGATGGTGGGCTGACCCTGTTCCCGGGCTGACCCGCGCCGAGCACAACAAGGGACCGGCTGGAGAACCAGCCGGCCCGAAATCTGTCAAACCGACGCTGTCATTCCACCATCCACGTAGAGAATCTGGCCGTTAACGAAGGAGGACGCGTCTGACGCCAGGAACACGGTGGCGCCAACGAGTTCCTCGGGATTGCCCCAGCGGCCGGCCGGCGTGCGCTTTTCGAGCCAGGCGGTGAATTCGGTATCCTTCACAAGAGCTTCGGTGAGCTCCGTGTCGAAATAGCCCGGCCCAATGGCATTGACCTGGATACCGTAGCGGGCCCAGTCGCAAGCCATGCCCCGAGTGAGTTGGCGGAGGGCGCCCTTGGTGGCGGCATAGGGTGCGATGCCCGCGCGGCCGAGCTCGGCATTAACCGATGCTATATTGATGATCTTACCAGAGCCTCGCCCGATCATCCGCCGCCCGACTTCCCGCGAAACGAAGAAAACGCTGTCAAGGTTGGTCTGCATGAGTTGCCGCCACTTCTCGTCCGGGAAATCCTGTAGTGGCGCGCGGTGCTGCATGCCGGCATTGTTCACGAGAATTGCAATAGGTCCGATGTCCCGTTCGATATCCTTGACTGCTGTAGCGACCTGGGCGGCATCGGCGACGTCAAAAGGCAGGGTGACGACATCGTGGTTCTTGGCGCGGAGGTTGGCTGCAGCCGCTTCGAGGCGGCCGAGGTCGCGGCCATTGAGGACAATGCGGGCGCCGGCCCTTGCGAGGCCCTGGGCAAGGGCATAGCCGATTCCCCGGCTCGATCCGGTAACGAGGGCCAACCGGCCCGTAAGGTCGAAAAGGGACATGGCAAGCCTATTCTATGGGAATTGAGCGCCGCAACCCGCCAACCAGTGGGGCCGCGTCTGAGATATAGGTGCAATGGCTTCGGGGCGGAGTCGTCCATTGAATGGCCCACGACCGCACAACCTTCCACGCATCCAGCATTTTAGCTATGACCTACGCGCTATGCTTGGGCTGGAGGACTTCCCAAGCGGTCCATACTATGAGCGCCTTGTGCATTGCTCTTCCTACGTTAGTGGAGAATACACTAAGGGATTCCTCCACGAGGCGGAAGTGGACGCAGACGGTGCCTTTGCGTTAGCTGCAGGGCGGAAACCCAACGACCGCTTTGTCGGCTCAGACAGAAGCCGCCGGTAGGAATCCACCCTATTGCCGAAGCAGGGCAGGGGACTGCTGTCGACCCGAGGCTGTGTGAAAACCCCTTGTATGCTATAATTTGGCACTGCTTCGGGGGTGCCATATGGGACGTTTCGTTGAAGCTGCTGACCGTCACCAAGCGAGCTTTTTGCCGGCGTGCCTGGAAGATTATGTAGATGCTGACAACCCGGTCCGCATCATTGACGCCTTTATCGATGAACT
>JAESFT010000728.1_pt1 | contig 14380 bp, 9 predicted proteins | sample 9269451 | NCBI WGS metagenome assembly JAESFT01 (sample SAMN14502557, study PRJNA617106) | algae metagenome | isolation source: Scytonema hyalinum WJT4-NPBG1 and co-occurring heterotrophs from well... | place: USA: Mojave Desert, Joshua Tree National Park, California | collected 2006-05-25
ATCATCGCCCGCGGCACCCCCGGTTTCTCGGGCGCCGATCTCATGAACCTCGTCAACGAGGCAGCCCTGCTGGCGGCCCGCCGCGGCAAGCGCATCGTGACCATGCGCGAGTTCGAGGACGCCAAGGACAAGGTGATGATGGGCGCCGAGCGCCGCACCCTGGTCATGACCGACGACGAGAAGCGCCTGACCGCCTATCACGAGGCCGGCCATGCCGTCGTGGCGCTGAACGTCCCGGCCACCGACCCGGTGCACAAGGCCACTATCATCCCGCGCGGCCGCGCCCTCGGCATGGTCATGCAGCTGCCCGAGCGGGACAAGCTGTCCATGAGCTACGAGCAGATGACTTCGCGTCTGGCCATCATGATGGGCGGCCGGATCGCCGAGGAGATGATCTTCGGCAAGGAGAAGGTCACGTCCGGCGCCCAGTCCGACATCGAGCAGGCGACGCGTCTGGCCCGCATGATGGTGACCCGCTGGGGCTTCTCGCCCGAGCTCGGCACGGTCGCTTACGGCGAGAACCAGGACGAGGTGTTCCTCGGCATGCAGATGGGCCGCCAGCAGAACGTCTCGGAGGCGACCGCCCAGAAGATCGACTCGGAGGTCCGCCGCCTGGTCGAGGACGGGCTCAACGACGCCCGCCGGATCCTGACCGAGAAGGCGCATGAGCTTGAGGCGCTGGCCCGCGGCCTGCTCGAGTACGAGACCCTGACCGGCGAGGAGATCCGCAACCTCCTGGACGGCCAGCCTCCGGTGCGTGACACGGGCGAGTCCCTCACCCCCAGCCGCGGCTCCGCCGTGCCCACCACCCGGCCGGGCCGGCCGCGGGAGAGCGACGGGGGCATGGAGCCCCAGCCGCAGGCCTAAAAACGACTGCAGATGTAAAATTCAGGACGCCCGCCCCCCGGCGGGCGTTCTTTTTTGTTTACCTCGAAGATCTAATACTCCCTAAGCACCAGGTCTAAGACTTGTAACAATCGCTTATCACTTGTGATGCGCGCATTGGCCCGGGTCCCTTGACCGAATTCAGGGAGGTTGCTTTGAAAAAGCCAAAGCGCGGATCAGCGCTACGGAATGCGGAGACAAAGCACGTGCGTAAATACTTCGGGACCGACGGCATTCGGGGCCGCGCCAACGGCATCATCACGCCGGATCTGGCCCTCCGGGTCGGGCAGGCGGCCGGCCTCATGTTCCAGCAGCGGGGCGATTATCGTCACCGGGTCGTGATCGGCAAGGACACGCGCTTGTCCGGCTACATGATCGAATCCGCCCTCCAGGCAGGCTTCACCTCGGTGGGCATGGACGTGCTGCTGCTGGGGCCGATCCCGACCCCGGCGGTCGCCATGCTGACGCGCTCCATGCGCTGCGACCTGGGCGTCATGATCTCGGCTTCCCACAATCCTTACGAGGACAACGGCATCAAGCTGTTCGGTCCCGACGGGTTCAAGCTCAGCGACGACATGGAGCTTCAGATCGAGGCCCTGATCGATTCCGACCTGACGCGGCGTCTTTCCGGCTCTTCCACGCTCGGGCGCGCCAAGCGCATCGAGAGCGTCCAGGCGCGCTACATCGAGTTCGCCAAGCGCACCCTGCCGCGTCAGATCGACCTGGAAGGCATGCGCGTCGTGATCGATTGCGCCAACGGGGCCGGCTACAAGGTCGCCCCTGAGGCCCTGTGGGAGCTTGGCGCAGAGGTGGTGTCCATCGGCGTGGAGCCCAACGGCTTCAACATCAACCACGATGTCGGCTCCACCGCGCCGGACGCCCTGATCCACAAGGTGCGCGAGCTGCGCGCCGACGTCGGCATCGCCCTCGACGGCGACGCGGACCGGGTGCTGATCGTGGACGAGAAGGGCCACAAGGTCGACGGCGACCAGCTCATGGGCGTCGTCGCCCGGTCCTGGAAGGAGGACGGCCGCCTGGCGCAGCCCGGCCTCGTGGCGACGATCATGTCCAATCTCGGCCTGGAGCGCTACCTGAACGGCATGGGCCTTGGCCTCGTGCGCACCGCGGTCGGCGACCGCTACGTGCTGGAGCACATGCGCGCCCACGGCTACAATCTCGGCGGCGAGCAGTCCGGCCACATCATCATGTCCGACTACACCACCACGGGCGACGGCCTCGTGGCGGCTCTCCAGCTCCTGGCCGTGGTGAAGAGCCTCGGCAAGCCGGTCTCCGAGGTCTGCCACTGCTTCGAGCCCCTGCCGCAGGTGCTCAAGAACGTGCGCTACAAGGCCGGCAAGCCCCTTCAGGAAGCGTCCGTCATCCAGGCCATCGAGGCCGGCCGCGAGACCCTCGGGCAAGCGGGCCGTCTCGTGATCCGCCCCTCCGGCACCGAGCCGGTCATCCGCGTGATGGGCGAGGGCGACAACGAGGACCTCGTCAACCGCGTGGTGGACGACGTGGTCGAGGCCGTGACGCAGGCGGCTTCCAAGGCTGCGGCGTAGGCCGACTTCCATTCCAGTTTCAAAACGAAAGCCCCGGCGAGACGATCGCCGGGGCCTTTTCATTCCTAGCTGGCGGGCTGGATCACTCCGCCGGGTGAGCCGGCGGCACCTCCTTCGTCCGGCCCGGCAGGTCCTCGCCGTGCGGGACCTGCCCGGTCTGCGCGCGCAGCTTGTCGAGCATCTCGCTCACATAGGTGGCGGGCTTGGTGAAGCCGCCGAGGAGCAGGTAGATCGAGGGCACCACCAGCATGGTCAGGATGGTGGAGACGGTGACGCCGCCCACGATCACCGACCCGATGGCATTGCGCGCCTCGGCGCCCGCGCCGGTGGACCAGGCGAGCGGGATGGCGCCGCCGATCATAGCGATCGACGTCATCAGGATCGGGCGCAGGCGCAGCACCGAGGCCTCGACCACCGCATCGCGCACCGAATACCCGCGCTCGCGCAGCTGGTTCGAGAACTCGACGATCAGGATGCCGTTCTTGGTCATGAGGCCGATGAGCAGGATCATGCCGATCTGGCTGTAGATGTTGAGCGTCTGTCCGGTGACGAACAGGGCCAGCAACCCGCCGGTCACCGCGAGCGGCACGGTGAGCATGATGATGAACGGGTTGATCCAGCTCTCGAACTGGGCGGCGAGCACCAGGAACACCACCAGAAGCGCCATGGCGAAGGTCACGTAGATGGCGCCGGTCGAGTCCAGGAAGTCCTTGGACTGGCCCGTATAGCCGATGCGCACCTCCGCCGGCAGGTTGTCGCGCACGATCTGCTGAAGGATCTCCAGGCCCTCGCCGATGGACACCCCCGGCGCCAGCGAGGACTGGATCGTGATCGACCGCAGGCGGTCGAACCGGTTCAGGGCCTGTGGCGCGGCCGATTCCGTCAGCGTCACGAAGGAGGAGAGGGGAACCAGTTCGCCGTTGGCCGCGCGGATGAAGGTGTTGGTGAGGTCGTTGGGCGTTGCGCGGTCCTGGGCGCGGGCGCGCATGATCACCGGATATTCGTCGCCGCGGCTGACGAAGGTCGAGACCTCGGTCTCGCCGAACATCAATTCCAGCGTGCGTCCGATATCCTCCACCGAGACGCCGAGATCGGCGGCGCGCTGGCGGTCGATCTGGACGCGGATGTCCGGCTGGGACTCACGGTAGTTGGAGTCCATGTTGACGAACTTGCCCGTCTCCTGGGCCTTCTGCATGACGATGTCGCGCCAGCCGCGGATCGTCTCGTAATCGGGGCCGCCCAGGACGAACTGGATCGGCTGCCCGAAGCCGCCGGCGCCGCCGAAGGCGGGCGGGTTGACCACCGAGACGCGTGCGCCGGGGAAGTTCGACACCTTCGGGGTGATCTGGCGCACGATGTCCTGCTGGCTCTCGGTGCGCTCCTCCCAGGGAACGAGGCGCACGATCACGATGCCCTCGTTGACCGGGGATGGACGCGCGAAGCCAGGGGCCACCTGGCTCAGCATGGAGGCCACGAGGCCCTGCTCCTGCAGGGGCATGAGGGCCTTCTCGACCTCCTTCACCCGGTCGCGGGTGTAGTCGAGGCTTGCGCCCTCCGGCGCCTGGAGCCGGACGATGATGGCGCCGCGATCCTCGGTGGGCGCGAATTCCTTCGGCAGCGACTGGAACAGGCCGTAGGCCGACAGGGACACCAGGAAGCCGATGAAGAGAATGACCACCGGCACCTGCAGGGCGCGCGAGAGCAGCCAGCGGTAGCCGCCGTTCATTTTCTCGAAGACCGGCTCGGTCATGCGCTGGATCCGGCCATGGGCGGGAACCATCAGTTTGGAGCACAGCATCGGGGTGAGCGTGCGTGCGACCACGCCGGAGAAGAAGATCGAGGCGGCAAGGGTGATGCCGAACTCGCGGAAGAGCTTGCCGGTATTGCCGGTCATGAAGGCGAGCGGCACGAACACGGCCATGAGCGTCGCCGTGGTGGCGATCACCGCGAAGCCGATCTCGCGGGCGCCGTCGAAGGAGGCGAGCAGCGGCGGCTGGCCCTCCTCGATGCGCCGGTGCACGTTCTCGATCTCCACGATGGCGTCGTCCACCACGATGCCGATGGCGAGCACGATGGCCAGCAGCGTCAGCACGTTGATGGAGGCGCCGAAGAAGGCCATCACCATGAAGGCCGCGATGATCGAGACCGGGATCGCCACCATGGCCACGATGGTGGAGCGCCAGTCGCGCAGGAAGACCAGGATCACCAGGATCACGAGCGCGACGCCTTCCACGAGGGTGTGCAGCACGCCTTCGATCGAAGCGCGGATGAACTGGCTCTCGTCATAGGCGATGTCCGCCGTGGTGCCGGGGGGCAGGGAGCTCTTCAGCTCCTCGAGCTCCTTGCGCACGCCGTCGACCACGGAGAGGGTGTTGGCGGTCGACTGGCGCACGATGCCCATGCCGATGGCGGTCTCGCCCGACTGGTAGAACTCGAAGCGCGTGTCCTCTGGGCCCACTTCGACCTGGGCGACTTCGCCGAGCCTGACCAGGTAGCCGTTCTTGTTGGTGACGATCACCTGGGAGAACTGCTCGGGCGTCGCGAGACGGGAATCGGTCTTGACGGTGAATTCGCGCTGGCTGGACTCGATCCGGCCGCCCGGCAGTTCCACGTTCTGGCGCTTGATGGCCGTCTCCAGATCCTGCACGGTCAGGCCACGGGCCGCGAGCGCCGGCCGGTCGACCCAGATGCGCATGGCGTAACGCCGCTCGCCGCTCAGGTTGACGTTGGCGACACCCGGGACGGTGGACAGGCGGTCGACGTAGACGCGCTTGAGAAAATCGCTGAGTTCCATCGCATCGAGGCTCGTAGACGTGACGCCGATCCACATGATGGCCGAGGCGTTCGCGTCGACCTTGCGCACCACGGGCGTGTCGGCGCCGTCCGGCAGCCGTCCGGCGACGCGGGAGACGGCGTCGCGCACGTCGGAGGTCGCGGCTTCCGGATCGCGGGAGACCTCGAACTCGATGGAGACCGAGGAGCGGTCGTTCTGGCTCTGCGAGGTGATCTGGCGGATGCCCTCGATGCCCGCGACCGCACCTTCGATGATCTCGGTCACCCGGCTCTCGATCACCTCGTTCGAGGCGCCGCGATAGACGGTCGAGACCGACACGACCGGGCGGTCCGTCTGCGGGTATTCGCGCACCGGCAGGTTCATGAGCGCGGCAAGTCCGCCCACGATCAGCAGGAGGCTCACCACGACGGCGAAGACGGGGCGGCGGATGAAGAGGTCTGAAACCTGCATGGCGGTTCGGCTCTGTACCAGTCAGTCAAAACGAAAACCTCCCGCCGGGGCGGGAGAGAACATTACTTCCGCTCGGCGGCTTGAGCGCTGCCGATGGCCTGCGGGACGTTCAGGGAGGAGCGGGAGGGCTGCTCCCGGTTGGCAGCCGGAACGGGAGCGGAAGGCGCACCCGAGCCCACCGGGCGGGCGACGACCTCGGCTCCCGGCCGCACGCGCTGGACGCCGAGCACGACGATGGTCTCGCCGGCCTTGAGCCCGTCCACCACCTCGACCTTGCCGCCCTGGCGCTGGCCGATGGTGATGACGCGGCGCTCCACCTTGTTGTCCTTCACCGGATAGACGATGTGGCGCAGGCCCTCGCTGACGACGGCCTCCTCCGGCACCACCACGGCATCCTCCTTGGTCGAGACCTCCAGGGCCACCGACAGGAACATGCCGGGCTTCAGGGCTTCGTCCTGGTTCTCGAACTCGGCCGTCAGGCGCGCCGTACGGGTCGTCTGGTCCACGCGCGGATCGATGGTCGACACGCTGCCCTTGAAGGTGCGGCCCTTGTAGGCCGCCGAGATCGCATTGACCGTCTGGCCCGGCTTCAGGCGGCCGAGCAGGTTCTCCGGAACGGCGAAGTCGAGGCGCACCTTGGACAGGTCATCCAGGGAGGTGATGCGGGTTCCTGGGGCCACATAGGCGCCGAGCGAGACGGAGCGTGTGCCGACGCGGCCCGCGAAGGGCGCACGGATGATCAGGTCCTCGAGCCGTGCCTCGGCCGCCTTGCGCTGCGCCCGGGCGGACGCGATCGACCCTTCGAGCGACTTCATCTGGGCCGTCAGATCCTCGACCTGCGCGCCCGTGCCGGCGCCGGTGCGGCTGAGCGCCTGGGCGCGCTCCAGCTTGATGGCGATCTCGTTCCTCAGCGCCTCGGCGCGGCTCGCCTCGGCGATGGCCTGCTCTATCTCGGCGCGCCGTTCGGCGGCATCGAACTGGACCAGCATGTCCCCGGCCTTGACCTTCTGGCCTTCGTTGAAGCCGATCTCGCCGACGATGCCTGCCACCTTGGCGGTCACGGTGATCGATTCATAGGCACGGACCGTGCCGACGGATTCCCGCATCTCGACGATGCGGCCGGTCTTCACCGTGTCGACTTCAACCGTCGCGGGTCCGGTCGGGCCGCCACGGCCGCGGGCGCCCTGAGCAGCCTGCTGTCCTGCGGGCTGGCCCACATACGCGCCGATCACGGGCACATTGGCCAAATGGCCGCCCTTGTAGGCGTACCAGCCGCCGAAGCCTGCCGCCCCCAGCATGGCTATGACAGCGAGTTGACCGGACACACGCATGCTCGCTCCTTACTCAGTCTTCGGCCGTTTTCGGCTTTTTGGTCGCAAATGTCGGAAGTTGTCCTAGCACAATATATGCCGGGCGCTCCGGGTATAACGCAGTAAACACGATGTTTTGTATTACGATTTCGTAATCTGCCCTTTCACCCCGGCAAGAGATGCCTTGACCGTGCTTCCCGCCTCCGGCATACCGGTCGGCGGGACACCTCTCCCCACCGAGAGGCGCCCATCTGAAAGGATGGATCACATGACGAGCCTGCCCGCCGCGCGTCCGCGCGCCCCCTTCTTTTCATCCGGCCCCTGCGCGAAGCGCCCCGGATGGTCTCTCCAGAACCTCAAGACCGACAGCCTCGGCCGCTCGCACCGCGCCAAGCTCGGCAAGGCGCGCCTGAAGCTCGCCATCGACCTCACCCGTGAGGTGCTCGAGGTTCCGGCCGATTACCGTATCGGCATCGTGCCCGCCTCCGATACAGGCGCCGTCGAGATGGTGCTGTGGTCGACGCTGGGCGCAAGGCCCGTCGACATGCTGGCCTGGGAAAGCTTCGGCGAGGGCTGGGTCACGGACGTGGTCAAGCAGCTCAAGCTCTCCGACGCCCGCGTGATCGACGCGCCCTACGGCGAACTTCCCGATCTGAGCCAGGTCGACACCAAGACCCGAGACGTGGTCTTCACCTGGAACGGCACCACCTCCGGCGTGCGCGTGCCGAACGCCGACTGGATCGCGGCGGACCGCGAGGGTCTCACCATCTGCGACGCCACCTCGGCGGCCTTCGCGCAGAGGCTCGACTTTGCGAAGCTCGACGTGGTCACCTTCTCCTGGCAGAAGGTGCTCGGCGGCGAAGCGGCCCACGGCATGCTCATCCTCTCGCCCCGCGCGGTGGAGCGTTTGGAAACGTACAAGCCCGCCTGGCCGCTCCCAAAAATCTTCCGCATGACCAAAGGCGGCAAGCTGATCGAGGGCATCTTCGAGGGCGAGACCATCAACACGCCGTCCATGCTGGCCGTCGAGGATTACATCGACGCGCTCGAATGGGCGAAGTCCATCGGTGGCCTGAACGCGCTCGTGGCCAAGGCCGATGCCAACGCGAAGGTCGTCCACGATTGGGTGGCGAAGACGCCGTGGATCGCGAACCTCGCCAAGGTGCCGGCCACCGCGTCGAACACCAGCGTGTGTCTCGTCATCGCCGATCCGGACGTGGTCGCAAAGGGACCCGAAGCCGTGGCGCAGGTCGCCAAGGGCATCACCTCGGCGCTCGAGAAGGAGGGCGTGGCCCTCGACATCGGCGCCTATCGCGATGCCCCTCCGGGCCTGCGCATCTGGTGCGGCGCGACGGTCGAGCAATCCGATCTCGAAGCCCTGACGCCCTGGCTCGATTGGGCCTTCGCGCAGGAAAAGGCGAAGCTCGCGAAAGCGGCTTGAAAGCCAGCGTCCCACGATCGTCATCCCCGGGGCTCGTCCCGGGGATTCACGCCTTTCAAGGGTTGAGCTTGCGACACCGGCAGACGTGGATGGCCGGGGCAAGCCCGGCCATGACGACATGAGGTCTTACCCATGCCCGCTCCCCGCGTTCTCATTTCCGACGCCTTGTCTCCAGCCGCCGTGCAGATCTTCAAGGATCGCGGCATCGAGGTCGATTTCCAGCCCGATCTCGGCAAGGACAAGGACAAGCTCGCCGCCATCATCGGCGATTACGACGGCCTTGCCATCCGGTCCGCCACCAAGGTGACGGCGAAGATCCTCGAACAGGCCAAGAACCTGAAGGTGATCGGCCGCGCCGGCATCGGCGTCGACAATGTCGAGATCCCCGCCGCCACGGCGAAGGGCATCATCGTCATGAACACGCCCTTCGGCAATTCCATCACCACGGCGGAACATGCCATCGCCATGATGTTCGCGCTCGCGCGCCAGATCCCGCAGGCCGATGCCTCGACGCAGGCCGGCAAGTGGGAGAAGAACCGCTTCATGGGCGTCGAGCTCACCGGCAAGGTGCTCGGCGTGATCGGCTGCGGCAATATCGGGTCCATTGTGGCCGACCGCGCCATCGGCCTGCGCATGAAGGTGATCGCCTACGATCCTTTCCTGTCGCCGGAGCGTGCCGTCGAGCTCGGCGTCGAGAAGGTGGAGCTGGACGATCTCCTGCGCCGCGCCGACATCATCACCCTGCACGTGCCCATGACCGAGAAGACGAAGAACGTGCTCTCGGCCGAAAACATCGCCAAGACCAAGAAGGGCGTGCGCATCGTCAACTGCGCCCGCGGCGGGCTCGTCGACGAGGTGGCGCTCCGTGCCGCGCTCGATTCTGGCCATGTGGCGGGCGCCGCCTTCGACGTGTTCGTCGAGGAGCCGGCAACCTCCAACCCGCTCTTCGGACATCCGAACGTGGTCTGCACGCCGCATCTGGGTGCCGCCACCACGGAAGCGCAGGAGAACGTGGCCCTGCAGGTGGCCGAGCAGATGTCGGATTACCTGCTCCAGGGCGCAATCCAGAACGCCGTGAACTTCCCGTCGATCACCGCCGAGGAAGCGCCCCGCCTGAAGCCCTTCGTGGCGCTCGCCGACAAGCTCGGCTCCTTCCTCGGCCAGCTCACGGAGGCCTCGATCAAGGGCATCCGCATCGAGTACGAGGGTGCCGTCGCGGAGATGAACACCCGCGCGCTCACCTCGGCGGCCGTGACCGGCGTGCTGCGTCCCTTCCTGCAGGACATCAACATGGTGTCCGCACCCGTCGTGGCGCGCGAGCGCGGCATCACGGTGGAGGAGGTCAAGCGCGAGAGCGCGGCGCGCGACTACGAGAGCTTCATCCGCATCATCGTGGATGCGGAGGACATGGCGCGCCATGCGGGCGGCACCGTATTCCAGGACGGCAAGCCGCGCGTGACCGAGATCCGCGACATCATGGTGGACGCCGAGTTCGCGCCGAACATGATCTACGTCCGCAACGACGACAAGCCCGGCTTCATCGGCCGCTTCGGCACCCTGCTCGGCGAGTCCGGCGTGAACGTCGCGACCTTCGCGCTCGGTCGCGACAAGCCGGGCGGCGACGCCATCTGCTTCGTGTCTGTCGACCAGCCGGTCTCCGATGAGCTCCTGCGCAGGATCGAGGAGATCCCGCAGGTCAAGCGGGCCCGCGCAGTGCGGTTCTGAAAGCATCTTCCGGCGAAGTGGACACCGGTTCGCCGATAAGAAGATGCGATATGAAAGAGCATGAGGAACGCATCATGACCTCACCCTCGTCGCAACGCTTCGTCCTGACGCTCGCCTGCGCGAACCGTCCCGGCATCGTGGCCGCCGTGGCGGGACACCTGTCGGATGCAGGACTCAACATCCTCGACGCCCAGCAATACGACGACACGCAGACGGACCGCTTCTTCATGCGTGTCGTGTTCGATCCCGTGTCGGGGGAGAGCGATATCGAGGCCTTGAAGAGCGGCTTCGCGCCGCTCGCCGAGCGCCTCGGCATGACATGGACCCTGCGCGACCCGAGCGAGAAGCGCAAGGTCATGCTGCTGGTCTCGAAGTTCGACCACTGCCTCGCGGACCTGCTCTACCGCTGGCGCATCGGCGAGCTCGATTTCGAGCCCGTCGGCGTCATTGCCAATCATCCTGTCGAAACCTACAGCCATGTGGATCTGGGCAAGATCCCCTTCCACTGCCTTCCCGTGACGAAGGACACGAAGCTCGAGCAGGAGTCCAAAGTCTGGGAGATCATCCGCGACTCGAAGGCCGATCTCGTGGTGCTCGCGCGCTACATGCAGGTTCTGTCGGATGGACTCGCGGCGAAGCTCGCGGGCCGCTGCATCAACATTCATCACTCGTTCCTTCCCAGCTTCAAGGGCGCCAAGCCCTATCACCAGGCCCATGCCCGCGGCGTGAAGTTGATCGGCGCGACCGCGCATTACGTGACATCCGATCTCGATGAAGGCCCGATCATCGCCCAGGACGTGGAGTCGATCACGCACCGCGACTCCGCGGAGGATCTCGTGCGCAAAGGACGCGACATCGAACGCCGCGTGCTGGCCCGCGCCGTGCGCTATCACCTGGAGGATCGCATTCTCCTCAACGGCCGCAAGACGGTGGTGTTCGCGGATTAGTTCTGGGGATGATCATATCGCCCCGTCATCACCGGCCTCGTGCCGGTGATCCCGATTTGTTGGAACGCGACGCTCTTCCGATCGGGATGGCCGGGACAAGCCCGGCCGTGACGCGGAAAGCGGGGATATGGAGCGGCCTTGCTACCGCCGCTGCTCCGCGAGCCAGATGCCGCCGAGAACCAGCGCCAGCCCGATCGCGTGATACAGGGCGAAGGGCTCGCCGAGCAGGACCACCGCCAGCAGGGCGCCGAAGACCGGCACGAGATTGACGAAGAGCCCCGCCCGCGCCGGGCCAATGAGTTCCACGCCCCGGATGAAGAAGATCTGCGAAAGCAGCGAGGGCAGGAGCGCCACATAGAGCAGGATCAGCCAGCCCTTCGGGGTCGGAAACTGCGCCGTGCCCTGGATCATCTCCACGCCGACGAGCGGCAGGGAGCTGGCGAAGGCCACGATCGCCATGGCGGCGAAGAACACGAGGCCCGGCATCTCCGGGCGGTAGCGCAGGCCCAGGGTGTAGACGGAATAGAACACGCAGGCGATCAGCATCCACACGTCGCCGATATTGATCGCCAGCGCCTTCAGGATCTCCCAGTCGGCCTTGACCGACACCGTGATCACGCCGACCATCGTGACGATCATGCCGATGATCTGCAGCGGGATCACGCGGGCGCGGAAGACGACGATCATGCCGATGAGCACGAAGACCGGAATCGAGCCCTGGAAGATGGTGAGGTTGACCGCGCTGGTATGGTGGGCGGCGGCATAGAAGAGCGCGTTGAAGGCCGTGAAGCCGAAGACGCCCATGATCAGCGTGAAGAACCAGCGCGCCCGGAACTTCGCCCGCTCGGCCACGAGCCGGTGCCCGACGAGCGGCAGCAGGATCGCCACCACCACGATCCAGCGCAGGCAGGTGAGCACCATGGGAGAGACCTCGCCGATGGCGAGCCGGCCGGCGATGCCGTTGCCGGCCCACATGATCGTGGTGAGGACCAGCAGCAGGTAGGCCTGTCCCCACAGCCCCTTCCAAAGCGAATGCAGGATTTTCATGGGCGGTGGGACCTCCTGGCGCCTCATGCGCAAAAGTGGGCCACTTTTGCGCGGTAAGCGATGCGCTCACTTCATGAAGACTGTATCGGATTGACCCCGAAAGTGGTTTCCACGTTCGGGTCCGATACAATTGCCCTTGTGGCCGCGCGCCGTTCGGCTAAACCGGCATGGCAACGAGCGGGTGACACGCATGGCCTTACGGTTTCTGGTGGTTGAGGGCAATACGCGGGGCGCAAGGCAGGCCCACAAGGAAGCCTATGGACTTACCCTCTCGGAATCCTATGCCGAGGTGATCCAGGGCCTTGCGGGCGACGCCGTCTGCGACATCGCCTTTCCGACGGACGAGGGGGCCAACCTGCCGGATGCGGCCGGGCTCGAATCCTATGACGGCATCGTGCTCACCGGATCGCATCTCAACATCTACGACCGCACGCCCGAGATCGTGAGACAGATCGACCTGATGCGCGCGGTCTATGCCTCCCGCACCCCGTCCTTCGGCTCCTGCTGGGGCCTGCAGGTGGCGGCCGTCGCGGCGGACGGGGACGTGCGGCCCAACCCGCTCGGGCGCGAAGTGGGCATCGCCCGCAAGATTACGGCCACGGAAGCAGGCCGCGTTCATCCCTTGCTCGACGGACGTCCCTCGGCCTATGACGCGCCCGCCATCCATCTCGACATGGTCACGGCCCTGCCGGGCGACTGCACGGTGCTGGCCGGCAATGCGGTCTCGCCGGTCCAGGCCGCCGAGATCCGCCAGGACGGCGGCGTGTTCTGGGGCGTGCAGTATCATCCGGAATTCTCCCTGGGCGAACTGGCGGCCATCCTGAGCCGCCGGACCGACATGCTCGTGCGGGAGGGGTTCTGCCGCACCGCCGAGGACGCCATTGCCTATACCGAGGATCTGGCTGCCCTCGACAGGGATCCGTCCCGCCTCGATCTCGCCTGGCGGCACGGCGTCGATGCCGAGGTGCTCGACCCACGGCGCCGCACCCGGGAAATCCGCAACTTCATCGAGCATCGGGTGAAGAGCGCAAAGAGCGCGCGCGGACGGGCGTGAACTGGCGCATACGTGCGGCCCCGCCAACGGGGGAGGGGAGCATTGCGCCAAGTTACAATCCAGGCAACCCCGCTCAGACCTGCTCCCGCTCTGCCAGAGTAGGCTTGCTCACCCGCAGGACGGTCAGGCGTTTCAATTCACCCGTGCGGGTGGTCCATCCGATCGACTGTCCCAGCGGGAGCCCAATGAGAGCGGTGCCGATCGGCGTCAGCACCGAGATCCTCCCCTGCGAGATGTCGGCCTCGTGCGGATAAACCAGGGTGACCGTCTGCACGCGGCCCGTGGTGTCATCGCGAAAATCGACTTCGCAGCCCATGTAGACGGCGCCTGCACATGGCTTGCCCTTAGGCAGGATTTGAGCCCGGTCGAGTTCCTCAGCGAGTTCCCGTGCCACGTCGGGCATGGTGTGCAGGGCCGCTTCAGCAAGGGTCGAGAGCTTGTCGTGATCTGCCGCGGTCAGAGTGATCCGTGGCTTCGCTATGCCGATTGTTCTCTTGGTCATTCGATATCTCCTGGTCTTGAAGGTGCTGCAGCGTGACGCTGCTGCAGGCGCCGGGATCGTCATCGGATTCCGGTCAGTCGTAGTGCGGATTGAAGGGCTCCGGGCTTGGGCGCCTAAGCCCATTGCGTGCTCGTTCCGCCGATCTGGGCGTTGGGACGCGGAAACGCGCTGTTGAGTTCGTCTGACCGTAGACGGGGCTGTCTTTGCGGCACGGGCGCCCGCGTGAAGAAGCGACACCCAGGTCGCCGCGGCGGCTTCAGCCGGCGACCGGCCTCGCCCGATGTCCAGTGGTTCAGATCCTGTGGAGCGCCCCGAGCTCGGAGCGCAGGCGCGCGTTGAGCTCGGGGCTACTGGCCCGCGATGAGGTTGCCTGCTCGATGCAGGCCACGACGATATCGTACAAGGCTCAACATGGTGGGCCGAGGCTCCTACACCGCATCGATTTTGTCAAACGATCGCCGTGCTGCCGTTTCCAGGATGGCCTGGCCGGGACTGAGGCGGTTCCTGCTTCAACCCTCTGTCCCGGCCATCCCGCTCGTGTGTGGCTCAGCGCTTCACAGCATCGGGATCACCGGCACGGGGCCGGTGATGACGTGAGAGGGTGGGATCAGGGCGATGCTGCAGCCGGACGTTATGTTCTCACTTTGTTCTTGACACTGTGTT
>JAESFT010000729.1_pt1 | contig 14298 bp, 14 predicted proteins | sample 9269451 | NCBI WGS metagenome assembly JAESFT01 (sample SAMN14502557, study PRJNA617106) | algae metagenome | isolation source: Scytonema hyalinum WJT4-NPBG1 and co-occurring heterotrophs from well... | place: USA: Mojave Desert, Joshua Tree National Park, California | collected 2006-05-25
GCGGAAAGTGTGGGGAAATCCGCGCCATCTGCCGCTCGCTCAGCAGAAATAGACCGCTCATCAGCGCCTCCTCTACAGGGACACTGAATCAGCCCTCAGCCGAGATTAATAGGTCCTGAGCCTAGCTATCCAGGCGTCGAGTGCTCCCAAAGCCTCTTCGGAACACAAGAGCTCAAGCCAGAAGTAGCGGAAATAGACTGCATAAGGTGTATCAAGCTTCGGTATCCTATTAAGTGGATCGTCATGGCCGGTCCAGAAGATCGTCCTCCGCCCGTTCAGCGACTTTGGACCGCCCTCAAGCCCACAGTTCGCCGCTGCAATAAACGCCATGTTGAACTCTGAGAGCCTATCGATAGAAATGTCAGCCTTGCGCACGATGGTGCGAGCGGTGAGGAGAAGACCGACCTGGCATGCGTTTGTAGCAAAGCCTCCGTCGAACGCTGCATTCGCTTCCCTGATCGTCGTCGCATCGGACTTTCCAAGGAACCTCTTGGCTCGACGCTCTTCGAACTCCTTCTTCTTGACCTCTATTACATCCCACGTCTTGACGATGTCGGTCTTGTCCAGGCGAGCTTGGTTCAACTCGGAACGTAGCTGGTTTTGGTTCTCCCAGTGCTGGAAGCTGTCGCGAATGGTCCAATACATCCCAACGCCTTCGAAGATTGCATTCTTCGCCAAGCGGTCGGTGGAGTCAGCTGTTGCCCACGCCTTTCTCATCTCATCAAGAGCCAAGGCATGCGCCTTGTAGGGCAGCAGATAACTGAGCATTTGAACAATAAAGCCGCCCCAGCCTCTCATTAGCTGTCCTGTGAGGAAGTCGAGCTTTGAGGTCGGGAAGTTCTCGTTTGAGATCTCATCACGTTTGATGCCGTCTTCAGTTTCACCGATGCCTTCGCCGATCGCGAGCGTCTCTCGCATGAACTGCGACCTCTCGAACTCGCTTTCCCGACCTCCGAAATTTATAGCGACGCTATCGACGTATTTTTGCGGACCAAATACTGAGCGACTCACACAATCCCTAATCGTGATGACGTTAGACACAACGCTCCATTTTGAGGATGAGGCTTGGTCTCGCCCTGGGTGATCATATTCCACACAAAAGATAGGCAAAGTCCCGCTTGATGAGCGTAGCTCATTCAATATTCTGCGTGTGAAAATGCTTAGAATTTCTCTGTCAGACAGCAATACCAGTCTCGACTCGCTCGGCGTTCTGGCGTTTTTATTGACATCAACGAACAGTCTTCTTGCTGCTTGATGGTGATCCGCTCCTTCCTGATTGCATTCTGGGAACCACAAGATTGTGACTGGGAACTCTATGTTGTTGAATAGGTTCTTGCGCTCTTCTTCAGTTTTCCCAGAGAGAATCTGCTCGATCTCGCTCTCATAGAAGTATCTGTACTGCTCCCCATTCTCGCTCCAGCTGTTATTGATCGTCCGATCAATGGCAAGAAGCGCCATAGCGCGATGCTGGCCGTCAATAACCACTAGGCGCGCTTCTTCTGGGTTCCAGGAAAGGCGTCCGACTTTGATGTCGAAGTCATCCGGCGTGTCTGGATCTTGCATACGATCGAACTGGAAGGCTGATCCAAATCGATAGCCTTTCCACGGCACACGATCCTCGTATCGTTCAACGATCTGCCGCTCCGGGAAATGAGGCCGAGGATCCTTTCCCTCAAAGGGAAGGATTGCAACGACGACTGGCGGGAAGAAAGCAGGCCCGGCTTCATGGGATTTGAGGTTGTAAGGCACAAGGCTCGTGGCGACGCGGTGGTCGTCAAGGTCACGCTGTAGCAGCTGGTTGAAGTCCATGTCTGATGTCGGGAGTATCTCTCGCACAGGCCTGAGAAAGCTGGTCAGTCGCTTCTCTGACCTGTGCAAGTTAACAGCTGTTCTGCAACCAACGCCATGAGGTGTTCAGCGATCTGCTCGACGGGTCCGCGCAGGCGTTCGACGTCGATGATGATGTAGCCACCCGTCACGTCACCTGCGGCCCGGTGGTTCAGCAGGCGCTTCAGCGCATATGCGGGGATGCCGAGAGACTCTGCGATGGTGATGAACGTGCGCCGCAGATCATGCACCGTAAAGGCGTGACCACACCGAGCACCCACGCGGTTGGTGAACGACTTAGCCTCCTGCAAGTGGCCCTTACCGCTGTGGGTAGGGAACACCCACGGCGAGTTGCCGACCCTCAGCTTGCGCTCGCTCAGCAGACGCGTGAGGTAGGACGAAAGCGGCAGGTTCAGCGGATCGCCGTTCTTGGTCTTCGGCACTGTCAGCGTGCGCCCCTTGAGGTCGATGTTCTCCCAACACAAGCCGGAGATCTCACGCCGCCGCATACCCGTATGCAGCGCCACCAGCAGAAAGTCACGGGCAAGCGGCCCTTCTGCCACGACTGCCTCGTACCAGGCCGGCAGCATGTTTACGGGGATGAGCCCCTGCCGGCGCTTCTCTGGCGCCCAGACCCGTGCCTGGGAGAGGATCGACACTGGGTTTGGCGGCAAATCAGAGGTGCCGTCGCCAGTGGATGCGAGAAAGTTGTAGACGCTCCTCAGATGACGCATCACCGTGTTGGCCGTCATTGCTCCGCGCTCGGCCGAGAGCTTCTGATGCCGGTGCAGCACCATGGTGCGGCTGATGTCGGCAATTGGCCGGTCAGCCCAGTCGGCGAGGTAAAGATCAACCGTGCGGCTGTAGTTCGAGCGGCTTGCCTGCGAGAGGCCAGGCTTCGCCTCGAAGAAGCGGCTGAAGGCGTGGCGCAGGGTGAGAGAGGCAGCATCGACCCGGCGCTTACGCAGGTTGGGGTTCGCCCCCTGCGCCATCTCGCTCAGGGTCTTCAGCGCCATCTTGCGCGCCTGGTCAGCGCCAAGAATGCTCGCCTTGCCGAGCGTCACCCGCACAGTGCGGCCATCAACCTGCCCCTCGGCGATGAACACCTTGGTCTTCGTGCCAACCCGCAGACCAAAGCCGGTCAGGTCCGTGTCGCGATAGAAGGTCTGTCCTGCCGTCGTGAAGGGTAGGCGCTCGATGTTCGACTTGGTGAGCTGAAGAGTGGGCATGGATCACCTCCTATGCCCTTCGGGGGTAGCTCCAGCCGGATCCGCTGAAAAGAGAAAAGATCCCTGTGCGAAGCTTCTTCTCTCTTGTTCCTACTCCGTCCTACTCCGTCCAAAATCCCCCTTCCGCTGGGCTCGTCCTCACAGGCGAAATTAGCTCCGCTGAGGCGTGATGTGAGGCTCCCGAATCACCGGCTCCGTTGCTGCCCGAGGTCCGTGCTGTTGGAGGAGATTGGTCCCTCTGAACGGGAGGCGCCGCAGCTCTGGCAGCTCCTGGCGGTCGACCACATACCGCGCACAATAGCCAAGTTTTCCGGTGCCTCTTTCGTGTCCCGTTGAACAGGCTTGCGGAGCTCCGGAGAGACGCTTTCACAAACAATCGGTGTACCAGCGCGCCCGCCCTGTGGCGGCACTGAAGTTGGCCGTTGAACGATTGAACGATCCTAACGATGGTTTGCCGAGCTGTGCGCCTATGGGGGACTCGAGGCGTGTCCCGTTACACTTCGGCGATGCTCAGGATGACCTTACCTCGCCCGTGACCTGCATCCAACCGCTGATGAGCTTTGGCGACCTGCTCCAGTGGCAGCACCTCATCAACAACCACCTTGGCCTGCTTGCGCTCGAACAGCGGCGTCATCTCGCGCAGGCGAGCGGCCTCTCGCGTGAGGAAGGTGCCAAACAGGGTCTGGTTCTTCGTGTAGAGCAAACTCAAGTCGCCCGTTGGCGGCAGAATCGTCGCAATGCGTCCGAAGGGCCGCGTCACCTGCGTGCTGAGAGGCACGTTGCCACCGGCCGTGTCGAAAGACGCGTCCACGCCGCTTCCACCCGCCTCGCTCATGATCTGCTCGGCTGCACTCGCGGCGCGGTAGTCGACAACAGCGTCAGCACCAAGCGAGCTGACGAAGGAATGGTTTGCCCGACTGGCGGTTGCAATTACCCGGGCACCCGCAGCCTTAGCGAACTGAACTGCAAACGAGCCCACTCCACCTGCGCCGCCATGAATGAGAACTGTCTCGCCAGGCCGGACTGCGAGCCGGCGCACGACTGCTTCCCATGCTGTGCCGCCTGCAAGCGGAATTCCGGCCGCTTCAAGGTGGCTCAACTCAAGCGGCTTCTTGGCCACGATGCTCACGGGTGCAGTGTTGAACTCAGCATAGCTGCCGCGTGAGTTGCCGAAGATCTCGGGGGTGTAGAAGACCTCATCACCTACTTGAAACTCAGTCACGCTCGGCCCGACCTCCTCGACTACACCTGAGATGTCGTAACCAAGAACAGCTGGGAAAGGGATCTGCGCCCAGCTACCGGCCTGGCGGATCTTGGCATCCACAGGGTTGGTGCCGGAGGCGATCACCCGAACCAACACCTCGCCCGGCGCAGGCTGAGGACGATTGATCTCCTGCACCTCCAGGACATCAGGACCGCCGAACCTCGTGATCACAATTGCACGCACCGGCGCCTCCTGCTTTGCACGAAGCTGCAGATATGGCGCGAGGTCTAAGAGGCGAGAGCAGACCGCCTAATGGTTTATGAGGTGCGCAGGACCGATGAACTCCCGTACGATCAGCAGCTTAGCTCGGGCGCTGATCGGACCAGGAGGGACATAGTCGGGCAGGCGATTAGAGAATTGTTGCTACTGTAGCGGTGGAGATAACGGGGCACCTGCCACAGCTCCTGGACGGTTGAACGATTGATCCGAACGATGGTTTGCCGAGTGGACCTGCAGAATGCCCCTGTGGTCGACCCAGGAGGACCTCAACACCGTACGAGGCCGCTCGTGAAGCAATCCTGCCATCTATTTTAAGAATAACAGTTGGAGTTGCCTTGGCTTCCGTAGAGGGAGCATGCTCGGCAGAGGCCCAGATCAACAAGGGCCGGACGAGGAACGCCCATGAACGCCACTCATGCAGCCTCACAACCACGCCGCTCAGTCGCCCGGCACTCAGCCCTTCTCGCCGCCGCACTCTCCACATCCATTCTCCTTCCCGTTGCATCCTGGGCGCAGCAAGCCGCTGTTGTGGTGCAGGGCCCCGGCAGTATTCAGGTCAGCGCGCCTGAGAGCGTTGGGATGTCGGCAGCTCGCCTTGAGCTGATCACCAAAGCCTTCTCAAAGGAGATCGACGACAAGCAACTGCCGGGCGTGGCCATCATGGTCGCTCGCAAGGGCAAGGTGGTTTACGCTAACGCTCTGGGCGTGCGTGATCCCGGCAGCTCTGATCCGATGCGCACGGATACGATCGTGCGGATCTACTCTATGACGAAGCCTATGGTCTCGGTCGCAGCCATGCTGCTCATGGAGGACGGAGTTCTGCAGCTCACGGACCCGGTCTCGAAGTGGTTGCCAGCTTTCCGAGATGTCAAGGTCGCCGCCGGAGCCAGTCAGGTTGCGCCCGAGCGGGCAATGACGGTTCAAGACCTTCTGCGGCATACTTCCGGCCTGACTTACGGCGAGCTGACAGCAAGCGCTCCTGTGAAAGAGGCGCTGACGAAAGCCGGGATCTACAAGCCGGGCGTGATCGACTTCGACATTCGGGACCTCACGCCAGCTGAATTCACCGATCGTCTCGCTAAGGTGCCGCTTCAGCACCAGCCTGGCACCACATGGGAGTACAGCCTCTCGTCTGACCTCCTTGGTCGTGTTGTGGAAGCGGCTTCAGGCAAACGTCTTGGCGACTTCTTACAGGAGCGTGTGTTCAAGCCACTCAAGATGAACGACACCGCATTCCATGTGCCGGCGGACAAGATGAGCCGCTTAGCCAACGCCTTTGACAAGGATCCTGTGAACGGCACACCATTCCGCCTGATCGACGTGTCAAAAGAGCCCGGCAATGACTCTGGCGGTGCGGGCGCAGTTTCGACTGCAGCCGACTACATGCGCTTTGCGCAGATGCTCGTGAACGGCGGCACCCTTGACGGGGAGCGGATCATGAGCCGCACCACGATCCGCTACATGAGCTCCGATCACCTTGGTCCCCGTATTCAGCCTGCCTCTACCCCAGGCGGCGGTGTGCTTGGCGCAACGGGCTACACGTTCGGTCTTGGCTTTGCGGTCCGGCCATCAGACGGGATGGTAGGCGCACCTGGGACTGCTGGCGACTACTATTGGGGCGGGTATGCAGGGACCTACTTCTGGGTTGATCCAAAGGAGCAGATCACGGCCGTGATGATGTACCAGTCACCTGGAGCACGGCGCCCGCATCATCGCAATCTCCTTCGGCAGCTCGTGTACCAAGCCGTCGCGGATCAGCAGCCGAACGTAAACTGATCGCCACGAACACGCACTTGGAGCCCACCGTCTTTGGTGAGCTTCTAGTCGTGCACCGACCTCCTAATAGCCTATAAGGTGCTCAGGACCGACGAACTCCAGTATCAGCAGCGGCTTAGCCCGAGCGCTCACCGGACGAGTAGGGGCATAGTAGGGCTGGCGATCAGAGAACTGCTTGACAGCTGATCACCAGCAAGCACTGCCGCTCATAAACTCGCACGGTCCGGTGACGGGCGAAGGGGGTACCCCGGGGGCACCCCCCTTTCTCTCCTTGACGGGGAACTTACGCTTTACCCGGAGTTTTGCGCATCGAGGCACCTTACGGCCAAGCTATTAGACCTGCGGCTCAATCTCAATGCGGATCAGTGCCTAGCATGATGTGTTGAGGAGTAAGAGCCTGGCCAGTTGGGTTGGAACCCTCGCGGCTCTGCAAGGCTCGTGAATATGCAGCACTAGCCGTGAGTAGCAGCGCATTCGCAACGGTGGGCTGCTGATCTCGTTAGGCCGGGGAGCGCCGGTGCTTAACCCTCAACTTACCATACGGATTGCAAGTGCTTGAGCGAATCGTCAGCCTCGCCGAGCGTCCTTCATCGCAAGCAGGAGCACGTGATGAGCGATATCGGTGGAGTTGCAGGCCAGCGGCTACGGTCGTTTGTTGAGCGGGTCGAGCAAGTTGAGGAGGAGATCCGCGGTCTCACGGAGGCCAAGAAGGAGATCTTCGACGAAGCCAAAGGCGAAGGTTACGACGTGAAGATTCTCAAAGAGGTCATCCGCCTCAGAAAGCAGGAGCAAAAGGAGCGAGATGAGCGCGACATGCTCCTCGACACCTACCTGCAGGCCATTGAGACAGCAGAACCCCTACTCCAAGCCGCAGAGTAGGTGATTGGTTCGGCGCAGAGACCGAAAGGGCCGCCTCCGGAGCGGCCCTCTAACTGCTAGGGCTGATGGGGAAGTAAAGCTGGTTTTTGCCCACTCGCTGCAGGGCAGCCTAGAGCGGTAGGCGTCGCAGCCCTAGCGACGGGAAGGGCTAACGTCCAGGCGACGCTTCACGCGCCGTGGTCGTACTTGCGACCGTCGACGTCTGTCAGGAGCGCCATGCTTGCAGTTCGTCTACTACGGCACCGGAGCCCAGGTTCGGCTAAAGCCGCGACATAGTGATGTCGGCCACTCCTGAGATGCCGATAGCACGAGCAGAGGCCTTCGAGAGGTCAATCACGCGGCCATGCACGAAAGGGCCTCGATCGTTTATGCGGACAACAACAGACCGGCCATTGTTCTTATTAGTAACCTTCACCTTTGTGCCGAAGGGCAGCGTCTTGTGGGCTGCTGTATAAGCATTGGTGTTGAAGCGCTCGCCATTCGCCGTCAGACGGCCTTGAAAGCCAGGGCCATACCAAGATGCTTTGCCTCGCCCGAGAGGGCCAGCCTCTGCCGTGCTGACGCCAACAACAGCCAGGCCAGCCAGTACCGCAGTGCGAGCGAGCGTCTTCGTCGTCATCATGTTGCGCATTCCCGTACTGTTTATCGGTGCGCAAATTACCGGTCGATGCGGCGAGAATATGTCGGCAAGGAAAGTTCCGTGGCTTTACTGAGATGCTCTGACGCACCTATCAGATGTAGCCGGATTTCGCCAGGTTTCCGCTGCGGAAGTCGTTCTCATCTTCTGACATGGCGCCTGACTGTAGTCTTAGTCCGTGCAGGGCCACCGCTGCTGAAATGCTTCGATCGCTAACTCATGGAGCGTTCGGTCGAGTTCCTTGTTAGTTCCAGCGAAGGTGACCACTGTCTTTACAGCCTCAAGGAGGGTGATCTGGCCGGGAGGACAAAAGCGGTAGAAGGAGCGGAGTGGCCGATGTAGGAGTAGCACGGTCTCGACCGTTCCAATGCAGACGCCCCGCTCAAAGCGCAGCTGCTGGCCTCGAACCCCCTCTTGAACGTAGAGACGGCACGCTGGGAGGAGGGATGCTGCGCCACCCTGGGCCTGCGTCCCCGTCGGGAGGATCGCAGCAGCCAGCGCTATGCCAAGGCTGACAAGCCAGTAAACAGGTTGCACTGCGTCGCTCCTACGGCCTTCCCTGATCTTACTGCAGCCCTCTTACCCTAACGTGAAGGTGGTGATGTCGCGGAGCACTCCACAAGCTCCCAGTGATGAGGGGCCAGCACTAGCACCTGAACGGTTGAGCAATCCGAACGATGAACTGCCGAGGCGCCCATTCAGGGCCGGCGGTGCACATGTGTAAGGCCTCGTTAACCATAATGTCGGAGCCTGCAGACGCACTGCCCAGCTTGACAGAGTGCATTGCGGGAGACCACAGCCTATGACCCACAACAGCTTCGCGGAGCGGCTCGACGAGACGGCAGATCTCCTCGCATGCGCCCTCGATGCCATCGAGCAGGGTGGCGAGCAGGTCGACCTTGACGATCTGGTGGGGCTGCTCGGGTATCAGCTCCTCGCCTGCATGCGGTTGGTGGAGCGCGATCCGGGGCTCGAAGCAGCGGCCAGTGATCTGTTTGCAGCTGCAACTGCTCTCGTGAGCGAGAGCCGGCAGGGCTCACGAGCTTCGCCTCGCATTCAGCGCCTGGTCAGGGAGGCCCGCACTCGCTTCACCTGCCGCCTTGGAAGTGCTCGCCCGAGCGTGCATGGAACCAAGATCATGTGGCGGCACCACGAGTTGGTGAAGGCCGCTTAGACTTGCATTTGCACTCCGAAGCGTAGGGGACACACATGGCCATCGAGGCTCACAGAGCAGGTCCAGCAACCATCGGCTTACCGGGTAGAGCCGGGGTCCGCGTAGCCTACGAGATCATGCTTGAGCACGATGGCTCATCCCTTCTCGCATTCGCAGGTGCTGTGAAGGCCAGCAGCATCGCCAGTCTCAAGCCATTGCAGGGCCACAAGCTCCTCCTCCGCATTGAGGACGGACCTGAGCTCGACGTGACCATCTGCGAGCTCCAGGAGGAATGTGCGCTGCTCGAACTGGCGAGCTGAGATCGAGACCCTCGCTCCAGCCCGTCTTGGCTGCATGGGGGGCGTTCAGGGCTACGCCGCAATCTCAAGCGGCAGCTCCTCCTCGAAGCGCAGCGGCCATGCGATATCGAGTCGTACGGAAAAGTATCCCTCTCCCTCCTCGCGCACCCAGCCGCCTGTGACAAGTGCATTGCACAGCGCTAGACCCGAGCGCCCGGAGGACGCCAGATAGCGGCGGTAGCGCTCACCCTGGGCCTGGTCCAAGTACCCCACTTTGTACCCCGCGATGTGGAGCGCGACAGACCCAGGTACGTCTAGGTTCTCGGGCTCTGGCACAAGAAAGGCCGTGCACTCGTAGTGCGCGCTATGCTGCGTGCGCCCGCCAACAACTATCGCTAAAGCACCCTGGTACTCAGAGCAAATCTTCAGGAGAGTGGTGTAGTCGCCCGTGCCAGCCAAGCAGCGGTGATGCTTGAGGCGAACCTCACGTCCGAACAGCTGGTGCAACAGGCCCATGAGAATCTCACTCGAAACGGGTGATGGGAATAGATCGTTTCTAAAACCAGCAGGTTGCTGGAGAATTTCTTCGTTTGTTACAGGTCCGCGAAGTATCCGGGTCACTGTTGGAACGCCGCCGTTACGGTCTTCGTTCCCGTCCCAACCGCCGCCTCGCTCACCCGTCGCGGGTGCACTGGGTACGTGAGTAGTAAATGCAGGTCAGGTGCAGCCAAGCCCGCGACATTCCTGACCAGGAACGAGGATGCGACGCTCTCGTTGTTCGCAGGCTCACGCAACACAGCAGAAATATCTTGGGCGTATTTGCCTCCTGCGACCTCAGTGGACACCCCGATGGGCCTCCTTCCTGCTCTTCTGGCTTTCACATCCGCTGTGCTGACCAGTTTTGGCGCGGCCGCGTCAGCTGAGAGCACCAAGACGGCGCCAATGCCCTTCAAGGATTGCCTCGCCATCATCGCTGAGACGACGCAGGAGACGGACTCCATGCCTGTGACCCTGGCGAACACAGCCGATCTACGAGCGGTGCGGATCAACGCGGATGATGGCTTTGTTACCATTGCGTGCCGTCGCGCCGAGGGGACGGTGACCATCACTAAGGCCGCTCGTTCCACCGTCACAGCCGCACGCTGACGGAACGGATCAGGCCGCTACGCCGATGATTGGCGAGCCTGCCTCAGAAATTGGACGATCAAGCGACTGACCGCCTGGGGCTGCTCCTGCTGTACCCAGTGACCCGCTCTCTCGATGAAATGGCAGCCCAGCATGGTCGTGCAGGCGCTCGCCTGCATCTGTTCGAGGGCGCCTGGCTTCTGGTGATTGCCCCAGTCCTGTGCGCCCGAGATGAAGCAGCAGGGCACATCGATGGTACGGCCCGCGTATAGGGTCAGCTCGGATGAATACCGCTCATCGATGGCACAGCGATACCAGTGCAACCCTCCCTGAAAGCCAGTGCGCTCGTACTCACCGCTGTACACTTGCAATTCCGCCTCGGGCAGCCAACGGCAGGCCGCGATGTGATCGGCTGAGGGCATTTCCTCAGCCACGGTCTCGACCATGCCCCTGTGGAGGTCCATCACATAATAGGTGGGCAGTTTAGCCAGTTCGTCGGCTGACCAGGAGCCGAGAGGAAACGGTTGATTCCCTGTCCAGTCCACACTCTTGTGGTGGTAGTAGGCCCGGAGGAACGCATGCACGCCTTGCGGGCAGCGGTGCATGTTCGCGTTCGCTTCGCGTGTCGCGTAGTACCACTGGTAATGCTTGCGCGGACGTTCGAGTGCCGCCAACGCCTGGTGGATGTCAGCGGCAGGGCTTTGCGAGCCAGGCTGGCTTGCCCCTGAGGTGTTGAAGGGGAGCGCCGGCGGTCCTGCAAAGGGAGCGCTCATGAGCACCACGGACCGGAACACGTCGGGGCGGCTCAAGGCGCAATAAGCGGCGACAGGCGAGCCGAAATCGTGACCTACAACTGCAGCCACGGAGCGGTAGCCGAGGGCGTACACGAGTGCGAGCGCATCCCTCACGACAGACAGCATGCTGAAGGAGGCAACATCGCCGTCATAGCGATCATCCCACCCGCTCGTGCGGCCATAGCCTCTCTGGTCTGGAGCGATGACGTGGAAGCCTGCTTGAGCAAGCGGCAGCATCACCTTCCGCCAGCTGTAGGCGAGTTCGGGAAAGCCGTGGAGCAGGAGGACGCAGGGGCGGCCCACATCCTCGAAGCCTGCCTCCAGGACGTGCATGCGCAAGCCGTTGATGCCGTCCACATAACGGAAGCGGACGCCAGTGGGCAGAACAGCTGGATCTAGGGGTGGCAGCGTCGTCACATTCCTGCTCGCGAGATGGGGCAGGATGATTGAACACCGACCGCGAGCGGCTGTGAACAGGACACCACACAGCGCAGTACCGTCCCTGAAAGTGACCTCCTGATGCCGGATCGGGTGCTCGGCTCATCCATACTCTAGCAGCAGCAATGACATAGGCAGTGTGCCACTTGGGGGAGTAGGGCCATAGTAGGGTCTACGCGCCGAAACCACCGATAGCGATGCTCACAATGACCGCGGCCGCACCGCCAGTAGGTACCTGGCCGATCATTGAGCGCGTTAGTCGCCTTCCGGCGAGGACGCCCCCCCGTTCAGGGGCCTTGTTCTGAAGCTGCCCCTTTAGCCCGAGTTCTGCGTATCGAACTACGAAACTGAGAAACAATGAACCGCCAAGGTTACGGGCGCGCCGTTACTCCCGATGAATGGGCCATGAGCCAGGAAGCAGCCAGCAGCCTCCACGGGTCGGAAACCACGGACCATTCACCGTGCCCGGCTAAGAGGGCTGCGCGGTCCAATAGCACATGCTGAGGCTCGATCCCGGAACAGCCCTCAATGCGGGCTCAGGATCGAAGCAAGAGTCGAGATGGACGTTTCGACCGGCGGGCTCCATCTATTTGCAACACGCCATAATGGGAGGATGGTCATGGCAGCCAAGATTACGCTGTGGGGCTTCAGCGGCTCAACTTACGTTCGCACCATCCGCATGCTTCTCGCCGAAAAGGGGGTGAGTGACTACGAGCAGGTGCCCGTCGACGTGCTCAAGGGTGAGCCCAAGAGCGAGGAGCACCTCACACGCCATCCCTTCGGCAAGGTGCCCGTCGTCGACGTCGATGGCTTCCACATCATCGAGACACCGGCGATCGCCCGCTACCTTGATGAGGTCCTACCAGGTCCCTCGCTGATCCCCTCTGACCCGAAGGATCGCGCCCGCATGGACATGGTGATGAGCATCATCGACTCCTATGGCTACGGGCCCATGGTCGGCGGTGTTGCGGCCTACCACCTCTTCCCCGACTTCGTTGGCGGGAAGAACGACACGGTGCACCGGGAGGCACTGGAGAAGAGCCGGCGTGTCCTGACCGAGCTGATGCGCATCAGGGGAGCCTCGCCCTACCTCGCAGGCGAGCAGGTCTCCTTAGCCGACCTCTACCTTACACCAATCTTTGCCTACCTCACACTCACACCGCACAAGGACGAGTTCGTGAGCATGCAGGGTGTGGGCGACTGGTGGGAGCGCATCTCAGCACGCCAGAGCTTCCAGGCTACACAACCCTGAGGCCGCAGCGTTCGGCTTGCGCGCAGATGAGAGGAACAGCCACAGCAGGTCCTCTGGCGGCATCGAAGTCACTGTGCGCGTTATTTCCACGTGAGGCTCTCATGAACCAGCACTGCATCGACTGGACTGCCATTCCGGAGGAGATTGCACCCTCTGGCGTAGGTAAGCGCGTGCTGGCCGGCTCTGGTGCATCGCTCGTGATGGTGCGGGTGCCGGCTGGCACCCATGCCGAACGCCACACCCATGCCCATGAGCAGTTCGTTCAAGTACTGTCCGGATCAGGGCTGCTGGAGACGGAGCAAGGCACCCATGCCTTCTCAGAAGGAAGCGTGTTTCACTTTCCGCCGGACACCTGGCATGCGGCTCGTTTCGAAAGCGAGACCACCCTCATCGAGACAAACCTCACACGCTGAGCGTACCAGACTGCGCGATCACGCGGCCACAACAGCGGTAGGCGCCCTCCCGAAGCTACCTGGGCGAACCTTCACCTCATCGAGCGCCTCCAGCGAGGACGAACCCCCTTTCAGGGGGCTTGGTCTGAAGCTGGCCCTTTAGTCCGAGCTGAGCGCATCGAACTACAACATCGAGAAATCAAGAACGGCTAAGCTTAAGGGCACGCAGTTGCCGAAATGAATGAGCCATGAGCCACGAAGCAAGCACCACAGCGCGCGGGCTAGGGACCACAAACCGTTTCCGGGTGGAGGGTACCTTTTGTGCGAAGAGGCTTGAGGGGTACAAAGCCGTTAGACCAAATACATCAGCCCATACCTGACGCTGATTGGAGGCGGAGTTGTCCGTTACGTTAGTAACCGCAGCTGATCTGGGGTGCCTTGGGTAGACTCTTGCTCCCTTGCTTCCGCTTCAGGCCCGTGGTGCGAGATCAGGCCGATGCCACCGAGCGGAGCCCAGCCGACCCATCGTGCTGTCGGTCCCCAATGCCACTCAGTGTGTGTGGTCAAGCTGTGGTGGCAGCCCTGTTCGGGAATGGCCACCCCGATGGGCACGTGGACCCTGAAAGCTGCCGAGGCGTAGGGGTCATGCTCCCGTCTCTGGTAGGTTCGTTGGGGTCTCGTATCAAAGCTCTGGTAGCGGATCTCCCGTCGGCAGTGAGGGCACCGCGACGCATGAACTCCTCTGTACGGCCAAGGGCTGTCGGCCAGCGTCGGGAGAGCGGCTTGAGCTCTGGTGTAGGCCTCGGCATAGCCTTCCAGCGCCTGAATAGCATCAATGGCTATCGATTCTCTGCCTGCAGTCTCAGCTTTGTGTACCAGCAGAACCTTCTTGCGGCAGGTGCGATGCCAGCACTGATCCTCCCGGAGAACAAGCGTAGCGACCCCATGCCGCCCGTTTTCATACCACTGGAGCTGCCGGGTGAGCGCACCCGAGACGAAATCCGCCACAGTGAG
>JAESFT010000730.1_pt1 | contig 14293 bp, 13 predicted proteins | sample 9269451 | NCBI WGS metagenome assembly JAESFT01 (sample SAMN14502557, study PRJNA617106) | algae metagenome | isolation source: Scytonema hyalinum WJT4-NPBG1 and co-occurring heterotrophs from well... | place: USA: Mojave Desert, Joshua Tree National Park, California | collected 2006-05-25
ATTTCCATTCCGGGTGGCGAGGCGCTTGCGCAGAAGACTCTCAACCCGCGCCTCGGCATCCTCGGCGGGCTGTCGATCCTCGGCACCACGGGAGTGGTTGTTCCCTATTCCTGTTCGGCCTGGATCCACAGCATCTACCGGGGCATCGATGTCGCCCGTGCCGGGGGGCTCGACCACGTGGCGGGAGCGACCGGTTCCACGTCCGAAAAAGCCGTGCAGGTCCTCTACGACCTGCCGGACCATGCCCTCATCGACATGGGAGATTTTGCCGGCGGCATGCTGAAATACCTGCGCCGCAATCCCGTCCCGCGGGTCACGATCGCGGGCGGCATCGCCAAGATGACGAAGCTCGGGCAAGGGCTGCTCGACCTCCATTCGCGCTCCGGTGCAGTCGATCTCGCCTGGCTGGCCGAACGACTCGCCGAGGCCGGTGCCGAGCCGTCCGTCGCGGAGCAGGCCCGCGGCGCCAACACGGCGCTCGAGGTTTTGGAAACCGCGAAACGCCTCGGCCTCCCGCTCGGCGACGTGGTGGCGCAGCATGCCTGGCGCACCGCCGCGAAGGCCTTGCGTGGCGCCGACATGGCCCTCGAAATCGTGGTGTTCGACCGCGACGGACAGCTTGTGGGCCGCATGCCGTTCCATCCCGTTGCCTGACATCCCGTGCCTCATCAGCCGTCCTGCCTAGCGCCGGGACGGAAGCGGCGGTCGTATCCGGTCGAATAGAGGGCGCTGTCGCGAAAATCCTTGGCCGCAAGCGTCCGTCCAACCAGGATGAGCGCCGTGCGTTCGAGCTTCTCGGCGTGCACCATGGCGGCGATCGTCTCCAACGTGCCCTTGATCACCCGCTCGTCCGGCCAGGAGGCACGCCAGACGACGGCTGCCGGGCAGTCGGCGCCATAAGCGGGCAGCAGGTCTTCGACCACCTGCTCGATCACATGGATCGAGAGATGAATGGCGAGCGTCGCCCGGGTCTGCGCGAAGGTGGCAAGCCGCTCCGTCTCCGGCATCGGGGATGCCCGGCCGGAGGTTCGCGTGAGCACCACCGACTGGCCGACTTCCGGCACGGTCAGTTCGCGCCTCAGTGCTGCGGCCGCGGCCGCGAAGGCGGGAACGCCGGGTGTGATCGTATAGGGGAGCCCAAGCGCATCGAGGCGCCGGAGCTGCTCGCCCATGGCGCTCCAGATCGAGAGATCGCCGGAATGGAGCCGCGCCACGTCCTCACCGTTCTCATGGGCCCGCACGTATTCGGCCGTGATGGCGTCGAGATCGAGAGGAGCGGTGTCGACGAGTCGTGCACCGGGCGGGCACCAGGACAGGATCTCGGGCGGCACGATGGATCCGGCATAGAGGCAGACGGGACAACGCTCGATGAGCGAACGTCCGCGCACGGTGACGAGATCGGCGGCGCCCGGGCCTGCTCCGATGAAGTGGACAGTCATGAACCGGTCTCCAGGCGCGCCAGGGCGCAGGTGGCGGAGCTCGACGCGATGCGGTCGAGAAGGAGTTCGGCGCGAGGCCCGGCGGCTGCCAGCGCCGCCGCTTCAGCAACGGACCCAACCCCATGTGCCGCGATAGAGCGGGTCGATTGCGTGCGGACCCGGGAGGCTGCAGCAGACAGGGCTTGTTGGTCTACCGACATGGCCGGGACGGCAAGGCGGCGGGCCGCCTCGGTGAAAACGGGAAGGTCGGCTAGGACTTCGATGGTTGCGAGTTTGACCAATGCGTCCCCCGCGAGCGCGGCGCGCTCGAGCGCCTGCTCGACGAGCGCCACGATGTCCTCGGCGGCGGCGCTGCGCCTGAATCCGATACCGGCGACGATCATGGCTTCGTCACCACCCATTGCGTGACGGGCATTGCCGCCCGCCAGCCGTTCATGCTGCCGACGCGTTCGAGACGCGACACCGCCAAGCGCCGCATCGTGCCGCCATGCTTTGCATAGAGCGAGCTGAGCAGCGTCTCGGTTTCCAGCGTGACACCGTTGACGACGAGACGCCCGCCGGGCTTCAGCGCCGCCCAGGCGGCGTCGAACACGCCCAATTCCGAGGCTCCGCCGCCGATGAAGACGGTATCCGGCGCGGGCAGATCGGCCAGTGCTTCCGGCGCACGGCCCACGCGGATGTCGAGGGCCATCGCGCCGAGTTCGCGCGCATTGCGGCGCGCCCGCTCGGCGCGCTCCGGCCGCTCCTCGATACCGATGCAGCGGTTGCGTGGATGGCGCAGGCACCATTCGATCCCGACGGAGCCCGCGCCCAGGCCGATGTCCCACAACAACTCACCGGCCCGGGGCGCAAGCGCCGCAAGGGTGAGCGCACGGATCTCAGCCTTCGTGAGCTGGCCGTCGTTCTCGAAAAAGGCGTCGGGCAGGCCGGGCGCGAGAGTGACGATGCGGGCATCTTCCGTGGTCACGACCTCGATCGCGACCGTGTTGAGCGGATCGATCCCGGTGATGGCGAAGTCGGCCGCGATCGCGCGACGGATGCGCTCGCGCGGGCCGCCCATGGCCTCGCACACGGTGATCGTCGAGGTTCCGAACCCGCGCGTGTCCAGGAGTTCGGCGAGCCTGCCCGGTGTCGAGCCGTCCCACGACAAAGCAAGGATCCGGGCGCCCGGTTGCAGGTGGGGAATGACCCGCTCCAATGCCCGGCCGTGCAGGCTGACGCAGTCGCAGTCCGGCAGGGGCCAGCCCATGCGTGCCGCAGCGAGGCTGAAGGCGGACGCCTGCGGGAAGCAGTTCACCTCCTCGGCTGGAACGAGGCGTGCCAGTTCGGCACCGACGCCGTAATGGAACGGGTCGCCTGTGGCCAGGACGCAGGTCGGCTGGCCACGGCGGGCGAGGATCATGGCATAGCCGTCCGCAAAGGGGCTCGGCCAAGTCAGCGTCTTCGCCGGAAGGGGCGCCGCAAGGGCGAGATGGCGCGCGCCGCCGATCACGAACTCAGCCCGGTCGAGAGCGGCGAGAGCCGCAGGGGAGAGTCCGGCGCGTCCATCTTCGCCGATGCCGACGATGGTGAGCCAGGGAGCACTCGGCGCCATGCTCGACTCCTGCTCAGAATTCAACGAAAAGGATCTCATGCGCATCCTCATCCTGGGCGGCACCACCGAGGCCTCCGCACTCGCGGCGCGGCTTGCCGGTCGATCCGATTTCAGTCCGCTCTTGTCCATGGCCGGTCGCACCAGCGATCCGCGCCCTCTGCCGATCCCAACCCGCATCGGCGGCTTCGGCGGCGTGGCGGGCTTTGCGGGCTTTCTGCGCCAGGAGGGAATAGAGGCCGTGATCGACGCGACCCACCCCTTTGCCGCCGTGATGTCCCACAACGCCGCCGAGGCGTGCCGGCAGGCCCATGTGCCCCTGGTTGCCCTGCGCCGCCCGGCATGGGTGCCGCAGGACGATGACCGCTGGATCGAGGTGGCATCCATGGGTGAGGCCGTTCGGGCTCTCGGAGAGGCGCCGCGCCGCGTCTTCCTCACCGTGGGCCGGCTTGAGCTCGCATCCTTCGCGGCGGCGCCCCAGCACACCTATCTGGTGCGCACCATCGAGCCTATCGGAGATGCTCTGCCGGTGCCGAACGTAGTCGCGATCCGGGATCGCGCGCCCTTCGATGAGATGGCCGAGCGGATGCTGATGGAGCGCGAGCGCGTCGATGTGGTGGTGACGAAGAACTCTGGCGGAGCCGCGACCTATCCGAAAATTGCGGCGGCGCGGGTTCTCGGCCTGCCGGTGGTCGTCGTGGCGCGGCCGGAGAAGCCGTCCGGCGTCGAAGTAGTCGCCAGTGCCGAAGCGGCTCTGGATTGGCTGGAGCGTCTTCACGGACGCACTCCATAGTACCTCGGCGTATAGACGTAGGCTTCCTTGCCTTCGGGCCGCACGATCAGCCGTGTGGTGGAAGCACCAATGATCACGATGGTCGACATGTCGGCCATGGCGGCTTCCACATCGGCGAGCGGCAGAACCCTGATGCGTTCATCAGGCCGGCCCACGGCACGGGCCAGAACGACCGGCGTGGCAGGATCACGCGTCTCGGCGACGATCTTGAACGCCACCCCGAGCTGCCAGGGCCGGGCCGAGGATATCGGATTGTAGAGCGCCACGGCGAAATCCGCCGCAAGAGCGGCCCGCAGACGTGCCTCGACGACCTCCCACGGTTTCAGGTTGTCCGAGAGCGACATGGTGCAGAAATCGCCGCCCAGCGGCGCACCAACACGAGCCGCCGCTGCGAGCATGGCGGTGATCCCGGGCTCCACGCGGATGTCGAGGCTGCGCCAGGCGGGATCGCCGTTGTCCACAGCCTCGAAAACGGCCGCCGCCATGGCGAACACCCCGGGATCGCCGCCTGAGACCACGGCGACCCGGGCGCCCTTCGTCGCGAGATCGAGCGCGAAGCGTGCGCGGTCGATCTCGACGCGGTTGTCCGAAGCATGCCGTCGCAGGCCCGGCCTTTCCGGCACGCGATCCACATAGGGTCCATAGCCGACGATGTCGGTCGCGGAGGCGAGGGCGTCCGAGGCGGAGGGCGTCAGATAGCGAGGATCGCCCGGGCCGAGACCCACGATCGTGAGGAGGCCCGTCATACGCGCCTCCCTTGTCCCGGCACGAGGATCAGGGAGAAGTACGGCGCGTCGAAATCCTCTGGGAGCTCGGGCAGCGGAACGATCTTCTCCTGAGCCATGGTCGCGCGCTCCACATAGATGGCGCGCTGGAAGAGGCCCGTGGACCTGAGCACGGCGCGGACCTTCGGCAGATGGCTTCCGAGCTTCATCACCACGGCGGCATCGGTGCCGGAGAGACGGCGCATCAGCTCGGTCTCGGGCAGGGTGCCGGGCACGACGGTGAGCACGTCGTCGCCCCAGGTGATCGGCGCGCCGGCGCGGGTCCAGGCGCCTGACATGGCGGTGACAGCCGGTACCACTTCAATGGGGACCCGGTCTTTCAGACGCCACCAGAGATGCATGAAGGAGCCGTAGAAGAAGGGATCGCCCTCGCAGAGAACCGCGACGGTGCGCCCCGTTTCGACCTCCGCGAGAAGCGCTACCGCCGCCTCCTCGTAGAACGGGTTGAGGGCCGCCGCATAATCCGGGTGATCGGCTGGGATCTCGATCGTGACCGGATAGGCGAGGGCAATCTCGCGCTCCGGGTCGGGACCGACGACGGCATCCGCGATGGTGCGCGCGTTGCCGCGCCGTCCGCGCTTGCAGAAATGGACGAGCCGGTCGGCGGTCTCCAGCACCCTGCGGGCGCGCACGGTCATGTAATCGGGGTTGCCGGGACCGAGTCCTAGTCCGAAGAGGCGGGTGGGATCCTGAATCGTCATCGGCTCACTCGACCGGGTTCGCCAGGGCATTGACCGCCGCGGCCGCCATGGCGCTGCCGCCGCGCCTGCCATGGACGACGAGGTACGGCACGCGCCCGTCCCGGGCCAACGCCTCCTTGGACTCCGCCGCGCCGATGAAGCCGACCGGGATACCGATGATCGCGGCGGGCCTGGACGCGCCGCCATCGAGCATTTCGAGCAGATGGAAGAGCGCGGTCGGTGCATTGCCGAAGACCACGAGGGCGCCTTCCAGCCGCTCGCGCCACAGCTCCATGGCGGCGGCCGAGCGGGTGTTTCCGAGTTCCGCTGCGAGAGCCGGGACGCGCGGGTCGTCGAGGGTGCAGATCACCTCGTTGCTCGCCGGCAGCCGGGCCCGGGTGATGCCGTTCGCCACCATCTTGGCATCGCACAGGATCGGCGCACCGCGCTTCAGGGCTGCTTCCGCCGCCTCGGTGAAATCGAGCGAGAGATCGATGTCCTTCGGCAGATCCGTCATGCCGCAGGCATGGATCATGCGCACGGCGACGCGTTCCGCGGTGCCGGAAAAGCGCGACAGGTCTGCCTCGGCGCGGATGATCGCGAAGGAGCGGCGATAGATCTCCGCGCCGTCGCGAATATAGTCGCGCCCGCTCATCGGGAACGCTCCGGAAAGGCGCGGCGCAGATCGGCGGAGGTCTTTGCAGGCAACAATCGGGTCATGATCTGGTCGAGGGAGAGGTGAAGGGATGAACCGTCGCGGGCGGAACCGTGGGGCACGACGTCATAGCGGCCATCGGGGCGGCCCACCAGGGTCAGATCGGCCCTGCCGGGATGCGCGCAGCCTTTCGGGCAGCCCGAGACATGAACGGTGGTGCCCTGCGCCAGGAGGTCACCGGAGGCGGCGGCGATCCTCAAGGCGTCCGCAGCGGCCGGAGCCGCCGCATTGGCGCAGTCCGGCTTGCCCGGGCAGGCGATCAGCGACAGGCGAGGATCGTTCGGGTCGGTCATGAATCCCGCCTGCCGAGCTTCGTCGAGGAGCATCGCCACATCCCTGTCCGACACACCTGGCACGAGGATCCCCCGGGTGAAGGACAGGCGGATCTCGCCCGTGCCGAACCGCTCGCTCCATGCCGCCGCGCGCACCAGTTGCTCGGCCCTGCTGCGCCCGAAAGGCAGCGCGAGGAGAACGGCCTGTCCGTCCTTGAGAGGGATAACTCCCGTCCGCGGGCTCTCCGGGCGCGGAGCCATGGCGGCTGCTGGTTCGAGACCGGCCGACACGGTCAGCTCCTGAACGAGGTGCGGCGCCAGATCGCGAAGGCGCTGCGCATCCGTTCGCTCCATGCGCCGCATGGCCGCGAAGCCGGAAAGGATCGTGCAGGCTGCATCAGGCGCGTGGGAGAGGGATGCTGTGTAGCTTCCATGCAAGCCGCCCGACGAGGGCAGGCGGAAAGCCACACCGCCATTCTCGCCCGCCGCCAGATGGACATCGGCCCCGATGGAGCCGAGGGGCAGGGCGCCACCGCCGTCAATGGCGACGAAGAACTTTGCCGGCAGTCCCTCCAGGGCAGCGCGCGCGCTTTCGATCGCATGAGCCAGAGCGATGACGTCGAAGCGCTCGCGGGGGTCGAGGCCTGCGAGCGGTGAGAGAACGGTGAGTCGGTTCGGGCCGTCGCCGTCAGGCTCGGCCAAGCCTTCGCGGTCGAGGAGGGCGAGCAGGTCGGGATAGGCCTCCTCGCTCACGCCGCGGATCTGCAGGTTGCCGCGGGCGGTGACGTCGAGATGGCCGTTGCCATGGTCGCGGGCGGCCTCGGCGACGATGCGAACCTGGTCGGCCGTAAGCCGGCCGCCGAACGGCTGCAGGCGCAGGAGCAGGCCGTCGCCGGTCGCCATGGGGCGGCGCACGCCCGGGCACCATCCGCGCCTGCGATCGCTGATGGGCTGCGCGCTCATTCGGCCGCCTCCTTTCGCCCATCGTCGAAGAAGGCTGCAACGGAATTGAGGCGGCTTGCCCACAGCCCGCGACGGCGCGCCTCGGCAAGGCGCTCACGGATCGCCTCCGCGGCGGCCGGATTGGTGGCCTCGATCCGTGTCCAGGTCGGCTCATCGGCAATCAGGGCCCTGAAGACGAGGTCGAGCGTTGCCGGTGGAACCGCATCCGTCGTCGCGGCAAATGCGAAGAGCGCATCGACGCCCTGCGCGACTTCCGCGGCGCCGCGCCAGCCGTGGCGCAGCTGGCCGGCGATCCAGCGTGGATTGGTCAGGCGGCCGCGCACGAGCCGGTCGATATCTTCCCTAAGGGTACGGGCCCTCGGCTGCTCCGGGCGGCTGGTGTCGAGGCTGTAGACGGCCGGAGCGGCGCCGAGCGCCTGGGCGGCCGCCGCGAAGCCCCCGATGGCGTCGGCGGCGGAATCGCCGTCCAGGAGATCGCGCTCCGCCACGTCACTCACATGGACGAAAGCCTCCGCCTGCCCGACGCGCTGCGGGAAGCTCCCATCCGCCTTGGCCTCGCCGCCCGGTCCGAAAGCATGGGAGGTGCCGTCGAGATAGGTGCGGCCGAGATCGCGGCTCGCCGACCATTCGCCGTCGAGCGCCTGCGCGGCCACGCCGGCGCCATAGGTGCCGGGGGCCGAGCTGAAGACGCGCGCCAGTTCCTCGCCGCGCCGGCGCGCGGCGGCGAGCTCGTTCCACGCGTCGTCCTCCTCCAGAGCAGCCACCGCGCGGGCAGCCTGATCGAGGAGGGCTATCTGGTCCGGGAACGTATCGCGGAATGCGCCGGAGACCCGCAGGGTCACATCGGCGCGGGGCCGGTCGAGGAGCGGCTGCGGCACGATCTCGAAGCCGGTCACGCGGGTCGAGGCATGATCCCAGGTCGGGCGCACGCCCATGAGCGCCAGCGCATGGGCGATGTCCTCGCCGCCGGAGCGGAGCGTCGGGGAGGCCCACAGGTCCATGACGATCCGCCGCGGCCAGTCGCCTTCCTCCTGCAGGTGCCGTCGCACCACTTCGGCCGCGGCGCGCCAGCCGAGTTCCGTAGCGGCACGGGTGGGAATCGCCCGCGGGTCGAGGGTTGCGAGGTTGCGGCCGGTGGGCAGCACGTTGGTCTGGCCGCGCGAGGGCGAACCGGACGGGCCCGGCACGACGAAGCGCCCGTCGAGGGCCCTCAGCAATCCCTCCCGCTCGCCGGCGGCGCAGGCTTCGAGCCCGGCCGGAGCGCTGCCGAAGACGTGGAGCCCGTCGCGGATCGTCACCTCGCCGAGGTCGCACAGGTGGGCATCGAGACGCGTCAGGGCTTCGTCCATCGGCATGCCGTCTTCCACTCCGCAGGCTGATGCGAGCCCGCTCGTCCTGGCACGCTCCAGGATCTCGCGCGCCACGAGTTCCGCCCGGCCGGGATGGAGGATCTGGGCGGAGGAGAATTCCTCCACCAGCTCGCGCAGGGCGGCCGCCTCGCCGTGCAGTCCCGCCTCCGCGGTCTGTGGCGTGAGGTGGCCGACGGTCACGGCGCCGATGCGGCGCTTGGCGGGCGCGGCTTCGCCGGGATCGTCCACGATGAAGGGGTAGATCACCGGAATGGCGCCGATGGCGACGCGCGGCCAGCAGTTGGCGGACAAAGCCACCGCTTTCCCGGGGAGCCACTCGGTGGTGCCGTGGGTGCCGAGATGAATCAGGGCGCGGATGTTCTCTAAGGCCCGCAATCCGCAATAGAACGCGAGATAGCCATGGCTCGGCGGGCATTCGGAGTCGTGATAGAAGCCCTTGCGGTCCAGGCCATGGCCGCGATCGGGCTGCAGCGCCACGAGGACGTTCCCGGCGCGGATCGCGCGGAAGCAAAAGGCATCCTCGGCAAAGGAAGGATCATTCTCAGGGGTGCCCCAGCGCTCGTCGATGGCGACGCGCTGTTCTGCCGGCAGCGCATCGAGCCAGGTGCGATAGACGGCCAGCGGAACCGCGAACGACGGCTCGCCTTCCGTAAGGCGCGGCATCAGGTCGTCGGCCGCGAAATCCCGTCCGGCGGCATAGCCGGCTTCGTTGAGAGCATCGAGGATCGCGCAGGTGCTGGCCGGCGTATCGAGTCCGACTGCGAAACCGGCGCGGCCGCCGCGCGCGGGATAGTCGGAGAGAACCAGCGCGAGCCGCCGCTCGGGGCGAGGCGTGCGGGCAAGATGCAACCAAGCGGCTGCCATATCGGCAACGGCAGCGACGCTGCCCGCGTCCGGCGCCTGCACGCGGCGGGAGAAGGCGAGCGCGGGATCGGCTGGCTCTTCGTCCTTGAACGAGACAGGCCCGGCGGCGATGCGGCCGTCGAACTCCGGAAGGGCGATCTGCATGGCGAGATCGGCTGCGGACAGCCCGCGCGGCGAGGCCGCCCAGGCACCCTTCGCGCTGCCGACGGGGATCGCCTGCAGGATCGGGCAGTCGGCTTCGTCCAGCACGAAGCTCGCATCGTCGCGGGACGAGAAGGCCGTGGTCGTGATGATGATGTCGGGACGGCGCGTCTGGATGGCGCGCCGAACGACGGCGACCGCGTCCGGATCCTTCAGGCTGGACACGGCGAGCACGAGTGAGTCGATGCCGCGGCCGGCGAGAGCCGATGCCAGAGCGTCAACGGCCTGCGTGTCGCCGGAAAGAACGGCGGATCGGTAGACGAGCAGACAGGCAAGGGGGCGTTCGCCGGAGAGGCCAGCGAGCAGCGTCTCAGGCTCGACGATTCCGTCTGCCCGCGTCCACGCAAACGCACGCGGCACGACGCGCGGCGGTTCGACGGCTTGACCCACTTCACCGATCTCGACGCCGACGCACGCGAGCAGGCGGCGCATGTTGTCGATGCCTCCGGCCTGGAAATAGGCTTCCAGCTCGGCGCAGAGCGCCTGAGGAACGGTGGCATAGGCCGCAAGCCGCGGATCGGGCCGGTCGTCGCCTGGCAGTACGGCGAGCTTCACCCCCTGGGATCGGCAGGCCCGGGCGAGATGCTCGATGCCGTAGCGCCAGTAATCGAGACCTCCCAGGCAACGCACGAGGACGAAGCGGGCCTTGGCGGCGGTCTTCTCGATGTAGAGATCGACGGAGAGAGGATGGCGCAGGCGGCGCAGCGAGGCGAGGCGGAGCGAGGCTCCGCCGGCCTTCAGGCGATGAGCCGCGGCCAGCGCGCCGAGGTCACTGTCCGCGAAGGAGAGGACGACGATCTCCCCCGGCGGTTGTTGGAGGTCTGTGGCCTCCCCGCCCTCGTCGAGGGAAATCGTTGTGACCGGGAGAAGATGCATGTCATCCGTTGCGCAGAGCGGCCTCGACGGCCTTCACGTCGAAGCCTTTGAGGCCGATCACCACCATGCGTCCGTCCCGCGCTTCGCCGGCCTTCCAGGGTCGGTCGAAGTGATGCGCGACGCGCTGGCCCACGCCCTGGACCACGAGGCGCATGGGCTTGCCGTCGACCGGCGCGAAGCCCTTGATGCGCAGCACGCCGGCCGCTTCCGCCGCGCGTTCGACGCGGGCGACGAGCGCTTCCGGAGTGGCGACGGGATCGACCGGAATCGCGACGCTGTCGAAATCGTCATGATCGTGATCCTCGGCCGTCTCGTGATGCGAGGGGCGGGATTCGAGATCCGCTTCAGCCGCAGCACCGAGGCCGAGCAGCACCGTCGGGTCCACCTTGCCATGCGCAGTCTCGATCACCTTCACGGTGCGGGGCAGGTGCTCGTTGACCTCGGCGAGGACCTTGTCCTTGTCGCCAGGCTGCATCTGGTCGGTCTTGTTGAGGATGATGAGGTCGGCGCAGAGAAGCTGGTCCTCAAACACTTCTTCCAGTGGATTCTCGTGATCGAGCGACGTGTCGGCGCTGCGCTGGGCTTCCAGTGCCTCGGGATCCTCCGCGAAGACGCCCGATGCCACGGCCGGGCCGTCCACCACGGCGATCACGCCGTCGACCGTCACGCGGGAGCGGATGTCCGGCCAGTTGAAGGCGCGCACCAGCGGCTTCGGCAGGGCGAGCCCTGAGGTCTCGATCAGGATGTGCTCGGGCGGGTTCGGCCGGTTGAGCAGCGTGTTGAGGGCAGGGACGAAATCGTCCGCCACCGTGCAGCACAGGCAGCCATTGGGAAGTTCGACGATGTCTTCCTTGGTGCAGCCCTCGATGCCGCAGCCCTCGATGAAGGAACCGTCGAAGCCGAGATCGCCGAACTCGTTGACGAGAACGGCGAGGCGGCGTCCGCCGGCATTCTCGAGAAGGTGGCGTACCAGGGTGGTTTTGCCGGCACCGAGGAACCCGGTGACGATGGTGCAGGGGATCTTGTTGAGATCGCTCATCATTGAGCCTTTCAGCGGCTTCGTTCAGGCCGCGCTGTTGGTCTTGAATGGGGGAATGCGGGCGACGACACCCTTGCGGAAGGCTTCGGGCCGTTCGCGCCAGGGCACGAGGCCGTCGGAGGTCGCTGCATAGCGGCGCAGCCCGTCCAGGATCGTCTCGACCGAAGTCTCGGCGTTCAGGTCGCCGTAGATGTAGGTCCAGCGGCCGGGACCGGAGACTGCGATCGTGCAGGGGCGCTTGCACACAGACAGGCACTCGACCGCCTCCACGCGCACTTTCGGTGCGTCGGGATGCTCGAGCGCCTCGCTAAGAGCCCGGTGAAGGATCGCACCGGGCCGCAGCGCCTTGTCGTCCGGGCCACCTGCCTGACGGCAGGTGACGCAGACATGCAGGCAGATCTCCTCAGGGGGTGAGGTCATGGGGTCAGGCCGATGCGATCAGGCGGCTGCCGGAAGGGCCAGGGCGAAGGTGGTGGCGCCGGCGAGGACGACGGCCAAGCCGGCCAGGCGAAGCTGCAGCGAAGGCGCCTGGAGCGGCCCCGTCGTGAGGCGCTGAGCGACAAAAGCGACGCCCGTCGTGAGGGCCGTCTGAACCACCACGAGGCCAACGAGATAGGCTGCGAGCGGAGTAGTTTCAGCTCCGACGATGGACTCGCCCAGGGCATAGCCGTGCACGGCTCCGCCGATGGCGAAGAGGGCGGCGATCGTCGCATAGGGCAGGGTGGCGCGGATCGTGGCCGCAACTCCGATGACCACCACGCTCAGCGCCACGAGCGCCTCGGCATAGGGGACGTCGAGGCTGGCGAGATGCAGGCCGACGCCGGCCGCCATGGCCACGACCCAGAAAGCCGGGAGGGTGAGGCCGCGGGCGAAGCGCGAGGAGACGAGGCCCACGCCCACGAGGGCGGCGAGGTGATCGAGGCCGATGACCGGGTGGCCGAGACCCGAGAGCAGGCCCTGAACGAAAGTGGACGGCGTCTGGCCGTCCATAGCGTGATGCGCCAGGGCGGGTGTCGCGGCGGCGAGGCCGGCGAGCGTCAGGGCAGCGAAACGGGCTTTGAGCAAAAGGCGTGCGTTCATCGTTCTCTCCGTCGGGAGACTCTGGTCTCGAGTCTGTTGCGCTTCCACGGACGGAACCGAACGACGATGAGTCATTCGACTACGGTCACCATCGGCACACCCCGTCCGACAGACCCGATAGAAGCAAAGGCTGACGGCAGGTCTCCTGGCTCGCGGGTCGATGCCATTCGCCGCCTTCCCGGGACGATGAGGCCCAGTGGCATGTCAAGCGAAGGCTCGCCGCTTACAGTTGCGGGGGCAGCCGCGGTGTCTCACCGCATTCCCTTTTCACCCCGTTGCCGGGGCACCGTCCGTAACACGCTTACCGGGGCGAGGGGCATCTTTCAAGCCTGAGGATTGAAATCGGCAGCAGGGCTGTTCATGGTGCGCCCGTTCAGGCGGAAGCAGGTTCGGATGACCCAGGATGAAGAGGCGCGCCACCGCGCCAAGATGATCAAGCGCAAGGAGGTCCAGGACCGAGAGGTCGCCTCGAAGACGGTCGAGAAGGGGCTGCTCATCGTCCATACGGGACCCGGGAAGGGCAAGTCGACGGCCGCCTTCGGGCTCATGCTTCGGGCCCTGGGGCGCGGCTTTCATGTGGGCGTCGTGCAGTTCATCAAGGGTGCCTGGGAGACCGGCGAGCGCCTGGCACTGGACCGATTCTCCGATCAGGTGGAGTGGCACACCATGGGCGAGGGTTTCACCTGGGAGACCCAGGACCGCTCCCGGGACGTGGCGGCGGCGGAGCGCGCCTGGGACAAGGCGAAGGAGCTGATGGCTCGCGAGGACGTCCGTCTCGTGGTGCTCGACGAGCTCAACATCGCCCTGCGCTACGACTACCTGGATCTCGCGCAGGTCGTCGACACCCTGAAGCAGCGCCGGCCCGATCTGCACGTGGTCGTCACCGGCCGCAACGCCAAGCCGGAACTGATCGAGGCGGCGGATCTCGTCACCGAAATGGCCCTGGTGAAGCATCACTTCGCGGCCGGCGTGAAGGCGCAGGAAGGCGTCGAATTCTGATGCGCGCGCTCATGGTGCAGGGCACCGGCTCCAACGTGGGCAAGTCGCTCCTGGTGGCGGGCCTGTGCCGGGTCTTCGCACGCAAGGGCCTCAACGTCCGGCCCTTCAAGCCGCAGAACATGTCCAACAACGCGGCCGTCACGGCCGACGGCGGCGAGATCGGGCGCGCCCAGGCGCTACAGGCCCGGGCTGCGGGCGTTCAGCCCGGCGTCCACATGAACCCGGTTCTGCTGAAGCCCCAGAGCGAGATCGGCTCTCAGATCGTTGTGCAGGGCCGCGTGGTGGGAACCGCCAAGGCGCGCGAGTACCAATCCTGGAAGCCGCGCCTCATGGCGGCGGTGCTCGACAGCTTCGGGCGGCTCTCGGAGGAGGCCGATCTCGTCCTCGTCGAAGGCGCCGGCTCGGCGTCCGAGGTGAACCTGCGGGAAGGCGACATCGCCAATATGGGCTTCGCCCGCGCGGCCGGCGTGCCCGTGGTGCTCGTGGGGGACATCGACCGGGGCGGCGTCATCGCCAGCCTCGTCGGCACCAAGGCGGTGCTCGACGAGGGCGACGCCGCGATGATCCGGGGCTTCATCGTCAACCGCTTCCGGGGCGATCCGTCACTGTTCGAGAGCGGCATGCGT
>JAESFT010000731.1_pt1 | contig 14290 bp, 9 predicted proteins | sample 9269451 | NCBI WGS metagenome assembly JAESFT01 (sample SAMN14502557, study PRJNA617106) | algae metagenome | isolation source: Scytonema hyalinum WJT4-NPBG1 and co-occurring heterotrophs from well... | place: USA: Mojave Desert, Joshua Tree National Park, California | collected 2006-05-25
ACGCGGGAGCGGCGAAGCAAGCGGTCCACCGACTTTCCGAGGCGGAAGCGACCGAACTCCTCGTCCTGCGCCACCCCCGTCACGATCAGGTCGCAGCCCTCCGCCTCGGCCGTGGCCAGGATCGTGTCGACCGGCTCGCCCTCCCGGATGCGGATCCGGCTCTGGGCCACGGCCGGGCCGAGGTCCTCCAGGAGGCGCTGCCTCGCCACCGCCACCGGATCGGGCGGACGCCGCCAGGACGGCACGGGCCCGTAGTCGTGGAGGCCGCCTGCCTCCGCATCCTCGAGCACGTGAAGCACCACGAGCATCGCCTGCCATTCCCCGGCGAGCGCGACCGCCCGATCGGTGGCGCGGTCGCAGCGCGGGCTCAGGTCGGTCGCGAGCAGGATGGTCTTGGGGATTCCGATCATTGAGCCGGCCATTGCTGTCGTTCCTCCGGAATGGATCTCGTCCCGGCATCCGACCCGTCCGGCTGCGATCCGCCGAACAGGCGTGCCTTCGTGCGCTCGCGGACGGTCTGGACCATCACGTAGAGCACCGGGATCAGCACGAGCCCGATCACGGTGCCGACCAGCAGCCCGCCGAACAGCGTCATGCCGATGGAGCGGCGGCTGCCCGCCCCGGCACCGGTGGCGATGACGAGCGGGATCACGCCGAGGATCGAGGCGAAGGCCGTCATGAGCACGGGGCGGAAGCGCTGGCTGGTTCCGGCGGTGGCCGCCTCGCGGATGTCCAGCCCCTCCTCCCGCCGCGCCTTGGCGAACTCCACGATCAGGATGGCGTTCTTGGCCGCGAGGCCGATGAGCAGGACGAGTCCGATCTGGGCATAGACGTCGATGGCGATCCCCGCGAGCGCCAGGCTGGCCAGCGCACCCAGCACCGCCACCGACACCGACAGCATCACGGCCACCGGAACGCTCCAGCTCTCGTACTGGGCGACCAGGAACAGGTAGGTGAAGACGATGCCCATCAGGAGGACGATTGCCGTCTGGTTGCCCGCCTGCCGCTCCTGCAAGGCCAGGCCCGTCCACTCGAAGCCGAAGCCCGCAGGCAACGTCTCCTGCGCCACCGCCTCCATCGCGGCGAGGGCCTGCCCGGTGCTGGTGCCCGGGGCTGCCTGGCCGTTGATCGAGGCGGCCGGGAACAGGTTGTAGCGGCTGATGGCGTTCGGGCCGAAGGAGGTCGACACCGTCACCAGTGATTGCAGCGGCACGAGCTCCCCGCCCTGGCTGCGCACGTGCAGGCGCTGGATGTCCTCGACGCGGCCGCGGAACCCCGGCTCGTCCTGGATGCGGACCTGATAGACGCGGGAGAGGATGTTGAAGTCGTCGACATAGGCGGAGCCGAGATGCGCCTGCATCGTGGCAAAGATGGTGGCCGGCGAGACGCCGAGAAGCTCCGCCCGCTTGCGGTCGATGTCGAGGTAGACCTGCGGCACGTCGGCCGTGAAGGTGCTGAACACGCCGGCCAGCCCCGGCGTCCGGTTGGCCTCGAGGATCAGCGCCCGCATGGCGGCTGCGAGATCCTCCTGGCTCTGGCCGGCGCGCGCCTGGAGCCGCAGGTCGAAGCCACCCGTGCTGCCGAGACCGGGGATCGCCGGCGGGTTGAACGGCGTGACGGCGGCGGCGGGGAGTCCGGCGAACTGCGTGCGCAGGTGGGTCAGGATGCCGTCGACGCTCTCGGCCTGCCCGCTGCGTTCGTCCCACGGCTTGAGCGCCGCGATCACCATGCCGGCCTCGGATCCACCTCCCCCGATCATGCTGCTGCCCGCAATGCCGATGACGTTCGCGACGCCGCGGGTCTCGCGCATGATGCCGGTGACCTCGTCCAGCACCGCTTCCGTCCGACCGAGCGAGGCGGCACTCGGCAACTGCACGTTCACGAAGAGATAGCCGAGATCCTCGGACGGGATGAACCCGGTCGGCAGCAGGCGGAACAGGCCGAAGATGCCGCCGAAGACCGCGACCACGAGCACCGAGGCGAGCACGAGCTGCCGTCCGAGGCGCGCCAGCAGTCCGAGGTACCAGTTGCGGGACGTGTCGAGCGCCCGGTTGAACGCGCCAAACACCCGCCCGCGGTTCTCCGCCGGCGGCCGCAGCAGCAGGGCGCACAGGGCCGGGCTCAGCGTGAGGGCATTGATGGTGGAGAACGTGATCGTGACCAGGATGGTGACGGCGAACTGCCGGTAGAGCTGACCCGTGATCCCGGCCAGGAACCCGATCGGCACGAACAGGGCCGCGAGCACAAGGGTGGTGGCGACGATCGGGCCGGTCACCTGCCGCATGGTGCGGCGGGTGGCCTCGACGACGTCGACCTCGTCCTCCTTCATCACGCGCTGCACGTTCTCGACCACGATGATGGCGTCGTCGACCACGAGGCTGATGGCGAGCACGATGGCGAACAGGGTGATGGTGTTGGCGGAATAGCCCAGCAGGTACAGCACCGCGAAGCCGCCGACGAGGGAGACCGGGATCGTCAGGGTCGGGATCAGCGTCGCGCGCCAGTCCTGGAGGAACACGTAGGTGACCAGTACCACCAGCACGAAGGTGATCATCAGCGTGATGATGATCTCGCGGATCGTCTCGCTCACGAAGGCGGTGGTGTCGAACACCACCGTGTAGGCGAGATCCTCCGGGAACTGCGTCGAGAGGCGCTGGATCTCGTCCTGGACGGCCTTAGAGACCGCCAGCGCATTGGCGTCGGGCGACTGGTACACGACCACGGTCGCGCTCGGCTGCCCGTTGAACCGCGACTGGGAATCGTAGGACTGGGCCCCGAGCTCGATCCGGGCCACGTCCCTCAGGCGCACGATCGCTCCGTCGGGATTCGTGCGCACCACGATGTCGCCGAACTCCTCCGCGCTGGCCAAGCGTCCGCGGGCCATCACGGTCATCTGGAGCTGCTGCCCCGCCTGGGCCGGCGCCGAGCCGATCAGGCCGGCCGAGGCTTGGGCGTTCTGGGCCTGGATCGCCGCGGTCAGGTCGGAGGCCGTGATGCCGAGGGTCTGCATGCGATCCGGGTTCATCCACACCCGCATGCTGTAGACCGGGCCGAAGATGCCGGCCTCGCCAACGCCTGCGACGCGGGCGAGCGCATCGCGCACGTTGATCGAGGCGTAGTTGCTGATGAAGATCGCGTCGTGCGTTCCCTTCGGCGAATAGATCGCCACGCCCATCAGCATGCTGGTCGAGCGGCTGCGAACCGCCACGCCCGTCTGCGTCACCGCCGAGGGCAAACGGGGGGTGGCGAGCGCGACGCGGTTCTGGACGTTCACTTGCGCAATCGCCGGATCGGTTCCGACCGCGAAGGTGACGGTGAGCGAATAGCCACCGTTGTTGGTGCTCGAGGACGACATGTAGAGCATGTCCTCGACGCCGTTCACCTGGTCCTCGATGGGGGCCCCGATGCTGTCCATGACGACCTGGGCGTTCGCGCCCGGGTAGCTGGCGGAGACCTGGACCTCCGGCGGCGTGATCGGCGGGAACTGCGCCACCGGGATCTGCGTCAGCGCCAGCAATCCGGCGAGCGTCATCACGACCGCGATCACCATCGCGAAGCGGGGTCGGTCGATGAACAGCGCCGAGATCATCGCGGGACCGCTCCGGTGGCCGCCGTCGGTGTTACCGCTCCCGCTGTCGGCACGACCCGGACCTCTGCGCCGGGCCTGGCATTCTGGAGGCCCTGCACGACCAGGGTCTCGCCACCCGCGAGGCCCTCCTCGACCGTCCAGTTCTGGCCGACCTGCGTGCCCGTCCGGATGCGCCGCGCGGCCACCTTGTTGTCGCCGTCGAGCACCATGACGAAGCGACCCTCGCGGTCGAGCTGCACCGCCCCGACAGGCACCACGGGGCGGCGCTGCGGGTCGGAGGGTCGGATCACCACCGTGACGAACTGGCCGGGAACCAGGATCCCGTCAGGATTCGGGAAGCGGGCTCGCACCGGAAGCGTGCCGGTCGCCGGATCGATCTCGTTGCCGGCGAACTCGATCCCGCCCTTGGCCGGGTAGTCCCGGCCGTTGGACAGGCGCAGGGTCGGCACGAATCTTCCGGGGAGGTCATCCTTGCCGACGTTGCCGGCATCGCCTGTCCCGTCCCTGAAGTCGAGGATGGTACGGTCGCTGACCGAGAAGACCACCCGGATCGGGTCGACCTGCACCACGCGGGCGAGCGCTCCCGAGGACGGCCCGACGAAGCTCCCCACGGCAAAGGCGGCGGCGCCGATCCGGCCCGCGATCGGTGCCTTGATCCTGGTGTAGCCGAGGTTCAGGTCGGCCTGGCGCACGCTCGCCTCCGCCGCCATCACGTTGGCCTGGGCCGTGTCGCGGGCGGCCTGGATCTCCTCCAGGGCGGCCTGCGACACGGCCTGGGTCCGGCGCAGCTCCTGGTTGCGTTGCAGCCGCCCCTCGGCATCCCGCAGGGCCGCCTGGGCCCCGGCGAGGCTCGCGCGCGCCGCCGCAAGGGCCGCCTCGTAGGCGCCGTCCTCGATCAGGAAGAGATCCTGCCACTCGCGCACGGTCTGTCCTTCGGCGAACGGCCGGGCCTCGATGAAGCCCTCGACCCGGGCCCGGATGTCGACGGCATTCACGGCCTCGACCCGCCCGACGAACTCCGACGACGGCGACACGTCCTCGACGGGCACCGGCATTACGCCGACGGCGGGCAGAGGGGCTTGGGCGAGCGCCAGGGTGGAAAGGCAGGCGAGCGTCAGGCCGACGGTCAGGCCTGCGCCGGGGACGGTCCGTCGTCGGGAAGCTGTGCGGGACATCGGAAACGTCCTCCCGGCCTGCGCGTCAGCGCCAGCGGCGCCGTGCCCATCGTCCGGGAACCCAGACCCATCGCCCGCGGCGGGCGCTCCAGATCCAACGACCCGGCACCCAGACGAAGTTGGGACGCGGCGGGGGGCGACGCTCGAACCGTGGCGGAGGGGCCGGCGGACGCCGCCCGGGACGGGCGGGCCGTTGGGCCGGAGCGGGCTGGGCCTCCGCCCGGGTGGCCGGCGTGCCCGCCGCCGCGGTGACGGCGGCCCCGACCAGCCAGTTCAGGAGCGAGCGTCTGGAGAACATGTCAGTTTCCTTCCTAAACCATTGCGAGGGCACCCACCTGGATCGCGATGAGCCTGCCGTTAGGGTGCCTGGATTCCGGTCTGGTTCGCATCGGACGCCTGGGCCCGCTCAACCGCGTCCCGGAGCCTCGCTTCCTGCTCCGGTGAGAGCGTGGACCGCAGGATCCGTCCCTTGAACCCGGACAGCTCGGCCAGCACCTTCTCCGGTTGGGACTTCCGGACCAGGAGGAACAGGGCCGAGGTATCGGGCCGGAGCGTGTCGCCGACCGACCGGACGAACTCGTCGTTGATCCCGAGATCGATCATGCGCCCGGACAGGGCACCCGAGCCCGCGCCCAGCGCGCCGCCGACGACGAGGCCGGCCACGGGATTGAGGAACATCACCCCCACCAGGTAGCCCCACATGGCTCCCCAGAGTCCGCTCTGGGTGACGCTGGTCCCCGTGAGGTTGACCGTCTGCTTGACGCGGACCGCGCCATCCGGGCCGCGGATGGCCACGACGGCGTCCTCGAGGTCGATGAGATCCTCGTCCTGCAAACGGGTCAGCTCGGTCAGCACCCGGTCCGCGTCGTTGGGATCGTCGAAGCCGACCACCACCAGTTCAGCCATGGGACGCCTCCTCAGGTCTGGGCTGCCATCGCGCCGGCGGCCGCCACGCCCTCGCTCGGGCTCGGGGCCTGGGCCCTCGACAGGGCGTCCTGGAGCTTGGCCTCCTGCTCCGGCGACAGCGACGAGCGGATCACGTGCCCCTTGAACTCCTTCAGTCCGGCGAGAACCTTCTCGGGCTGGGACTTGCGGACCAGGAGGAACAGGGCGGAGGTTTCGGGCTTGAGCGTCTCGCCAATGGATTTGATGAAGCCATCGTCGATGCCGTAGTCGATCATGTTGCCGGACAGGGCCCCGGAGCCTGCCCCGACCGCCCCGCCGATGGCGAAGCCGGCGAGTGGATTGAGGAACAGCAGGCCGATCAGGCTGCCCCACATGGCACCCGACAGGCCGCCGGAGGCCGCGCCGAGGCCCACGAGGTTGACGCTCTGCTTGATCCGCACGGCGCCATCGGCTCCGCGGATCGCAACGACGGCGTCCTCGAGATCGATGAGATACTCCTTTTGCAGCCGGGTCAGCTCCGTCAGGACGCGGTCCGCATCGGTCGGGTTATCGAAGCCAACCACCACAAGTTCAGCCATCGGATGCTCTCCTCAAGAGGCGACGATCAATGCAGATCGAGGCAGCGCATGAGAGTACCGTCCCCCGGCCGGGAGGCTATCGGGTGTAACCCCGAGTCCGCGTGGGGATTGTCCCGAGGAGGCATCCAATAAACGCCGCCCTGACGCCCTCCCGACGTCCGGGCGGCAGCGGCGACCAGGGGCGGAGTCACGGGCGGAGGGTGGTCGTCGCCGGTCGCAACGGGGCTTGCACCAGTCGATTCCGGGGTTTCCCCCAATACCCGAACGCGCGGCAATGACGGATTCTGTTCCGACCCCGGCATGTTGCTGGGTCTGCGATCCTCGACCCAGAAGGGATGATCCGATGCGAAAGATCTCGACAGCCATTGCCGCCGGCGCGCTCACGCTCTCCGTCGCGGCTTGCGAGACCCCCGGTGAACGGGCGGTCGGCGGCGCCGCGCTCGGTGGCCTTGCGGGCGCCGCGATCGGCGGGGCGGCCACGGGCCGGGCCAGTGGCGCCCTGGCCGGAGCCGCCATCGGTGCCGCCGGTGGCGCCATCGTCGGCGGTTCGACCGCCCGGCGGAGTCCATGCCCCTACGGGACCTATCGCGACCGCTTCGGCAACCTGTACTGCCGCTGATCGCCGGGAGAGCTGGAACAAGGCCTGGCGCTTGCACGGCCCTCTCCCGTATCCTTGCCTCCGTCCGACCGGGGTTTCCTGGCCGCACCATGCTCACGCGGCCCGGAACCGGATCCATGCCGGAACCCGTTCGATGGTAGCCATGGATGACATCGCGGGAGGACGGAGATGAAGGTAGCGATCTTCGAGGAAGCGGAGTGGGAGCGCCAGGCCTATGCGGGACTGGGCCCAGAGCACGACGTCATATCCATCCCCGCTGCCCTGAACGAGCGCACGCTCGCCCATACCGATGCGGAGATCGTCTCGACCCGCACCGGATCGGACCTCGGTGCCGACGTGCTCCGGTGTTTTCCCAACCTGAGGATGGTGGCCACCCGCTCCACCGGCTTCGACCATGTCGACCGGGACTTCTGCCGCGCGAATGGAATCGTCGTCTGCAACGTACCGGGATACGGCGACGTGACGGTGGCCGAGCATGTCTTCGCCCTCCTGCTGGCACTCGGTCGTCATCTGCCGGACGCCGTCGACCGCACGCGGCGCGGGAACTTCTCGCAGGCGGGGCTGCGGGGCTTCGACCTCGCGGGCAAGACACTCGGCGTGATCGGGACGGGACGCATCGGGAGATGTGCGATCCGGATCGCAAGGGGCTTCGGCATGCAGGTGCTCGCCTTCGACAGGTACCCGGATGCCGAGGCGGCGCAGACGCTCGGGTTCCGGTATGAGGGGTTCGATGCCGTCCTGCGTCAGGCGGACGTGGTGACCCTGCACGTGCCGGCAACCCCGCAGACGACCGGCCTCCTCTCGGACCGGGAGTTCGGCCTGATGCGCAAGGGCGCCGTGCTCATCAATACCGCCCGCGGCGAGGTCGTCGATACTGCTGCCCTCGTCCGCGCCCTGGTCGAGGGGAAGCTCGCCGGGGCCGGCCTCGACGTGCTGCCGGACGAGACCCTGGTCGGGGACGAGGCCCGCATCTTCGCCGAGGGCACGGAGGGGCAGCACGACCTGCGCGCCCTCGTGGCCAATCACGTGCTCCTCCGGTTTCCGAACGTGCTCGTGACACCGCACAACGCGTACAACACGAACGAGGCCGTGCGACGGATCATCGACACGACCATCGCCAACATCGAAGCCTTCGTGGAAGGCAGGCCGGAGAACGTGGTGACCGGGTGAGGCAATCCGGCCGTCGCCGTGTGCGACGGTGACCTCGTCAGTGGGATTACGGGTGCCGTCATGCATCGAAGGTCCGGTGGTTCCTGGAAGAGCCATCCAGGCATGCTTAGGCAATCGGAGCTTCCGCTCACCCCGACAGGGATGCCGATCCGGGTAACATTCAGGTCCAACGAGGATTTCGTCCCTGCCCCAGGCAAATTTCTCCCAAGCCATTGGATCATTCGGAGAGCGTGCTAGTTTATGCCACGGTTGCGTCACTGACGATCCCCGACATGGAACTCGGTACGGTACCTGGCTCGGGCTCAGCGGCCTCGCGCCTCGACCTCGCTGAGGGACGGAGGCGGCATGCTCTCCCCGATCGACGTCAGCTACCCTGCTCTCCGACCGGGCGCCCTCGCCGGTACCCGGAAGCGGATTGGGCTCGTCGTCGCGACGACGATCGGCGTCTCCATCCTGTTCGCCGCCGCCGCCCTCTTCTGGCATGCCTACCAGGAGCGGCACGCGATCGTTCACCGTGGGCTGTCGGCCTCCGTCTCCGCCGCAAGGAGCCTCGAGCGTGAGGTGGATGCCATGGGCTACCTGCTCAAGGGGCTCTCGCGCTCACCCCTGCTCCGGTCGGGCGATCTCGAGGGTTTCTACAACCAGCTCCAGGCAACGCCCCGCCCCGAAGGGGCATGGTTCACCCTCTGGGACCACGACAGGGTGCTCCTCAGGACCCGAGATCCCTTTGCGTCTGCCCTACCCCGCATCGACGAGCTTCCGGACGTCCGGGATCGCCTCGAGGTGGTCCGCGCCAAGGGCCTCAGCATGTCGGACCGCATGCACTCCCCGTTCGCCGGGCAATGGATCGTCTCGGTCAGCCTTCGGCTGGAGGACGCAAACGGCCGGATGGATCGTGTCCTGTCGCTCCTGATCCCGGAGGAGCATTTCAACAGGGCCGCCCGGGACGCCGATGATGCCGCGGGATGGGGCGCGGTCCTCCTCGACCGCAAGCTTCAGCCGATCGCGACCGGCATGGAAGGGCGGATCGTGCCGGCGGCCGACGTGATCCGGGCGGTGTCGGGCCAGAACGGCCACGGTCATTTCGAGAGCGGGCATGGGCAGGAGGCCAACCTGGTTGCCTTCCAGCGCTCGCCCACGACCGGATACACGATTCTGGCGGTGGCGCCCGCCGCAATGGCGGATGCGCCGATCCGCACCGCGTTCCACCATACCATGCTTGCCACCCTCATCCTTCTCGTGATCGGGTCGACCTCCGTCGCGGCCCTGCTCAGGCACGTGGGTCCGATGGACTCCCTCAGTCTCACGGCCCTGGCCACGCGGGCCGAGCTCCTGGCCGCCAACACCCGCCTGGCCGAACTCCTGGAGAGCATGAGCGACTGCCACTTCACGCTCGACCGCTCCTTCCGGATCACGTTCATCAACGCGGCGACCCTGCGCTGGTGCGGCCGGTCCAAGGACGAGATCGTCGGCCGGTCCTATCTCGACCTCGTCGGGCACAGGGGAGACTGCGTGGCCGCGATGGCGCAGGCCGTCGAGCACCGGAACCCGTTCCAGGGCGAGCTCCGGTCCGGACTGCGCCCCGACCGCTTCATCGACCTGCGGGCGTTCCCCTCATCGGAGGGCGCCAGCGTCTATTTCAGCGACGTGACCGACCGGGTCCTCGCCCACCGCGCCATCGTCGAGGAGCGGGAGCTGCTCCAGTCCTCCCTCGACGCCCTCACCCAGCAGATCGCCATTCTCGACGAGCGCGGCCGGATCATCGCCGTGAACCAGGCCTGGCGCCGCTTTGCGGAGGGCATCGGGGCGTCCGGTCCCGCGCACGGCATCGGAGCCGGATATCTCGACGTCGCCGTGCCGGGCAACCGCCGGTTCAGCGCGATGGAGGACGTGATCGCCGGTCTTCGCCCCAGCTTCCAGGCCCTCTACCAGGTCGCCTCCCCGGGAGGGGACCGCTGGTTTACGATCCGGGCGTTCCGCTTCCGGATCGGGGACGTGGACCGCATCCTCGTGTCCCACGAGGACGTGACGGAGCTGATGACCGCCCGGGCCTCGGTCAGCGAACTCTCCGAGCGCCTGCTGACCCTCCAGGACGAGGAACGCCAACGCATCGCGTCCGAGCTTCACGACTCCACGACCCAGTACCTGGTCGCGGTCGGGCTCAACCTGATGAAGGTCGAACGGCTCCTGCCGCAACAGGACGGGCAGAGGCTGCTCGGTGAGATCGACCACCTGCTGGAGGAGGCGCTCAAGGAACTGCGCCTGTTCACCTACCTGCTCCACCCGGCCAGCCTCGACGAGAACGGCTTCGCGGATGCGGTCCAGGCCTTCGCCGACGGCTTTTCCGACCGGACCGGCCTCGCGGTCGCGTGCCGCATCGGCGACGGCGCGGACGGCCTGCGGGTCGAGGTCCGCCGGGCCCTGTTCCGGATCGTCCAGGAGGCCCTGTCGAACGTCCACCGCCATGCCGATGCCACGAGGGTGGTGGTCGACCTGCGCACGACATCGGGAGAGGTGATCCTGTGCGTCGCCGACGACGGGCACGGCATGCAGGCCAAACCCGCCGCCTCGAAGCCCGGCAAGCCGACCCTGGGCGTGGGCATTCCGGGCATGCGCATCCGACTGCACCAGTTCGGCGGCACCCTGCGGATCCGGACGGGACGGACCGGAACCGTGGTTCGTGCCCGCATCCCCCGCGACCCGGCGAACCTGGCGGCCCCCGTGCAGTAGCCCGCACCCATGCACCAGGCCCGATTCCCTTCGTCCTACGGATTCTCCCCGGACGGATTCGGGGTTTTACCCGAGTGCCACGGCCGGGCCTTCGGGAGTATCAAACAGGATTGCCGCGAATGACACGGTCCCCGCCCATGACCCGCATCCTGATCGCCGATGACCATGACGTCGTCCGCTCCGGCCTCCACGCCATCCTGAGCAGCCAGCCGGGCTGGGAGATCGTCGGGGAGGCCGAGGACGGCAAGCGCGCGGTCGAGCTGGCGGCCGAGACGCAGCCGAACGTCGCCATCCTGGACTACCAGCTCCCGATCATGAACGGCATCGACGCGACCCGCGAGATCCGGGCCTTCCACCCGGACACCGAGGTGCTCATCTTCACCATGCACGAGAGCGAGCCGCTGGTCCGCGAGCTTCTCGAGGCAGGTGCCAGGGGCTACCTGCTCAAGTCCGATGCCCGGCGCTTCCTGATCGCGGCCGTCGAGGCATTGGCCCGCCACCAGCCCTTCTTCACCGGACGCGTATCGGAGGCTCTCCTGAGTGCGTTCCTCGCCAACGCCCACACGACGGGCGATCTCCTGACCCATCGCGAGCGCGGCGTGGTGCAGCTCATCGCGGAGGGCCGCACCAACAAGGAGGCGGCCCAGCTCCTCGGCATCAACCTCAAGACGGTGGAGACGCATCGCGCCGCCGCCATGCGCAAGATCAAGGCGACCTCGTCCGCCGACCTCGTCCGCTACGCGATCCGCAACAAGCTCGTCGAGCCGTAGCCGGGATCGCCCGGACGCCCCGGGCATCGGCCCCGCAGGATCCCCGCAAGGTGGACATTTTATGCGGATCCCATGTCATTCCCGGTCCGGACTCAGGGTTACACCCGATGGACCCGGCCTGCGGCGCCGGTAGTCTCTGTACGGACCATCCGTCCGAAGCGCAGCTCCAAGCGGGGACCGACACCATGGCAGCTCCGACAGCCGGGAGGGACAGCAATGGCTGAGGCCCAACCCCTCTCCAACGCCATCACGCAGGGAGCGGCCGCCGACCGGACGCACGGCGGTGCGACGGCGGGTACCCCGGACCAGCGGCTGGCCTTGCCGGTGCTCACCGCGATGGTGGTCGGCTCCATGGTCGGCGCCGGCATCTTCTCGCTGCCCCGCACCTTCGGCACGGCCACGGGTCCGGTCGGCGCCATCATCGCCTGGTGCATCGCCGCCGGCGGCATGTACACCCTGGCCCGCGTCTTCCAGGCTCTCGCCGAGCGCAAGCCCGACCTCGATGCGGGCGTCTACGCCTATGCCAAGGCGGGCTTCGGCGACTATCCCGGCTTCCTGTCCGCCTTCGGCTACTGGATCGGGAGCTGCATCGGCAACGTGTCGTACTGGGTCCTGATCAAGTCGACCCTCGGCGCGTTCTTCCCGGTCTTCGGCGAGGGCAACACGTTCGCGGCGATCGCCGTCGCCTCGGTCGGCATCTGGCTGTTCCACTTCATGATCCTGCGCGGCATCAAGCAGGCCGCCTTCATCAACACCGTGGTGACGATCGCCAAGGTCGTGCCGATCCTGGTCTTCATCGTGATCCTGATCGGCGCCTTCAACGCGGACCTGTTCCGCGCGAACCTCTGGGGCGGCGAAGGCATGCCGCAGACCGGCCTGTTCGAGCAGGTGCGGGCGACGATGCTCGTCACGGTGTTCGTCTTCCTCGGCATCGAGGGCGCCAGCGTCTACTCGCGCTATGCCAAGACCCGCTCCGACGTGGGACGGGCCACCATCCTGGGCTTCCTGGCTGTGACGGCCCTGCTGGTCCTGGTGACGCTCCTGCCGTACGCCGTCATGGCGCGGGCCGACATCGCCGGGCTGCGCCAGCCCTCGATGGCAACGGTGCTCGAGGCCGTCGTCGGCCCGTGGGGCGCCGTGTTCGTCAGCCTCGGCCTGATCGTGTCGGTGCTCGGCGCCTATCTCGCCTGGTCGCTGATCTGCGCCGAAGTGCTGTTCACCGCGGCCCGCACCCGCGACATGCCTCGCGTCTTCGCGACCGAGAACGCCAACGGCGTTCCGGCCGCGGCCCTGTGGCTGACGAACGGCATCATCCAGCTTCTCATCATCAGCACCTACTGGTCGCAGGATGCCTTCTCGCTGATGCTCAACCTGACGAGCTCGATGTCCCTGATCCCGTTCCTGCTGGTCGCCGGTTACGGGCTGCTGCTGGCGCGCCGCGGCGAGACCTATCAGGTCCGGCCCGAGGAACGCACCCGCGACCTGGTCCTCGCCGGGATCGCGACGATCTACACGATCTTCCTGATCTATGCCGGCGGGATGAAGTTCGTCCTGCTGTCGGCCGTCCTCTACGGCCCGGGGACCATCCTGTACGTCTGGGCCTGCCGCGAGCAGGGCAAGAGGCTCTTCACGCCGATCGAGTGGGCCATCTTCGCGCTTGCCGTCATCGGCTGCGTCATCGGCATTCACGGCCTCGCGACCGGCTACATCACCGTCTGACGAGAGATCAGCACCCCACCAGGAGTCCCTCCATGACCGACACCATGACCGCTCCGTCCTCGCCGACCGCTCCCTCCCCGTCCAAGGCCACCCTCGGCGTCCATTCCGAGGTCGGCCGGCTGCGCAAGGTGATGGTCTGCTCGCCCGGCATGGCCCACCGGCGCCTGACCCCGACCAACTGCGACGAGCTGCTGTTCGACGACGTCCTGTGGGTCGACAATGCCCGCCGCGACCACTTCGACTTCATGAACAAGATGCGCGACCGCGGCGTCGAGGTCGTCGAGATGCACAACCTGCTCACCGACGTGGTCGACACGCCCGAGGGCCGCGCCTGGATCCTCGACCGCCAGATCACGCCGAACCAGACCGGGCTGCTGGTGATGGAGGACGTGCGGGCCTTCCTCGATGCCCTGCCCGCCCGCCAGCTCGCGGACTACCTCATCGGCGGGCTGTCGGCGCACGAGATCACCGATCCCTACGCGACCGATACCCTGAAGCTGTTCCAGGAGGGCTTCGGCCCGGCCGGCTTCGTGCTCCCGCCCCTGCCGAACACGCTCTACACGCGCGATACCACGTGCTGGATCTACGGAGGCGTGAGCCTCAACCCGCTGTTCTACCCGGCGCGGCACGAGGAGACCGTGCTGACCACGGCGATCTACCGGTTCCACCCCGACTTCACCTCGCAGACCTTCGACATCTGGTGGGGCGATCCGGACCAGGACTGGGGCATGGCCACCATCGAGGGCGGCGACGTGATGCCGATCGGCAACCGCACCCTCCTGATCGGCATGAGCGAGCGGACCTCGCGCCAGGGCATCGCCCAGCTCGCCAAGGCCCTGTTCGACAAGGATGCGGCGGATCGGGTCATCGTGGCGGCGATGCCGAAGCTGCGCGCGGCCATGCACCTCGACACCGTGTTCACCTTCTGCGACCGCGACGTGGTCACCCTGTTCCCGCACATCGTCCGGCAGATCACCTGCTTCTCGCTGCGGCCGGGCGGCAAGGGCCCGTCCGGCATCGAGGTCACGCTCGAC
>JAESFT010000732.1_pt1 | contig 14286 bp, 11 predicted proteins | sample 9269451 | NCBI WGS metagenome assembly JAESFT01 (sample SAMN14502557, study PRJNA617106) | algae metagenome | isolation source: Scytonema hyalinum WJT4-NPBG1 and co-occurring heterotrophs from well... | place: USA: Mojave Desert, Joshua Tree National Park, California | collected 2006-05-25
CGTAATTGATGGTGTCAAGGCTAGGGGAGAAAAAGGGAACTACAGTACACGACGTGTCAAATTTAACTCCAACTGCTTAAGTTAAGTTTTCGTTACATAGTTAGAAATTTTCCCGCCCACCTACTTAAAGATGGTGGTCATATTATTTTTTCTAGAAAAGTTGAATAATTAGCCATTATTAATTAAGCAGCTATACCATGAGCAAATTAAGGTTCATAGTTAGTGCTAAAACGATTTAGCGCCTAACTACTAGCCAGCTTCTCATTTTAGGTGATCGCTTCCTCCACAACCGCACCCTGCATCTTACCCAAAGCATCAATCAACGTTTGCAATTGTTGATCTGCTTTCATAACTGCTAAACCTCGCACTGTCACTTTACCAGGAGAGTAAACAAAGCGTGACCTGAGGCTTTCCGGCAGATTTTCTGCTAAGTTTTTCCAACCAGGTTCTTCCATCTGCGTTTCTAAAACAATGTGCTGCTTGTTTTCTGGTTTAATGCGGCTAAATCCTAGCTTTTTCGCCAGCTGTTTGAGTTCCATCACTCGCAATAGTTGAGTCGCTGGTTTAGGAATTGCACCATATCTGTCATTCCAGTCAGCAGCAATCTGCGACAATTCTTCTTTAGATTTCGCAGCCGCAACCGCACGATAAGCACTCATCTTTTGATCCAAATCGGTGATGTAATCGGCTGGCATGAACGCTGTGAGGTTGAGGTCAATCTGCGTATCATCAACTTTGGGAATTTCTTGCCCTCTGATTTCACGGATAGCTTCTTCGAGCATTTCCATGTATAAATCAAAACCTATTGCTTCCATTTGCCCCGACTGTTCTGCACCCAGCAAGTTACCTACACCCCTGATTTCCATATCGCGGACTGCCAGTTGATACCCAGAACCCAACTGTGCGAATTCCTGTATTGCTCGTAAGCGCTGGCGTGCGGCATCGGATAGCGATCGCTGCTTAGGATAAAATAACCATGCATGAGCTTGAATTCCCGCACGACCAACACGACCCCGCAGTTGGTACAGTTGGGATAATCCGAAGCGGTGAGCATCTTCAATTAAGATAGTATTGACTCGCGGGATATCCAAACCAGATTCAATAATCGTCGTACACACGAGGATATCTGCTTCCCCGTTGCTGAAGGTAAGCATCGTCGATTCTAAATCGCTTTCTTCCATTTGACCGTGGGCGATCGCAATTCTCGCCCCTGGTATCATCTGCCGCAACTCTGCTGCTATCTCCTCAATTCCCTCGACTCGGGGAACGACGTAAAACACTTGTCCGCCTCGGTCGAGTTCTTGACGAATTGCACTGCGTATGCTTTCCGGATTTGTTGGTGACAAATGAGTTTGAATCGGTCGTCTAGATGGGGGTGGTGTAGCAATCAAACTCATTTCCCGAATCCCCGATAAAGACATATACAAGGTCCGGGGAATGGGAGTCGCAGAAAGAGTCAGCACATCAACCAGAGTTTTGAGACTTTTGATTTTCTCTTTCTGGTTGACCCCAAACCGCTGTTCTTCATCTACCACCAAAAGTCCTAAGTCGCGGAAGGTTACGCCTTTACCCAAAAGTTGGTGTGTACCAACGACGACATCTAACTCCCCTGTTGCCAATCTTTTGAGAATCTCGCGGCGTTCTTCGGCAGAACGGAAGCGGTTGAGTAATCCTACGTTGATAGGATAGGGGGCAAAGCGTTCTTTCAGGGTGTGGTAGTGTTGCTGAGTCAGGATAGTCGTCGGGGCAAGCAGCGCGACTTGTTTTGCGCCAGAAGTGACAGCTTTGAAAATGGCGCGAATTGCCACTTCTGTTTTCCCAAAACCGACATCCCCACAAACGAGACGATCCATTGGGCGATCGCTTTCCATATCGCGTTTTACATCTTGCGTTGCTTTAAGCTGATCGGTTGTCGGTTGGTAGGGGAAGGAGTCTTCCATCTCCTGCTGCCAAGGTGTATCCTCTGGGTAAGCATTGCCTTTTTGTTGCGATCGCGATGCATAAAGCTTGAGTAAGTCCACCGCCAATTTCTTGATTGCCTTGCGGACTTTGTTCTTGGTATTTTCCCAAGCCTTACCCGTCATTTTGTTGAGTTCTGGTGGCTTATCGGCTGCCGTGCGCAACCGCGACAAAACACCAACTTGGTCAGCTGCAACACGCAATAAGCCATCCGCATACTGCACTACCAAATACTCACGGGTTTCGTCGTTAATTGTGAGACTTTCCAACTTGAGGAACTTACCTACACCGTGGTTTTTGTGAACCACGAAATCCCCTGGACGCAGCTTATTAGGATCAACTTGTTTAGAAGCAGCTTTTCTGCGCTTACGGATGTAGCTGGGCGTCGCGAGGGAGTGCTGACCATAAAATTCTCGGTCAGTCACGACGACTAGCCGGAACGTAGGCAAAATGAAACCTTCAAGTTCCGCAAGACCAGAATATTTCAGGGCAACTGGTGTGTGATTAAGTTGCTGCTTGTCAATCGCTAGGTAATCGCGGGGGTTAGGAATAAACTGGGCGGGACAGTCGTGTTCTTGCAGTAGCGAGACAGAACGCGAAGGCTGGGCGGAAAGCAACCAAACCGAGAACTTGCGATCGCGTTCTTGCCGAAGTGTTTCTGCTATTTTGGCAAATTGGTGCGGCGTTACCGGCAACCTGCGACTGGCAAGATTAATGCCGCTGTTTTCCTCGACGAGTTCCGATAAATTTAATTTTTTAAATTCTCCCGTATCAGCCAAACATTCATCAAATGAGCGATGGACTCTCGGCAATGAAGTGGAAATCTCCTCATCCGTCCGACTTGCCAGCAGTTGCCATTGTTCTTCTGCATTTTCTACCCAGCGATCGCTGTGGGCGTGGCACTGTTCTGGTTCATCAAAGGTAATCAGGGTGTTTTCAGGTAAGTAATCTAACAGAGAAGCTGGTTTATCAAAAGCTAAGCCCAAAAAGCGACGGCTACCCTCAAGTAGTTCTGAGTTCTCAATCGTCCTGAGTTCTGAGTCATCATTTAACTCAGCGCTTAGGACTTGGAACTCAGCACTATCCTTAAGTACTGCCATGACGATGGGAGTAAAGCTTGTAGGGGTAAGTATCAACTGGTCTATTTTGTCAAGGGCGGCGGAACGTTGGGTAGCTGGGTCAAATTCGCGTAACTGCTCAATTTCGTCGCCAAACCAATCTAATCGTACCGGCAACTCTGAGGAAACTGGAAACACGTCAACAATATCGCCGCGCCGACTCCACTGCCCTTCTGTTTCCACCAAAGGCACCCTTTCGTACCCCAGTCTGGTGACTTGTTCACTGAAGGTATCTAAGTCAAATTCAATACCGCGTCTGAGAGTGATGCAGAAAGGTTTAAAGGCTTCTGCTGGTGGTAGATGAGGTTGTAGCGCTGCAACAGTTGCGACAATCGCCATCTTAGGTGAGGGGGATGGGGAAGATTTTGCTTGCTTATCTCCCTCATCTTTTTTATCTCTGTCTTTGCCGAATTGCACCAAATCCGCGAGGACTTGCATCTGTCCCCAGGTCATCTCAGTTTCGGGGTCAAATGGTTCGTATGGGGACGCCTCGGAGGTTGGGTAGAAATGTACTGTTTGCCACCCCATTGCCTCCAGTTGTGTTGTCCACCGTCCGGCTTCCTCCAGAGTCGCACAGACCACGAACAAATTCTTTCCCTCAGTTTGAGCCAACGCCGAAGCTACCAACCCTTTTGGCAAACGAGGAATGCCACTTAACAACAACTCCTGTTGCCGATTGAGCTTAGAGAGGAGTTCAGTGGTGAGCGCAGACCGCCCCAAAGCACGCACAATGGAAGAAAATGCCATAGGTTACAAAATATGAAGAAGTTCTTCTCACAGGCAAGCATAATAGTAACGCCTACCTTAACTTATTTTAAAAGTCCAGAGCCGGGGAACAAGCCTGACTATAGAGTCATTAATACCTAGTACAATGACGACTTACAAATCCACGGACTAATCGTTAATATACGAATCAGTGCTAAGAGCTAACTTATGACTTATGGTTGATTGCTTTTCTGTATTGAGAGTGTTTCGTAATTACACCTTAGATACCAGATACTAAGAAGTTAAGGTTAAGCACAATTTGCCAGGAGCATCGGCAATTTTAGAAATGTCCCCAACAATCGAAATTCTAACTATTCTTCTCCTGATCCTCGCCAATGGTCTGTTTGTCATGTCAGAATTGGCGATTGTCTCATCACGAAAGGTGCGTCTACAACAGCTTGCCGAACGGGGTGATGCTAAAGCCCGCGCTGCTTTGGAACTGGCATCTTCGCCGAATCAATTCCTGGGAACCGTTCAGATTGGGATCACACTGCTTACCATCCTGTCTGGTGCCTATGGCGAAGAAACTATCGCTAAGAGACTAACACCTATTTTAAGTTCTATTGCTTTGCAGGAAGATTATAAAAGACAGTTGGCAAAAGGATTAGCAATTTTAATTATTACCTATTTAACGCTAATTATTGGCGAATTGGTGCCCAAGCGCCTGGCGTTAAGCCGTCCGGAACCAATTGCTTCCGTTCTTGCCATACCGATGCAGATGTTGGCAAGAATTGGCTCTCCCATCGTTTATCTATTGACCGTTTCTACGGAGACGGTGCTGCGGATATTGGGCATCAAACCGTCCACAGAGCCACAAGTGACAGAGGAAGAAATAAGAGTCTTGATCGAGCAAGGAACCGAAGAGGGAACCTTTGAGGAAGCAGAACAAGATATGGTCGAGCGAGTGTTTCGTTTGGGCGATCGCCCCGTGAGTTCGTTCATGACACCCCGACCAGATATTGTCTGGCTGGACTTAGAAGACACTGCTCAAGAAAACCGCCAGAAGATTATTGATGGTGGTTATTCGCGGTATCCCGTTTGTCAGGGAGGACTTGACAACGTACTGGGCATTATCCCAGTCACTGGCTTGTTAGCCCGAAGTTTCTGCAATGAGCAGTTGGATTTGACGGTGGGATTATTACAGGCGACATATGTGCCAGAAAGCACTCGTGGTTTGAAAGTTTTAGAATTATTTAAGCAAACCATCACTCACATGGCGCTGGTCGTTGATGAATATGGAGTGATACAGGGAATAGTGACTTTAAATGACGTCATGATTGAAATCGTTGGTGATGTGCCTTCTATTGATGACCAGGAAAATCCTGAGATTGTGCAGCGAGAGGATGGTTCCTGGTTGTTGGATGGGATGTTGTCTGTAGATGAGTTTTTTGAACTCTTCGATATTGAGGAGTTGTCAGCTGAAGACCGAGGAAGCTATCAAACCTTAGGTGGTTTTGTGATTACTCACCTCGGTCGCATACCCTCCGCAGCAGATCATTTTGAATGGCAAGATATGCGGTTTGAAGTCATGGATATGGATGGTAACCGCGTTGATAAAGTTCTCGTCGTGCCACATGAGGTTAAATCTGGTAATAACAAAAAACCAGATTAGTACTAGGTCAGGAATAAAGCGCTTTTAAATTGAGTGCAATATAGGCGTTTGTAGGGGCACTAAGCTTTGCTTAGTGCCCCTACGTGTGGTATGTGCAAAGGCATAGCCTGTCTGCAGAACTTACGGCACTACGCTTTGCGCGATGGCACGGAGTGCCCGCCTGCGGCCATCGCCTCTCTAATCATTCGCGCCAATTCACAAAAACCCTCACCTTCAGCAGCAGAAGTCACATATGCAGGCTGATGCTGAAGTTGCTCAGCATATTCCAGCAGATTTGCAACGCCCACAGAGAGAGAAAAATAACGCTCATCAAATAAACTTTCATCGTTGGGACTGTCGCCAACAGTCACAACTTGTTCTGGAGTGTACTGGGGGAAATATTCTCGCAACACCTGTAATAACCCAATTGCTTTATCTTGTCCCAAAGGTTTAATGTGGCACTGTACGTTGCTGTAAGTGAAACCCCAACCCATTTGTTCACAAAGATGACTCAGAGTTTTTATTTCATCTGTGGTTAACCCTTTCACATCAAATGTCCAGTCAGTAACGCGAAAACGATTATCGGCAGATTCTTGGATGCGCGGAAATTGGGTTTGTAATTGTTGAAAAGCCGATGCTAATTGCTGACGATGTGCTATTAAGTCGGGAATGGGTGTTAAAGCGACTGGTTTCTCACTTCCACCAAAGAAAAACAAACCGCCATTTTCGGCTACAGCACCAACGATGGGCAGATAATACGCTAAACCACTCACCCAACCAGCACTTCGTCCGGTGATAATCACTACCTCAATCCCAGCAGTTGTTAAATCCTGCAAGCTTTGCAATAGTTCGGTGGTAAATTTTCCTTTCCTAGTTAGGGTACCATCCATATCTGTAGCGACCAGACGAACATTGCTAAAGCGGTTTGTCGATGAAACCTCAGACAAGGGCAGGAGTCTATACATAAGAGTTTGGCAAAAAATCAATTATCAGTTATTAGTTATCAGTAAACCATTACCTGATAACTGATAACTGTTTTAATTTTTTGACTAATGACTAATGACTTTAGTTTGTGAATCACGAGCTAAAATACCATCTTCCATTTCCACAATCCGATCAGCTATATCCAAAATGCGGTTGTCGTGGGTGACTAGCAATATAGATGTTCCGTTTTCTTTAGCAAGGCGCTGCATTAATTCCACAACATCGCGTCCTGATTGTTTGTCCAAAGCTGCTGTAGGTTCGTCTGCTAGCACCAACGGTGGACTATTCACCAAAGCGCGGGCGATCGCAATCCTTTGTTTTTGTCCTCCAGAAAGATTTTCTGGATAATAATCAATTCGGTCTCCTAAACCAACCGCTTTGAGCATACCTTCTGCTTTAGCGATCGCTTGTTGCTGAGAAATATACTTATTCAGTTCCACCGCCATTTGCACATTTTGCCTAGCAGTCAAAAACTCCAACAAGTTATGAGCTTGAAAAATATAACCAATTTTTCGCCGGATATTGACCAGTTTTTTCTGGCTAGCCCTATATAGTTCAACATCTAAAAATTTTAGACTTCCCTCTTGCACAGATCGCAAACCACCAATCAAGCTCAGTAATGTTGTCTTACCTGAACCTGACGGTCCCGTCATAATGACAATTTCTCCGGGATAAATTTCTAGATTAATATCAAATAGAATTTGTTTTTTAAGCGCGCCTTTTCCGTAGTAGTGGTTGAGATGTTTAATTGAGATGACAGGTTCTTTACTTAGCATAAATCGATATTCTTCAAATGTTATTTTTAATGACTTCTGATCTAATAAGATTAGATAGATTTGTTATTCTTAAATTACAGTTATTTAAAAAATATCTGCTGGGTCAGCAGACTGCAATTTTCGTACGGCTATCGTACCAGAAGCAAAGCACATAATTAGAGTTAAAATGAGTACCATAATGGCTCTTTTACTACTCATAAAAATTGGTAAAAGTGTTGCAAATCTTGCTCTGTCATACAAAAACATAGTGACGACGAATCCAGGTATATATCCTAAAAATGCTAAAATTAAAGCTTCTTGTAGAATCACAAACAACAAATAATTGTGTGTATAACCTATTGCCTTCAGGGTGGCATACTCAGCTAAATGATCCGCCACTTCTGTGTAAAGGATTTGATATACAATCACAGTTCCAACGATAAAACCCATGATTGTGCCTAAAGTGAAAATAAAACCTATTGCTGTACTGCTTGCCCAGTAATTTCTTTCATAATCAATAAATTCTTGCTTAGTTAAAACTTTGATATCTTTCGATAAAAAATTCCTTAAACTTTGGGCAACAACGGTTGCATCTGCTCCTGGTTTTAATCTAACCAGACCAATGTTAATTAAACCTCGTTGATGTTGGGGAAATATCCGTAAAAAGTTGACATCACTTGTAATTAAATTACCATCCGCCCCAAATGATGCACCTAAAGTAAACAGTCCTCCTACTTTAATTTTTCGACGATTAACTTCAGCTATTACATTTTTTCCTTGTTCAAATTCAGCAGCGATAGGTCCATACTCCTGCCTAGAGGAACGGTCATATAAAACAACATCTGGCAGTTTAAGTTTATCTAAATTTTCCTGAACTCCAGCTAAATTAAAAATATTAATTTCCGGGTTCATTCCAATGACTAAGAGATTACGAGGACGACCTGTTAAAGGATTTTTCCAGGCAGTATAGTCTACATAGATTGGGTGGACAGTTTGCACGCCAGGTAAATCTAAAGCTTTATACAATCGTCGTTGAGAAAAAGTTTTCATTGACAGCAAAGCGTTAGATTGATTGTTTATTAAAACAATGTCACCTTGCAAGCTTGTATGAAATCGAACGTTACTATAATACAGAGAATCCCGAAACCCAAGCTGCATAAACATGAGAATATCGGCAAAGGCAATTCCTGCCAGTGCCACAGCTAAACGAGTTTTTTCTCGCTTAAGTTGTAACCAAGCCAGAGGGATTTTACCCATCATTTTCTATCCTCAGTTATGAGTCATTCGTCATGAGTTATTAGTTATTAGCTAATAACCAATAAATATCAATTGATTTTTTAAATATCAATGTCAATAACCACCTTGGCGTAGGTTAAGCCTGCAACTCTTTCGATATCTTGTGGAGCCAGGGCGATTTTCACTTCCACAACTCTGGCATCAACATCTGCTGCTGGGTCTGTATTTAAGACATCTTTTTTGCCAATTTTTCTGCCAATCTCAGCAACAGTTCCTTGTAATTCTCCGCTAAAAGCTCCATTATCACTGGTTATGGTGGCTCGTTGACCAAGACGCACTTTACCAATACTGTCTTCGGGAACTTCAGCAATCACCATCATCTGATCGGTTCGTCCAATTTCAGCAATGCCATTTGCGCTCATACTTTCTCCGGCTTTGGTATGAATTTTTAAAATTTCGCCAGACATTGGTGCTTTGATGTAGCTCAAATTCAATTGAGCTTGTGCTTTTCTCATACTGGCGACTGCATTGCTAACTTGTGCCTGTGCTACTAGCAAATCAATTGGACGGACTTCTCGAATTCTGCTAAGTTTGGCTCTTTCTTCCTCAATTTGTCTTTGCAAAGTTGCGAGAATTTTGTTCCGATTCACCCTCGCTTCGACCAGTTGCTGTTGTAAAGTTACTATAGTTTTTAGCTGGTTAGCTCTAGCTTCAGCCAGTTGCTGTTGCAAAGTTGCAACCGTTTGCCTTTGGTTTGCCTGGGCTTCTGCAAGCTGCTGAGTCGAAGTTTCCTTACCCAATTGCCTTCTGTCGCGTTCCTGCTGGGAAATGGCACCTTCTTTGTATAACATTTCATAGCGTTCAGCATCGACTTGGGCATTACGTTGTTCAGCTTGTATACGCGAAACCATTGCTTTGAAAGCATCTCTTTGCCCTTGGAGTTCGGCTTTTATCCGATTAAGAGTTGCTTGTAGAGCAATTTTTTCCCCGCCTAATTGTGCTTCTATGCGAGCAATTGTTGCTTCCTGAGCATCTAGCTCCCCACGCAATTGTGCTTGTATGCGAGCAATGACAGCACTTTGAGCCTGAATGTCTCTTGGTGAGCCTGCTTTGACATTTGCTAAATTGGCACGCGCTTCTTGCAGTTTTGCTTTCGCCTCTTCCACTGCGGCTTGGCTGCTGGGAAAATTATCCAAAATTGCAATGATTTGATTTCTCTTAACCCGCTCTCCTTCTTTGACAAAAATTTGTTCCACTCGGGACGTCCCTTGCAGCCCTGCTGGGGCAGACAGTTTAATAACGTCCCCTCGAGGTTCCAAACGCCCCAAAGCATTGATACTTGTAGCGACTGGCGCACTGGGTGCAGGTGTGTTCAACTGTTTCAATTGCTCCATTTTGGCTATGCTTAGGACTCCAGTAGCAACTATGACTGGCAAGGATACAGCAATTAACCACCAAATCTGTGGTTTCTCATTCTCAAGTAACTGCTCCCTTGACCTTGGTTCTTCACTCACCCTTGACATGGTATTGCCCATTATTCGGAATTTTGCATATACAAAGTAAAAAAGCGAGCTAGGCACAATTGGATTCAGTCAAAAAGGGTTTTTAAAACAGTGAACAGTGAACAGTGAACAGTTATCAAAGTTTGGTAACGGGGACATGGGCAGTGAACAGTTATCAGGTAATTGTTTACTGATAACTGATAACTGATAACTGATTCACAAATAGCCATCTGCTTTTCTTAATTGAAAAACCCTTATTTTGGCAAGCATCCAGACGACAAGGAGGTGCGTTACAGCGTACAAGTTATGTACTGCAAATAACCAAGCACTTAACGCAACCTACGGCAAATTAAATACAGGACTGCATAGGATAAGTGACCCACGATCACGCTCAAATTCAAAATTCAAAATTCAAAATTCAAAATTCAAAATTCAAAATTAAGAAAGCCAGATATAACGAGGGTTTGGGAGTGTGTATCTGTCGCATTCTTTTTTCACGCTTGGTATAAGTTGATTGCCTTTCAATGAACAGCAACTCATCTCAACTTGACCAAGAACATCATAGACAAGCTCTTTGGCGATGAAGGTTACATTTTAGAAAGAACGATTTTGTGGCTCGATTTTGCTCTAGTTAAATGAATTCTACATTTATCAGTTGCTGGAAAACGTAGCAGAATCTACAGTTGAACCTTTACTGTCCACCTCTGGAACGAATAATCTGCCCTGTTATCCATTGTCCTTGTGACGAGGCAAGAAATAACACTGTACGTACAGCATCTTCTGGTGTACCAACGCGACCAAAGGGTGCTTTAACCTCAAGCATTGAACGAATTTCGTTGCTCATCCAGCCTGTATCTGTTGGTCCTGGGTCTACAGCATTGACAGTAATCCCTTTGCTTGCCAAGCTAGCACTTAAACTCAAAGTTAGTGCCTCTACCGCTCCTTTGGCAATGGCATATGGTAGGTTTTCAGGCATTGGTGCCAAGCTTTGACCAGAAGTCAGATTAATAATTCGTCCTCCTGGTCTTCCATCATGGCGTTTGGCAAACTCGGCACACAATAGTGTGGTACCGCGCACGTTGACAGCGTAATGAACATCGAGCAATTCAGCCGTCAGAGAGTAGATATCTACCTGTTGATCATGGGCGGCATTATTGACCAGAATATCTACTGAACCAAGGGTTTTTTCAACAAAGTCAAACAGCTTTTTGGGCATCAAAGGTTCAGCCAGGTTAGCCTCAAGCCCAGCCGCTTTTACCCCCTGCAATTTCAATGATTCAATGATTTCTTCCGCCTCAGTTAGTTTGCTACCCCAAGGCATCAACTCGTCATATGGTCGATAGTAAGTAATAAACACATTTGCACCAGATGCAGCAAGTGAACGGGCGATCGCTGCACCAATTCCAATGTGTCGGCTGACCCCGGTAACCAAGGCAACCTTACCCGACAAACCATAATCTATCATTCCTACCAAACCGTACAAGATAGCTTTTTACTCATTTGTCATGACTAATCTGGCATATCAAACAAAACTGTGGTCATATATTGTTCTGCCCAAGCCGGACCAAAGGCTTTTTCTAGTACGCGGCGAGTTTTGTCGTTTTGCTGCTGTTTAGTGCAGTAGTTGCGTTGTCCGGCTAAATTTTGCTCCACCTGTTGAGATGGAATGGGTTGGGATGCTCCCGCTTGCGTGCAATGTATTTCTAAAAATTTCTCAGTGCGTAAGAGAAAGAGATTTTCTTCTTCAGGGGAACTGGGGCGCACGAAAATGCAAAATTCTGAAAAAATGTTTCCCCACTCAGGTAATTCTCGCGGTTGGGAAAAGTTTAAAGGGGGCAGTGCCGCCAGTCCAGAAGTATATGATTCTGGTAATGTGTGTTGGGAGTTGACTGGAGAAAGGTCTGCGATCGCCGCACTAATTTGACCCCGACCTCCGACTAAATCGCAACCAAACATTGGTATGTCGTATTCTGGACGGGGAAACATTACGCAGTGCAAGATATCCAGCATATTTCCCACCTTTGCCAGTTCTAAGTGCATTTTCCGGAACTGGGGTGTTTGATAACAGCGGTTTTCAATTGTCAGTTTCTCCCCCTCTAGCCGACCTTCCACATACCCAAACTCACCAGGCAAATGGTACGGCGACAAGTTTAAGTGCTTCTGCCATGTTGCTTCTATACAATCTGCTAGTTGACGAATGAGCGGATGTTGTTGCTCGCGCAGGGATGGTAAAGGAGTTGTTGTCATATCTTGTCGGATTTATAACCGGGGAATGTGATTCAGTTACCAGTCTACCGCCCACAAAGTCTCACCCGAGCCAGCTTGCAACACAACCAAACACTTGCAACGACAAACGTAAAGTTATAAAACAGTCGCTTTTCAAAAGTATGAGTAATTTTGTAGTCTTAGTTACAGAAATAATTTTTTATTAGCCCATTAGTCAAGGCTAGAGTAGAGCCATGAAACTAGATTCAAGTAGACCAGATTGTGCTACACGCCTTGCATGGCACAATCTGGATTGGTCAAGCAAGTCTGACCTCAAAGAGTCACTACACGATTTCCAACCTAATAGTTGGGTAAAGCTATCAGAACTTCCCAACCCCTACAGCTTTGATGAAGCACTGCTACTGTGTCAGGTTTCTCGCGATCAGTGGTTAGTCTGGATTCCAGATCATGGAGAAGCACAACTGCATATTAGCCAGTTTTTTGTTAACTAGTGCAATTCCTCAGGAGGCAGAAGGCAGAAGGTGAGCCACTGCGGTGGAAGGATTCCCCGACATAAAGCAAGTGGGATAAGCGCAAAGTGTGCCGCAGGCATACGCGTAGCGTGTCCGTGCCTCCTAGATCCAAGCTTACGCTAACGCCGCAAGCGTGCCGTAGGCATAGGACATACCCGAAGGGCAGAAGGAAAAAAAGCTTGTACACCTAGATGATACGGGAAATCTGGTAGCCCCGCATTTTTAAATCGGGGCGGAAAGATGACGCGAGCAGTTTTAACTGCCGCTAAAAAAAATTGTAAGTGTGCTATAATTGTGTTGTGTGGTAATGAGATACATAGATGGAGACATCTAGGAAGCAAATGCTTAAACCACATTGTTTTTGTCCAGAATCCACGGTTGAAAGTACTGGGATAATTGATGGACGAGAAATCAGGAAAGTTTTCATGTGTTGCAGGACGGAGCCGTTCTCGTGGTCGGCATGAAAGCGATGATTGAAACCGCAAGTGTAGTAAGCGAGTCTGAAACCCCGTGTCCTGATTGCCCGGTAGAGTGGTTCGACCCATAGCTCTTGAAAGTATAGTCAGATAGCTGTTTTGTGCAAACAAGACCGAGCAAAAAGCTATGCCCGGCTCTCAGCCTGAATCCGCGTCTCTTTAGAGCGCGGTGTGGCTCAATAAGCTTTTTCAACTGGATATTTATTTCCACCACGCTCCCGTTGCGGGTGAAACGTGGGGCTTGCGACGCTCTTTGCTAATGTCTGTTTGCGTTTCAGAAGTAAGCCTGTACATAAGGCTCCGAAAGCTAATATACCAAAGATACTTGTATGTTCGGGGACAGATTGTGTTATGGCAGACTTATTATCTTTGAAACCACGGAATTCGCCGAACTCGTACCATTCTAATCTGTAGCTAAACAAACCATCTGAATCGCCGATAAGTTGCAAAGGTGCTGAGAATGTTAGGACAGTACCATTAAGAGTGTATGGCACCGAACCACGAAGCGAACCCCACCCTCCTGAATTTGGTTCATCTGAACCGATAGGAAAGACATTACGAACTCGAATGTCACCAGCAACGTGAATTTCTTCTGCGCGAACAATTGTCTCAAGTTGACTATAGTATGGAGAGCCTCTAAAAACTGGTAACTCACCATCTGCCTCAATAAAGTACTGAAACGAGTCGGCTTGGCGATTATAGGCATCAACTAAGAAAAAGTTTGGAACTTCATTAAAATCTATTGTGAACAATACTTGCTGAGTATTAGGATTGACAACGGCTGACTCTGAGTTAACTACTAATGCTGCTTGTGCTGTTCCAACTGTTTCCAAAGCAGTAAATGCAGCTATAACGATAAACAACTTTTTCAAAAATGCCATATAATTACTTACTTATTCATTTATTTAATGACATCAAAAGGTGCTATTGCACGTAGTTTAATCTGCCGTTAACAATCGTCAAGCATACCTGAGTTTGTAGTAAAGTTATCGTAAATTTACCGTAAAATGACGTTAACGCTTAACGAAGTTAGATAAGTCAACAACCCAGGTCTAAAGACGCTGGGCTTCTAGCCTAAGTCCAAGGACAGTAGTTGACCCGACTAAGTACCTCGTGTACTACGTTATTGGCAAGTGTTCAAGTTCCTACCTACAGATGCGAA
>JAESFT010000733.1_pt1 | contig 14284 bp, 17 predicted proteins | sample 9269451 | NCBI WGS metagenome assembly JAESFT01 (sample SAMN14502557, study PRJNA617106) | algae metagenome | isolation source: Scytonema hyalinum WJT4-NPBG1 and co-occurring heterotrophs from well... | place: USA: Mojave Desert, Joshua Tree National Park, California | collected 2006-05-25
GAACAGGATTAGTAACAGCAAAGGAATGCACCATTCTTTTTGCGACAAAAGCAAGCATCGACGCGTTGCAAACTGCAGCTCGAGAAAGGGCCCACTCACAAAGAGGGATCGAAGGTGAGGAGGACCGTCAGCATCGAAGAACACGCTGGCTCAATTCAATCTAGAGCGAACCGGGCCGACAGAAAGTGCAGCGATGCCGACCCGCCCATGAGCTGAGAGCATGGAATACTTCGAGTGCATTTACGCTCTATTGAGGATTGCCTCTGTCGAGGAACGGCCCCTAATATGGTTGCACCTCAGACCGGCATCACATAAGGGGATGTCGCATTAACTGAGTATAGTCGTTGAGGGGACCGACGAGGCCAGCTATTGCACAAGCCAAGTCGCTGATTTTCCTCAACACGCGTTTTTGCTTGACGAGTACAGAGCAGTATTCCCCGTTAATGTGACATCCCCAGCCGCCTTGCACATGCTCGATTCGTCAGCCCAGCGGAGGGACCACGCCCAACTGCTGCATGGCGGAGTAGAGGTTCGCCACACCCCAATGCTCGGTGATCTTCCCGTCGACCACGCGCATGGCGTCGACTGTCTCGAAGCTGACCTTCCTGCCGGTCGGCGCCACACCGAGGAAGGTGCCGAGATGCGTGCCATGGTAGGTCTTGTAGGTCGTGACAACATCGCCGTCGGCGCGCTGCCAATGGATCTCAGGCGTGAAGTCCGGAAAGGCCTCGCGCAGGCGCCAGTAGAGCTCAAGCACCGCGGCCTTGTCGGGCCGGCCACCAGGCTGCGGTGTATGATCATGGAAGTTGTCGGCGAACAGCTTGTCGAACAGCACCCAGTCGCCCCCTCCCTGCACCTCGATCGTGTTACGGCGAATCACCGCCTTGGCGGTCTCGCTGATGTCGTCGGTCATCGTCTTCTCCATCTGGCTCGGGCTGGTGGGGGCCGCTGACCGGCGCGGGTTTGCAGCAGGCCCGCGCCCGATCTTTCGGATGCGCCTTACGCGGCGAGCTTGACGGCCGTCCTGGCGACCAGTTCACCCTGATGGCGTGCACCTTCGAGCTCGATCTCGGAAGGCTGGCGCGAACCATCTCCACCAGCGATGGTGGTCGAACCATAGGGCGCCCCGCCCACGATCGCTTCCACCGTCATCTGACCGGCGTGGCTGTAGGGCAGCCCGACGATCGTCATACCGAAATGGAGAAGGTTGGTGATGATCGAGAACAGCGTCGTCTCGTTGCCGCCATGCTGGGTGGCCGATGAGGTGAACGCCGCGCCGACCTTGCCGTTCAAGGCCCCGCGCGCCCACAGTCCGCCGGCCTGGTCGAGGAAGGCCGCCATCTGCGACGACATGCGGCCAAAGCGCGTGCCCGTGCCGACGATGATCGCGTCATAATGTTCGAGCTCGGCGACCGTGGCGACGGGCGCGGCCTGGTCGAGCTTGAAATGCGCGTTGCGCGCAATCTCCTCCGGAACCGTCTCCGGCACGCGCTTCACATCGACCTCGGCGCCGCCCTTGCTGGCACCTTCCGCGATGGCATACGCCATCGTCTCGATATGGCCATAGGTGGAATAATAGAGGACAAGAACCTTGGGCATGGTGGCCTCCGTGATTGCGGCTGCGGCCTGCCCGCGCCGTTGGTGTCGTGACTGTGCCGACAGACGGGTAAGAGGAAAACCCGAATACCGTCGATCAACAAGTTCGATATTTTCGGTAAGTTGGCGGCCGCCTCAGATGACGGCGAGGAGCCCGCCATCGACCTGCAGGACGATGCCGGAGATGTAGCTCGACAGATCCGAGCCGAGGAACGCGACGGCATCCCCAACCTCCGAAGGCTGGCCGAGACGGCGCAGCGGAGTGCGCTGGCGGAATCCTTCCGACGCCGCCGCAATGTCCGGGGTGGAACGCAGCAGCTCGGTGTCGATCGTACCGGGCGCGATCGCGTTGACGCGGATGCCGTCCGGCCCGAGCGCGTCGGCGAGCGACTTCGCCATCAGGACGATGCCGCCCTTGCTGGTGGAATAGGCGACCGTGAAGCCCGCACCAGAGATGCCGCCCATGCTCGCCATCATGACGATACTGCCCTTCTTGCGGAGCGCCTTCATCTGCCTTGCCGCGGCCTGCGCGCCGAACAGTGTGCCATCGAGGTTGACGGCCATCAGCCGCCGATAGTCACCCTCGCTGACATCAGCGCCGTCGCTCCTGAGCGAGATGCCGGCATTGAGGACCATGACATCGACGCCGCCGAACTCGCGCGCGGCCTCGACCAGTTCGTCATTGTCGGCCCGGCTTGCGACGTTGCACTTGTGGAACTTCGCCTTCACGCCCAGCCCCTCGATCTCGGCGGCTGTCGGCTCGCCGCCCTCGCGCGGCGTCTCCACGATGTCCGACACGATCACCGCCTCGGCGCCGTGCCGCGCTGCGGCGAGCGCAATGGCGCGACCGATGCCGCTCGAGCCGCCGGTGACGATCACGGTCTTGTTCTCAAGAATATTGCTCATATGCGTTCTCCCGGCCGCACACTGTCGAACCGGCAGCGCGGTGTCTGGATGCCAATTGTTGGGTCGAGGTGAGAAAAGGGGTTGGGCGCGGAGACGGACGCCGCAATCAGCCCTGCCTGATGAGCGAATGCACCATCAGCGGTCCGCCGAACTGCTGCAGCCGGCCGCCCTCGGCCAACCTGCCAAGCACGATAGGAGCAAAGCCGAGCCGTTCGGGCAGGGCTGACAGTTCGCCGGCGGCTTCCGTGTCGTCGCTGGACAGGAAGACGGTACGGCGCCCGTCCGCCACCTCGGGCTCGGCGGCGAGCACCCCGGCCGGCAAGGTGTTGAAGCCCTTCACGACGCGCGCGCCTGGCACGGCCTCGGCGACGATCTGCGTCGAGGGGCGGCCGCCGAGATCGGCCGGTGCGAAGTCAGGGAACTTGATTGCGTTGGTCGCGTCGACGACGATCCTGCCGCCCCAATCGCCCACGCCGGCGACCGCCTCCGGAACCGCCGTGAAGGGCACGGCGAGGATCACGATGTCGGCCGACAGCGCTTCGGACAGCTCGGACGGACGAATGCTCTCGCCGAGCTCGCCCGCAAGATCGCTGAGCGAGGCAGCTCCGCGCGTGTTGGCGACATGGACCGGAATGGACTTGCGGGCGAATTGGCGCGCGAGAGCTGTGCCGATCGCACCGGAACCGATAATTGCGTAGGTCATGACTTGCATCCTTTCTTGACGATGAGGTGTGGGGGATCGCCGCCGCGTCAGGAGACGCGCCAGCGCGGCATTCCAGGGAGGGGAATGAATTCGCTGTCTCCAGGCACGCCGCGGAAGCGTCCGGCCTGCCAGTCCTCGGCTGCCTGATCGATCAGCTCGCGCCGGCTGGAGACGAAATTCCAGAAGATGTGGCGCTTCTCGGGCAGCGGCTCACCGCCGAGCATCATCAGCCGCGCTGGCCCGCAGGCCATCACAACGATCTCGGAGCCCGGCCGCAGCACGACGAGTTGGTCCTTGCCGAAGCGGCCGGTCTGGCCCTCCACCTCGATCTCGCCATCGACGACATAGAGCGCGCGCTCGATATGCTCGCCGTCGATCTGAAATCGTGCGCCGTCCGCGAGCGCCACATCGGCATAGAGCGTGTCCGAGAAGATCCTGGTCGGTGCGCGCGCGCCGCCAAATGTGCCTGCGAGTAGCCGCACATCGGCGCCCTCGCCGGTGAGGCGAGGCAGATCGGATGCCGCGACATGCTGGAAGCCGGGATCGGTCTCCTCCAGTTCGAGCGGCAGCGCGAGCCAGGTCTGGAAACCGAACAGCTGGTCCTCGCGGGCGCGGAACTCGGCGCCGCTGCGCTCGGAGTGGACGATGCCCCGCCCCGCCGTCATCAGGTTGACCTCGCCGGGGCGGATCGTCTGGACGTAGCCCTCGCTGTCGCGGTGATCCATCTCGCCGTCGATCAGATAGGTGAGCGTGGCAAGTCCGATATGCGGGTGCGGACGGGTGTCGACGCCTTCGCCGGCGCGGAACACCGCCGGCCCGAAGCTGTCGAGGAAGATGAAGGGGCCGACCATGCGACGCTTGGCTGAGGGCAGCGCGCGCCGCACGTCGAAATCGCCAAGGTCGCGGACAGCCGGAAGGAGCAGTTGCTCGACGGGATCGGTGGTGGATTGCAGGGTCATCGTCGCCTCCTGGCGGCCGTTCGAGGTCCGCGGATCTGATGACCGAGACTTACGCCAGGTGGACTGAGCGGGAAATACGGATAAACTCGCGCGAAACGTTCGAGGAATTCGATATGATATCCGAGCCGGGAACACCGACGCTCGATCAGCTGCGGGTGTTGCTGACGATCGTCGACGTCGGCAGCTTCGCGGGCGCGGCCCGCAAGCTCAATCGCGCGACTTCGGTCATCAGCTATTCCATCGCCAATCTCGAGGCGCAGCTCGGCGTGAAGCTGTTCGACCGGGAGACGACGAGGAAGCCGCAGCTGACCGAAGCCGGCCGTATGGTGCTGGCCGAGGCGCGAACGATCTCGGACGGCGTGGACGGACTTCGTGCCAAGACGAAGGGCTTGCTACAGGGCCTTGAAACCGAATTGCACCTGGTCCTCGACGTGCTCCTGCCCGAGGAGCGCGTGGTCGATGCGCTCACGAGCTTCCGGGACGCGTTCCCGACGGTCTCGCTCCATCTCCATGTCGAGACGCTCGGTGCCGTCACGCAGCTCGTGCTCGACCGGGTCGCAACAGTCGGCGTCAGCGGACCGCTCGACACGGTGGGCGGCGTCGAGCGCATCGGTATCGGCAGCGTGAGGATGATCCCGGTCGCGGCCCCCCAGCATCCGCTGGCGCTTGCCGGCAAGAACCCGCCGGGCGCCGGACGCGAACATGTTCAGCTCGTCCTGACGGACCGTTCGCCGCTCACCCAGGGCCGGGACTTCGCCGTGGTGAGCGCAAGGACCTGGCGCCTTGCCGACCTCGCCTCGAAGCACATGCTGCTCAAGGCCGGCATCGGCTGGGGCAACATGCCGGAGCCGATGATCAGGGAGGATCTCGAACGCGGCCGGCTCATCCACCTCGATATGCCCGACAGCATCGGCGGGGACTATGTCCTGCACGCTATCTATCGCGCGGACACGCCGCCGGGGCCCGCGGCCTCATGGCTCATCGAGCGGCTGCGCAATCAGGCCGCGGAGACTCCGCGTGCCGCCGCACCTCAAACGCAAAGCGGCGGACCTTCGTCGAAGGTCCGCCGCTCGTCGGGAGAGTGATGCCGCAGCCTTGCAGCCGAGCGGCGACAAAGGTGGCGGGATCGCCGCCGGTTCATCGGCGGCGATAGGCGTCGAGGGCGAAGCGGCCGGCGCCGAAGGCCATGATCTGCAGCAGGCCGCCTGCGATCGAGACGTTCTTGAAGAAGTGGAAGAATTGGCTCTGGTCGGCAAGGTTGCTGTGAAAGGTGACAGCGGTCACAAGCGTGAACAGCGCCAGGGCGGCCGCAACGAGGCGCGTGCGATAGCCGGCGACGAGCGCGAGCCCGCCGGCGACCTCCACCAGCACCGCGGCGGCGAAGCCCAGGACGGCGAAGGGCAGCCCGGATGCCTCGATCATGCCGATGGTCGCGGCGGGAGCCGAGAGCTTCGAGACGCCGGACAGAAGGAAGAGCGGGGCGACCAGCAGGCGCGCGACGAGCGGCGCGGCGCCGCTCAGGAAACCGGCATCGGCGGTGAAGGTGAAAGGCTGAGAGAGGGCATGAGATTGGGACATGGGACCATTCCTTTTGCAGCGGTGCGCCGGGATGAAGCACCCTGATGCCCCGATAACTGACACCCGGCCGCTTCTCGGAATAGCCGAATAAGTTCGATTCATAAGCTCGATATTATCGAACGGTCAGCGGCAGGATCAGTCCTGGAGATGCCACCAGCGGACCATGCGCTCGCGTAGATCGACGGTTTCGCCATCAGCTGTGAAAGTTCCGTTGCCCCAATGGTGCAGGGTCCGGCGCTCCTTGCGCTCGGCGTCCACCCAGATCCGGACTGGCTCGAGGATGAAGAGGTTGTACTTCTCCACCAGCGTCGTGTCGGCCACCCGGCATTCGATATTGGCGAGACACTCGGCGACGAGCGGCGCGCTGACCGCTTCCGCAGCCAGCGGCGTCAGCCCGAATTTGCCGAACTTATCGATCTCCTCGCCCGAGCAGCTGCCGATATCGACCACCTTGGGGGCGAGGTCGATCGTCGGGATGGCGATGACGCACTCGCGGGTGCCGCGCAGCGCCTGGTAGCTATGGTCCCAGGGCCCGATGATGGAGCCGACCAGGGGTGGCGCGTGCTGGATCATCATGTGAAAGCCCATGGTCATGATGTTCGGCTTGCCCTCCCAAGCTGTCGTGACCAGCACGATCGGCCCCGCTTCAAGCAGTCGATAGGTTTTGGATGCAGGCATGCTCTGCATGATCTCGATCCCTTGCAATAATCACATGACCGATGCGGCGCGCCTATAGCCCAGGCGCGCAATGGCCGATCATTTGCCCCACTCCGGACCGCCGTCGGTGCAGGTCTGGCCGCCATCGACCGCGAGCGTTGCGCCCGTGATCCACAGCGCCTCGTCGCTCGCGAGGAAAGCGATCGCGGCCGCGATTTCCGCAGGCTCGCCGGCCCTGCGCAGCGGGATTCGGTCCCACGCCTTCTCGAGCAGCGCTTCGTCCTTCATGATCTCGTCGACCATACCCGTGACGGTGAGGCCGGGGCAGACCGTGTTGGCGCGCACCCCATAACAGCCGTTGTCGCAGGCGATCGAGCGCGTGAGATTGGCGACTGCCGCCTTCGCCGCATTGTAGGCGGCGTGACTCCAGCCGCCCCCCAGCGAAGAGACGGAGCCGACATTGACCACCGATCCCCGGGTTTTGCGCAAGTGCGGCAGCGCGGCCCGGCTCATGTAGAAGACGCTGTCGACGTCGGCTCCGAAACAGGCTCGCCAGCTTTCATCCGATGCGTCGTCCACTGTCCCGACTAGGTTCATGCCGGCCGCGTTGACCAAGGTGTCGAGCCGACCGAAATGCTCGACCGCCGCGGCCACCAGGCGATCGCATTGCACCCGGTCGGACACATCGGCGGGGTGGACGAGGATCCGATCCCGCGGCATGTCCGCTGCGGTCTCGGCAAGGCGTTTCTGGCTGCGGCCGGAGATCGCGACGCAGGCGCCTTCATCAAGGAAGCGTCGAACCGCGGCCTCGCCAATGCCGGAGCCGCCGCCCGTCACGATGGCGACTTTCCCTTCGAATCGTTTCATGACTGTTCTCCTGTGCATGGGGAATGGCTCGCGGCATTAGCCGCGAGCGAGATTGTCGAAATCGGTGCACCGCGCCATCGCTTCCCAGCCGGTGAATTCCCGGAGCATCTCGCCGAGCTTCGCCGTTGCCGCTTCGTAGGCATCCGCACCGAGGAGGAGGCGCTTCGGGGGGGATGCCCCGAGAACCGCGTCTCCAATTGCAACTGCCGCCTTGGCCGGATCGCCTTGCTGCCGGCCAACCGAGGCATGATAGGCACGGCGCGCCGCCCCGGCGGTCGCGTCGTAGTCCGCGATCGGGCGCGTGGTCTCCCGAGCCGAGCCTGCCCATTCCGTCCGGAACGCCCCCGGCTCCACCGTCATGACATGGATGCCGAGCGGCGCGACCTCCTTGCGCAGGACGTCGGAAAGACCTTCGACGGCATATTTCGTGGCGCAGTAGAAGCCGACGGCCGGATAGCCTTCGAGGCCGCCGATCGAGGTGATGTTGACGATCGTGCCCGACCGGCGGCGGCGCATTCCGGGAAGCGCGGCCCTGATCATGGTCGCGACACCGAAGAAGTTCACCTCGAAGAGCATGCGAACGGCATCTTCATCGCTCTCCTCGATCGCCGCGAAGTAGCCGAGCCCGGCATTGTTCACGAGCACGTCGATGCCGCCGAAGCGTTCTTCCGCCTTGCTGACGGCGACCTGCGCCTGCTTCGGATCTGTCACGTCGAGCGGCAGGACGAGCGCCTCGCGGCCTTCGGCCAGGTCTTCGACCTGCTCCGGCTTGCGCGCGGTGACGATGACGCGCTCGCCCCGTCCGAGGAGGTGCTCCGCGATCTGGCGGCCGAAACCGCTGGAGCAGCCGGTCACGAGCCAGACGGATTTTCGTTCAGTAGTCATGGCTTGATTCTCCTGTCGGGATCAGCATCAGCCGCGCTCGGCGGCGGTGGAGACCCGGCGGTAGGCGCAGATCTCGACATCGTCCGCGCACAGGTTCGGCACGTCGGCCATGAAGGCCTGCACGTAGGGCGTGCGCATATGGGCGTCGAAATCGGCCTGGCTCCGCCAATCCTCGTAGACGAACCAGGCATCGGGATCGTCCGCGGAGTGGTAGATGTCGTAGCGCAGACAGCCCGGCTCTCGGCGCGTCGGCTCGACGAGCCCGAGCAGTCGCGCGCCGAGGCTCTCGCTCTGGCCCGGCTTTGCAGTGAAGAAAGCGGCGTTGGTCAGTTCCGTGGTCATGTCTTGTCCTTTGCGGCCGCGCGGCCGCGCCTTTCCTGTTCGATTGGTGGATCGGGATTGATCGCCGGCGCGACCGGGATCGCCGGCGCGACCGGCGTTCTCGTCAGCCGATCGCGACGCTCATGCCGCCATCGGCCATCACCACCGATCCGACGATGAAGCTCGCCCGGTCGGAAGCGAGGAAAGCGACGATCTCCGCGATCTCCTCGGGCGCGGCGGCGCGCCCGATCGGCGCGTTCTTGCCATGCTCGGCAAGGAAGCCGCGGCCATCCTCCATGAAATGGTTCAGGAGGTTGGTCACGACGTCGCCGACCCCGATCGCGTTCACGCGAATGCCATGCTCGATCGCCTCGAGCGCCTGGGTGCGGGTGAGCTGCGCGAGCGCGCCCTTGGAAGCGGTGTAGGCGGCGATCCCCGGGAACGCGAAATAGGACGCATAGGAGGCGATGTTGACGATGGCGCCCGACCTGTTCGGCATCATCGCCTTCATGGCCTCGCGCGAATGCAGGAAGGCGCCGGTGACGTTCGTCTCCATCTGCCAGTTCCAATCCTCGCGCGTGATCTCAACGACGGGCTTGTAGAGGATGCGGCCGGCGTTGTTGACGAGGATGTCGAGCCGCCCGAAGCGCTCGACCGCAAGCGCGACAGCCTGCTCCGCCGTCCCGTCCTGCGTGATGTCGGCCACCAACGGCACGAGACCGTCGCGGGCGAGACTTTCGACCTCGGAGTTGATGTCTTCGGCGACCACCTTGGCGCCGCGGGTGTGGAGCAATTCGGCTATGGCGCGGCCGATGCCACTCGCAGCGCCCGTGACGAGCGCCACCTTGCCTTCCACTTCATTCAGCTCGTGCGGGGTACGGGTCATGATCGATCTCCTCTTCTGACGTTCAGGCGGCGGCAACCGCTGCCCTCGCAACGCAAATAGGAGACCTCGACTATCCATTTAATCCGGAATAAACCGAAAGGGTTCTTCAGTTTTCCAACATAATGCCAATGGACCCGCGTGAATGAAGACAAGCAGCGGAAATGACCTTCGTGCCTTCGTCGCCGTCGCCGAGCTCGGCAGCTTCTCGAAGGCGGCCGAGCGCCTTGCCCTCTCTCCGTCCTCACTGAGCCAGATCATCCGCAGCTTCGAGGAGCGGCTCGGTGTTCGCCTCTTCCACCGCACGACCCGGAGCGTCGCACTCACGGACGCTGGCGAGCGACTGCTGCTGCGCGTGCGGCCCGCGCTCGCGGAGCTCGATGCGGCACTGACCGACGTCGGGCATTATCGCGACCGCCCGGCAGGCCTCGTGCGGGTCCGTTGCTTGCGGCTCGCCTACAGCGCCTATGTCGAGCCCATCCTGCCGGCGTTCCACGAGGCCTATCCTGACGTGAAGCTCGACATCCTGGTCGACGATGCCATCGTCGACTTGGTCGCCGCCGGTTTCGATGTCGGGTTCACCCTCGGCGAGGTCATGGAAAAGGACATGGTCGGTGTCCGGCTCGGCGGCGACATATGTCAGGTCGCCGTCGCCTCCCCTGACTACATCGCACGCCACGGTAGCCCGCGGACGCCGAGAGACCTGCACGACCACAAGTGCCTGCGCTGGCGCTGGCCAGGGCGGACAACGCCTTACAATTGGGAGTTCTTCAAGGACGGGGGCTGGTTCGAGGTGGAGGTCGATGGCCCGCTCATCCTGAGCGAGCAGCGGATGACCATCGACGCTGCCGTCAGGGGGATAGGCATCGCCTTCTGGGTCGAGAGCGAGCTAAGGCCGCATATCGATGCAGGGCGGCTCGTGCCGCTTCTGGAAGAATGGTCGGCGCCTTTTCCGGGCATCTACATCTCCTATCCGCAGCAACGCCAGATGGCGCCGGCCATGCGCGCCTTCATCGACTTCGTCAAAGCACATGCCGCGGAGCGATAATCAGCACGATTATTCAACCGCGCTGAAAAGCTTTTGCGGAATATGCCCGATTATCATCCGGCATTCTTGTGGATAGTGCTCTCAGCGGCGCTCCCTGTCACGCAATTGCAGCGGTCGCGCCGTAGCTCACGCTACAGGAATATCGAATAGTTCGATCGAATCTTGCCAAGCGAGTTGGCATGTCTGCATGGAGTTTGAATGAAGGGACCGAGCATACCGACGTTCGACCAGTTGAGGGTCTTTCTGACGGTGGTCGACGTCGGCAGCTTCGCCGGGGCGGCGCGCAAGCTCAACCGCGCGACCTCGGTCATCAGCTACACCATCACGAATCTTGAGGCCCATCTCGGCTTCGCGCTGTTCGAGCGGGACGCCACCCGCAAGCCGCGCCTCACCGAGGCCGGACGGACGGTCCTGGCCGAGACCCGCAGCATCGCGAACGGCGTCAATCGCCTTCATGCCAAGGCGCAGGGACTGCTGCAGGGCCTGGAACCCAGCGTTTCGATCGTCGTGGACATGATGCTGCCTGCCTCCCGCGCGCTCGATGCGCTCAAGAGCTTTCGGCGGGAGTTTCCGACCGTCCCCCTGCACGTGCGGACCGAGGGGCTTGGCGCGGTCGCGGGGCTCGTCATCGACGGGACCGCGATGATCGGCGTCTGCGGCCCCCCTGACATCGAGATCGATGGCCTGGAGCGGATCGGCATCGGCAGCGTCGAACTGGTTCCCGTCGCGGCGCCGGACCATCCGCTTGCCCTGGCGGCCGAAAACCCGATCGGGGCGGGCCGCGACCATGTGCAGATCGTGCTGACGGACAGGTCGGAGCGCACCAAGGGCGTCGATCTTGGTGTCGTGGGGACGCACACCTGGCGCGTGGCCGATCTCACCACCAAGCATATGCTTTTGGTCGAGGGTGTCGGCTGGGGAAACATGCCTGTGCCCATGATCCGGGAAGATCTGAGGACGGGCCGGCTGGTCAGGATCAGCCTGCCTGACGTCAAAGGCGGCGCCTATCGCTTCTTCGCGATCCATCGCTCGAACAACCCGCCGGGGCGGCCGCGAGTTTCCTGATCGAGCGCTTCATCAGCCAGGTCCCCGAATGGGAGCCAGGCGCGCGCGACGTTCACGCGCTTTGATCTGATAATTCCCAAGCCGCTCGCTCTACTCGACGACCGTGCCGATGGTCGCGCCGGAGCGGAGTGTCAGCGTCACCGGCGTTGTCTCTGCAGCCTCGGCGAGCTCGGCCCGCTGCAAGGCGTTGAGTCCCCGAACGGCGATCGTGCGATCGATGTGCATGCCGCCGTCCAAGCGGCTCATGCGGAGCACGATCTGCAAGGCAGCGATCGGCCAGCGTCGCTTGGCAGCGTACATCCGCAGCGTCATGGACGTGCAGGCGCCAAGTCCGGCGAGGAGGAAGTCATAGGGAGCCGGCCCTGTATCCGATCCTCCGGCACTCAAAGGCTCGTCGGCGTGCAAGCGGTGGCCGCCCGCGTCGATGATCGTGTCGTGCCCGGGCGGGCCAAGATTGGCGGTGACCTTGACGATGCTGACCGTGAGCAGGTCCATGGCAGGTCTCCGGCTGGTGAAGCCTGCCGGAGCAGGCTTCACCGAGAGGATGAGGTTCAGACGCCCGCTCCGCCCTTGCCGGCGAGGAGCTGAAGCTCCCAGGCAAGGTTGGTGGCCGTCGCCCCGCCATGGGCGAGCATGATTTCCTGAACGCCCGGCACCGTTTCGGCGCGAGCCCAGTCGCGCTGAAGCTCGGCCATGAACACGCCAGCCGTCAGCGGGATGGCGCCAGCCTGGATCATGCGTTGCACGGCGACCTGATGGGCCTCGAGCGTGGTGCCGCCCGATGCGTCGGTCACGAAATAGACCTCATAGCCGTCGCCCAGCGCGTGGATGACCGGGAACGCGAGGCAGATCTCGGTCCAGAGCGCTGCCATCACCAGCTTCTTTCGGCCGGTCTGCTTGACCCATTCCACAACACGCGGGTCTTCCCAAGTATTGATGGTGGTGCGGTCGATCGGCTTCTGCTCCGGGAAGACGTCCTGCAGCGGCTTGATGAGATAGCCGCCGCGCTCCTCGACCACGGTGGTGAGCAGTGTCGGGACCTTGAACAGCTTCGCGGCTTTGGCGAGCTGCACGACATTGTTGATCATGAGAGCCGGGTCGTGGCTCCCGATGCCGCTCACCTGAAAAGGCTGGTGATCGATCAGTATGAGTGCGCAGTTGTCTGGCGTCAGCATCGCTTCCAGGCCGACCGCGGCGGGCTTCGATTGGGTCATGAGAGATCCTCTTGTTGCGTCGTGAACAGGGGCCTCGTGTTTCCGAAAAGCGCACGCTCCCGCTCGCGCTCGGCCGCACCGATCGCCCGCTTCGGTCCACTCCGGGGAACTGAGGTGAGCTGATTTCAACCAATCTGCCGCGCCGCGAAAGCCAGATAAGGTCGAAGCTGCTGTTCGATGGAATAGGCAAGCGGGCGCTTCGGCTTGGCCCCGCCATAGCTCCGGGCCGCTCTTCCGAGTGCCGGCAAATACATGTCTATTTGCTCGAACAGTCGCTTCGAGATTTTCAGGATTTCTTGTTCGATGCGCCTCGCCGAAATTTGCCCGCACCCGATCAGCGGCCACGGGGTTGCGGCAGTGCGCCAAGACAGAGCGCGCCTTCGCATCGGCGGGCAGTCCCGATCAGTGAAAGGCCAGACCCATGAAAGCACTTTCTTTCCGTTCTTTCGGCTCGCCCGACGTTCTGGAGCTCGTCGACAAACCTGTGCCCCAGCCCTGTGCCGGTGAGGCGCTGGTCGAGATTCACGCCTCGGCGATCAATCCGAGCGACGTTAAAATCCTGTCGGGTCTTTTCGAGCCTTCGCTGCCGCGCACTCCCGGACGCGACTATGCGGGCGTCGTGGTAAGCGAGGGTGCATGGCACGGCAAAGCGGTGTGGGGAACCGGAGCCGATTTCGGCATCTCACGCGACGGGGCCCATGCCGAATATGCCGTAGTTCCTGAAAGCTGGTTGTCGGAGAAGCCCTCGCGTTTGACCATGGAGCAGGCGGCGAGCGTGGGCGTGCCCTATATCGCCGCCTGGTCGGCGCTCGTGACCGCCATGGCACTGCAAGCTGGCGAGACCATTCTAGTGACTGGGGCGCTCGGCGCAGTTGGCCGGGCCGCGACCCAGATCGCCCATTTGCGCGGCGCGAAGGTGATCGGGGCGGATATCACGGATCCTCCTTCCGAGGCGAACATGTTCATCAACAGCCGCGATGTGGATCTGGCGGACGCCGTGCGAAAGCTGACGGACGGCAATGGCGTCGATGCCGTGCTCGACACGGTCGGAGGGCCCGTGTTCGAACCGGGCCTGAAGTCGCTCGCGCTCGGTGGCCGGCAGGCGGTGATCACCAGTGTCGGATCACGCCGGGTCGAGTTCGACCTGATCGATTTTTATCACAACCGGCTGCGCCTTATCGGCGTCGACAGCGCCAAGCTGTCCGGTGAAGAGATCGCCGGGATCATGAATGGCCTGCGCGACGGATTCGAGGCTGGGATCCTCATGCCCTCCGACATCAGGCCCTGGCCACTCGGCGAGGGACGCCAAGCCTATCAGGCCATCGCTGCCGGAGGTCTGTCCGCCAAGCAGGTGCTCTCACCTCGGGCGTGACGAAACGGAAGCCTGTTGTCCGGTGTAACGAGGCTGTGGGGATCATGAGCGTTGCACTGGATCGCTGACAAGCGGCCCGCCTGACTTGCTCCAACCATAACTTCGCACGGAATCTGATGGGGTGGACGCCCCCCAGCGGCCTTGGTGTGCCAAAGTGGAGGTGTTGAGCACCACTTGAGGGAGGCGTCCATGGGAGAGGTTAGCACAATCGGCTTAGACTTGGCGAAGAA